>Ga0206982_1089_pt1 | contig 29336 bp, 21 predicted proteins | sample Alteio_BWMinCont_18_FD_153493 | JGI IMG/M metagenome (GOLD analysis project Ga0206982, IMG submission 153493) | Enriched cells from forest soil in Barre Woods Harvard Forest LTER site, Petersham, Massachusetts, United States -... | ecosystem: Environmental > Terrestrial > Soil > Temperate forest >... | reverse complement strand
CAAAACTGGCAGACCGTGTATTTTCAAACGATCATGATTTTACCAATTTACAGAAAAGCTATTTCAAGAAATTTTCGGATGCTATAGGCGGCGTAAATACGTGAAATTGTAAGGTTACGTATCCAGGATGAAATTCCATTTATTGGTGAAATCAGCAAAAAGAAATAAAAGACATGGCACTAATAAAGCCAGCTATATTATTTATTTGTTGCATAACGCCCGCAATAGTTTTTGCCCAGGCCGATACCAGCAAAAGTATTCAGGAAAGGTATACCGATAGCATTAAGCACTCCACCTATCCGTATATTTTTCCGGCCTGGAGCAAAAAGATTGTAAAAAAGGGGATTGATTTGCCCTTGCCCGCCGGTGTAATGGTCAACTATTTTGCAGCATCGCAGGATATAACGATTAGTGATTTGCAGGTTGGGTTTAATGACAATCCGCTGGTGCCGCTTGATTTTATAAAGTTTGGCAAGGTTAAGGCCGACATTCAATCTATCAGTACCCGGGTTGATGTTTGGTTATTACCATTTGTTAATGTTTATGGAATGTTTGGCGGTACCCTGGCTAATACCAGTGTTAGCATTGTTGCACCGTTTAACCTTTCAACGTCGGCTAAGTTTAACGGAACCACAGCTGGCCTCGGCATAGCACTGGGGGGTGCATGGCATGGAATATTCGGATCGGGCGACTATAACAATACATGGTCGTCCTTAAACAACATACAAGGATCCGTTTATACCCAAACCGTCGACTTCCGGATAGGCCATCCTTTTGTTTTCAGATCGAGACCCGACAGAAATATTACAGTATGGGCCGGAGGCTCCGGAATTTATGTTGGCCGTACTACTGAAGGTACTATCCAATTGAGCAGCTTAAGCACCGATGCCACACAGGCCGAACTTCAACAAATAAAAGATGGCACAGCTGCCTGGTATCAAACACTTACCCCGGCGCAGCAGGTGGTTGTTAAACAAATAGCTGGTGCTTTGTCGGATAAAATTAATGGCTTGGATATAAAGGATGCATCTATATCTTACTCATTACTAAAACGGGCTACCTCCAACTGGAGCATGCTTGCAGGCGGACAGTTTCAACTAAATAAAAGGTGGCAGTTTAGAACCGAGGCCGGGTTTTTAGGAGGACGGTCATCAATTATGGGTTCAGTTAATTACAGGTTTGGATTCTGAGTATGCTAAAACAAAGGCCGTATATATTATTTATTGCTGTGCTGGTGGTTGCTTGTTTATTTGCAGGTGTTGCTGATGCCCAGCAAAAGGAAAAGCACAAAATAACCATGAAGGACTCGCTCGACGGAGCATTTGACCTGAGTAATTATATGATTTACTCCAATGGATTTATTTTGATTCCTACAATTATTACAGAACCTGCATTGGGTGGAATTGGCGCAGCGCTGGTACCCGTTTTCATAAAGAAAAGAGCGCCCATAATTGATACCGTTGACGGGAAAAGACGGGTACGGCAAATAAATCCGGATATGACTGCCGCATTAGGAATGTACACCGGTAATAAAAGCTGGATGATTGGAGCCTTCAGGGCGGGAACATTTGCCAGGCCGGGTATAACTTACAGAATAGCGGCTGGCTATGGCAGTATCAACACAGGTTTTTATAAAACACTACCCGTTGTAGGCGAAAAGGAATTTAAATTCAATTTTAAATTGGTTCCTATTTACCTGCAAACTTTAAAACAGTTTGGTGGCAATAAATGGAGTGCAGGGATTCAATACTTGTTTTTAGATGCCAAAATAGCTTCCCAAAGAGACTCACTGCCATCCTTTGTTACGCAAAAGGAAATAAAAAGCATTGTGAGCCAGGTGGGCGGTGTTATTCAATTTGATAACCGCGACAATATATTTACGCCTGATAAAGGGGTACGTATAGAATCTGATTTTTTCTGGTCGAACGGTTTTATTGGCAGCGATTATAACTCATGGCGCATAAATTATTCGGCTATAGGTTATACCCCAATTTGGCCAAAGCTTATTGGGGGCTTACGGATAGAGGGGCAGCAATCACTAGGTAATCCTCCGTTTTATCTTTTACCATTCGTTAATTTAAGAGGGGTGCCTGCTGAACGTTACCAGGGCAATGCTACCTTACTAATGGAAGCCGAAACCCGCTGGGATTTTTACAGGCGATGGAGCGTTGTTTTTTACGGCGGTGCAGGCGAAGCCTATGATAAATGGAGCGATATGTTTGCTAATCCGCTGGTGTATAGCTACGGAACGGGCTTTCGGTATCTTATTGCCCGTAAGTTTAAATTAAGAATGGGGATGGATATTGCCCGCGGGCCCGAAACCTGGGCTTATTACGTGGTTTTTGGAAGCAGCTGGTTCAGATAAATGCCCCAGCCGGATTAAAGTGTTGATTTTAAATATTATTATAATAATAATTACCTGATTAATAATATTAAGTAACAAACAAAAAAGCTGCACGATGGTTGATTATTACATTAAAATTAAATAAATAATATAATCAACCTTATTAAAACTTCATTATCATGAAAAAATCAATGTACAAAAATTTAATGCTGCTATCAGTACTACTTATCGCAGCGTGCGGTACGTCAACCTATATTACGGGTTCGTACAAAGCGCCGGGCGTAACCACCGTTTCCTATAAAAAGGTTTTTATTACTGTGCTTACTGCCAATACGGTTGTTAAACAAAAAGTAGAAATGGGTTTAGCGCAATACTTTAACAGTAAGGGTATTGCTACCGTGAAAAGCATAGATGTTTTTCCGCCCGATTTCCACTCAAGTGGAAACGATAAAAATAAGGATACCGTGTTAAAAGGAATCCGTCAGGCAGGGTGTGATGCTATTTTTACAGTTGCGCTTGAAAGTAAAGAAACCGAGACCAGATATGAGCCCGGTACCGCCACAATATATCCTAGCGGACGAGTAGCTTATTACGGCACTTTTGGCGCATATTATGGTTATGGTTACAGTACTTTTTATTCGCCGGGATATTATACTACAGACAAAACCTATTACCTGGAAACAAATTTATATGATGTAGCTGATGAGAAACTGATATGGTCGGCACAATCAAAAACGTATAATCCATCGTCGTTGGATAGTTTTTTACAGGACTATGAACAGGCCATTACACAGCAGGTTATAAAAGACGGTCTTGTTGCTCCACCAGCTAAATAGCTGATTATTTAAATAGAAATCAAATTTTAAACAATCATCATCAGACACTTGAAAACCTAATGCAATTATAGTTTTTCAGCTGCCTGATGATGGTTAGGTCTTTAATATCTAGCCATCTGCCTTTTTCAGACTAAACGGGATTGAATGTAAACTATGGATAAACTGTTCAGTAGATTTGAAAAATACGTTTCGGCCATATTGATGATAATGGGTATGTTATTCATGTGTTATCAATTGGCAGATTTGGCGTATCATTTCGTTTTAAAAATGGAACAAAGTGTTCAAAATAAAACATTTGACATAGAAGAAAAAGGCAAGCCTGTTACCAGTTTGTTTTTCAGTATATTATTGCTGCTGGAGATTATTCAAACCATCAAAGTTTTTGCTAAAGACCATACCGAAAAAGTTAAAATAATACTTATAGTTGGCCTTATTGCTGTAACCCGAAAGATATTAATATTTGACATAGAAGACGCAAACCCAATTGCTGAGTTTGCTATAGCAGCGTTAATTATTTCCTTATCAGCAGGGTATTATCTGGTTAGCAAATCAGAAAAAGCAGAGGGCTCTGATTAATAAACACATTAAATAATTTAGCTTGAAGGAATGCTTATTGAGCAATTTTAAGTACCATTTTAAAGTTTTGGTTATAATTTGCAACAAATTAACCACAATATTTATTTTTTAAATAATTTTTTTATTTGTAATATAGTACAGAATTTATACAGAATTTAATTGCGCAAATTCTGTATAGTTCCCGTTTCTACCTACAAACGTTGCCATCCCTAGTAAAACGCAATTGATTAAATTGCTGCAACCCTCTACGCAGCTCAACGTTTACATAACAACCACACCTTATAGCTACCTCTAATACCCGCATCTTATGGAAACCAAATTTTTACCCTTTTTTTTCTTTTCAACCGGTTTATCCGGCTTAGGAGTTTCGATTATCTTAGTCTCCTCCAAAAACTTTTTGCAAAATGTGTATCTAAGCTTATTTATTTTCAGTTTATCCATTTGTGCAGTTTACAATTTCTGTTACGTTGAAGAGCTGCTGTCAAATTTCCCTTTTCTGTTTATTATCGCTAAATCATTTATCTTTTTAGTAGCGCCCTGTGGTTTCCTGTATATCCGCAATGTATTCAGGCCCGAACGCGTTTTCAGAAAGTATGACTGGGTACATTTTATTCCCTTTTTTGTGGTTATGCTCATTTTAACCAATATGAGTTTACGTAATCCGGCGGCTTTACAAAGGGCATTAGCTGATAGTGCAATCAATTGGTTTATTGATGTTACACATGCAAACCTGTACTATTTTTTGGAGATATGTAAATGCCTGCTATGGTTATTTTACACCATTTTGCAAAGCTGGTATATTATTGATTTTGAGCGCCGGCACAATACAAGACCCTCACATTTAAACTACAGATTACTTAATTGGGTAAAAATTTTTAATATCACCCTAATTGTATTGTTTGGTTCTTTACTTATCCAAAGAATTATCAATGTTACTTTTATCAGCATTGATTTTGTGAATGATACTACCATGTCATTTATTTTGTTGCTCACGCTGTTTGTCCTGGTGTTTAATCCTCATATTTTATATAGCCTGCAGCCTTTAGGGCTTGATTTGGCCGAAGACAATCAATATTATCATTTTAAAGAAAAGGTTGTACACGACGAAATAATGGTTATTAAGCCGCTTTTTAGTGCCAAAAAGAAGGATGAATACTTATTAATGCTGGATGATGTATTAACCCAGCAACAGCCCTATCTGCATAAAGGAATAACCGTAAAAAAATTGGCCGAACAAACCAAAATACCGGCTCATCATTTATCCAGTTTAATTAGCAGTGAATTTAATCTGCACTTTCAGGATTTTATAAACCTGAAAAGAATTGAATATCTGAAAGATCATATTGAAGATATTGGCTGGAAACAGCTAACCCTCGAAGGCATTTGCTGGGAGGTTGGCTTTACATCACGAACCACTTTTTTTCAGAGCATTTATTAAGTTCACCGGCATTTCTCCTTCCGAATATTTTAATACTTTAAAAAAGAATAACCATAGCGCCTGATTTTTTATGTTGCATTCTTTCAATGAGTAGTAAATTTAAAAATGCAACAGGTTTTTAGCTTAAATCAAGTAGTAAGTTAAAAAAAGTGCATTGCTTTGCTAAAACTTTTACGGGCTAAAAGCCGGTAAACCAAAATTGAGAGAAAGCGAGTGGGGGGAGGACGTTAAACGTTTTCCCCCATATAATCTTATGTAAAAAGAATACATATGTGCCAGGCACATATCCATTAATTAGCTGTTACAACCCTGTTTTATTAACACCATGATGTTCCTTGCCCCTGAGGAATCAGCTTAATATATTGGAGATTATTAACAATGGCATTAAGGAGTTTCTATCGCAAAATTATAAGCGTATTTAAACATGCGTGGCTGATCCTGTATATGATATTGCCCGTTAAATCAAAAGCTAAAAAGCCTATGATGCGGGTAATATTTAAAAAGAAGGACCTTAATAAACATTAATTGATAAATATTAAATGATAAGCAAATGGCTGCGAGTTTTTTGATCTTTTAGTATTGTTCCAATTTTAAATGTGCAACCCAATAACGCTTTAAAATCAAGGTTCTTTTTACAGGAAGTATGTTTATTTGCTTAGAAATTAGAAAATTGATTTATGAAAAACAAAATTACAATTTCAATAGCAGCATGTTGCTTAATAGGTATTATTAGTGTAAACAAAGGGTTTTCACAATTAAAAGGCGATCACTTTCTCGGCGCCGCAGGACTTGATGCCGGATCGCAGGCCCCGCCGGAGACCTTTACCCTGCTGGTTCCATTTTATTTTTACAATACCTCGTCGTTAAAAGACGCCAGCGGAAATACCTCAAACCACTCTCCCGGTCTTAACATGTTTCTTACGGCTATAGGCGGCAGCTATGTAAGCAATTTCAAAATATTAGGCGCAACCTGGGGCGCTACAGCATTATTCCCATTTGCCCAAAACACCATTCAGGGGAATATCATCAGCTCAAAAAGCTCTTTTGCTTATAGTGATACTTATGTTGCGCCTGTTCAACTGGGCTGGCGTACCAAAGCCGCCGATTTTACTTTTGACTATGCCTTGTACATCCCTACAGGTACTTATTCGGCTGGGGGTAGTAACAACAGCGGCTTGGGCATGTGGGCCAATGAATTTTCGGCAGGTGGTACCGTTCATCTTGATCCGAAGGGCACAATTGACTTTTCTTCATTATTCTCGTACGAGATCAATGGCGATAAAAAGAATACCAACATAAAAACAGGTGATATTTTTACTGCCGAAGGTGGTTTAGGAAAAACCTGGTACACATTTAATGGCACCAAAATTCCCTCATCCATTATTAAAGCGGGCATTGTTTATTACATGCAGTTTAAAGTGACAAATGATGAAATACCTATCGGTGATACCCCTTACGTTTTTGAACCCGGCGAGGATCATATTTATTCGCTTGGGTTAGAAAGTAACGTGCTGTTAACAAAATCGCGCATGTTGTTTGGCGTACGGTGGTTTGATGAGCTTGGCGCTATTAATCGTTTTCAGGGCAATACGTTTTTTATAACGATTGCACACGTGTTCAGTACCGCGCCTAAAAAGGCGGAAAAATGATTAACTGGCTTTCGACTATAAAATACCTTTTACAAAAAATTGCAGCTTACTGCCCGGGAGAAGTATTGTTAAATTCCAAACGGCATAATAATCATATTTAAAGAAATGTGCTATTTATAACCCGTCGCAGCGTAGACCTTACTAACAAAGTAGAACCATGAAAAAACTGTTATGCAATTTACTGTTGGTTTTTATGATGAGTCAGATTGCTACGGCCCAGCAGATTCGATCTCCCAAAAACGCGCCTGCTGGAAGCTGGCAAATAATAGGCACAACACAGGCAAAATTTACAGCCGATCATGATGGAATTATTGTGCAGGGCCCTTTTAATAATTTCAGCAGCGTTAAATTAAAAGTAACTGATGCGCCTTTGCGTTTGGTGAAAATGGTAGTAACTTATGATAATGGCGCGCCCGACAATATTGAAACATTGTATGATATACCCCGGGGAGGAGAAAGCAGGGTGATTGATTTAAGAGGCGTTGGAGAGCGCAGAATAAGAAGAATAGACTTTTGGTATGATACCCAGGGACTAACGGGAAGGGCTAACGTTACTGTTTTTGCTATGAAATAATAAAACCTTAATTCAGACAAAGTTCCGGCAGTTAATACTGAGCCGATACTACGATTTAAAAAAGCATTTTTGGCGCGTATTCCCAGGAAATGGTCATAAAATCCAACTTTTGAAGTTTCAAATTTGAATATGCTACTTTAATTAATAATAAATGTTTTGATTACATAAAAAAAAACACAAAATTTGTAATGTGCAAAGTTTTAGGGTGACTCTGCACACTTTTTCATAAGTGGATGTGGCCAGGTCCGGGGTTGGGCCTGGCTTTTTTCTGTTTGATTGTCAGTTATTTACTAAAAGTTTCAAAAAGATCAACAGTATTAAGGAGTTTATCAAAAAAGTTAAGTGTTTTTCTTGATCTGCCGGTTTGCATACACCTCGGTTGAGTAGCTTAATAATTAAAATTGGCGCTCCTGTTTAACCACAAAGAGGCTTGGTATTTAAAAATCATTCAACACTCACCATACCTGCGTTTTTATCCAAACCACACATTAATTATACGGCATCGTGTTTCATTTTTAAAAGTGCAACCAATGCGGGCAGCGTATATACCTATAATTCGCTCAAACACCTTTTACTTTGAATTAAATATCGCCACGGGCTCTATGTGTTTTACATCTTAAATTTTTTGAAATGAAAAAGAAGTTAATATTCGCCGGCAAACAATCAATAATATTTTTGCTGATCATCATTATAAGTGATATTTCTGTGTTGTTTGCGCAGGTACGGCGGGAAGGCGGCGGAAGAGGCGGACGTTCGGCGCCGGCACAGAGAAATAACGCTGGCAGAAACAGGAACAATCTTTCAGGAAGTACCCGGAACACCAACCCGGGCAACAGGAATAATGTTTCGGGTAATACCCGCAACAACGGCAATCGTACCAATGCAAACAACGGTAACCGCAATAGCAACAATAATACAAACGTTCATAATAAAACCAATAACGTTAACAGCGGCAACACGGTAAATGTAAATGTTAACAATAACCGCACGGTAGTACAAAATAATACGGTAGTACGAAGAAACAACGTAGCTTATACCAGGCCTCCGTATGTATACGGTGGTCGCAGTTATTATAGCTATCACCCTTACTATTATCACCCTTATCATCCATATGCCTGGGGACCGGTTTACCATCCATGGGGCTTTTTTGTTGCAGCACTGGCTACAACAGCTATTGTTGTTAGCGTAGCTAGTGCGAATGCACAAGCGCAAGCCGCGGCACAATACCATTATGATCAGGGCGTTTTTTATGCGCCTTCAAATGGTGGTTATACTGTAGTAGCCGCACCCGTTGGTGCAGTGGTAACAACAGTGCCCAGCAACACACAAACCGTAGTGGTTAACCAAACCACTAACTATTATTATGGCGGTACTTTTTATGAAAAATCTTCAAAAGGATATACCGTTGTTGCGCCTACTGCCGGTGCTGTTGTTGAGAACCTTCCCGACGGAGGCAAAGAAGTTAAGGTTGGCGATATAACCTATATGAAAGTGGGCGATACTTATTATCAGCCTATCCAACAAAACGGTAAAAATATGTATGAAGTGGTAACTGTTCAGGAGGCTAAATAAATGTAACAATAAACGGATTTAAATTTAAGAGCTATGAAACCCAAATACATATTTTATCTGTTCATGATAGTTGTAATACACTATGAGGTGGGGCGTATTGTTAGCGTTACTACCACGCAACCCACTGATGATGAGCAGCCCTCCAGCCAAAAAGGTGTAAAGCTTGATGAAAATAAGAATCAGCCAATAGCGCCTGTATATGTACAAAGAGTTCATTTTATAAGGGTGAATAATCATTATAGAAGGCACAAAAAAATAATGACTACGGCTTATAAAAACGGTTAACTGCTTGGCATTAAAATTTGCCTGATATTATTAATTACATTGAGTTTTTGGCTATTGCCGTTTTAAAATAAGGGTAATGCTCTGCAATTCTGTTTTGATAATGAGATGAGATGAAAAATGTTAAACAAGAAATGCTGCTATGTTTAAAGAAAAATACAGCGAAGGCAAGACTTTAAGAGAAATTACCTCACGTAGTTCTCATGCCAAATTACATCTTCCGTTAAACAGGCCGTCTGTGGAGCGTATGATTAGCCAGTCTAACGAGGGGCGCCTGCCCGAATTGGTTCCCATCAGGCATTTCAGGATGGGTAAATCGCCTTTTACTTTTTACCGGGGCACGGCATCGTTAATGGCAAATGATCTTTCCTGTTCACCTTTAACGGGTATTAATGTGCAGGCCTGTGGCGATTGTCATTTAATGAATTTTGGCGGATTTGCTACACCAGAGCGTACCTTGATTGTTGACATGAACGATTTTGATGAAACTAACCCCGGGCCATGGGAATGGGATCTGAAAAGACTGGCTGCCAGTTTTTTGTTGGCCTGCCGCGAAAAAGGATATAGCGCGAGCGATGGGAAGGAGGTTACCATGCAATTGATGTCAACCTATCAGCAAAAGATATACGAATATTCGTCCATGAACTTTCTTGATTTGTGGTACTCCAAACTAACACTGGAAGAGATACAACAAAATGCCAAAACCAAAGAAGGGAAAACACTGATCGCCAAAGCAATTAAAAAAGCCAATGAGCAAACACATGATACAGTATTTTACAAAATTACAGCGAATACATTGGGTAAAATAGAAATTACCGATCATGCGCCATTGATCTATCATCCTTTGGATGTAGAAGAACAAATGGCCGGGATTATATCGTTTATGAACGATTATAAAAGCACACTCCAAAATGACCGCCGGCAATTACTTGATCAGTATAAAGTACTTGATGTAGCCCTTAAAGTAGTGGGCGTTGGTAGCGTAGGGACACGATGCATGGTAGTTTTATTGATGAACGACAATAAGGAACCGCTTTTTTTACAGGTGAAAGAAGCCGGGCAATCGGTATTGGAACCATTTACCACCAAAAGTGAATTTCAGCATTCAGGCGAGCGGGTGGTGCAGGGACAACGGTTAATACAATCGGCCAGTGATATGTTTTTGGGTTGGGCAAAGACCTCAGCCGGAAAACATTTTTATCTGCGCCAGCTACGCGATAAAAAAATGTCGCCCCAAATTGAAGAATTTAGCAAGACGATGTTAGCAGGATACGCTAATATCTGTGGAAATATTTTGGCGCGGGCTCATTGTAAAACAGGGCAGGGGCCATTAATAAGCGGTTACATAGGCAAAGGGGACGGATTTGCAGAAGCCGTGTGTAAATTTTCGGCACTTTATGCCGATCAAACTGAAAAAGACTATGACGACTTTATGCAAGCAATAAAAGACGGCATATTGATTTCAAAGGACGATGCCCCAAAAGATTTATAAAATAAATCCAACACTTTCCTTTTCTTTCTGTTCAATCATCAAACACTTATTCTTTAAAATGAATTCTGCTGATACCTTGTCACTGCTGCATGGTGCTTTATAAAAAATCGGGCGTAGCCTGAACTATGAAAACGTGGATAAAAAACAATAAAACGATATCAACATTTTACCAATGATCTGTTAAATATGGAAACAAAACATGCCGGAATAGTAAAAAATGATCCCTACGCGGAGCTTTTAAGTAAAATAAACGCCTACTGGCGTGCAGCAAACTACCTGTCTGTGGGGCAAATTTATCTGTTCGATAACCCGCTGTTGAAGGAACCCTTAAAACCCGAACACATTAAACGGATGTTGTTGGGCCATTGGGGTACTACTCCAGGGCAAAATTTTATTTACGTACACCTCAACCGCATCATTAAAAAGTATGATCTGGATATGTTTTATATTTCGGGGCCGGGGCATGGAGGCCCGGCATTGGTAAGTAACACTTATCTGGAGGGCACCTACAGCGAGGTTTATCCCAATATTGGCCAAAATGAAGAAGGCCTGAAAAAGCTATTTACTCAATTTTCTTTTCCGGGTGGTATTCCCAGCCACGTTTCGCCCGAGTGCCCCGGTTCAATGCACGAGGGTGGTGAGTTGGGTTATTCGTTAAGCCATGCATTTGGTGCGGTGTTTGATAATCCTGATTTAATTGTATCGTGCATAGTTGGTGATGGCGAAGCGGAAACCGGCCCGCTGGCTACGGCATGGCATTCCAATAAATTTCTTAATCCGGTAACGGATGGTGTGGTATTGCCCATACTCCACCTTAATGGTTATAAAATTGCAAACCCTACGGTATTGGCACGGATTGGCGATGAAGAACTGGAAAGTTTATTTAAAGGCTACGGATGGAATCCTTATTTAATTGAAGGCGATGACCCGATGAAGATGCATGCCGAAATGGCCCAGTTATTGGATAAGGTGATTGCCGAAATTAAAACGATAAAAACCAATGCCGCCGAAAATAAAAATGCAAAAAGACCCTGCTGGCCAATGATAATTTTAAAAACCCCAAAAGGATGGACGGGCCCAAAATTTGTTAACGGTTTGCCTATTGAGGGTACTTTCAGGGCGCACCAGGTTCCGATAACTGATCCGGCCAGTAATCCCGAGCATTTAAAACAGCTGGAAGATTGGCTAAAGAGTTATAAGCCCGAAGAGCTTTTTGATGAGGATGGTCGTCTTATACCCGAATTGGAGGATCTGGCGCCAAAAGGGCTGCGCAGAATGGGAGCCAACCCGCATACCAATGGTGGTATAATGCTGAAAGAGTTGCGTATGCCCGATTTTTGCGATTACGGACTCGAATTAAAAGACAGAGGGCAAACCGGACCGGGAGATACGCTTGTTTTGGGAACATTTATCAGGGACATTGTTAAAATGAATCAGGAAGGAAGAAACTTCCGGTTATTTGGGCCGGATGAAACGCTTTCAAACAAGCTGAATGCTGTATTTGAAGTTACCAACCGGCAATGGCAAGCTGAGGTAATGGATACCGATGAGTTTTTAAAGGCTGATGGCCGCGTAATAGAAATGCTGAGCGAGCATCAATGTGAAGGATGGCTGGAAGGCTACCTGCTTACTGGCAGGCATGGTTTGTTTAATTGCTATGAAGCCTTTATTCATATTATTGATTCCATGTTTAACCAGCATGCCAAATGGCTTAAGGTAACTGCCGGGCTGCAATGGCGACGAAAAATTGCCTCATTAAATATCCTGCTGGCATCGCATGTGTGGCGGCAGGATCATAACGGATTTACGCATCAGGATCCTGGTTTTATTGATCATGTGGTAAATAAAAAGGCTTCTGTAGTTCGCGTTTATCTCCCGCCCGATGCCAATTGCCTTTTATCGGTAATGGATCATTGCTTAAAAAGTAAGCATTATGTAAATGTGGTGGTGGCAGGCAAACACCCCTCGCCGCAGTGGTTAACTATTGACGAAGCAACGGTTCATTGCACCAAAGGGATAGGTATATGGGGCTGGGCCGGTAATGACGAAGGCATTGAGCCCGATGTTGTGATGGGCTGCGCCGGGGATGTGCCTACTTTGGAAACCCTGGCTGCCGTATCCATCCTAAAAGAAAAATTACCCGATTTAAAAATACGCGTAGTGAATGTGGTGGATTTGATGAAGTTACAACCGGAAACCGAACATCCCCACGGTTTAAGCGATAAGGATTTCGACTCGTTGTTTACTAAAGATAAGCCCGTAATATTTGCTTTTCATGCTTATCCCTGGTTAATTCATCGCCTTACTTACAAACGAACCAACCATGATAATATTCATGTACGGGGTTATAAAGAAGAAGGAACTATTACCACACCGTTTGATATGACCGTGCTAAACGAGATGGATCGCTTTAATCTGGCCCTTGATGTAATAGACAGGTTGCCGCAATTAGGCGATACCACTGCGTATTTAAAACAGGAGCTAAAGGATAAATTGATTGAGCATAGCATCTATATCAAAAAGAACGGTATTGATATGCCAGAAGTGCGGGATTGGAAATGGACAAAACGATCAAAATGATAGAGGTATTAAATTGCATCACTTTGGCATAACCAAATATTGTTCTATTTTCGGGGGTAGTTAAATATCCCGAATGAAAAAACTGGTTTTCCTTACTCTGGCAAGCATTTTAATAGGTACCAATGTTATTGCGCAGGTTTCGTCAAAGCACTTTAAGGTATTGGCGCTTTATGAAAATGGAGGGCACCATATTGAGTATTCAAAAAGGGCAAAAATTTGGTTAGACAAGCTGGCTGTGGATAGCGGATTTACCATTGATTATATTCAAAATACAGACAAAATAGATAGCGCCTTTTTGAGCAATTACCAGTTGTTTATCCAGTTGGATTATGCGCCCTATGCCTGGACTGCTAAAGCGGTAACAGCATTTCAAAATTATATTGAACGCGGACAGGGAGGGTGGATAGGTTTTCACCATGCTACACTTTTGGGTGAGTTTGATGGCTACCCAATGTGGCAATGGTTTTCGACGTTTATGGGCGATATCACCTTCAAAAATTACATAGCTACTTTCGCCAGCGGAACAGTTAATGTGGAGGATAGCGGTAATCCGGTTATGAAAAATGTGCCTGCATCTTTCACTATCGAAAAAGAAGAATGGTATACCTATAACAAAAGCCCGCGCCCCAATGTGCATGTTATAGCCAGCGTTAACGAATCAACCTATCAGCCACAAGGCGATATAAAAATGGGCGATCATCCGGTAATCTGGACAAACGAGCATTTTAAGGCCCGCAATATCTATATCTTTATGGGGCATTCACCGACTCTTTTTGATAACCCGGTTTACGTGAAAATTTTTACCAACGCTATTTTCTGGGCCGCCGGGCGGTAACAGCTATCTTTATTTAAGACCTGTTAATTCAATATATCCGTTTTTTGTTAGTATTTTAATAACTGCAAAACCGGGCACATACCAAATAGTAGTTTCGTTGGTTGATGATGGTGGTTTGATACCCAATTTATTAAAAACTGCATTGAATTTGTTTGCCGTATCAGAACTACTTTTTGCAACGGTGGTAGTTATTGTTGATTTATAGCTTATTCTGAAACACTCCCATGTGCCAGCCGGTGTGGTGAGGTTTTCTTTGGCCTCAACTATTCTGTCAGTTACTTTAACGGTTGCCGTAGTGCCATGAATCATTTGTACCTGCGAGGTGTAATCTTTTAAATGATCGCCTACTTTCATATCCAGAGGGTATTGCTCGGTCATATTGCCGGTCACGTTTATATTCATGGTGGCTGATTTGTCTTGTGTCTTGTCGCCATCAAAATGCATTTGTACACTTACACTACTGCCATCGCATTTGTAATCCGTGTTTGTTGTTCCCAATTGTTTTCCGTTTTTATCAAATATATCGGTTACCACATTTGCGGTGGCTGTTCCTCCTGCTGTTTTTACATCAATAACTTTTGCTGAGGTTTTTGAAAGAACGTCGCCCTTTTTACTATAGCCAGTCATTTCAATGATTTTGTCTTTTTGCAGATACAAATAGTGCAGGCAATCCTGGGCAAATAAACCTTTGGTTATAATCAAGCAAATAAGAGTGGTTATCAATAATTTTTTCATGGTTTTATGTTTAGTGTGAAATATATTATCTAACTGGATCCGGTTAAAACAGATCAGTACAACGTTAATATTAAAAAGGGAGGTATGTGCTAATTGGTTGTGGATGAATGGTATATCATCCTTTAGTAAAAGTACAGTAAAAAAATTATAGCGTCCAAAATAAGCTGATAAAATAGTTGGTGATTTATAGATATCGTCTGCCTGCATTGAAACGGAAAAACAGGAGTTGAGGAGATGACGATGTTTTGTGATGTGTTAATTTGTTGAAGAAAAAATGGAAATAAATTTACCCTGGATACCTTGTCTTTTGCTGCGGAGATATAACTTTGAAAGTTTTTTATATCTTTAAGGTATCCAATTATAAATGAAGTCCCGATTCTCTATTCTTTTTTGTTTGTTTTTCTGTGCGTCGCACTTTACCTACGCTCAAACTTCTACAGATAGCCTGCTCAATAAATTAAATGCTGTTTTAGCAGACAAAGATGTTTTTGTTAAACAGAAACAAGACAGGATTGAAGCGCTAAACAAAAAACTGAATAAGGTTAATGATCTGCGACAGAAATACGGCTTGTATGAGCTGCTATTTAATGAATATAAAAACTTTAGTTACGATTCTGCTTACAATTACGCCAAAAAGTTAGAATTAGCCGCAACGCAGCTCAACGATCCCGCTCTTTTGGCATCGGCTAAAATGCAGGTAGGATTTACTTTGATTTCGTCGGGTATGTTCAAAGAAACCATCGAAAAACTAAACAGTATTGATGTCAGCCTGCTTTCGGATGCCAATAAAGTTGAGTATTACTTTTTAAAAGCACGCAGTTATTTTGATTGGTCGGATTTTGATCGTAATGGCGATTACTCGGCCATTTATAATCCGGCGGGAATTAAATGTGTAGATTCTGCATTGGCGCTGAGCCAGCCCGGCGCGTATGCTTACCTGGCATCAAAAGGGCTGAAAGATCTGCGTTTGGGCAATTACCCGGAAGGAGTGAACGACTATGAATCTTTGCTTAATATAAAAAATCTTACTCCGCATCAGTTTGCAATAAACGCGTGCTGCCTCAGCTTTATTTATGAGGAACTGGGGCATAAGGATCAATCTATTGACTTATTAATACAGGCGGCAATATCAGATATTCAGTCGGCCACAAAAGAAACGGTTGCTATTTATAAAGTAGCTGATTATCTATATAAAAAAGGCGATTTAAAAAATGCCTACACCTATATTAACCAGGCGGTTGATGAGGCAAACTTTTATGGCGCCCGGCATAGGCAGGTAACCATAAGCAGTATATTGCCTATTATAGAAGCTCAGCGAATGACGGCCGTAGAGCAGCAGCGGAAATCGCTCATTATTTATTCGTCCATTATTACTGTACTGGTAATTTTTGTGGTTTTGTTTGCGGTGATCATATTTATGCAACTGAAAAAGCTGCGCATTGCCGATAACCTGATAAAAGAAGCCAATATATCATTGCAGGAAAACAATAAAGCACTTGAAGAATTAAACAAAAATTTAAGTACAGCCAATAAAATTAAAAACGAATACATTGGCTATTACTTTAACATTAACACCATTTATATTGAAAAGCTCGAGAGCTTCCAAACATCGCTGGATAAAAAACTGAGCAGCAAAAGGTACGAAGATGCACATGCTGCCGTTAAAAAACTCAATTTGGAAGATGAAAGGCATCAATTGTTCCACACTTTCGATAAAGTTTTTCTTCGTTTGTTCCCTGATTTTATACACAAGTTTGATGCCCTGTTTAACGGCGACAATGAAATCCTTATTCCCGAAGGACAATTACTAAGCACCGAGCACCGCATATTTGCCCTCATCAGGATGGGTATTCATGATAACGACCGGATTGCAAAATTGCTCGGTTATTCCGTTAATACTATTTACTCCTATAAAAACCGCATCAAAAACAAATCATTTGTGGCTAATGACGAGTTTGATAACCATATAATGGCTATCGAAGCCGTTTAAAACGCGTTTCTGCCAATCCGAAAATCTATATTGAGCCTGTTTTGCTGTTTCATAAGTTGTTGATTATGAGATTATTGTAATTAATAATCAATAATAACTTTCTATATTGACTTCTCTTACTATTGGTATTAGTTTTTCATCCTCTTTTCTTTGAATTGGATTTGGTAACCAGTCAAATTCATTTATAAACCAATATTAAACCAATAAATTAATGAAACAGATTTACTTTTTCAGGTACATTTTTCTGTTGCTTTTTATTTGTCTGTCGGCCGCGGTAATGGCCCAAACAGGCACAATTACCGGCCGGATAATTGACGAAAGCAGCCTTCCCCTTCCCGGCGCAACCGTTACTGTTAAGGGCACCACGCTAAGTACAGCAACCGATATTAACGGTTATTTTAAATTGAACAACGCACCATCAGGGGCGCAGGTTCTTGTTGTAAACTTTATCGGTTATCAACCACTTGAGCAGCCGGTAACTGTTACCGGTGCGCTAACGGTTAGTCTGCAACTCAAATCATCATCAGTTTTACTTAACCAGGTAGCCGTTATTGGTTACGGAACCATTAAAAAGAGCGATGCAACAGGCGCAATTGACGTAGTAACCTCCAAAGACTTTAACCAGGGAGCCGTTAATTCGGTTCAGGATGCTATTTCTGGTAAGCTTGCTGGTGTTACTATTATTTCAAACTCTGGTGCGCCTGGTAATACATCAACCATCCGCATACGCGGTACCACTTCATTAAATGCAAGTACCGATCCGTTAATCGTAGTAGACGGTGTTCCGCTGAGCAACGAAATTCCGGGTGGCAGCGCCAATATCCTGGCGGCTATCAATCCTGATGACGTAGAAAATATTACCGTTTTGAAAGATGCTTCGGCAACGGCAATCTTTGGTTCACGCGGATCGAGCGGTGTAATTATGATTACTACTAAACGCGGTACAAAAAACCTTACCATCAACTATAATACAACCGCTTCGTTATCAGTGCTTCCAAAAGAAGTGCCGGTATACAATGCGCAGCAATTTCGAGCTATCGTAAATGAAACCTATCCCGGTCAAACAGCGGTTACCTCGTTACTGGGTAATGCCAATACCGATTGGCAGAAACAGATTTACCAAAACGCGTTTGGCAACGATCAAAACCTGAGCATTGCAGGTAGTGCCAAAAACATGCCTTACCGTGTGTCTGTAGGCTATGATGATGCCGATGGCATTTTAAAAACCTATAATTATCAGCGTACTACGTTGGGTATCAACTTAGATCCAAGCTTTTTTAATCACACTTTAAATGTTCACGTAGACCTTAAAGGATTATATAACCCAAATGATTTTGCAGATCAGGCAGCTGTTGGTAGTGCTGTAAATTATGACCCAACCCAACCGGTTTATAATGGCAATACGCGCTACAGAGGTTATACTACATGGACAACTGCCGGAAATACCAATATCAATGGTGATCCGGTTACATTAGCTACTGCCAATCCCGTAGCCCGTTTAGATGAAACCGACAATAAATCAACCAGCAGAAGAAGTATTGGTAACGTGCAGTTTGATTACAAAATACCTGGTATTGAGGGATTGACAGCAAACCTGAACCTCGGTTATGATTACGAATATACTTTCGGCATCAATAACGTATTGGACAATACGCCATGGGTGTCCTTACCAATTGCATTGGGCGGACAAAAAATATCTTATAATACCGGCAATCACAATGCTTTGGCCGAGTTTTTCCTGAACTATAAAAGGAATTTGAAATCAATTGCAAGTACAATTGACGTAACCGGTGGTTACTCTTTCTCTGATTTTTATACTTATGGTAACTCTATCAATGCTGATTATAACGAAACAGATATTAAATCGTTCCCTTATAAAACGGATTATAAATTAATTTCATTTTTTGGCAGGGCCAATTACACATTCAAAAACAGATACGAACTTACATTTACCGTAAGGGACGACGGTACTTCAAGATTCGGTCCGCAATACCGTTTCGGTGTATTCCCGGCGGGTGCATTTTCATGGAAAGTTCTGGATGAAGACTTCATGAAAGGCAACAAAACTTTCTCAACCCTTAAATTACGTTTGGGTTACGGTACTACAGGCCAGCAGGATTTGACAGGTAACAACAACTATCCTTACCAGGCGGTGTTTTTACAGAGTGATGCATCTTCAAGATATCAATTCGGAGATCAGTTTTATTACACTTTGCGTCCTAACCCATATGATGCAGGTATAAAATGGGAGTCGACTACTACCAGCAATATTGGTATTGATTTCGGCTTTTTTAATAACCGTTTAACCGGTAGTGTTGATGGCTATTACAAAAAAACATCTAACCTGCTTAACACGGTTACCGTACCGGTATTAACCAATTTTGGCTCACAAGTTCTTGAAAACGTTGGTAGTATGGAAAATAAAGGTATTGAGTTAGCTTTAAATGCCATTATTATTGACGAAACAAACTGGCACTGGAAACTGGGTTACAACGTAAGTTTCAACAAAAATAAAATTACGAATCTCATAGGCAGCGCTAACCAGCCAGGTTATGTTCAGGTAAATCCAAATTCAGGTATTGTTGGAACAACATCAGGAGATATACAATACAATACAGTAGGGTTGCCTGTTAATTCATATTATGTTTTTCAACAGATATACAATAAAAACGGACAACCGATTGAAGATGGTTATGTAGACCGTAACCATGATGGTGTGATCAATAGTGCCGATATGTATTTTGATAAAAGCCCTGACCCTACAGTAACCATGGGTATTAACTCAGATGTTAGCTACAAAAGATTTGATTTCAACTTTTCAGGAAGAGTAAGCCTGGGTAATTACGATTACAACAACGTAGCTGCAAACAGCACTTATTTTGGCGTTCATTCATCATTGGGTTATTTACAAAACCAAACAACAGCAGCAAGCTTAACGCAATTTACAAATCAACCATTGATGACCAATCAATCGGATTACTACATTCAGAATGCTTCATTTTTCAGGATGGATAATATGAACCTGGGTTATACTTTCCCAACCTATCTGAAAAACAAACTGAAATTACGTTTGAGCGCAGGCGTGCAAAATGTGTTTGTTATTACCCCTTACAAAGGTTTAGATCCGGAAATAGCAGGCGGTTTAGATAATAATTTCTTCCCGAGACCGCGTATTTATCAACTTGGTTTAAACGCAAATTTTTAATTGAATCATCATGAAATCATATAAAATATTTTCAATTCAGGCAATCGCGATAACCATGCTTGCTTGTTCCTGCACCAAAAAGCTCGATACTGTGCCAATTGATCCGTTGGTAACAACATCAGCAAATGTATATAGTAGTCCTTTGTCTTATAAAGAAGGTTTGGCCAAGTTATACGCTTCGCTGGCAATATCAGGTCAAAATATAAACTTTACTGCGCCTGATATACAGGCAGCAGATCAGGGAACAGCCTGCTTTTTACGCGAATACTGGGCTGCAGAAGAAGTAACCACCGATGAGTGTATTAACGCATGGGGCGATGGCGGTTTAGTTGAATACCACGGTGGGATCTGGTCTGATCAAAACCTTTATGTAGGGTTAATGTACGACAGGATATTTGTAAACATTGCATATTGCAATGAATACATCAGGGATGTAAATGCAAAACTGGGTTCATTAACCGGCTCAGAAAAGAATGATGTAACCCAATACGTAGCAGAAGCACGCTTTTTAAGAGCATATTTTTACGAATGTGCTATGGATATGTACGGCAATGTGCCTTTTGCAACAGAAGCCGATTTGCCGGGTACATTTATTCCTAAACAAATATCAAGAGCCGATTTATTTAAATATATCGAATCAGAACTGATTGCCATTCTGCCTACGCTTGCTGATCCGGGAACCAACGAATATGCAAGGATTGACAGAGCTGCGGATTGGTCATTATTAAGCCGTTTGTATTTGAATGCCCAGGTTTTTACTGGTACAGCAAGATATACCGATTGTATTACCTATAGCAATGATGTTATTAATTCGGGTAAATACAGCTTACATCCAAGCTATCAGAATTTGTTTTTGGCAGATAACAATAGCTACCGCGATGAGATGATATTGCCTTTAGCAGAAGATGGAACGAATACCGAAAGTTATGGTGATATGACATTTGTTATCCACGCTGCTGTTGGCGGTTCTGAAGATGCTACCAATGAATTCGGTATTGCATCAGGTGGTTGGGCCGGTAACCGGATGACTAACACCTTTGTAACCCGCGTATTTCCTGATGCATCAGGAAATACAGATAAAAGGGCCATCTTTTATACATCAGGACAAACGCTTGGTCCACTTACCTCACCAACCGTTTTTACACAAGGCTATTTATGCGCCAAATTTAAAAACGTTACCTCAACAGGTGCGCCGGGATCAAACAACACCTTTGTTGATACAGATTATCCATTGTTCAGACTTTCGGAGATTTACCTGAACTATGCAGAAGCTGTATTGCGCGGTGGGACCGGAGGCGATGCCAACACCGCACTTTCGCTGGTAAATAAAATCAGGGAACGTGCCTACGGAGGTAGCGCAGGTGATATCACTTCAGGACAGTTAGATCTGAACTTTATGATTGATGAACGCGGTCGTGAGTTATACTGGGAAGGTTTTAGAAGAACAGATTTGATCAGATTCGGATTATTTACCGGCGGTACCTATTTGTGGGATTTTAAAGGTAATGTTCAAGCCGGAACCGCAACAGATGCTCACTTAAATCTGTTCCCGATCCCTGCATCAGACAGGCAAAACAATCCTAACCTAGTTCAAAATCCTGGCTATTAAAGATCACAATCATGAAAAAAATATTTATCATACTAATGGCGACTGTAGCCTTATCTGCCTGCAAAAAAGAGCAGAAAATAACAGTTGCCGCTAATATTAAAGCACCGGTAATATCAACACCGACCGACGGAACAGCCATTGCTGTTACCGTAGCTGATACAGCACAAATATTAACTATTAAATGGGCGCAGCCAGATTATGGCGTGTCGGCAGTGGTTAGTTATTTTGTTGAAGTTGATTCTGTTGGGAAAAACTTCAAAACCTATGTAAACTTAGGCAACCAGAATAACACCACCTCGCTTTCCTTAAGCTACGGTACTTTTAACAGTAAGGTAATGGCTGGCTTAAACCTTACGCCTAATGCATTATCTACTATTGAGATCCGTGTTGGTTCGGCCATATATGGTGCAGATACTGTTTACTCAACGCCGGTTAAAGTTGCATTAACAACGCTTCAGCTTAACCAGTTATGGCTGCCAGGATCGTACGAAGGTTACAACCCGGCTGCGGCGCCAACCATTCCTGCATTGCTTACCAATGCAACCAGCTACGAAGGTTATGCTTATTTCAGCGCAGCAGGTAATTTCAAATTTACATCAGCTCCTGATTATAACCACATCAATTATGGCGATGGTGGAAACGGTACATTAACAACCAACGGCAATGCAAACGGCATAGGATTTAGCAGCGCCGGCGTGTATTTGCTTGATGCTGACGTTACCAAGTTAACCTATTCTGCAACCTTCATCAGCACATTTGGTGTTATAGGTACGGCTACCCCGCAAGGCTGGAATGCTTCAACCCCAATGACCTATAACCAGGCAACCGGTTTATGGACAGTAACGCTTGCCCTGGTACCGGGTGCGTTAAAATTCAGAGCAAATGATGCCTGGGATATTAATTACGGCCCATCAGACGCTAATGCGCTTACCGGAACGCTTATCTTCAATGATCCGGGTGCTGTTACTATTGTTAATGCCGGTACTTATACCGTAACATTGGATATGACCAAAACAACACAAAAAGCTTACGCTTATACTATAGTTCAAAATTAATTTAAAAGAACAGCCGGTAATTTAATATCACCGGCTGTTCTTATTGTTATCCCAAATGAAAAAAATATATTCTGTTCTTGTTCCGATACTTTGTTTATTTACGGTTACAGGCGCTTATTGTCAGCAAAACCCGGTAGCAAATGTTGGGGCGGTAACTGCTGTTAAAATAGATCAACATAAAGTAACTATAAAAACCACAAATGCCTTTGCCGAGATACAGGTATACACACCTTCGGTAATAAGGGTTAGAATTGATAAACAGCCATTGAAAGCCGATTTTTCATATGCTGTTGTAGGAGATATTTTGCCGGCGAAGGCACAGATAAATGAAACAGGTGATGAGGTTGATATTGTAACTGATTCATTGAAGGCTGTTATTCATAAAAAACCATTTGCGGTGGCTTTTTATACCACTGATGGTAAGCTGATAAATGAGGACGAGCCGGGTTTATCTACCACATGGGTGGAGCAATCGGTAACTACTTATAAAAAGATGCAGGATGATGAACATTTTATTGGCTTAGGTGAAAAAACGGGCAATCTTGACCGTAAGGGAAATGGTTATACCAATTGGAACTCTGATGTTTATGGTTATAGTATCAGTCAGGATCCGCTTTATTCAACTATTCCGTTTTATATTGGAATACATCACAATTTAAATTACGGTATATTTTTAGATAATACTTACCAGTCCGACTTTAATTTCGGCGCAAGTAACAATCGTTTTTCTTCATTTGGCGCACGTGGCGGCGAAATGAATTATTACTTTATTTACCATAAAAAGCTGGCTGATATTATTGCTTCGTACACCTGGTTAACCGGCCGTATGCCCTTGCCGCCGATGTGGGCCCTGGGATATCAGCAAAACAGGTACAGTTATTACCCGGCCGATGAAGTATTGCGAATTGCTCATACCCTAAGAGAAAAACGCATCCCTGCCGATGGCATAACGCTGGATATTCATTACATGGATAAATATCAACTGTTCACCTGGAACAAAGGACGCTTTCCGGATCCTGCGGGCATGAACGCCGAGCTTAACAAGCTTGGTTTTAAAACCACGGTTATTGTTGACCCTGGAATAAAGGTTGAAAAAGGTGCAAAGGCTTATGAAAGCGGATTGAAGGATGATATTTATATTAAATATCCTGACGGGCAGTATTATACCGGGCAAGTTTGGCCGGGATGGTGCAACTTTACCGATTTCACCAATCCAAAAGGACGTGAATGGTGGCATAAACAAGTGAAATTCTTTGCCGAATCGGGCGTGAGCGGAATTTGGAACGATATGAATGAATTTTCTACCTGGGGGCAGAAAGCGCCTGATAATGTGCTTTTTAACTACGATGGGCACTTAACAAGCATGCTGCAGGCTCATAACGTTTATGGCTTGCAAATGGCCCGTTCAAGCTATGAAGGTGCGGTGGAGCAGTTTAAAGAACGTCCGTTTGTTTTATCGCGTTCGGGATATGCAGGATTGCAACGCTATTCGGCATTGTGGACAGGCGATAACAGGGCAGAGGATGATCACATGCTGCAAGGAGTACGCTTATTAAATAGCCTCGGCGTTAGCGGCGTTGCCTTTACAGGTATGGATATTGGCGGTTTTACAGGCAATCCAACCACTCCTTTATATGTTCGGTGGATGGAACTAGGCGCTTTTATTCCGTATTATAGAAACCACACCGCATTAAACAGCAAAGCGGCTGAACCATGGACCTTTGGCGAAGATGCATTGGATATTGTGCGCAACTATATCAGCCTGCGTTACCAAATGCTGCCATACATTTATTCAACGTTTTATAATGCCACCCAAAACGGCATGCCGGTAATGCGTTCGCTTGCTATTGATTACACTTTTGACCCGAAAGTAATGGATGCCAATTATCAGAATCAGTTTCAATTTGGTGATGCCTTTATGATTGCCCCGTTTGAAAGTACTAAAGATTATGGCAAGGTTTATTTTCCGAAAGGTACATGGTACGAATTGTACACCGGAGCCAAAGAGGAGGGAGGAAGCACCAAAACGATCGACCTAAATATCAATAAACTGCCGGTTTATGTAAAGGGTGGAAGTATAATCCCGATGCAGTCGCTCATCCAATCAACAGCGGAGCAACCGACTGATACGCTTACGGTGCACATTTATAATGGCGATACAGCTAACAGTTTTGTTTACTATGAGGATGATGGTAAGAGCTTTGATTATAAAAAAGGGGATTTCTATAAACGCACCATCAGTTTAGATCCTCAAAATAACAGCATAATTTTTAATGCGGCAGAAGGATCTTATAAATCGCACTTTAAATATATCAAGGTAATGCTGCATGGGTTTGATAACGTTATCGCAATAAAACAAAATGGCAGCCAGTTAAAGCTTGACCAAAGTTCATTTGCATTTTTAGGTGCGGCGGCCAATACCGACCCGCAGGGAAGCGCTTACCAGGCAGAAAGTAATCCGGTAAAATGTGTTACTATAACTAATGACCAGGATAAAATTCAATTAAACTATTAGAAAGAATGGTGAGTATGAAAAAAATCAATTTAAAAACAAAAATGAACAGTTTACTTATTATTATGCTGGCTGGTCTTTTCGGAACAGGTTGCAGTAAGAGTCATAATAACCCAACTCCAACCCCAACGCCAACAGATACCACCAAAACCACTACCTATAAAGATCCGGCGCAATATGGTACGCCCTATACAGGTGTACCGGTTACCAAAGATATTATAATGTACGAGGTGAATATGCAAACATATACCCCGGCAAATTTTCAGGGAGTAATATCAAGGCTTGATTCTATTAAAGCTTTGGGAATCAATGTAATTTGGCTGATGCCTACTTATCCTATTGGTGTACTTAAAGCAGTGGGTTCGCCATATGCGGTTAAGGACTACAACGGAGTGAATGCCAATTTTGGTACGCTGGATGACCTGCGGAATTTAGTGGCCCAGGCGCACAGCCGTAATATGGCTGTAATAATGGATTGGGTAGCCGACCATACCTCATGGGATAATGCCTGGATTGCAAACAAATCATGGTATAAGCAAGACGGTTCGGGCAATATTATCAGCCCGCCAAACACCAATTTTACGGATGTTGCTGCATTAAACTACAACAGCACCGCTATGCGTACCGCGATGATCAGGGCGATGAAATATTGGGTTTTAACCGCCAATGTTGACGGGTACCGTTGTGATTATGCTGATGCAATACCTGATGACTTTTGGACGCAAGCCATTGATACACTTAATAATATAAAAAACCATAAGCTAATCTTCTTAGCTGAAGGCACCAATGGATCTGAAATTACCGACGGCTTTCAAATGGGTTACGCTTTTAGCTTTTACAGCACTATAAAAGGTGTATTTGCAGGCACGCAAAGCCCGAGTTCAATATTCACCACGAACAGCAGCGAAATTGCTTCTTTACCATCGCAGGGTGTTAAGCTGAGGTATATCACCAATCATGATGATGCTTCATCAGATGGAAGTACAATTACGGAGTATAATGGTAAACAGGGTGCATTGGCCGCTTTTGTTATAGCTGCTTATTTAAATGGTGTGCCATTGATATACGACAGCCAGGAAGTTGGGTATCCAAACACCATCAACTTTTTTACCAATGTACCGGTTGATTATACCGCAAACCCCGATATGGTAGCCGCTTACAAGCAAATAATAGCTTTCAGATCAGCTCATGAGGCTATAAAAACGGGCACATTGGCGGTTTATAATGATGCTAATATTATTGCATTTGAAAAAACATCAGGTACTGATGATGTGCTAGTTTTGGTGAATGCAACAAACAACACCGTTAATTATAATGTACCGGCAGCATTGCAGAATACTACCTGGATTAATGGTTTTACAAATACAAGTGTCACTTTTTCAAACCAGCTAAGCATACAACCTTACGGTTATGTTGTTTTAAAAAAGAACTAATATAAGCGACTGACAATAGTCGTAAAGAATTTCTCTTCTCACATACAATTGGTCACAAAGTAGCGGGAGCCCTCCCGCTCTTTGTATTTTTAGGGGTTTTGTCAGCCCAATTTGCTTAAAAAAGCTGCTTAAACTGAGCCTTTCTTCGTCGCTTACTTTGCCTGATTACGCTGCTCTTAATTTGATTTTTTCAGGAAGAATCAGGCTTATAAAGCCCGTTAGTAAGGAGCTTACGTCCAATAAGAATTTAACATTTTTTAATTGTAATGCAATGTTTTGTAATTTTTTAAATATGTAAGTATTTGAAAATTAAATATTTAATATTTCTTATTGCGTTTTGTTTAATGGTTTAAAATGTGGATAAAGTCTTCGGGCGAGTTTGAAACTAAAATTTTCGGTTTCCGTAAAAGGGGGGGTGTTCGTTTTGCAGTCGCGAGAATCTGATTATGGAAAGCGGGGTTTTTAGACTGAAAAACAAAAACACTGATCAGGCACTACCTAATTTTTTTAACCAGAAAATTGATGAACAAAACATCTACTAAACGATTATTACTATTATCCATTTTTACCCTGTTCCTTTTTAAGGGTGTATTTGGTCAAACTATAACCGTTGGTGCAGTTGATGCCGGCCCTTATGGCCCGGGATCAAGTATAGAGGTTCCCATTAATATCAACGATGCAAGCGGGTGTATTACCACAACTAATACTTTTAATGTTTACCTATCTAATGCTTCTGGTAACTTTTCTCCGGGCACACTCATAGGAAGCTATACAGGGTTTTATGCTGGCTTTATTAATGCCACAATTCCTGCTGGTACCCCGGCGGGCGCCGGTTATAAAGTTGAGGTTCAATCAACCAGCCCGGCGGTTACCAGCAGCGTTTCGGCGGCATTCAGTATTAATACCACCACCGGTGTAACATCAACAGTTACGTCGACAGCTATCGGGTCTGACCCAACTATTTTTGGTCGTTGTATTGGTCTCACCGGAGCTACTTTCCCCATAAAAAATACCTCAAGTGCAGGTACTACTACCGCCAGTTTCTTCAATGAAGGCTCTCAGGCAAGCGAAGGCAGCAATATTTCAATCCCGACAACAGGATATACATTTACCGCCAAAACATCTAACTATACCATATCGGTAAAAAATGTTAGCGCAAATGGTACGGTTGCTACCAGAGGGTACCAGTTGATTAACAACGTAATTCAGAATAATTTTGGTTCTGCCGGTAACGGCTTCGTTTGTTTAGCAGGCGGTATGGGCACGCTGTCCTATACCATATCAACCTCCGGCGCATCGGGTATTTCGGCGAATTATCCGGGAAATACTTATGTAGTAAACTGGGGTGATGGTACATCTACCACCTATACGGTATGCCAGATTGCTGCCCTCGGTGGTGTGGTATCGCACACGTTTTTATTACCGTCATGCGGCCAAACCGGAAATGGCGTGGCTAACTCATTTTACGTACAAAACCAGGCATTTAGCCCATATTGCGGCCAGGTATCAGCTCCTCCGGGAATTTCTGCAAAAGTTTTAATAACGCCTATCACCAGTTTCACTGCTCCGGCAATTGCCTGTTCAGGAACGGCATTAACCATTCCGAATACTTCTCAACCGGGCCCGGATCCAAACGCAACAACCAGTACCTGTACTGCTAACCCCGGTGCATTATATGACTGGACACTGGATGGCGTTTCTGTAGCAGGTTATCAAGGTGTTCCGCTGGGAACATCGTTTGTTTTTCCGGCCGGTACTACTTCTGGTACACATACACTGACACTGCATTCCGAACTTCCGGCTAGTGGTATTGGCTGTCAGTCGGCCGATTATACGCAAACTATTTGTTTTGAAAAACCACCAGTACCGGCATTCACTATTGCAGCTGAGGCTTGCGCCGGAACTACTGTAACGCCGTCGAATACTTCGGTAGCCAGCAATATCTGTAGCGTTGCCACTTACGCCTGGACAGTTACAGGCCCCGGAACGGTTACTTATACCGGCGGTACAACTTCTACCAGTAAAACGCCGCAGTTTGTATTTCCAACAGCAGGTACCTATACTGTAAAATTGGGTATGCTATCAGGTTGCGGTACTATAACTACAACGCAAACTATTAATATTGATGCCACGCCGACAATAACTATGTCGCCGACTTTAACGTTATGCGGAAGCGGACAGACATTAACTTTTAGTAATACCGCAACCACAACCAAAACTACGTTCGGTGGTACAACCGTTCAACAGCCTACAACATATGCATGGGCGGTTACAGCGGCAGCCGGCGGTACCTACAGCTTTGTTGGCGGTACAAATGCCAACAGCGAGTATCCTCAAATACAATTTAACAGTATTGATACTTATACAGTACTGGTTACCAATACGAATACATGCGGAAGTACTTTTGCCAAGCAGAAGATTATTTTCGCACTTGCGCCGGTAGTAAACGCAGGGCCCGATCAAACGGTTTGCGCCAGCGCGCCGGCAACAACATTGGCCGGAACTATCAGCGGTACCTTTTCTTCTTTTCAATGGACTGGAGGAGCAGGAACATTTTCGCCAAACAGAACCACTTTAAATGCTGTTTATACGCCATCAACCGGTGAAATAGCAGCCGGA
>Ga0206982_1085_pt1 | contig 30493 bp, 27 predicted proteins | sample Alteio_BWMinCont_18_FD_153493 | JGI IMG/M metagenome (GOLD analysis project Ga0206982, IMG submission 153493) | Enriched cells from forest soil in Barre Woods Harvard Forest LTER site, Petersham, Massachusetts, United States -... | ecosystem: Environmental > Terrestrial > Soil > Temperate forest >... | reverse complement strand
GGGCCGGTATCTGTCCGAATGGCTTACCAAGATAATCCATGTCCAGTCCGGCTACGATTACACGAGTTCCCTGCAATGCCAGGGTATCGCAAACGTCGGGAAGTGCATCATCAAAGAACTGCGCTTCATCAATACCGATAACGTCAACCGTCGAAACCTGCTCCAGTATAGCATTTGCATTGGAAACAGGTATGGATTGAATGCTATTTTCATCATGAGACACAATATTTTCAGGATGATAGCGGTTATCGGTTTGAGGCTTAAAAATACCGACACGGAGGTTGGCAATCCGCGCCCGGCGTAGTCTCCTGATAAGTTCTTCTGTTTTTCCGGAGAACATGGAACCGCAGATAACTTCAATCCAACCACGTTTATTAAACTGAATAGCAGGTTCTATAAACATTGTTGGGTAGAATTTGGATAAATATTTGCTTTAATTTTATATAACGTTATTATCATCTCTCTCAAAAGTATAATGGAAAGATTGCAGCAACTCATCAGCAAGTTAAATGAACAATGCGAACAAAACGAAAGTGCGCTTCAAATGCTTGTTACCCTGAAACAGATCGAAGCCGAACTTACCCAAATACACACTGTTATAGTTACCGGAAGAAAAAACCCAGGTGTTTCCGTCGTAATGCCGTCCCTGAGCTTTTCACACAGAGTGGTGGAAGAATATATTCAGAAAATTGAAAAAGAACCAAGACCACAGGAACTGTTATGCAAAAGGTGATTTGTTAAAATAAGACTAAAGAAAAATGTTCAAAGGTTTCAGGTTGATTTTTATCCTGATTAAAAAGGACATATTGCTGGAATTTCGCCAGCAATTCAGTTTTTACGGTGTCTTGCTCTATGTGGCTTCTACTATTTTTGTACTCTATCTGGCAATGGGTCAGCCCGAAAGCATGGTATGGAATGGGTTGTTCTGGATGATGCAGTTATTTATTTGTGTGAACGCCATTGCTAAAACATTCATCCAGGAAGGTAAGGGCAGGCAGTTATATTTATATTCTTTATGCAGTCCTGTGCTATTCATTCTGGCCAGAATGATTTTTAATGCAGCGCTAATGTTGCTAATGAACCTGATAAGCCTGTTAATCTTTTCAATTTTACTGGGTTTTCCTATCGAACATCCTTTTCTTTTTTTTGGTATTTCGTGTTTCGGCGCCTGTAGTATAAGTCTTGTATTTAGTTTTTTGGCCGCTATTGCTGCCCGGGCACAGCAAAACGCTTCGCTGATGGCCATACTTGGGTTTCCACTTATTATTCCTCAACTCATGTTATTGATGCGTTTATCTGCAATTGCTTTTACAGATGTTTTTCAAAGCAGTCTGGTATCTATAATCCTGTTATTAGTTTGTTTTGATATTATGATTGTGCTTTTATCAGTTATCCTGTTTCCATTCTTGTGGAAAGACTGAAAGAAAGTGTGAGAGTGTGAGAGTGTGAGAGTATGGTTCAATTATAAATTGCCTTAAGCTTTAGGCGTTAAGCGTTGAAGGGTAAGCTTATTTTCGAGTTTGATTGCCTTGTCCTATTTTTGCCTGCCGGAAATATACGGCTGCTTGCTTGTTAAGATTACCATATGCTTCGTAAGAACTGGTGGAAAATACTGAGTATTATACTTTTGATTTATACATTCACGGCTGGATTTTTAGGAGGCGTACCCGCCAAACCAATCCTGAATGAAACCATCCGCAACCTTTATTTTCATGTGGCTATGTGGTTTGGGATGATGATTTTTTTTATAATCTCTGTAATCTATTCTATAAAATATTTAAGGCGTAATAACCAGATAGATGATTTCTATGCAGTAGAATATTCGAGAACCGGAATCGTTTTTGGTTTTTTGGGACTTATTACGGGTTCTTTTTGGGCAAAATATACGTGGGGGGCATTCTGGAGCAATGATCCAAAACAACTTGGGGCTGCTATCGCACTGTTGATTTACCTTGCTTATTTCGTTCTTCGAAATTCCTTAAATGATATAGATAAATCCGCCCGCCTCGGCGCCGTATACAATGTATTTGCATTTGCTATGTTATTTCCAACTATCTGGATTATACCACGACTGGTAGAAAGTCTTCATCCGGGTGGTTTGGGCAAAAATCCATTAGATACAAAAGATATCGATAGCCGAATGCGTATAATATTTTGGTTCGGAGCCGTCCCAGGTTGGACAATCCTCGGTGTCTGGATAACTACCTTGCGTATTCGCTTACAATTGTTCTCCTTAAAACATGACCGCCATGTATAAGATTTTTTTACGTATATGTTTATTTGTTTCTCTTTTACTTAGTTCTGTTTCGGGTCACTCACAGGACAGCCTTCAATATAAAAAACCGCAAATGGCGGAATTGATGCGGTCTAACGGAAAGATATATGTAGTCGTGACAGTACTACTGATTATTCTTGTGGGACTTTTTATCTATCTCGTTCAGCTGGACAGGAAAATCAGCAGACTTGAAAAAAATAATAAATAGAAATTTTGTAAAAAATAATTCTTCATAAAATAACGATATATGGCTGCCAGGAATGAGTATAAATTTTTTGAAGCTGTGGAAAAAAGCTTCGATAAAGCTACCCCGTTCACAAATTGGGATCCGGGAATACTGGAACAAATCAAACAATGCAACGCGGTTTATCGTATGTACTTCCCCGTTAAAATAGGGGATAAAGTGGAAGTGATCAAAGCTTACCGTGTCCAGCATTCCCATCATAAAACGCCATGCAAGGGAGGAATTCGTTTTGCGCTTTCGGTCAACCTCGATGAAGTGATGGCCCTGGCTGCATTGATGACCTATAAATGTGCGATCGTAAATGTCCCGTTTGGAGGTGCGAAAGGCGGAATTGCGATTGACCCGAAAAAATATTCGGCCTATGATCTGGAAAAGATAACCCGCCGGTATACTTCAGAACTTATTAAAAAGAATTTTATCGGCCCGGGTACTGATGTCCCCGCCCCTGACTATGGTACAGGAGAGAGAGAAATGGCATGGATCCTGGATACCTATATGAGCATGCGTCCGGGAGAAATCGACGCCCTTGGTTGTGTTACAGGGAAACCGGTTACGCAGGGGGGTGTACGCGGGAGAAAAGAGGCAACAGGACTGGGTGTATACTATGGGGTGCGTGAAGTTTGTCATATTCAGGATGTGATGGACAGGCTTGGCCTGCACACGGGTGTAGAAGGAAAAAGAGTGGTGGTACAGGGACTCGGTAATGTTGGATACCATGTAGCAAAATTCTTCCGTGAAGGGGGCGCCAAAGTGATTGGTCTGGCTGAATATGAAGGGGCGATTACTAATCCTGACGGATTGCATGAAGAAGAGGTTTTTCAGCACCGCAAAAAAACCGGATCGATTCTAAATTTTCCTGGTGCAACTAATATTGCAAAATCCACTGAAGCGCTTGAACTGGATTGCGATATACTTATACCTTCAGCACTGGAAAACGTAATTGATGGCAAAAACGCCCCCCGTGTAAAAGCAAAAATCATTGGAGAAGCTGCGAATGGGCCGTTGACACCGGAAGCCGACGAAATATTTATCAAAAAAGGTGTACTTGTAATACCAGATATGTATCTGAATGCAGGTGGAGTAACGGTTTCATATTTTGAATGGCTGAAAAACCTTAGTCATGTACGTTATGGCCGCATGGAAAAAAGGTTTACAGAAAACATGAATACACATATTCTTGGTCAACTCGAAGAGCTGACAGGTAAAAGTGTCCGTTCGAAAGAAAAAGAATTCATTATGCACGGAGCTGAAGAGGCCGACCTGGTTTATAGTGGTCTGGAAGAAACCATGATAACAGCTACACACGAAATAATGAATTGCTGGAAAAATAATCCTTCTATTCCTGATATGCGCACGGCAGCATATGTTGTTGCAATAAATAAGGTGGGAACTTCTTATGCTGAACTTGGAATTTTCCCTTAAGAGGCCTAAAGCCTAAAGCCTAAAGCTTAAAGCCTAAAACTACTTTTTAGTACTCTGAATAGAAATTTTATTCATTTGCTTTATTCCACATTGGTTTTAGGCTTTGGGCTTTAAGCTTTCGGCTTAGAAAGGCTTTAGGCTTAGAGAAAATTATTCATCATAAGAGGGCAAAACATTCATCTCTTCAAAATCTAATGGCGCCTTTTTGTAAGCGTGGCATTGCTGTCCGTTGGTCACAACCAGATATTTAACGGGTATGGCAAGATTGTAGTGAAGTGCCTGCCAGAGCACGGTTTTATCCAATGGTTTATGCATGGCTTTACATTCGATCATCATCCATGGTTTCGCCGCTTTGTCGAACACGAGAATATCAAAGCGTTTATTCATTTCGCCAAGCTTCATTTTTTTCTCTATAGCAATATAACTAGATGGGTATTTTTTAACCTGGAGCAGGTATTGGACAAAATTTTGCCGAACCCATTCTTCTTCAGTAAGGCGCACCCATTGTTTTCTTTGCTCATCAAAAATGAATTCCTTTCCGGATTCCTCTTCTTTGATCTTGAAAGCAAAATGAGGGTAATAGATTTTAATCATACCTCAACTATTTGCTAAATTACAGAATGTTGATTGGGCGCACATTTATTTATATGAATCCAGGAATGAATTTATGAAAACAAAAGAAGAAATTGTCAGCAACTGGCTTCCCCGTTATACAGGAGAGAAACTGGAAAATTTTGGCACATATATTTTACTGACCAATTTTTCCCACTATGTTCATTTGTTTGCAGATATGCATAAAGTGAAAATAATAGGGGAGGACAAGCCCATGCAATGCGCGACAGCAGGCGATATCAGTATTATAAATTTTGGAATGGGCAGTCCCTCTGCTGCAACCATTATGGACCTGCTTAGCGCGATTTCCCCCAAAGCCGCTCTGTTTCTTGGGAAATGCGGTGGTCTCAAGAAAAGAAATAAACTGGGTGACCTGGTTCTGCCTATTGCAGCTATCCGGGGAGAAGGTACTTCCAATGATTATTTTCCTCCGGAAGTGCCCGCCCTGCCGGCCTTTGCGTTGCAAAAGGCTATATCCACCACCATCAGGGAATTCGGCGTGGATTATTGGACGGGTACTGTATATACTACAAACCGCAGGGTTTGGGAACATGATGAAGTTTTTAAAGAATACCTGAAAAAAATAAGAGCTTATGCGGTTGATATGGAAACAGCGACCATTTTTTCTGTCGGTTTCTATAATAAAATTCCAACAGGAGCTCTTTTATTGGTTAGTGATCAACCCATGATTCCAGACGGAGTAAAGACTGCCGAAAGTGATCAGCGGGTAACCGGAGATTTTGTCGAAATCCATTTGAAAATTGGTATTGATTCTCTAAAACAACTTATAAACGGAGGACTAACTGTAAGACATCTTCGTTTTTAATTATACACTTGCTTCCATTACTTAAAATAAAAAATCTAACTGTTGAATTTCCGGAATCGGAATCTTCCGAACCTGCTTTACAGGAATTTTTTCTGGAATTAAACAGGGGAGAAATGCTTGCAGTAGTTGGCGAATCTGGTTCTGGCAAATCGGTCATGTCACTCGCCCTGATGAATTTATTAAGTAAAGCAGCCCATATAAAACATGGCTCTATTTTATTTTCTCCCGACGGAAAAGATGAAATTGAATTGCTGGGAATGCAAGAAAAAAAATTCCGCTCTTATAGGGGAAACCAGCTGGCCATGATTTTTCAGGAACCGATGACTTCTTTAAATCCGGTCATGACCTGTGGTGCGCAACTATGCGAACCCCTGATGCTACATAAAAAACTGAATCGAAGGGAAGCAAAATCAGCTGCATTATTATTATTCGGGAAAGTTCAACTTCCAGATCCGGAAAGGGTATTTAAAAAGTATCCGCATCAGTTAAGCGGTGGTCAAAAACAACGTGTCATGATTGCAATGGCAATCAGTTGCAATCCTTCAGTATTAATTTGTGATGAGCCTACGACTGCACTTGATGTAAGAGTTCAGAAAACGATATTGGATCTTTTAAAAGGGCTGCGTCGTTCTGAAAATATAGGTATGATTTTTATTACCCACGATCTCGGACTGGTTGCTGATATGGCGGACCGGGCCTTGGTTATGTTGCGCGGTATGGTTGTTGAATCTGGTCCGGTAAATGAACTGTTTATCCGTCCCCGGCATCCTTATACCAGGGGATTGCTGATGTGTCGTCCTGCCTTACATATTAAAGGAGAAAGGCTTCCTGTGATCTCTGATTTTTTGGAAATTAATTCACCGGGATCACTTGAAAATGTTGATGCTTCATCGTTAAAATTACTATCGAACCAGGCATTCAAAGGAGGATTTTTACCGGCAAACCCGGATAATATCCAGAAAACACAACCTGAAATTTTATTGAAAGTGAAAGGGCTTCACCTACGATATTCATCCGGTAAAAGCTGGCTTGGTAAAGAAAAACAATGGGTTGATGCGATAAAAGATATCAATTTTGAAGTTTATCAGGGTGAGACCCTGGGTCTGGTTGGTGAATCCGGTTCGGGTAAAACAACCTTGGGTCGCGCACTCCTTGGTTTAAATAAACCGATTCATGGAAGTATTTTATATAATGGAGAAGAATTACTTATGATGCGTAAGCTGGAACTCCTTGAGTTCCGGAGAAATATCCAGATCGTTTTTCAGGATCCTTATTCATCCCTGAATCCAAGGCTGATGGTCGGTCCGGCAATTTCGGAACCCCTCAGAGTTCATGATTCGATGGGCAGGTCAGAAAGAAAGTACCGGGTAATTGAATTATTGCAAAAAGTGAATATGAAACCCGAACATTTCAACCGGTATCCACATGCGTTTTCCGGGGGCCAAAGACAAAGAATTGTAATTGCAAGAGCACTTGTCCTGAATCCTGGCTTCGTTGTTTTTGACGAATCCGTTTCCGCGCTGGATGTAAGTGTTCAGGCCCAGGTATTGAATCTGATTAACGATCTGAAGAAAAACCTGGGGTTTACAGCTATTTTCATTTCACATGATTTATCAGTCATCCGGTACCTCTGTGACCGGGTTATGGTTATGGAAAAAGGAAAAATTGTTGAGTCTGGCGATGTGGAATCCGTTTACCTCAATCCAAAAACTGAATATACGCGCTCGTTGATAGAAGCTATCCCCGGAAGAGGTTTAACCCCAATAAGGGTTAAAGCCTGACGCCTATTGGTATTTTTTATTTGAACACCACATTAGGATTTGACAATTCTTTATTACCTTTGCACACTTGTAAAATCATGCCGTAACATGACCGAATCGGGTGCCGTAAGACCTGGTTTGATTGACCAGTTATTCTCAGCTTCATTCGTCTCATGTACCGGGAACTATTTAAAATTTCATACTGAATGAAGCTTTCCCAGTTCAAATTCGACCTACCCCTCAATCTGATTGCCCAGCATCCTGCCAAAAGAAGAGAAGACAGCCGAATGATGGTTGTTCACCGGAAGACCGGACAAATTGAAAATAAACATTTCAGGGATGTAATAGAATATTTCAATGATAAGGATGTTTTTGTTGTAAACAACACCAAGGTATTTCCGGCTAGAATGTACGGCCGTAAAGAAAAAACAGGTGCTAAAATTGAAGTGTTTCTGCTTCGTGAACTCAATAAGCCAAACAGATTATGGGATGTAATCGTAGATCCGGCCAGGAAAATCCGAGTTGGTAATAAACTTTATTTTGGTGATAATGATGAATTGGTAGCCGAAGTCATAGATAATACCACCAGTCGCGGACGTACAATTCGTTTTTTATGGGACGGTTCTGACGATGAATTCCGCCAGGTACTGGAAATTCTCGGAGAAACGCCACTTCCCAAATACATCAAACGTAAGCCTGACGAGGAAGATAAGGAAAGATACCAAACGGTATATGCAAAACATGAGGGTGCTGTTGCAGCACCAACCGCGGGTTTACATTTCAGCAAGGAACTTATTAAAAGACTCGAAATAAAAGGGATCCGATTTGCAGAAGCCACTCTTCACACAGGTTTAGGAACTTTCCGTCCTATAGAAGTGGAAGATCTGAGTAAGCATAAAATGGATGCTGAATATTACAGGGTGGATGAAGAAGCCTGTAAAATCGTAAACAAAGCGAGACTGGGTGGCCACCGGATATGTTCAGTCGGAACAACTACTATGCGAGCTTTGGAATCTTCTTTTACGGCAGAAAAACTTTTAAAACCATCAGAAGGCTGGACCAATACTTTTATTCATCCGCCTTACCAGTTCAATATTGCAGATGCACTAATTACTAACTTTCATCTTCCAAAAACCAGTCTGCTCATTATGGTTTGTGCCTTTGCCGGATATGATCTGACAATGGAAGCCTATAAAAGAGCTATTAAGGACAAATATCGTTTTTTTAGTTATGGAGATGCGATGCTACTCGTATGAGTAAGGTGTACATATTACGCGGAACTTTCATTATGAGATAATTCTTTGTAATTTCAGAGTGGCAGGAATAACGAGAGGCGATGAAATTTGATTTTCCCAAAAAGATCAGGAGTGGATATCTGGCAGCTTTTATTTTGCTGCTTCTGTGTTATTTTCTTTCTCTCTCATCATTCATCCAGCTTAGAACACAGAATAAATGGGTAGGTCATACCAGGGAAGTGATTAATAAACTTGCCATTCTAAATTCCAATTTAAAGGATGCTGAAATAAACTGGAATGAATTCCTGCTCAAAAAACAGAAGAATTACCTCCAGGTTTACAAAGAGAGCCGAGAGTTGGTAGATTCTGTAATCCAGGTTTTATCAAAAAGTGTAAGTGATAATCCCGAGGAAAAATCCAGAGCGGAATCCATGCATGACATTATTGTAAGAAGGTATAATATACTGGATGAAGAACTGGGAATTCTGAACAGGAATAATTTTCAAATTAATGATTCCATCCGTACCAGGGAACTACAAAATAATAACCTTATCGATTCCATAGGGCAGGTTTCAGATTCAATAAGGGTAAATGAAAACAGGTTACTTAATTTAAGAACGCAAAGAGTTATTTATTACAGTAAAATTGTATTCTGGATAATTATTGGCGCCGGCCTGATTTCTGGTTTACTTATTATATACTCGCTCGTCACATTCAATATAGAAAGCCAGGCCAAGAAAAAAGCGACCATACAAGCCGAATCTTATCATGATCAGCTCGAAAAAAGAGTCAGAGAACTTGCTTCTGCTAACCGTGAACTTTTGGAGTTAAGAAGCCTGGAGCGATTTACGAGCATGGGCCGTGTAGCCCGGGTGATTGCACATGAGATTCGTAATCCGCTCACCAATATTGATCTTTCCGCCAGCCATCTTGAAAATGATAATCTGGACAGAGAAGATAAAAAGCTATTCTTAGATATCATTGCAAGAAATTCCCGGCGCATTAATGAACTTATCAATGAACTTCTTTCGGCAACAAAATTTACAGATTTGCAATATGAAGAAATTCGGGTGGATGTTTTGCTGGATGAATCGCTGAATGAAGCCTTTGACCGGGCACAACTAAACCGGGTGCGAATTGAAAAGAATTATTCAAAAGAAAGAATCTGGCTCAATGTAGACCGTTCCCGGATGAAGATTGCTTTATTGAATATCATAGTGAATGCGATGGAAGCTATTACGGGCGAAAATGGCCATCTGACAGTCGAAACCAGCGGGACTGGAGAATATTGTATTATTATAATCCGGGATAATGGTAAAGGGATGGATGAAGAAACGATGGCAAAAGTTTTTGACCCTTATTTCACTTCTAAAACAAATGGAAATGGCTTGGGCATGACCAATAGTCAAAATATAATTCTAAATCACAAGGGTAAAATCGACGTGTCTAGTGAAGAAGGGAAAGGTACAGCCTTTATTATCACATTGAATATTCTTCGAAAGGAAACCGGTCAATCAGTTTAAATGAATCTGGTTGTCAATCCAATTTTCTTTTTCACGAAATGGTTCTGTATTCGAAAAAATTGCCTGTAATTGCTCCATCCAGGTTGCAAGTTCATGAAGAAGTGGATCATCCTGCATGTTAATCATTTCAAGGTTCTCGTGTTCTGTCAATTTTTTCCAGATCCTGATTCCGTTCTTAAATTCTTTTTCATAGAGTAGGATTACCCTGGTAAGTATTTCTGCTGAAACAGGCATGAATCGTTCCATCTCATCATTCTTCCATGAAAGAACTCCGTTGATCACTTTGAATTTATATTTTCCTTTGCCGCGCATATAAAAGATAATGTAAAAATTATGGCGGCCTTTACATAGGATTTCAGAAAGTGAAGGTAAGCGAATGTTTTATAAAGAATTGTTATTATGTACATGTTTTTTACTTCCAGAATTGGGAAAGAGCCTAAAGCTTAAAGCCCAAAGACTAAAACTACTTTTGAAAATTATTAAAATGAATTCAATGGGGATATTTTTAAAAAAATAATGATTTTTATTACAATGGGACAGTTCGCATGTTGTTAAATAGTTGAAGATTTTATATTTTTAGATTTAGGCTTTGGACTTTAGGCTTTAAGCTTTCTGCCTTAAGCGAATTCGGAAAAGCATTCCTTTCCCTTAAACCGATTTTTCGGCATTCTGATACTTCTACAGAATAAACTCCAAATTCTTCAACAACTTTTCCCTTCATGGCATAAAAACCTTTGCCGGTTACCGGGTAATAACGGGATGTATTAGGGAAAAAAATACAATCAAGCCATTCTCCTTCAGCATCCAGAAAAGTATGAAAATGCATGATTTCATTTGTAATGGTATTTACAGGTTTGGAAGTTACCAGGTAACCCAGTACAGATACTTGTTTACCGGAATAAAGATGAAAATCTCTGGCAGGTAAAAAATTCAGGGGATCTTCCATTGAAAGTTCAAAAACATTGCAAAGGGGAAACCCGAGAAGTTCAATTTCATCCAATGCATCATCCAGGGGATGTTGAGCCAGCCCGGGAAGATGAAATTGCTGTGGTTGTTCCCGGAAAAGAAATCCGGACACGGAGGGTCCTGCATTTTTTTTATGCAGGAAATTTGCCTCCCACAATAATTCCTTTTTTGTTTTACCGGAAAACCGGAAAGCCCCTATCCGGATCAGGATATTCAATTGCTCTATACCAGGAGATAATCTTTCAATAAAATCTGCCAGATCGAGAAACGGCCCGGTCTTTTTTCTGTTCTCAATTGCAGACATTATCATTTGTTCCTCGAGACCCTGAACATGAATAAACCCCATATAAACCGTCGTACCGGAAACCATGGTAAGATATTCACTGCGATTAAGGCAGGGCGCCTGAATGTGTGCCCCTGTTTTCTTTAATTCATGAAAGTATAGTTCACGTGAATAAAATCCTCCGAAATTATTGATAACGGAAACCATAAATTCAACCGGGAAATAAGTTTTTAAAAAAAGACTCTGATAACTTTCTACTGCAAAACTGGCAGAATGAGCTTTGCTGAAAGAATAACCGCCGAAACTTTCTATCTGGCGCCATACTTCGGCTGAAACGGATTCTGGATATTTTCTTTCCCGGCAGTTGTTAAAGAACTTTATTTTGATTTCTTCGAACTGGCTTCTTCCACGGTATTTTCCACTCATTGCCCGACGTAAAACATCGGCTTCTGAAAGATCAAGGCCACCGAAATGGTGCGCCACTTTGATCACATCCTCCTGGTAAACCATAACCCCATAAGTTTCTTCAAGTAATTCCTTCATTTTGGGATGGAGGTATTCAAAATCGTTTGGATTATGAAAACGGTAGATATATTGTTTCATCATACCGCTTTGCGCTACCCCCGGCCGGATGATGGAACTTGCTGCGACCAGCGTAAGATAATCATCACATTCCAGTTTTTTCAAGAGTTGTCGCATACCAGGACTTTCAATATAAAAACACCCGATCGTATCAGCTTCCCGGATCTGATATGCTACTTTCGGATCGTTTTTAAACCTTTCAATATCATGGATATTAATGGTAACATTTTTATTCTTTTTTACCAGATCCATCGTATCGCGGATATGGCCCAGACCTCGCTGACTGAGAATATCCAGTTTGAATAAGCCTATTTTTTCAGCCACGAACATGTCAATCTGCGATGTATAAAAATTTTTAGGCGGAAGTTCTGTAGCTGTGTATTGATATATAGGTTTTTCACTGATAAGAATGCCCCCGGCATGAATGCTGAGATGATTGGGAAAATTGCGTAACAGGGTTCCATAAAAATTTATTTGCCGTTGTATTTTATCGTCTTTCAGATTACCCGAATCCAGCTGGTCTATTTCTTCCTTGGGCAGTCCGAATACTTTTCCAAGTTCCCGTAAAATGGCACGCGTTTGAAATGTTGTATAAGATCCGAGCAGGCAAACATGATCCCTTCTATATTTTTTAAAAACATAATCAATGATTTCATCACGATCCTTCCATGAAAAATCCAGGTCAAAATCAGGTGGCGATGATCGCGACGGATTAAGAAACCTTTCAAAATACAAATCCAATTCTATCGGATCAACATCGGTAATCTGTAAACAATAGGCTACAATTGAATTGGCACCACTTCCACGGCCAACAAAGAAAAACCCGCGGTCTTGCGAATAACGGATGATATCCCAAGTGATAAGAAAATATGCGCTGAAGTCCATGTGATCGATGATGGCGAGTTCTTTTTCCACCCTTTCCTTTGCTGTTTTATTTTGCGAACCATAACGTAGAATAATACCATCGAAAGCCAGTTTTCGAAGTAACTGCCGGTCATCTTCCTTTGATGCTGAAAAAAGTTTTTTTGTTTTGTCGGTTTTAAAATCGAATTTAATAGAGCAGTTCTCCAATACTGTCAAAGTGGTGTTAACAATAGAAGGATATGATTGAAAAGCTTCAAATAGTTGTGTTGGTGGAAAGAAAGATTCATTTTTTCCGGCCAGGTCTTTTGGATCCTGTTTACTCAGTATAATATTTTTATCAATGGCGCGTAATAAACGGTGGAGATTATAATGGGTGGCATCCTGAAAGGTAACCGGGTGACGGACTACATATTTATCTATGTGAATTTGAACACTGAGTCCGAATAATTTATTAATATCAGTTACCTGCACGCCAATTAGTTCATGCGCCTGTAATTCATTAACTGAAACAGATCCAAACGGATAAATACAGTATATGTCCTGAAGGTCTGGTCTTTTTGGGAAAGGTTTTTCTTCTGGCAGATGTTCTGAAATAAAGCGGTTGATTTGTTCGAAACCATTATTATTTTTTGCAAGCAGGATATAACATAATTCATTTCCATTCCGGATTTCTGAACCTAGAACAGGTTTTATATTATTCTCACGGCAGAAGTCGACAAAGTCCCATGTATCGCAAGTGTTATTGATATTAGTAAGTGCGAGCTGGGTAATTCCCATACTTGCAGCCTGTGTCACCAGTTCTTTGGTACTAAAAGTTCCATAACGAAAACTAAAATAAGTTTTACAATTCAGATACATGCGGCACGGAATAAAAGTTTTTCTCCAAATTGTTTTTTTACGCTATCGATTGCCTGGTAGAGTCCGATCATTTCCTGCCTGTCTTCGAATATATTGATCTGGTAACTTCCTGCAACCAGGTTATTAAATCGAACTCCAATCAGCCTGACGAGTAAACGCCGATCATATAGTTTATTAAAAATTTCTTTTACTTTCTGCAGCAGGATATGATCATTGGCAGTATAGGTGATCGTTGACTGCATTGTGAGGGTTTGAAAATCACTATAGCGGATTTTTACTGTAACGCATCCCGTAAGTTTATTATTACAACGAAGTTCAAAGGCAATTTTTTCAGTCATTCTCACCAGTTCTTTATGGAGGAACTGTATATTGATGGTATCGGTTTCAAAAGTATTCTCCGTACCGATACTTTTTTGTTCATGATAAGGGACGATGGGTGTTTCATCCACACCCTGTGCTCTTCTCCACAGTTCGATACCATTTTTCCCGAGCAGGTTAATCATCATTTCAACCGGGATCTGGCTAAGAATGGATATCGTTTCCACACCCATCCTCCGTAACAGGGTAGCGGTTTGGTTTCCTACCATTGGTAGTTTCTCAATAGGAAGGGGAGCCAGAAATAATTTTTCATTACCAGGCTTAACTTCAAGTTCACCATTGGGTTTGCATTCATTGGTAGCTACTTTACTTATCAGTTTATTTGTTGCAAGTGCATGAGAAATGCTAAGCCCGCTTTCTTTAATTATTTTCTTTCTGAGAAATTGTATGAACCGGAGAGTGCCGAAAAATTTATCCATTCCTGTCATATCGATATAAAACTCATCTATACTGGACTTTTCAAAAACGGGCACTTCCGTCCGGATAATTTCTGTAACAAGGTTTGAGAAACGGGAATAGTTATCCATATCTCCCTGTATGATAAGTAATTCCGGGCATAAACGTTTAGCAAGTCTGGTGGGCATGGCTGAATGAACACCGAATTTCCTGGCTTCATAACTGCAGGATGCAATTACACCCCGGTCACTATGTCCTCCAACTGCAATAGGCTTCCCTTTAAGACGGGAATTCCTGAGATATTCAACGTTTACAAAAAATGCATCCAGGTCAAAATGAACAATGGAGCGGTTGAGGCTAAGCATGAGGGGAACCTTTGTTCAAAAATACTAATATTATTAGTATGAGCCAACTTTTTTAGTATGGAAGTGTGGACTTCCACACTACCTTACTTGAATTACTCCTTCAGAAGGCTATCAACAAGTTCATTAAATTCTCTCTTATAAATCTCATAATGATCACCTGTTCCGGGGCCGTTAAAACCCGTATCAATTTTTCTGACCAATCCTTTTTTATCGATGAAAATAGTCGTGGGAAAGCCTACAATCTCCTGAATTTCAGGTAGGGTTTTTTCTGTACGTAAGGAATCACTAACTGCGACACCCGTTGCAAGAATTGGGTAAGTCACATTAAATCGCGTTATAAAGGGTTGCAATAATCTTTTTGCATTCGCAAAAGATGGAGTTCTTTCATATGCCAGGCCGATAATTGCCAAGCCCCTGGATTTATTTTGAATATACCAGGCACTGAGGTAACGGGTTTCATCCATACAGTTAGGACACCACGAACCCAGGATTTGTACGATGACTACTTTGTTTTTATATGTCGGATCGCTCAGAGATACCAGCTTTCCGTTCAGGTCAGGAAATTTAAAATGAAGCGTTGCGTTGGTGGAATCCTTTAAGCGGGTTAGGCTGAATTCATCCGGCAATTTTGCCTGTTCATTTTTTTCACCAACCCAGGTTTCAATATTCTTGGCACCCGCATAAAAAAATCCGTTAATCATTTTATTAGAATCCTGGATTATACTTATAAATGAATATGCATGGCCACCATCAAATGCAGAAACTTTCAGGGTGTCTCCACTTACTACACCATCCAGAAAACGATAATCACCGGATGGTGTAAGAAAAGTTCCCCTGACCTGGGACCCTAATTGTCTGAATTCACCAACGGCTTCTGTTGAATCATCTATACCTTTAAAATGAACAGCCCATCTGCCAGATATATTGAAGGCCGGGGCCTGGGAATCCAAGTATCGATTTTCTTCATTAAAAATTGCCCGGAATCGAGTGGCTACAATACGTGTACCATAATCTTTAATCCAGGTTCCTTCCATCCTTTGCTCATCCATAATCCGGAGAGCAAAATGCGAATCAAAAAAAGGCATTTCAATAAAAAGGGAATCGCCCTGTTGCCGGATATTGTCAACGAGTAACCTTTCGGCTCCGTTAATGATATAAATAAAAATTTTACCTGCAATTTCCTTAGTTTGAAAAATGAATGGTATTGTATTTCCATCTTCCCGCAAAATCTCTCCGCGCCAGATACCGATGGATAATTTACTGCCAGCCGATGACGTATCTGAAGTCGCCGCCTTTGCAAAAAAGGGCAAAGAAACAATAATAAAAATGTAAAAATACCTGATAAGATACGGCATAAACAAATTTCAGATGTCAAAGGTAAGTCCATTTGCCTGATGAAAGAATCCTTCAGAAGCTTAACTTTATATGCATGATAAAAAAAGCGATTCCGCCTTTTTTGATTTGCCTTATCGCTGCATTTTTCTTTTACAAAATGAAGATTCCGACTGTTATTCCATTATATAATGGAGAAATTCCCAATTCAAGGCATTCCGTTAACCAGGAATATTACAGGTATGATCCTGGAGATATCCTCATTGTCAGTGAAGTTTCGAGACCCACATTAACCCTATTTCTGCCTCCAAAAGAAATAGCAACTGGTGATGCAGTGATCATTTGTCCTGGTGGTGGCTATATCAACCTGGCTATGGGTTATGAAGGTGAAGATGTGGCGCGCCGGTTTAATGAATCCGGTATTGCTGCATTTGTTTTGAAATATCGCATCCCTGATGACAGTACCATGATTCATAAAGAAAACGGACCCCTCCAGGATGCCCAGCGTGCGATATTGGTAATTCGTTCCAGAGCGAAGGAATTTGGAATAGATCCTAAGCGTATCGGAATAATGGGTTTTTCCGCAGGAGGACACCTGGCTTCTACCGCCGGAACCCATTTTGAAAAAGATTATATAGATAATAGGGATCATATTAGTCTCCGTCCTGATTTTTTAATTCTTATTTATCCCGTAATCAGTTTTAACGGCCGGATTGCGCACATAGGTTCTATGCATAACCTGCTTGGCGCTCATCCGTCTCAGGAAAAAATAAATGAATTTTCAAATGAAACGAAAGTAACGGATCAGACTCCGCCTGCCTTTCTCGTTCATGCTAAAGATGATAATGCTGTTCTATTTGAGAATAGTATTGTTTTTGCTGATTCACTTAAAAAACACCATGTACCCGTTGAAATTTTCCTGTATGAGCAGGGTGGACATGGTTTTGGAATGACCAATAAAACCAGTAGCCAACCATGGATGGATCTTTGTATAAGATGGATTCAAAACTTAAGGCCTAAAATTTAATGCACAGGCTTAATCCTGCCGAGATCTGTAATACATTCCTGAAAAGAATCCATAAAAGTTAGGGAAAGCCTATAAATTTCTGTTTTTTTAATAATCTTTCTTTTGGCATGGTTTTTTGCTTTGTATTTGAAACAACTTCAGATGCATACGATCCGCGGACAAAAAACGATTGATACTTCACAAACCGGGTTCAGAACATCCTTCTCTACCGATCCTGTTTCCTCGGATTATGTAAAAAGATTGAAAATCAGGGAATTTATATCCTGGTCAATATGTTTTGCTATTATTACTGTTATAACCGGTCTTTTAAAGTATTTAAAAATCGGAATAACAATGGATACGGTTACTTCAATTTTATTCTATTTTTCAATTGCCGGATTGGGTTGGTTCATTTATAAGATCTATTCACTATCCAAATATCCCGTTCGGGGGAACAATCACCCTGATATGGGGAATAGCAAGCCAATTCATGAGTTAAATTAAAATACTCTCCTCTTACCTTCCTGCTTTTAGTTTTTCAGCACATGGACTATATCAGTGCCGTACAATTCAGCTCAATTTCTCTGTTAAAGGCATTGATAATGATTGATTAACATGCTTTCATTGGTCTCTTGCAACTAAAAATAATCTGTCAATAGAATTCTTTCCGCGGGTGATAAAACCAGATAATTTCGAATCCTTTGTATCCTGTTTGCGGAATATATAGTTACAAAAGCAAATACCGGCATGCATAAAAAAATTATATGTGCCCATGTATTTTTAAAGACGAAGAATCCAATGATATTACAGCAGATCCAATAAACGGGATAAGCCAGAAATAGACTTGTAAACAAGGCTGAATCGTAATAAACTGATCCGGATGTTTTTCTTCCAATAATAAATTTTAACGGATAATAAAGTAAGGCGTGCAAAGCCCAACCTGTTATGGCTGGTATAGCCAGGAGTAAAATCAGGATCAAGCTGCCTGGAAGGGTTTGGGATGGGGAAATTAAATAACCCGGTTTTTTTAATTTTGAAAAAATGGTATGATTTCTTTCTTCACTTAATTTATACTGAAGATTTTTAATTTGATCTGAATCAAGCGGCGGACTATTGCTGATAAGGAATTGTACCATCGCTGGTAATTTTTCAGTTTGCAGCATCATATCGTTTAATCTTTCTCTCAATAAAACATTCAATGAATACATTTTTTCTGCTTCTGTATTTCCTGTCAATATTTCCTTTATCAATATGGGTTTATTGAATTGGATAAGTACTGTATTACCAGGCTTATCAAAAGAATTATAATTTAAGCCAACAGGCAGGACACTGAGCCTCGAATGCAGTGATTCATGATTCATTGCAGCTAATACTATACGTGCAGTAATCTTTTTGACAGGCCCGAGTTGCCATTTATTTTCGGAAATGCCTTCAGGAAAAATCAAAACGATACCGTTTTTTAATAAAACATCTACACAAATCGAGAAACTTTTGTCGTTGAGATGCTGGTTTTCGGTTTTATCCTTTAGGCGATAAACAGGAATGATATTAAAAACTTCCATTATCCGATGGAAGAGAAACTTATCGGTCAGTTCTCCCAGGGCCAGAAAATGAACCGGTTCACAAAATAGAGAAGCAAGGATGATTGCGTCCAGAAAGGAATTGGGATGATTGGACGCCAGAATCAACGGGCCTTTAGATTTCAATAGATCCGTATTATTTACCCGGATACGGCTGCAATAAAATCTGAGAGCCAGCCTTACATAAAAGCGGATAAAATGATACATGTGGCTTATTTGTCTGTCCAGGCATATAATACGCGTTTTTTATTTCTAAAAACCTGGTTTTTAAATATATAAATATCCGGGCCGTTTATATTTTTTACGTTTCCATGATCAAGAACAGTCAGTTGATAATTAACCTGAATAGAATCTTTAAAAATAGTAAAACTGAGAAATTGAAAATTTGAAAATGAAGATGAAGTACTGGGAGGCAGGTAACAATCCTGCCCTATTATCAGTTTAGCAACCTTGTCATCAGGAAAATATTTTTTAATGAGATTTTTTTGTGCGTCCGAACCTTGTTTTCCCAATCCAAGAGCAGATGTCAGTTCACAATGAAGTTCGATACAATCCGATCCCCCCATTGCGCTGTATAATGCAGCCAGGCCTTTGAGATAGCCAGGTAGTCCGGCAACCAGGGTCTCATTTACCTTTTTAGTTTTAATTGGAATTAAAGTATAAGTTTTTTGGGCCTGGCTGAAAGAGCAGGCTGTCGTCAGAAATAATACAAGGAGTAAATTGGGGATAGATGTCATAATAATATTTATTCCGGCAAATATGAAACCAATAACCGTATCCATGAAAATATAGTAAAATTGCAGTGCCATGAAAAAAATTTACATCCGGCCGATTCGTGAAGCAGATAATGCTGTTATTGCTGCAATCATCCGTAAAATTCTCATTGAGTTTGGGGCAAATAAGCCGGGTACGGTTTATTTTGATCCAACAACCGATAACCTGTTCCAATTATTTTCAGTTGCTGATGCTGCGTATTACATAGCGGAGGCCGACGATAAAATCGTAGGCGGTTCCGGTGTTTTTCCAACGCCTGGCTTACCTGAAGGATGCTGCGAATTGGTTAAACTATATCTTTTATCCGAAATGCGGGGACAGGGTCTGGGTCTTCTCCTCATGGAGAAATGTTTTCAAAAAGCAATCGATTTTGGATTTACTCAAATGTACCTGGAGACTATGCCCGAGTTGCGAACGGCCATCGGACTCTACGAAAAAGCAGGTTTTTCTTTTCTTCCGGGACCGCTTGGCCAATCCGGTCATTTCGGATGCGATCTCTGGATGATCAAAAATCTGAGTTAGTACGATTCCACAGCTAAACAAAAAGGAATAAACCTACATTGCTGCTCCCGTTTTTATCCGGTAGCTAAGTCTGATCATGAACAAACCCATCACCGCTATGATCGCAAATGAAATACGCAGGCTGCTTGCCTGCGCAACATATCCTATCATTGGAGGAACGATAAGAAATCCCAGGTAACCCAGGGAGGATATAGATGCAAGTGCTGCCCCCGGATTGGACATCGGAATTTTCCCTGCCAGACTAAAGACAAAAGGAACGACACACGATACGCCGAATCCTGTAAGCAGGTATCCGGCTAATGTAATCGGGATATATGGAGATAAAACGGTTATAGTAAATCCAGTAAAAATTAATATTCCGCTTGCCGCCAAAACGCGCTGGATACCATACCGGTCCGCCATACGATCGCCGACCAGTCTTCCGCTGGTCATGGCAACCATATAAACCACAAATGCAATTGTTGCTATAGCTTTCGAACCATGTAATACCTGTCTGATATAAATCCCACTCCAGTCGTACATGGTATTCTCACAAGCCATGGATGTGAAACAGATCAGGGAAAATACAAGCATACTTTTAGGTGGAAGTGTGAAAATAGATCTCTTTACACTGTGATCGGGCCGTTGGTCCAATGCATCTTTATAATACAAAAGGGTCAGGGCAGTAAGCAAAAGACTTACTCCAAGCAAATGCCAGGCAGGTATGATGTTTAGGGTTACCATTAGATACCCGAATGCAGCGCCTGCAAAACCAGCCATACTCCAAACGGCATGAAAAGAACTCATAATGGATCTTTTATAGAGTGCCTGAACACCGATAGCCTGTGCATTCATGGAAAGATTCATCATGTTCCTGGAAGATCCGAAAAAAAATAATGCTATACCTAACACCAATGTGTAACCGCTGAAACCAATACAGGCCAGAACACCGTTATAAACCATGGCGCCGATCAGCATGATGGTCCTGCTTTTGAAATGATCAAGCAGTTTTCCGGTAAAAGGCATCGTAAGAATCAAGCCCACAGGCATCATAAAAAGCAGGGTGCCGAAATGTGCATCATTGAGTTTCAGCGATTCTTTGATTCCGGGAATCCTGGAAGTCCAGCTGGAATATCCAAATCCGGAAATAAAAAAATAAACAGCATTCGCACGACGAAGACGGGTAAGGGATATTTCTTGCATTCAGGGAACAATGTTAGGATAATTTAAAAATAGCGGCACCGGCAAATGTTGCAAGCAGGCCGAATACAACACTTCCCAGTACATAAAGCATGAAGTAAAGGTTGGAGCCCTGCCTGAGCAGAATCAGTCCATCGTAGGAGAAAGTGGAGAAGGTAGTATAACCACCACAAATACCTGTAATCAGGAATAATCGCCATTCGGAATTGAACCCGGTATATTTAATCGCGAGCGAATAAAAAACTCCAATCAGAAAACAACCGGAGATGTTCACCAGGAAAGTACCCAGTGGAAAAGCGATCGGGACATGCCGACCGACAAAAAGAGATATGGCATAGCGAAGTATGCTTCCAATTCCACCTCCGATACCTACAAACAGAAGAGAGCGCATATTTTATTCTTTAATGAAAACATACGGATCGTACTCCACAAAAGGATTTTGGGGAGTGGTTAATGATCTAACTTTATTTCGGGATATATCAAATTTCACCTGAAAAATTCCGTATAAAATATTATTATATATCATCAGCCATTCGCCTTTATCCATGTAATCCAGTGTTGCAGAAAGATCTGGTTTTGTTTCATAATGAATGACGAGCTGATTATTCAACTGACTGATCCGGATCTTCCCATATAAAGTGTTTCTATAAACACCTGTGTAAGCAGTTAAAGAAAGTTCAGATTTATTTGATTTTACACGGGCTTTCCAACCATTTATTTCATTGACGACTGCCTTAGCCTGTTCCAAAAATCCAGGTAAATTTTGCAGACTCCGGCTTATATAAGGTACTCCCAAATAAGCATCTAGGATTTGATATCGGAGATCCTCATAAAAGTATTGATTATCATTATTTGTAAGAATCGCAATCCCCAGATGCTCTTCAGGTACAAAACAAACATTACTTACCATTCCACCGGCCCCGCCTGTGTGCCAAAAAATTTGACGACCCGCATAATCAGCCATAAATAATCCGAGCCCGTATCCTATGAAATGAGTAGGATATAAAGGAGATTTTATGCTTTTTACCCAGGAATTTGCGATCCTCGTTTTCTGAAGTGCTTCCCATGGGATAATTTCTTTTCCCTTGTAATTGCCACTGTCCAGCTGCATGAACAACCAATGAGAAAGGTCGTTTATATTACTTATAATGGCTGCGGCCGGTGCGAGGTTATTCCAGTTATCATATGGAACCTTGTTTAGTTTTTCAGAATATGAAGTTGTATAAGGAGTCGCAACATCAGGCTGATCAGCCACATCGGTTGAAAGTACCAGGGTGTGATTCATGGCCAGCGGTCCAATAATATTCCTTTGAACAAATTGTTCCCAGGGCTCTCCGGTAACGGCTTGAATGATCTGTCCGGCAGTTAAGAAGCAACTGTTGCAATATCCAAATTCCTGTCTGAAATGAAATGGTGGTTTCAGATACCGCATTCTTCTCATAATTTCTTCACGGCTCAGGGAGGTATTCCAGAAAGTAAAATCGCCTTCAAATGTTTTCGTACCTATATGATGGGAAAGCATATCACGGATGCTTACCAGCTTTGTTGAAGTAGTATCATACAACCGGTATGTTGGAAAATATTTTGTAATCGGATCTTCGAGTGAAATTTTCCCCTGTGTTTCCAGCAAGGCCAGTGAACTGCCGGTGAATAGTTTTGTATTACTGGCAATCATGAACAGCGTATTATCATCCACAGGCTTATTTGTCTGAATATCCCTTACCCCGTAACCCTTCATCCAAACCACTTTTCCATCCTTAACGATCACGACCGCTAATCCCGGCAGATTCCAATCCTTCAACCCCTTTTGAATATAACTATCCATAGAATCCCTGATAAATGCAGGTTCGGATGATTGTGCATTCATCCTGGTAAAAAAGAAAATAAAAAATAAACTATAGAAGAAAAATTTCATTTATAAAGTAAAAAGTAAAAACAATTTTCAGACTCTCAGGAATACTTTTTTGAGATAAAGGAAATAGAGAAATGCCCATTTAACGGCCACATAACAGATAGCCATAACAACAGGTGCGTACAAAACCGGGGTGAGTTGCCCCAGCCATTGAAAAAAACCATTGGTAGCATATTCCCAGTTGATAAAATGACCCGATAAATAAATCAGGATTGAATTCATGCCGATCACTCTAAAAAAGAATGCCCATTTTTTATATCCCTTAACGTCAATAATATAATAGAAAACGGATAATAATAAAAGGCTGATTCCACCGACCAGACAAACAAATGAACTGGTCCATAGATTTTTATTAATCGGGAAATTTAAATTCCAGATCAGCGCGATAACAATCAGGATAACTCCTGAAACGGCCATCCAGAAAGACTTTCTGCTTCCATTATGATTGCTTTTTTTAATATAGGTACCGGCTAAGATACCAAGCAGACCCGTACTGATCGCGGGAATGGTAGACATAATTCCTTCAGGATCATGAATGCCCAGATAAAGTTTTCCAGGCATAATGGTCCGGTCAATATATGAAGCAAAATTTCCTTCCATTGTAAGATCCCCCATTGGAAAACCAGGTGCCGAAGTAAATTTCAATAAAAGCCAATAACCGATAATCAGGAGCCAAAACCAGATAATCTGGGTATTTCTTTTCGAATATATGTAAATGATATTAGCAAACATATATGCCAGACCGATCCTGCCTAATACGCTGCCGAACCTGATATCTGAAATGGGCCTCAAATGCAGGCCATTATTATGGAATATGCCCAATAAGACGAGGATCAAACCTCTTTTTATAACTCGCATCAAAACTTTTTTCCTTCCATTACCTTTTTCAAGTTCTCTGCCAATTGAGTAAGGTGATGAAACACCAGCCATAAAAAGAAATAGCGGGAAGATCAGATCGTAAAGATGGAACCCGTTCCATGCCGGATGTGTCAACTGATTTGCAAATCCTCCCCAGAACGGAGAACCGGTTGCTTGAGCAAGCGTGTTGACAATATCTTCGGCACCCAAAATCCAGAACATATCGAAACCTCTGAGTGCGTCCAATGAATAGAGACGTTGTCCGCCGATGGGCCCAAGTGGAGAATCCGGAACCTGGGCCTGGCTGTGATGTTTGCTCATGTAATAATTTATAGAATGAATATAGCTAAAAAATGATTCTGATTTTTTTTGATAACTTCCAATTATGAAATTCTCATTATACCTGTTATTTATTTTCCTTTACACACAGACCTTTGCACAACTCCATTTATCTGCAATTTTCAGCGACCACATGATATTACAAAGGGACAAACCTTTGAAAATCTGGGGAGGCGCGAAGGCTGGCGAAACCCTCAAAGTAACCCTTGGGCAGGTCAAAGGATCTGCCAGGGCGGATAAGGATGGCAGATGGATGATCACTTTACCGGCTTTTCCAGCAGGCGGACCATATGTCCTGACAATTAAAGGCAGAAATGAAACAAAGATATTTTCAGATGTTTTATTTGGAGAAGTTTGGGTTTGTTCAGGTCAGTCAAATATGGAATTCAGGGTCAGGCAGGCGATGAATGCCAAATATGAACTACACCGGGCAAATAATTCGTTGATAAGAGAGGTGGACATTCCACATAAATTAAAGTTTCATCCGGAAGAATTCGTCGATTCAACCCAATGGATCATTTCTACTCCTGAGACAACTGGCGAATTCACCGCCGTTGGATATTTTTTCGCACGTGATATTTTCGAGCAGTTACATGTTCCTGTGGGATTGATATATGATAACTGGGGAGGGTCACAGGTAGAAAGCTGGATAAGCCGCGATGCCATGTTGGGCTCGGATGAATTAAAGGATTATGTAAAACAAATGCCGGATAACTGGGATGAATCCAATGCAAGGGTTGAAAAAGAAATTATAAGTACCCTTAAAAAACTAAATGCAGGAAAAATTCCGGAGATGGACGAATCTGCCATTGTGAAAGCAGATTATAATTTTTCCGGATGGATGCCATCAGCTGTGCCGACAAGCTGGGACTGGATTGGCCTTCCCGCCTACCGGGGAGAAGGTTATATGGTGAAGGAAATCATTTTGGATTCAATTCAGGTTTCACTGCCTTCAGTTTTAAGTTTGGGTGTGAATGATATTCGTTTCCGCTGGTTTGTTAATGGCACAGCGTTTCCCAAAACAATGGATAAAACTTTTACAGTTACACTGCCTCCTTATACCTGGAAGACAGGACGGAACATATTGTTGCTTGAAATAGGTCCAAAACAGGTTCCGGATTGGTGGGCGGTCGGGATTCAGGGTGAAAATGATCAGATTTATCTCGATTTCGATGGAGAAAGGATCGCTCTTGCTGATGAAAAATGGAAAATGTTACCCAATTTGAATAAGCCGCACCATTATATGCAGTGGATGAATAATGAAGGGGTCATTATATATAATGCGATGCTTCATCCAATCATTCCTTATTCTATCCGTGGCGTATTATGGTATCAGGGAGAATCTAATACCGACCGTGCTTTTGAATACGGTAAAACATTTCCTCTGATGATTGAAAGCTGGAGGAAGGAATGGAACGATCCCTTTCCATTTCTTTTTGTGCAACTGGCGGATTTTGGTTCAAATGAAAGCAGTAATGCAGGAAGCAAATGGGCAGAATTGAGGGAGTCGCAAACCAGGACACTTCGGTTATCCAACACCGGTATGTCTGTTGCCACAGATATCGGTGATCCAAAGGATATTCATCCCAAAAATAAACAGGAAGTAGGAAGGAGACTCGCTGCGGTTGCATTAAAAGATGTATACGGTTTTAATTTAACAGCCAGCGGCCCCTTGTATGATTCAGTTTCCTTTTCCGGTGGGAAAGCCATATTATTTTTTAGATCAACAGGAAAGGGGCTTGTTGCAAAAGACAAGAATGGATACCTGCGGGGATTTGAAATCGCAGGGACGGACAGGAAATTTTATTATGCGCATGCATTTATTCAGGGAAACCAAATTATTGTAAGCGCAGCTTCTGTTGAAAAACCTGTTGCTGTCAGGTATGGCTGGAGCAATTCACCAGACGATATAAATTTATATAACGCGGAAGGATTTCCGGCTTCACCTTTTAGAACTGATAATTGGCCGGGCGTTACAGACGCTGTTAAGTTTTTTAAAAAATGATTGAATACGCTTCTTTCCCACCCACTACGGTCATCAAAATTTTGGTGTCCCTGATATTTTCAGGAGCTATAGAAAAAAGATCTTCTGAAAGAACAGTAAAATCTGCCAGCAGACCTGCTTTCAGTTTACCCGTTTTATTTTCCTGAAACGCGGCCCAGGCATTATTTACAGTATAACAGCGCAGCGCCTGTTCTACTGTAATTTTCTGGTCGGGGAACCAGCCCCCGGGATTTTTATCGTCCAGTGTTCGTCGGGTAACTGCTGCATAAATACCAGCGATGGGATCGAGAGGTGCTACCGTCCAGTCGGACCCGAAAGTCAGGTTGGCATGGGTGTCGAGCAGTGATTTAAAAACATAAGTTCCTTTTAGTCTTGTACTATCCAGTCTTTTTGCAGCCCACTTTCCGTCATCAATTGCATGATAGGGTTGCATGGAAGGAATTACCTGCAGTTTTGCGAAACGGCCGATGGCTGAAGGTGTCAGGTGTTGGGCGTGTTCTACCCGGAACCTATGGTCTTTTCCGGGGTGGATGGTTTCTGCTTCCTCATAAACATTCAGAATCCAATCATTTGCGTGATCTCCTATTGCATGTGTAGCTATATGTAATCCGACTGAATCCGCTGCCAGGATCCATTTTCTTAAAAGATTGGTATCGGTAACTTGTAAACCTGTAGAATTGGGTGCATCGAGATATGGTTTATAGAACCAGGCAGTAGTAGAACCAAGTGAACCATCAACAAAACCTTTTAAACCACCCCAATGTAACCGGTCATCACCCCAGCCATTATATTTTACAAATGAATCCAGTTTTTGCCAGCTGTGAATGGCTACGAAAGAATAAATCCGGATAGACAATTTGCCGGCTGCTTCCGCACGACGATATGTTGCCATGTCAATCCATCCTCCGTAAGATCCCATATCGTGAACCTGTGTAAGCCCATGCGATAGCGCATGCGTGACTGCCTTTTGCAACGCATCGTCAAGTTCATTTTCTGTTTGATCCGGAATCACTTTATAAACCAGATTGGTGGCTTCATCCCGCAGAATTCCGGTTGGTTCACCTGTTTTAGAATCCCTTACAATTTCTCCTCCTGGCGGATTGGGTGTATTTTTTGTGATACCTGCGAGTTTTAATGCGACGGAATTAGCGAGACCCATGTGCCCGTCATATCTGCTGATAAAAACGGGATGTTGTCCGCTGACACTGTCAATCCATTCTTTATGTGGAAGTTGTCCGCCCCAGGCTTCGTGGTCCCAGTTACCGGCTTTAATCCAGGAATTTCCTTTTGCTGAATCTGCAAAATGCCGGAATGTTGAAATGAAATCCTGAACTGATTTCACTGTACGGAGATTTATTGTGCCCAGAGCGTACCCGCCGTCGAGGAAATGGGTATGATTGTCGATGAATCCAGGAACAAGCATTTTACCTTTAAGATCCCTGAGTACGGTCTGAGTTCCCACATATGACTGGTAGTCATTTCCTACATATATTATAAGTGAATCTTTAATAGCAATGGCTTTTGCTTCCGGATTGGCTGAGTCACCGGTCCATATTTTCGCATTCAGATAAATCCTGTCAGCCACCGGATGTTGTTTGCAGGAAACAGAAAAAAAACAAAGGCTGACCGTCAGGATTATAAAACAATTTTTCATGCCGGAGGAATTAGAAATCTAATATAACATAAATCAGTCGTTTGAAAATTCATTAACAAAACAAGAATAATTTTTCCTTTTGCAGGCTGAATGATTTTATTTAACTTCATTCAACAACGATCTGCAGCTGTATTCAGCTGCATTTTCTATTTCTACAAGCCAAACGATTATTATGGTACCCCAGGGTTTATTGGATTTATATGCGGGGCCACAGGGGTTTTGGGATGAGATGCGCGAAGGGAGTGATTTCCGCGATTTGTACAGGAATGTGGTTCATGCACTGAAACAGCTGGACGTTCACAGCCTTCAGCAAAAAGAAAAGCTGGCCAGTGAATTATTCATGAACCAGGGAATTACGTTTACCGTTTATAATGATGATGCGGGTATAGAGCGGATTTTTCCTTTTGATATTATACCACGCATTCTTTCAGGGGATGAGTGGAAAATCATCGAAGATGGTCTTAAACAAAGACTGAAGGCCCTGAACCTCTTTCTTAAAGATATTTATTCATCACAAAGTATTATTCAGGACGGAATAATACCGGCTGAATTAATTGCTTCCTGTCCCCATTATATGCGGGAAGTGGCAGGAATACAGGTTCCGCATGATATTTTTATACATATCTCCGGGATTGATCTGATCCGCGGAGACAATGGTATTTTTTATGTTTTGGAAGATAATCTCCGTACTCCTTCAGGGGTCTCCTATATGCTGGAGAACAGGGAGATCACTAAAAGACTTTTTCCGGAACTGGTAGCGGCGTCCCGGGTGCGCCGTGTCAGCAATTATCCACTCTTACTTCATGAGATTCTTCTTTCCTTATCGCCTGCGCAAATCTCTAATCCGCAGGTTGTTTTACTAACACCTGGCATTTATAATTCTGCTTACTATGAACATACATTCCTAGCAAGACAAATGGGGATTGCACTGGTTGAAGGGCGTGACCTGGTAGTAGACAACCACAAAGTGTATATGAAAACAACACAGGGCCTTGAGCAGGTTCATGTAATATACCGGAGAGTGGATGATGATTACCTGGATCCTTTGATCTTTAAACCTGACAGTGCCCTGGGTGTACCCGGACTGATGGCTGCCTACAGAAAAGGAACAGTAGCCATTGTAAATGCAGTAGGCAACGGAGTGGCAGACGATAAAGCCATCTATGCTTTTGTGCCGGCGATGATAAAATATTATCTTAATGAAGAACCACTGCTGCCCAATGTGGAAACATATGAGATGAGTAATCCGGATGCACGACAATATGTATTTGATAATTTAGAAAGAATGGTGATCAAGCGGACAAATCAATCAGGCGGTTACGGAATGGTTATGGGTAATTCAGTAACTGAGAAAGACTGGATAAAAGCCAGAAAAGAAATTGAGGCCGATCCAAGAAGTTTTATAGCACAGCCCATTATAAGGCTTTCTACTGCGCCCTGTTTTATTGATGGAAAATTTGAAGGAAGGCATGTGGACCTGCGTCCCTATGCTTTATGCGGACCTTCCGGCATTCAAATCGTGCCCGGCGGATTAACGCGGGTTGCATTGAAGAAGGGTTCATTGATCGTCAATTCCTCTCAGGGAGGAGGCAGTAAGGACACATGGGTAATAGATTGAAGCTGGGTTCTTAAAACGGTAAATACATGTTAAGTAGAATTGCAGATTCACTTTTTTGGCTGAATCGTTATATGGAAAGGTCTGATGGTATGTTGCGTCTTGCCGGAACCCATTATATATTTTCCCTGGATAAAGATGTGAACGGCACGAGCTCCTGGAAATCCGTTTTGGAAATTTTTACAGATTCTGATGAGGAATGCCTTAAATCGATCGAAAATAATACAGAAGAATGTCTTAAATTTTTATTACTGGATACCCGGAATACAAACTGTTTGAGAACCCTTGTAAACAAAGCCAGGGAAAATGCCCGGGGAGTGCAGGATCTCATTACGAAAGAAGTTTGGGAGGAAGTCAACCAGATGTATCACTTCGTGAATCAACCGGAGCTGCAGCAGAAAATTAATTCCTATCATAGTCTGGAGGTGATTGAACCTCTGATAAAGCATACGGTGATGTATGCGGGTATAACGGATATCACGATGCCCCGTGGAACTGGATGGTGTTTTATGAACCTGGGGAAATATATTGAGCGTTGCCTTCAAACCATTGCTTTTACAGAAAAGCAACTGGAAATTACTAATTTCAGTGAGGCAGATACCAACGATTTGCTTCAATGGAAATACCTGTTATTCAGTTTATCGGGATATGAACTCCATGTAAAAACATATCGTAGTTCAAATCATAATTTTAATGTACTTCACCAGGTCTTAATTAATGAGAACTTTACACGTTCGATAATGTATTCTTTACAAAGAATCGAACACTATCTGAATAGAATAATCGGAAATGAAATCAATGAAGAGAGAGCCGCTTTACTCCGCGATTTCGGCCGTCTCTTCAGTAAAGTACGATTTATGGAACTTGATTCGCTGACAAAGGATACGGTTCCTGTATTTTTTGAAGATATTAAAGTGGGGCTGGTCGAATTCAACCAGCGTGTGGTGCAACATTTTTTCTCATATTCCTAAGATCCGTAAACATGCCCATTTTCAAGATTCAGCACATTACTAAATATGAATATGACAGGCTGATTCAGGAGAGCATGAATGAAATTAAAATTTTCCCTTCTCTTTCTTCGGAACAGGAAGTCTTACAACATGAACTGGTTATTACGGGCAATCCTGA
>Ga0206982_1083_pt1 | contig 31122 bp, 20 predicted proteins | sample Alteio_BWMinCont_18_FD_153493 | JGI IMG/M metagenome (GOLD analysis project Ga0206982, IMG submission 153493) | Enriched cells from forest soil in Barre Woods Harvard Forest LTER site, Petersham, Massachusetts, United States -... | ecosystem: Environmental > Terrestrial > Soil > Temperate forest >... | reverse complement strand
CGTCGGTTCAAAATACCAGGTGAGTCCCAGCTTAACATTTTTATCCTGCTCGTATGTAGAATGATGCCTTTCCAGAATATTCATTACTTGTTTTGTATCACTATCATATTCCCAGTCCAGGTAGGATGTGGTGTTGATATTGTATAAGAAGTTGGATACAAATAAGACAACAAATACGTTCGGAAACAAAACGAGGAGGCTGCTCAACTTATATTTTTCATATAATAGCTTGAGTGAAAAGACAATGTTCAAAATGAATAATGGGTATAAAAACAAAGCAAAACGTCCAATAAAGTAATCGTTCTTTAAAATGTAGTGCTGAGCAATACTGCATAAAAGTATAGCCACCAATGTACAATTGGCAAACACTAACATATAAAAATTTGTAGAAAAGGGATGATTACCCGTTGTTATACCGCGTACCCATTTCAGAAGTATTATTGTGATAATCAGAGTTATAATCCAGCTCAATATCATGCCCATCATGTGTGGTACAGTTATATGATAAAGGGATGCACAGATAACCGAATAGATAGTGTCTGCAACTACATTATTTCTGCCGCCATATTCAAACATGTGCAGCCGTGTTATTTTCTTTATGGGTACCCACAATACTAATATTGTGATGACCATAAATAAAATGTTTATTGCGTTTATTTTCGCAAGGCAGGCTAACCTTACAGGTGTTTTGCAAAAAGCAATAATATTAACTGCAAAGACTGCGGACACATAGAAATCTATCAAAATGAAATGGCTGTAAGCCGCGAGCATAGCAAAGACATTGAACGCGGCAAGGTGCATTAGTTTATTGGTTTTTAACCACATGCTGATAAAGTAAATAGCAACCATCATACAGCTTATTGCAACTGCGTACCCTCTGGCGAGCCCGAAAAAATCTATGAGGTATGGATTGACGATGAGCAACACGAAGCAACCTAGTCTTATACTAAGGGGAAATTCCTTAATCAATAGCATGCAGATCAATAGATAAACAGCTAAGCTCAATAAACTATGCAACCTGAGTGCCAGTTCACTGGAGCCAAATATTTTTTCAGACACCTTCATCATCAGGGTGTTTACAATATGGTTGTTGGTATGAGGATAGGCATACGTTACGATGTCAACGTATCGGTTGTTGACAAAATGCTCGTAGGTATAACTTTCATCGTGGGTAAATGAGGTAGTATAACTTTTATATCCAACAATCCATAAAAGTGCAATGCACAAAGAAACAATAATATAACGGGTCATATTGGGCTTGGGTTTAAACATCTACTACCGGGTACGTATGCTAATATAGCTAAGGAACATTAACTTTGAACACTACTCTAAAAGGCGAAAGGCATCGATGAAGTCAAAGCTTGTTATCTTTTTATTCATCTTGGCATTTTTTATAAACCTGCTTGCCAATCATTCTTATCACAACACCATAAACTGGGATAAAGCCGGCTATTACCTGTATCTGCCAGCAATATTCGTTAATCACGATCTGGCAAACCTTGCATTTTACGAGCATGTAGATGCTGAATACCAACCTACCGGCGATGTAAAATGGAATTGTATTTTCCAGGATAGCATTACAAAAAGACGTTTAAATAAGTATCCTGCCGGGGTCGCCATTTTAGAGTTGCCATTTTTCCTGCTGGCAAAGTTATATACTGATTGCACTGGGTATCCCGCTCTTTATGGGTATAGCGAACCCTACCAAATATCTGTATGCATTGCTACTATCTTTTGGCTGATACTGGGTTTGTTCTATTTGCGAAAGTTGCTTTTGCGATATTTTAATGATGGGGTTGTGGCTGCTGCCTTAGCACTGTTATTGTTTGGTACTAACCTGTGGTGCTACTCTATATTTGATATGGGTATGAGCCATCCGTTCTCTTTTGGCTTGTACTGCTTATTATTATACTGTACAGATGAATGGTACAGAAAAAAAACAGGCCGCTATATTGTAGTGTCAGGCATACTCCTTGGGCTTATAGCCATTGTGAGACCCACTAATGCAATTGCTATCATCATACCTCTGTGCTGGTACAGTGAGGATATAAACACTATTGGCAAAAAATGGAAGTTTTTTACTTCTCAATACCGTTATTTACTAATAGGTTGTTTGTTTTCGGTGGCAATACTTATGCTGCAGTTTGCCTACTGGCATTATATAACAGGGCACTGGATCATTTACAGCTACAAGGGCGAAACCTTCGATTTTACCCATCCCCATATTATAGACGGGCTCACCAGTTATAATAAAGGCTGGTTGGTATATACACCCATGGCTTTATTCTGCATAGCCGGCTTTATCCCTTTTTGGAAATACAATAGGCAATTGTGTATTGCCATTCTATTATTTACTGTGCTGAACATTTATATTGTATTCAGTTGGAGCTTTTGGCCCTATGGGGGTGGCTTTAGCGCCCGGGCATTAATAGAGTCGTACGCGCTGCTGGCCTTCCCTTTGTCAGCTTTTATACAATGGCTGTCGTTACAGAAACTGGTTACCAGGGCTATATTTTATATTGTGTTTGCCCTGTTCATCGCACTCAATATCTTCCAGACCTGGCAGGTACATAACCGCATACTACCCAGCATATGGATCAACCAAAGAGAATACTGGAACGATTTCGGTAAGATAAAAGCAGATTGACATATGATGTAAGCATTAACAATAACATAGAAAACAAAAAACACTGCGTAATCAATTGATAAAGTATCACTTTTTTGAAAAAACGGTAATCATCTTTTTTTTGAATAGAAAACTAGTATATTTGCGCAAATTTTCAGGGGTAAGTTATGATGTGTAAGCGTGTATTTTCTTTGTTTTTATTGGCTTTATCGCTGCTGGCGGGCAATGCTGCATTTGCCCAACAGGAAGGGCTGCCAGGCGCAAAGCAGGCAAAAGAAGGCTTTAATGCTACCGAAGTTATATTCGGCCACATTGCAGATTCCCACGAATGGCATTTGTTCGACCTGAACGGCAAGCCTGTGGCTATGCCATTACCTGTTATCATCTACAAACCAGGCGCTGGTCTTGAAATGTTCTCATCTGCTCACTTTGAAGAGTGGGAGAAGATGGAAGACGGTAAAACCAAAAGAAGCGGTTCTTACAACGGCTACCACCTGGAAAAGAACATGAAAGAAAAGCTGATAGCTGACGATGGTTCTAAGATCTACGACATTTCTATTACCAAGAATATATTGTCTATGCTCATTTCTGTAGTGCTATTACTATGGCTTATGATGAGCGTGGCTAAGAAATACCAAGCCAAAGGCAGCCTTACAGCGCCATCTGGTATGCAGAATGCAATGGAGTCTGTTATCATCTTCATGCGCGATGAAGTGGCCAAACCAAACCTGGGCCACAAATACAAAAAGTACATGCCCCTTATTCTTACCGTATTCTTCTTTATATGGATCAACAATATGCTGGGCCTGCTGCCAGGTGGCGCAAACTTCACCGGTAATATAGCAGTAACGCTTTGCCTTTCTGTAGTAGCATTCATAGTAATGATAGTAAACGCAAACAAACATTTCTGGAGTCACCTTTTAAACCCTCCGGGCGTACCATTGGGTATTAAGTTCCTGCTGGTGCCTATCGAGATCATTTCATTATTTATAAAACCGGTTGCGCTTACAATACGTCTTTTCGCCAATATGCTTGCGGGCCACATTGTAATACTCAGCGTTATCTCCATGATATTCATCTTTGGTTTCTTAAGCAAAGTAGCAGGCATAGGTTTCGTACCGGTATCCCTGGTTTTTGCCATATTCATGTTCTTCCTTGAGTTGCTGGTAGCAGCCATACAGGCTTTCATCTTTGCTAACCTTACCGCAGTATTTATAGGTCAGGCAATAGAAGATGTACACCACCACCACGAAAACGGCCAGGAGTACAATGTAACCAATGAAGAAATAGTAGCGTAGTTTTTTAATCAAAATCCATATACACATGTCGTTGTTAAACACAATTCTGTTACAGGCTCCTGCGGTTAAGACCGGGTTGGCTCAGGCTGGTGGCGCTATAGGCGCTGGTATAGCTGCTCTTGGTGCTGGTGTTGGTATTGGCCAGATCGGTAAAGGCGCGGTAGAATCTATCGCCCGTCAACCAGAAGCTTCAGGTGACATCCGTGCTAACATGATCCTTACAGCTGCCTTCGTTGAGGGTGTTGCCCTGTTTGGTGTTATCGCGGGCCTGTTGGCCATCGTACTGTAATCAGGCACGAACAAATTACTGCATCCAAAGCAGAGGGCAGCGGATGCAGTTTTTTTACAACTTGTGAATGGAGATTTTAATTTAGTTTTGATAAAATAAGTTTTAAATACAATAAATACAGTATAATATGGACTTGCTGACCCCGGAGTTTGGTTTATTTTTCTGGACGCTCATAGCGTTTCTCTGCGTTTTCTTCATACTTGGTAAGTTTGCCTGGAAGCCTATATTAAAGGCATTAGGCGAACGTGAAAGCGGTATTGCTGATTCTATAGCTACTGCCGACCGTTTGAAAAAAGAAATGAGCCAGATGAAATCTGAGAACGAAAAGCTGATGATGCAGGCACGTGAAGAACGTACTACTATGCTGAACGAAGCCAAAGAAATAAAAGACCGCATTGTAAATGAAGCTAAGAACCAGGCCAAGACCGAAGCAAACAAAATATTTACAGAAGCACAACAGCAGATACAGCAGCAGAAAATGGCTGCCCTTACTGAAGTGAAGAACGAAATAGGCAACCTTGCTGTGGAAATGGCTGAAAAAATACTGCGCAAACAACTGGCAACAGATGAAGCTCAGAACAGCTACATGAACCAGCTTGCCAGCGATATAAAGCTGAACTAAGCCTTAAATAATTACAGAATACATACTTAGTATATACTAGTAAACTAACATTAATGCAGAATCCCCGTCTTGCCGCACGTTACGCAAAATCATTATTAGACCTTGCTATAGAACAAAACAGCCTGGATGCAACCCTGGTGGATATGCAGTTGCTGGATGGTATATGCACCCAAAGCAGGGAATTTGTAAACGTGCTACGCAGCCCTATTATAAACATAGATAAGAAAGCTGAAATTTTGAAAGCCGTTCTACTAGGCAGGACAGGAGTACTTACCAATGCATTTGTACTTTTGCTTGTAAACAAAGGCCGCGAGTCTGCATTGCCTGAAATTGCAACAGCTTTTATTCAACAATATCGCGATCTTAAGCATATAAAGAGCGTAAAGCTCACCACTGCCCGTCCTGTAAATGATATAGTGAAACAAGGTATTCTGGCACGTATAACCAGCAACCTAGAAGGTAAAGGCAGTGTGGAACTAACAACAGAAGTGAATCCTGAACTGATAGGTGGTTTTATACTGGAAATGGAGGACAAACTCTACGATGCCAGTGTGCGCCGCGACCTTAAAGATATTAAGGCCCAGTTCATGGATGATAGTTATGTAAGCAAATTGAACTAAGGCTGAACAACAGCGTCGGTATTTTATATAAATTTTTGAATTAAATAATAAAACATAGAGCATGGTTGACATTAAACCGGATGAAATATCGGCGATACTGCGCCAACAGTTAAGCAGTTTTGATGGTAACGCTAACCTGGAAGAAGTAGGTACTGTATTGCAGGTGGGTGATGGTATTGCCCGTGTGTATGGCCTTAACGGCGTGCGCAGTGGTGAACTGGTAGCATTTGAAAATGGGGTAAAAGCCATAGCACTGAACCTGGAAGAAGATAACGTGGGTGTGGTATTGATGGGTGACAGCGGCGATATTAAAGAAGGCGCAAAAGTGACCCGTACAGGCCAGATCGCATCTATAAAGGTGGGCGAAGGTATGCTGGGCCGCGTTATTAATACATTGGGTGAACCAATAGATGGTAAAGGCCCACTGAAAGGCGAACTATATGAAATGCCACTGGAGCGTAAAGCGCCAGGTGTTGTATTTCGTGAGCCAGTAAAAGAGCCATTGCAGACTGGTATCAAGGCGATCGACGCTATGATCCCTATAGGCCGTGGACAACGTGAGTTGGTTATCGGTGACCGCCAGACTGGTAAAACAGCCATCTGTATCGATACCATCATTAACCAGAAAGAATTTTACGATGCAGGCAAGCCTGTATTCTGTATATATGTGGCTATTGGCCAGAAGGCATCTACTATTGCCGGTGTTATGAAAACACTGGAAGATGCTGGTGCCATGGCTTACACTACAATAGTTGCCGCATCTGCCGCAGATCCTGCTCCACAGCAGTTCTACGCACCATTTGCCGGCGCTGCAATAGGTGAGTTCTACCGTGATACCGGTCGTCCTGCTTTGATCGTTTATGATGATCTTTCTAAACAAGCTGTGGCTTATCGCGAGGTATCGTTGCTGCTGCGCCGTCCACCAGGACGTGAAGCTTATCCAGGTGACGTATTCTACCTGCACAGCCGTTTGCTGGAGCGTGCCGCTAAGGTTATTGCTAACGATGAGGTTGCCAGCAAGATGAACGATCTTCCTGAAAGCATTCGTCACCTGGTGAAAGGTGGTGGTTCATTAACTGCCCTGCCAATCATCGAAACACAAGCTGGTGACGTATCTGCATACATCCCAACCAACGTTATCTCCATCACCGACGGACAGATATTCCTGGAATCGAACTTGTTCCTTGCAGGTATACGCCCGGCTATCAACGTGGGTATCTCCGTAAGCCGTGTGGGTGGTAACGCACAGATCAAATCGATGAAGAAAGTATCTGGTACACTGAAACTGGATCAAGCTCAGTACCGTGAACTGGAAGCGTTCTCTAAATTTGGTGGTGACCTGGATGCCTCTACAAAGCTGATACTTGATAAAGGTAGCCGCAACGTGGAAATACTGAAACAAGGCCAGTTTGCACCATACAGTGTGGAAAAACAGGTAGCAATGATATACCTGGGTACTAACAACCTGATGCGCGAAATACCGGTGAAAAACATAAAGGCATTTGAAGCAGCATTTCTGCAAGCTATGGACAGCCGCCTACCAGGTGTTCTTGCTGACTTTAAGAAAGGAGCATTACCAGAAGAAGGTATTGCTAAAATGGTGAAGATTGCCGAAGAAATGGCTCAGCAGTTTAAAAAATAAGTATTAATGATTCTTTATAAGGAAATGCCTCGCAAATTGCGAGGCATTTCCTTATAAAAACATCTGGTAAACTAAGGTGCTTTACCTTCAAATGTCATTCAAATTAAACCTTAAATATAAATTGTGACCACTATTCGATCAGCTATTGTGCTCTCTCTTTGTCAAACTTTTTCATTTTCCAAACACCATACATAGCTTCTTTCACAATGTTGTTAGACATCTTAGAGCTACCTTCTTTACGGTCCTGGAAGGTAATAGGTACTTCTGCTATCTTGAAACCGAGCTTCCACGCCCGGTATTTCATCTCTATCTGGAAAGCGTAACCGATAAATTTTACTTTGTCTAAAGGTATGGTACGCAAAACCTTGCTCCTGTAACACACAAAACCGGCTGTAGGGTCTTGTACAGGCATAAACGTGATGAGCTTGGTGTACAAAGCACCACCCCTGGATATAAGTTTACGATCCCACGGCCAATTTACAACCTTGCCACCATTGGTATAACGGCTGCCTACTGCCACATCTGCACCTTTGGCGCATGCTGCATGCAGTCGTTCAAGATCATCAGGATTGTGAGAGAAATCTGCGTCCATTTCAAAAATGTACTCGTAATCGTGCTGTAAAGCCCATGTAAAGCCGAATATGTATGCTGTACCCAAGCCAAGTTTTCCTTTACGCTCTACAATATGCAGGCGGCCTTTATGCTGCACCTGCAAGGCCTTTACTATGTCGCCTGTGCCATCGGGGCTGCCGTCATCAACTATAAGTATATGAAACCCGCCAGCCAAAGACAACACCTTTGCGATGATCTTTTCAATATTTTCTTTTTCGTTGTAGGTTGGTATGATTACAAGCTTATCCAATGCCGGGGTAAAATTATAAGCGTCAAAACTAAGAAATAATGTTAAGCAGAAAGCTATCAGCTTATTAAATAAGCATTTAAAGTTTCAACCCCGATTTCTGCAGCTTCATGCGGTTCAGTATTTCAGATATTTTTTGTTTGGTGTGGAGAGAAAAATCGGCTCCCATCATCCAGTCGTAGTATTGCGGTTCTATGGTAAATATTTCTTCTACCTTCCTTCCCTTGTGCTTACCGAAATTAAACACAGGGTGACCATCTTTCATTATCATACGGCGTGCATAGTCCACATATTGGTCGGTGGTCGTATAATTATGCAGGGTCTGCACATCGTTGGTCAGGTCTGTATATTTATCCAATTGTGCTTCCAGCACCTCAATTGTAGCCAGGATATCAGCCTCAGCATTATGGGCATTTTCCATCTGCTTGTTGCAGTAAAAAGCGTAAGCGGCGCTAAGCGTGCGGCTTTCCATCTTAAAAAATATCTGCTGCACATCTACCATATGCCGCTCTGTAAAGTCCACATTTATACCGGCCCTTAAAAACTCTTCAGCAAGCATGGGAAGATCGAACCGGGCAGAGTTATAACCACCAAGATCACAATTCTTCATCCATTCATACAGATTATGAGCTACCTGTTTAAAAGTAGGGCTATCTTTTACGTCTTCATCTGTTATACCATGTATGGCAGTAGTTTCTGCGGGTATTGGTATACCTGGGTTCACCCTTTTTATAAAGCTCTCCCTGGTGCCATCAGGCATCAGTTTCACCAGTGCCATATCTATTATACGGTCTTTGGCGGCATCTGTGCCGGTTGTTTCCAGGTCAAAGAATATAATAGGTTTTTTCAGGCTCAGCTTAGACATATTTGCAGGTATTGAAATTTACTTTTGCGAACTTACAGTATTCCAGTCAATTCCATCGAAAGTACCTGAACTCATCAGCAACAAGCACACCGGTTGGGTAGCATGGGCTATCAATTCACCGATCTCAGTTTTCAATGTTTCCTTGTCGTCAATGACCAAAAGATCTTCACGGCCAAAAAACCGCTTCACGGTTTCTTTGTCAAGGTTTGGCAAGCCTTTAAGCTGCAATGCGTGGTGGCTGAAATAAACAATCGCATTGTCACAGCTATCCATAGCATGTTTGTACTCGCTTAAAAACTGCTCGTTGAGGCTACTGAATGTGTGCAGCTCAAAACAGGCTATGAGCTTTTTATCCGCATATGCTTCGCGTACAGCATCAAGCGTAGCTTTTAGTTTTGATGGAGCATGGGCAAAATCGCGGTACACTACTAGCCCTTCTTCCTCCTTCAGGAGCTCTAACCTGCGTGCTGCACCAGTAAAAGATTGTATGGCTTCCAGGCACTTCTGTCTGCTCACATGCAATTGCGTACATACAGCAATAGCTGCTTCAAGGTTCAACAGGTTGTGCCTGCCAAAGATGGAAAGTGTAACGGGGCCATCTTCTGTATCCAGTACAGCTTTACCATTCTCATAATGATAGGCTGGTATGTGGTAGGGTATGGCCTGCAGGTGGAAGGTTGATGTTGCAATAACTTTTCGTACCGCTTCATCTTCCTCGTTATAAAACACCACTTTGCCTGCTTCTATACCCCGCAGGTATTCTTCAAACTGGCTCAGGTAATTCTCGTATGTAGGGAAAACGTTGATATGGTCCCATGCTATACCGCTGATAACTGTTATATGGGGATGGTAGAAAAATATCTTCGGACGTTTTTCTATAACCGATGCCGGATATTCATCACCTTCCAATATAATAAGCGGTGCATCGCTCAGGTGAACAGATTCATCAAAACCCGCTACTTTGGCACCTACCAGGTAATCAAACTTCATGTTGTTGTGCCGGAGTATATGCATCACCATAGATGTGATGGTGGTTTTACCATGGCTACCCGCTATCACCACTCTTCTCTTATTTTTGCTTATTTCAAAAACGTATTCGGGAAACGAATATATTGGTATGCCCAGTTCCTGTGCTTTTAACAACTCCGGATTATCTGCCCGTGCATGCATACCCAATACTATAGCATCAATATCCTTAGTTATTTTCTCTGGGAACCAGCCCATTTTTTCAGGCAACAAGCCTGCAGCAGCGAGGTTACTCCTGGCTGGATCGTTGATTTCATCATCACTTCCGGTTACTTTATAACCCTTTTTATGTAATGCCAATGTCAATTGATGCATGATGGCGCCACCCATCGCTATAAAATGTATATACTTCATCAAAAAAATATTATCTTCGTCATAAAGGTAAACATCCTTTGTTACTATTACTTTTAAGAAAGTTTTCTATGCGTTTATCATCTACCATCCGTCGTACAACTCAGTTAATAGCTTTAGCAGCTATTGTCTTTTTATCTTCGTGTGCAGCAACCACAAAGAAATACGGCTGTCCCAATCACCTGCATGTATTTTCATTTATGCGTTAACAGCGTAGCATAGTTAGCCAGCACAGATTCAGAATTAAAAGACTGAAATTAAAAAAGCGACATCATATGGTGCCGCTTTTTGAGTATGGTAGAATAAGTACTACAGGAATGCTAATCCCACATGTACCTGGAACACTCTTTGTTTCCAGGCATCGCCCCCGTTATTATTGAGGTCTGTGATGCCTAGTATGTAGCGGGCACCAACATTAATATGCAATGGCAATTTCAACTCCAATCCCACAACACCTGAGCCTGTCCCAGATTTAAAAATATTTTTGGCATCGCCTACGAAACCGTTTGTACTTTTAACAGATACTATTCCGCTATATTGAGGGCCTATCTGCAACCACAATAACGGTATTACCTTATATTCAAACAGCACTGGTATATTTATATAGGTGGCTTTAAATTCACCGTTGTGAACGGAGTCAACCAGGTTATATTTTGAAAAACTGACCAGTCCCTCTATCTGCACCCCAATTCTTTTTTTGCGCAAGCCCATAAATATGCCACCCTGGAAACCGGGATTATAATCAGAACTTACGCCGCTCCCGTTTAGCTGCTCGTAGTTTACCCCTGCTTTTATACCAAGGTCAAACTTTGGCAGGGCGCTAAGTACAGGTATCTGTGCACTGGCCAACTGTGCTGTTGATACAAATAAGACAAGAATTACGGCTATTTTTTTCATGGGAAAATTATTATATAAAACTACTTAATAAAAAAGCAAAAATTATGCCTCATTCCAGGCTACGTCTTCCACAACCAGGAATTCGTTATTAAATGGCTGCATGGCATTTTTCAATACATCGAAGAAAGGATAACCATATGCAAGAAAATACTCTGAAAAGTTCTCCACTCTTTCCTGCAAACCATTATTAGGAAAGATATTATTCTTCATCTTGGCTATCTTGGCAAGGTGCACCTGCATTTTTTTCTTTTCAGCACGCAGCATCTTCTTTTCCAGTACTTGTAGCTGATATTTTATTTTTACCAGGGAAGCTTCAGCAGATGCCCTAAGTGTAGGGTCAAGCGCTACAGCCTTTTGCTTTACATTGCCTAGTACATTTTCTATTGCAATTGCTTCTTCATGTGTTTGCCAGTCGTCATTGCTGTTTTTGAGCAGGAATTCCTTTATCAATACACCTTCAGGTTTAAAAATATCGTTAATGGAGAAATCAAGTTGCTTTCTCATTTTAGACTGTGCAGGGGTGAGCCATAATACCGATTGGCGCAACAAAATAGCAGGATAAAAAATATGGTAATGTGCAAATGCTTTCTTTAGTTCCAACCAGTATGCCACTTCTGAGCCTCCACCTATGAAGGCAACATTGGGCAATAGTGTTTCCTGGTACATGCCCCTAAGTATCACATTGGGGCTAAAACGTTCAGGGTTTGTGTCCAGCTCAGCCAGTAGTGCAGTTTCAGTCCATTTAATACCTGTATTCACCACCACCCACTCGGCGCCCTTCTTTTCAATGCGTTCGCGCAGGCTATCCTTCAGGTAAAAAAGGTTGATAGGCCGTGGGTGGGCCTGCGATTTGTAATTACTTTCCAGTTGTTCTATCTGGTCGGTCACCAGGCCAAAAGCATTTTGATGCAACAGATCGTCGCGCATCACCGATATAAAAGACCTTTTTAATTCAGCGTCGTCAGGGTTTAATATAATAAGTCCAAACTGGCCAAACAATTTGTTTACCAGGTATTGCGTAGCATCGGCTATGGTATTGTGGTACAGGTATGCTTCAGACAATATATTTTTCAGATCGTCGCTGTTCACACCAGGTGGTCCCAGCAATTTAAAGAGCACATTCAGTATAGGCCTTAAACTTTTAGTATCCATACGGCCTACTGCGCCGGTCTGGCCATCACCATCCCACACATATTTATCGCCATTGTAACGAAATGTACCTAGCTCCTCTATATCGTTATCCTCACTTCCCATGTAGTAAACAGGCACAAAGTTCTTATCGGGGTGTGCTGTTTTTAAATCTTCTGCAAGCTTTATGGCGTGAATTATCTTGTACACAAAGTACAGGTACCCGGTCATCAGGTTAGGTTGATGAGCAGTACATATAGTGTAGGTATTATCCTGCTGCAGCAACTGCAGGTTGTGTACCACCTTTTCGTGCTTCTGTAGCTCGGCATATTGCTTATTCAACACATTGGTGAGCAATTCACGGTTCACAGGATAATTGCTTCTTTCCAATATAGCCTCATCCATACCCTGTTGAGTAGGTGCATAAGTATAGAAAGGTTTCAGGGTTGGGCTACCAGAAAGGTAATCAGTAATTAATTTTGAAAAATATCCGGTTTCGCTATATGGTAAATAAGAAAAGCAGGTAGCCACGGAAGTTCATTTTAGTCAGCGAAGTTATAAACATGCTTTTATAAATGAGTAAGCGGGTATAAGTAATTATTATAAGCAGGTACTAGATCCTTTTATTATCGCCAGCTATGGTAATGCATATGCCACTCATAACTATTTATCATTTATCGCCTTAAATTGTGCTATGATATCGCTGAGGGGTTTCCTTTTTTCTGCTATGATGCTCCTGGTATCACAGTCTTTTGCGCAGGAAAATTACGTATCAAAGGTTTGGGTAGCTGATAATGGAGATGGTACTTATAAGAATCCTGTACTAAATGCAGATTATTCAGACCCCGATGCCATAAGGGTAGGTGATAATTTTTATATGGTATCATCTTCTTTTACAGATATGCCAGGACTGCCAATCCTGCAATCGAAAGATCTGGTGAACTGGAAACTGATAGGCCATGCCCTAAAAAAGCTGCCACCTTACGATATATATAATAAACCACAGCATGGCAATGGCGTTTGGGCACCCAGTATCCGGTATCACAACAATGAATTTTACATCTATTTTCCCGATCCTGACTATGGCATATATGTTATTAAGACACAAAAAGCGGAAGGGCCATGGAGTGAGCCGGTATTAGTAACAGCTGGGAAAGGCTTGGAAGATCCTTGTCCGCTGTGGGACGATGACGGACAAGCCTACATGGTGCATGCATATGCAGGTAGCCGGGCGGGTATAAAAAGTGTACTGGTACTAAAAAAGCTAAACAAAGCAGGTGACAAAGTAATAGACGATGGGGTGATCGTTTACGATGGGCACAAAACGGACCCTACTATCGAAGGGCCTAAACTCTATAAACGCAATGGTTATTACTACATTTTTGCCCCTGCAGGTGGTGTAAGCACAGGCTGGCAGGTGGTATTGCGAGCTAAAAATATTTATGGACCATACGAACGAAAAGAGGTAATGGACCAGGGGCATTCTTTAATTAATGGACCGCACCAAGGTGCATGGGTAACCACACAAACAGATGAAGACTGGTTTCTGCACTTCCAGGACAGAGTCGCTTATGGCCGGGTAGTGCACCTGCAGCCTATGCACTGGGTAAATGATTGGCCTATAATAGGTACGGATAGAGATGGCGATGGAAAAGGTGAACCCGTTGTCACCTATAAGAAACCCAATGTGGGCGAAACTTACCCAATAGAAACCCCTGCTGAAAGTGATGAATTTAATAACAACATGCTTGGGCTGCAATGGCAATGGATGGCTAACCCCCAACCTGCATGGAGCTTTATGAACTCGGCAAATGGCACACTGCGACTCTATTCTTATAAGGCAGATAGTGTTGCTAATCTCTGGTTTGCACCTAATGTTCTATTGCAAAAATTCCCGGCTGAGGAGTTTAGGATTACTACCAAGCTAACGTTTAAACCTAACCTCAAACTAGAACATGAGAAGGCAGGATTGGTGATAATGGGTATGAGTTACGCCGATATAGCCATTGAAAGCAGGAATGATGGCAATTATATGGTTTACAGCATTTGTAAGGATGCCGATAAAGGTAATGCTGAGCTGGAAACTGTTTTAGGAAAGGCAACTGGTACAACAGTTTATTTTAGAGTTAGGGTTACTAATAGAGCTCACTGCCGCTTTAGTTATAGTCTTGACGGACAGCATTTTACAGATGCCGGTGACGAGTTTATTGCGGTAGCCGGAAAGTGGATTGGTGCGAAAGCAGGTTTGTTCTGTACCCGGCAATCTCAAACTAATGATAGTGGATGGGCTGATGTGGACTGGTTTAGGGTGGAGAAGCTGTAAATAGATAAATAAGAACGCAATGGAAAAAATATCAAACAGCATAAAAAACTGGAGTGAAGATGACCGCCCGCGGGAGAAAATGCTGCAACGCACTGCTTCAGCGCTTACTGATGCTGAGTTGCTCACCATACTTATAAGCAGTGGTACAAGGGAAAAGAGCGCGTTGGAACTTGCGCGTGAGATATTGGCCCTGGCCCATAACAACTTACAGGAACTTGGGCGACTTAGCATTGCAGAACTGCAAAAAGTAAAAGGCATTGGTGAAGCAAGGGCAATAACCATTGCTGCAGCAATGGAATTAGGACGACGGAGGCAGCTAAGCGAGGGGCTAGACAGGCAAACCTTTACCGAAAGCAAGCATTCGGCGCAAGTAGTAATGCCGCTGCTACAGGACCTTACCTACGAGGCTATGTGCGTGCTGTACCTGAACCCAGCCAACAGGATGATACGCCACGAGATAATAAGCAGTGGTGGTTTGACAGCTACGGTGGCAGACATACGCATCATACTAAAAAACGCATTGCTCAACAATGCCAGCAGTCTCATTATTGCGCACAATCATCCATCGGGCAACAAGCAACCCAGCCAGGAAGACATACAGCTTACCCGTAAGCTGAAGGAATCGGCCGCATTTATGGACATTAAGCTTTTGGACCATATAATAATTGCAGCTGGCAATTATCTAAGCTTTGCTGATGAGGGACTGCTCTGAATACATGTATAATACGTAACTTGCAGCCTTTGCTTTATAAAGTAAACTTTACTTCCAAGCACATCGCGAATGCTTAAGATCGGAATATTTGGGGCCGGCCACCTCGGTAAAATTCATATGCAGCAATGGCTTGAGGTTGCAGATGTTCAGGTAGTAGGTTTTTACGACCCCAATAATGAACAGGCAGCAATAGCAGAACAGAAATATAAAGTGCCCAGGTTTACCGATATGGAGCAACTTATAGCTGCATGCGATGCCCTGGATGTTGTGACCACTACAATAACCCATTACGATATAGCTAAAAAATGCCTGCTTGCCGGCAAACACCTGTTTATAGAAAAGCCACTTGCCCATACGCTTGATGAGGCTGCCGAACTGGTGCAGCTGGTAAAAGAAGCCAATGTAAAATGCCAGGTTGGGCATGTAGAGCGGTACAACCCCGCTTACCTGGCCCTGGATAACCATATTTTGCAACCCATGTTTATAGAAGGGCACCGGTTAGCACAATTCAACCCACGTGGTACCGATGTTTCTGTGATACTGGACCTGATGATACATGATATTGACATTGTGCTGCACCTGGTGAAATCGCCTGTACGCCGCATATCTGCGAGTGGTGTAAGCGTACTTAGCGAAAACGCGGATATAGCCAATGCGAGAATAGAATTTGATAATGGCTGTGTAGCCAACCTTACAGCAAGCCGCATATCATTAAAAAAGATGCGCAAGATCAGGCTGTTCCAGCGTGATTCGTACATAGGCATAGATTTCCTGGAAAAAAAGACAGAGATCATAAAACTGAAAGACGCAGGCGAGAAGGGTTCGATCACTGATTTTCCGGTAGATATGGGGGATGGAACTAAAAAAGTAATATCTGTACAGTTGCCAGAAATTGCGCCAGTCAATGCTATAAATGCGGAGCTTTCTGAGTTTGCACAGGCTATACTGCATGATAAGCCAGTACGCGTAAGCGTATATGACGGCTACCAGGCTATGGATGTGGCACACCAGATATTAAAAAAGATGAGCCTACACAATGAGTTGCACAATGTTTAACAAAATAGCCCGTTATTAAAAAAGGTTATACAAAAGATTTACCTGCAGTATTAACATGAAATACGCTTTACTTATATTATTTGGCGCTACGCTATTGGGAGGATGTAATATTATTAACCCTTCAGAACAGGTGCCTACGTTTGTACATATAGATTCTTTTAGGTTCGTAAATAGCAACCCTGATGTTTATGGCAGTAGTTCGCACAACATAAATACTGTATTTGCAACCTATAATGGTGTACCGATAGGTGTGTTTGACCTGCCATGCACCATACCGGTAATTGCTACAGGCAGCAATCAGCTTATACTTCAGCCAGGTATTGCTGTAAACGGATTTAACGACCAGGAATCTCCTTACCCATTTTACATTAATACAATAGATACACTGGTTGCACAGCCGGGTAAGGTGATCAACTACACCCCTGTTACAGGTTATGTTTCCAGTACTTCAATGGTTTTTAAAGAAGATTTTGAAACCGGGCGTCAGTTTTTTAAATACACAGACACAGGTTTAATAAACAATACCATTCCAATTCCTCCGGGTAATGACAGTATGATAACGGTAACAAAAGCCCAAGACCCTACGAAGGTTTTTGAAGGCCAAGCTTCAGGTTATATAAATATGCCTACTCGTGATAGTGCGACTGAAGCATCACAGTACTTTACCATAGCTGCAAATACACCCGTGCTTTGCGAACTGAACTATAAAAGCAATGTACCTATAGCTATAGGGTTAATACCTATAATACTGACAACTGGTGCTACTACCCAGCCCCAATTTAATAACCTGGCATTTAACCCATCTCCAGACCAGTGGACAAAAATATATATTAACCTTGCAGAAATTGTAAGCCTCTACCCTGCAGACAAGTATTCATTGATCATAAAAACTGCAGTGCCATACGGGCAGGCTAATGGCTATGCGCTGTTTGATAACATAAAAGTTGTAACATCAAAATAGCATGCAGCTTATCCCGGTAAAGAGAAGGGCTATACGGCAACTGGTGCTGCTCGACTATGTGTCGGCACTACTTGCATGGGTATGCTTTTGGATGTACCGGCAGCATGTACTTTTTAAGGCAGGGATAACCGATACCCTGCAGATTTTTCAGCCACGCGATTATCTGTATGCTATTGTCATCATTCCTGTTGGCTGGCTATTTTTATACAATCTTTCAGGCACATACTTCGATTTGTACCGCAAGTCGCGGCTTAACGAGATCAACCGCACACTTATATCCTGCATCATTGGTTGTGTAGTCATTTCACTGTCTGTTTTTGCCAACGATGAAAAAGATTATTCTTATTTCATCAGTATGACGGGGCACTACCTGCTCATACAGACAGCTTTTACCATCACCCTGCGCCTCATCATATATAACCATGTGAAACGCAACCTGGTAAAGGGCAAAGTAGGCTTTAAAACGCTTATTATAGGTGGCAACCAGCAGGCCATAAATGTATATAAACAAGTAGTGGATAACCCCAAGGTGCTGGGCAATATTTTTGAGGGGTTCATATACTCTAACAAGGAGGCTAGCAATGGCATGAGCAAGCTGCTGCCCCAACTTGGCCATCTGCAACAGCTGGAGCAGATAATAGATGATTATAGCATTGAGGAAGTGATAGTTGCTGTTGATTCTTCAGAACATCATTTGCTGGAAAACATTATAACACGCCTTTGCTACCGCCCTGTAGTGGTAAAGGTGTTGCCCGATTTTTACGACATTATATCGGGCAGTGTAAAAACCAGCAACGTGTATGATGCGGTGCTGATACACATACACCCCGACCTGATGCCCGACTGGCAGCGTGTGTGCAAACGCATGATAGATATCTTGTCATCAGTATTGGCATTGATCCTCCTATCGCCGTTGTTATTATTTGCTGCATTGCGTGTAAGGTTCTCATCGCGTGGAAATATTATTTATAAGCAGGAGCGCATAGGTATCTTTGGGCGCCCTTTCCACATTTATAAATTCCGGTCTATGTACCAGGAAGCCGAAGAAACGGGGCCTGCCTTGAGCAGTAAGCTTGATCCGCGCATTACCCCGTGGGGCCGTTTTATGCGTAAGTGGCGTATTGATGAGCTACCCCAGTTTGTAAACATACTAAAAGGCGATATGAGCCTTGTAGGGCCACGACCTGAACGTAAGTATTACATAGATATAATCAGCCAAAGCCATCCGCATTATAAATACCTGCACAAGGTAAAGCCAGGGCTTACATCGTGGGGCATGGTGCAATATGGCTATGCTGAAAACGTGAGCGAGATGATAGACAGAATGAAGTATGATCTGCTGTATATTGAGAACTGTTCACTTGCCTTGGACATTAAGATCATGTTGTACACTTTTATTGTACTGGTACAGGGACGCGGCAAATAATTATCCTAGAATTTATCAACAGATAAAATAAACCAGCATATTTCATATGTGATTGTCCGTGCATTTTATTAAATTTAGTAAAATTCGTGCATATGAAACAATACTACTTACTCTTCCTGTTTTTGCTATTGTGTACAAGTACATTTGCTCAAAGTGCAGCAGATTATGCTGTGCAGGTAACAGCAACAGTGCAGCAATCGCCTGCACAAATACAATTGCAATGGAAGCGAATAACCTTCACTAATCCTAGTTACAGCATCTTTCGCAAAGCTCAAAATGCCACATCGTGGGGTAACTCTATTGCTACATTACTAGCAATAGACAGCATATATACTGATGCGAATGTGGTAGCAGACAGCAGTTATGAATACCAGGTAGTTGCAAACGGCAGCATTACATCGTACGGGTATATCCTGGCGGGCATCAATGCAAAGCCTATACATAGCCGGGGCACACTTATACTATTGGTTGATTCTCTATTCATAGACTCCTGCAAGACCGAGCTGAATACACTAATGAAGGACATAAGTGGTGATGGCTGGCAAATAATAAGGCACAATATAGCCCGTACCACCGGCGATACTACTGTACATATGATAATAGCAAATGATTACCAGACATACAACAATGTTACCGCAGCCCTCATCATTGGTCATATTGCAGTACCGTACAGTGGCAACCTTGTTCCAGATGGACACATTCCTAATCACAAGGGGGCATGGCCTGCAGATGTGTACTATGCAAATATGGATGGCCCTTGGACCGATAGCACCGTGATTGATACGAATGCAGGATATGCTGCAAACAAGAACATTATTGGCGATGGTAAGTGGGATCAAACAATACTGCCTTCCCCAGCTCAATTGCAGGTAAGCAGGGTAGATTTTTACGCAATGCCTTTTTTTACCAAAACAGAAGTGCAGCTGATGAAAAGCTACCTGAACAAGGACCATCAATATAAAATGGACTCGCTGAACATAATACACCGGGCGCTGATCAATGACAATTTTGGCGCTTTCAACGGGGAGGCTTTTGCAGCTAATGGCTGGCGCAACTTTCCGCCATTGGTGGGTACAGGTAAGGTACAAGCGCTGCCCTTTATTGCAACGCTCAACGATTCATCTTACCAATGGGCATATGGCTGCGGTGGTGGAACTTTTACCAGTGCCAGTGGAGTGGGGTCAACTACCGACTTCACCACCAACAATGTGAATGCCATATTTACAATGACATTCGGCAGCTACTTTGGTGACTGGAACACACCCAACAATTTTTTGCGCGCCCCTCTTTGCTCTAATATCCCGGCGCTTACTAATTGCTGGGCAGGCAGGCCCAACTGGTTTGTGCACCATATGTCACTAGGTGAAAATATTGGCTATTCAACATTAGTCACTCAGAACAACACCTTGTACTCACCAGCAAACTATGGCGTCAACTTTGTACATATAGCACTTATTGGCGATCTTACTTTGCGCACCGACTATATAAAACCACCGGCTAACCTGGTCATCACTTCTGTTGCAGGCGGCAGTGCAGTAATAACCTGGCAACCCTCGCCCGATGCAGGAGTATCAGGATATTATGTTTACCGTGCTGATAGCTTATTTGGTAACTACCAACTGCTGAATGCAGTCTCTGCCAGCTCAACATTTACAGATTCATTTGGCATCAGCGGGCTTAAATACTATATGGTTCGCCCGGTCAAGCTTACCCAAACCCCATCGGGCACTTACTATAATCTGGGCATTGGTATAACAGATACTGCAACGGTAAAGTTATTCTATCATACCAGTGTACCGGCAGTTGTTGCGCCGATGGCTGTGCAGTTATATCCTAACCCCGTGAAAGACCATCTTAACCTTATTATAAATGCCACTGCTACAAGCAAGGCGACCATAAAGATCAGCAACATAACAGGACAAACCTTACTAACCAGCAATACGCAATTGATAAATGGCAAAAACACATTTGGCTTCGATGTGCAAAAGTTTGCTCCCGGCACCTATATTATCAGTATAAACGCAGGAGCCGAAGTAAAGAGCCTGAAGTGGGTGAAGACAGATTAAAGATCCCTGTTTCTGTACTATCTCCTATCTTCGCTTTTTAATGTTTTTATGCTCGTAAAAGTTTTCGGTAGCGCGGTATTTGGTGTTGAGGCAATGACCATTACAATAGAGGTGGACCAGGTGCCCGGCGCCATGCCAGGCTATTTTATTGTGGGCCTGCCAGACAATGCAGTGAAGGAAAGTATAGAACGCATACTCTCTGCACTTAAGAACAATGGTTATGACCGCCCACGCAATAAGATAGTGGTGAACATGGCGCCTGCAGATGTAAGGAAAGCAGGATCAGCATACGACTTACCCATAGCTATTGGTATGATGGCATCTATGGGACAAATAGCCGCAGAAAACCTGAATGAATATGTGATCATGGGTGAGCTGTCGCTGGATGGCTCTCTGCAGCCAATAAAGGGCGCGTTACCTATAGCCATACAAGCCCGTGCGGAAAAATATAAAGGGTTAATAGTACCAAAGGCCAATGCCCGAGAAGCAGCGCTGGTGAACAACCTGGACGTGTACGGGGTGGAGAACATAAGTGAAGTGGTGAACTTCTTTAATAAGAATGGCACCCTGAAGCCCGTGATAGTGAATACGCGCGAAGAGTTTTTTGATGCGCAAAGCAATTTTGATATAGATTTTGATGATGTAAAGGGCCAGGAAAATGTGAAGCGCGCTCTTGAAATAGCAGCTGCCGGTGGACACAATGCCATACTGATAGGCCCACCAGGTGCTGGCAAAACCATGCTGGCAAAACGCCTGCCTACTATACTGCCGCCGCTGAGCCTGCAGGAAGCACTGGAGACCACCAAGATACATTCGGTAGCAGGTAAGCTGCCAGGCAATTCATCGCTCATTGCGCGCAGGCCTTTCCGCTCGCCGCACCACACTATTAGCGATGTGGCCCTGGTTGGTGGGGGTGGCATACCACAACCAGGTGAAATAAGCCTGGCGCATAATGGGGTGCTGTTTTTGGATGAGCTACCGGAGTTTAAACGCACCGTGCTGGAGGTAATGCGCCAGCCTATGGAAGAGCGCAGGGTAACGGTATCCCGCGCCAAGATAAGTGTTGATTTCCCGGCCAGCTTTATGTTGATCGCCTCTATGAATCCATGTCCGTGTGGCTATCATAACCACCCAGAGAAGGAGTGCTCATGCTCGCCTATGGTGGTGCAGAAATATTTGAACAAAATAAGTGGCCCATTGCTGGACAGGATAGACCTGCATGTGGAAGTAACACCCGTATCGTTTGCCGAACTCTCCAGTACCCGCAGTACAGAGCAAAGCGGCAGTGTACGTGAAAGAGTAATAAGAGCCCGGGATATACAAACAGCACGCTTTGCCAATGAGCCTGGTGTGTACAGCAACGCCATGATGGGCAGCAACCTGCTGAAGCGTATTTGTGTGATCAGCAATGTGGGGCAGAATCTACTGAAAACAGCCATGGACCGACTGAACCTGAGCGCCCGTGCCTACGACCGTATCCTTAAAGTATCCCGCACCATAGCCGACCTCGCCGACAGCGAAGATATCCGTCCGGAACATCTGGCGGAAGCGATACAGTATCGGAGTCTGGATAGAGAGGGCTGGGCTGGGTAGGTATACCAGCAAGTGAAGAAGACTTGCGGGTATGTTGGGCACAAGTCGAAAAGACTTGCGGGTTTAGCAAAAAAGGATATCCACAAATTTGTGGCAACAATACTTTGACTTCAGCTGTATATCACTAAATGCGGTTCGAGATGCCGCTGAAGCGAATATCTCGAACAACAGGGGAAGGTTTTAGCTCTGTAATCACAAAACCTCTGATAAGAAATTTTCTTTTACCATTACTAATATGAACTGGGCCACGAGAAATGCTCCCGTGGCCCAGTTCTGAATAACTAATTTCATACTACTTTACCACACTCACGGTTCCGCTTCCATAAACGTTTTTGGAGTCTCGTAATTTATAGAAATAATTACCTGATGCTGCATTCTTCGTATCCCATGTCACCAGTCCTACTTTGTTTTTTAGCGTGGTCTCATACATGGTTTGCCCAAGAGTATTGCTCACACTCAAGATCAGGTTCCCATCAGGTTTGGCCACGTTATATGTAAATGTTACATGGTCCTTGGCTGGGTTAGGATAGCATTGTACTTTATTTTCTTTTGCTTTAGAAGGTAAAGTATTGCTTAGCCCTGTAGATTTGCCACTGGGTGCATCTGGTTGACATGTGTATGTCGGTATTTGCATGATATGGCTATATAACGATGCTGCTGCTGCACTACCATAACCTGCACCTCTAGCCGCTATTCCTTGCAAAGTTACCAGGCCGCTGCTATCAAGGTCATGGTCCGTTTTTCCACTTTCTAATACAGGTACAAGCAGGTTATAGAAGTCTGCGTATGCATTGTATTCATTCAGGCTATCTCCTGTCATTGAAAATTCCGTAAGTATCCTGTTCATCACGTTCGTCATACTGTCGTACATGCCGAGACCCAGGTACATACCGGCACACTCATATCTTGTCCACAATACTGGCAATTGGTGATACCAAAAATTCATGGTGTCATGATCTATGCCAAGTGTATCCATTTTTAGGGTTGCATACAAGTAACTGGCATTCAGCACCATGTTCTGATAATTGGAATCTACATTAGCTTCATCACTATCTCTCGATGTCACCACTCCCATATAGTTGTTCAGCGTATCTATCAGATCGCTTGAAAAAGGAGGTTCAACACCGGTCTGTAGGTAAGAGATAAATCCTGAGTCCCTTATTACCGTTGGATTAGCTTTGAATACATCGGTCTTTAATTCTTGTGGCATGCCCACTAACGAACCCACGGCCACCAATACGGGTTCCGATACATATGGCGAAACCGTTAGCAATTGATCATGCAGTGCCATCACATCGGTTGCAGTCGTTACAGTGTTTAATAACGCTGCTGTATTACCTCCGTCTATCTTTGCGCTTAAAGCAGCATTGGCCACCAGGTAATTATCTACACTTGTCTGTATCGCTTGTTCATATACAGCTTTTGATGTAGAGGACCCGCCGTCTCCAGTTGGGCTAGGGGAAATAATTATTCTTTGCCCACATTTATTTAGATTACTTATTGGTATCGCATTTACATTACTTACAGAGGTAACAGTTACTGGATAACCGGGTATAGCCTTCTCATTAGCAGTAGTATTATTATAATAGTAATTAATTGTATATGGAAGATTCCAATATGGGAAAGCCATTGTACCTATATTCAATTCTATACGTCCCGAATATAAAGGTGCCGCATTTTCACGAAAAGTATTGTGCGTGGTAATGCCTGGATTACCCTGGGTCTTACTTATAAAGTTATTAATATTAGATGGATTAATGTTGTATGCACTATTGTCACCAACATGTATATCAGAAATAAGATTATTGGAGAAAGCATTACACCAATACTCTAATCCTATATCATTTGTAACATTATAAGGTGGATAATATGCTGCTGTCCCACGGCTATTAATATTAATAGCATGGCATCCATACGTTAAACTATTAAACTGATTTTCATATACCTGGTTCGCATTAGCTCCTGTATGGTCTGTTTCTACCCCATACGTAGAATAGGTGCTGTGTACGCCTGTAAACGCATTTTCTTCTACCCTGAAATGTTGGCAATCTTTTGTATACACACCTTTTTCGCAATTACAAGTTGTAAGATAGGGCCGTAAAGCATCCCCAATAGTGAAATTACTGTAATATACATGCATGGTATTTATTGCATTGGCATATACTCCCAGGCCATTTTTATCAAAATTTACATGGTCTATCATTACTGCGTCCGTTGGGTTTAAGTTATCACCATTACACTGCACACCTACGTTAAAACCTGTGATAGCAGAATATTTGTAAGCTGAGGAGTACAATGCACAGCCAGTAGTTGTGCTGGTACAGGAGTGTATCAGATTAAAACCAGCATCCCATGTATCTATACCTACTCCTGTATTCACAGTAGCTGGGGCGGTCATCTGATTTTGGAAGGTCGATCCGTATATGTTTACCCCTTCCACATTACTCATGGTGATACCTGCTGCATATAGGTAGTTATATGCAGTTCCTCTGTAATTGTCATCTACTGTGAATGTTGTATTGAATACTGTGCTCACATTAGCCGCATGCACTAGCCCATTGTTATTGTGGTAAGGCGCAAACGCCAATCCTCTGCGGTTGTTTTGGAACGTAGAATTCCATGTTTGTATGATACCACCAGAGGTGTTGGCACCAGGATACGATTCTGCACAGTTGGTCACACCCACGCGTGCATTTTCTATAAGCGAATTTAGTATCCTTACTGATGCCTGGTTCGCTGCAGTTTGTGGTAAATTACTATTCCCTACAGCCAATATACCTTTCCACAAGCCACCGCAATCATTCGTTATCGTAGCGTATGACACTATGAGTGTTGCTCCAGGTTCCACATATATGCTGCCATTCTTTGGCATATGTATAGTAGGCCCAGGTAGATGGTCGGGGCTTCCTTCTATTTCCAGTGTGTAGCCGCTTTTCACTCTTACACCCGTCAATGGCCAGTGGTCTGTACTCCATATAGCTATGCCACCAGTAGTGTTCGTACCGTCTATTATATCAGATGGGTACAGCACTATATCACCTATATTGGGGTCAAGTGTAGTGCTAGGTATGGTGGTGCTAGGAGGAGCGCTTAGCATATTGGTTTCCCACATACCACGCCCATAAGTAGCTATGCGCAGCTTGCCTTCACAATAGTTGAACTTCATATCTGTTACTATCATTGGCCCGGGCAGGCCGGTATTCCAGCACGTCCACATACCTGGTTGATTGTTGTATGTATTTATCTTATTAGGATCCCATACGAATACACCGGCATCAGTACCGGCAAATATGATGTCTTGCCCTGTGTTTTGATACAATAATTTATTTATAGATATCGGAGGCAGTCCTGCTGATACATCATGCCATGTCAGCCCATAGTCGCTGGAATACCATACCCTGTTCGTTCTTTGGTTATCTGGTAGGCCTATCTGGCCAAAGTCCGCATTTCCAAATGCTATCCATATCCGCGCAGGGTTCTGTGGATCTGTCACTATACTGTTGGCCTGGAAAACTTCTGTAGGTACAAAACCGTTAATTTTAGGCGTAATATTAACCCACGGGAAATTAGCACTGGTATGCTGAGTAGTCGGCAAAGTAGGAGCTTCGGTATATAATGTGGTAGATGTGGGCGTTCTCGTAACATTTTGGGACATAAATAATTTTGCCCACTTGTTATCAGGGTTACCTGTTGGGTCCCCGTTTGCCTGACCGGACGACCTTCCGTACAGTATATAAGCTACATTCTGGTAGTCCGTGTTTTCTGGCAATATATAGTTCTGTATATGGTCTATGGTATAGTCTACAGGCGCGGGCAGGTGATCTTTCGGGTCGGTATTAAATACCCGGCTCCAGTTGTTAGTATTATCCAGGTAAAACAAATGGTGCGCACCCATAAAAACAGTATTGGCAGGGTTCACATATAGCGGCCTTATGGGCACGGAACATGGTGCAAAATTAGGACACGCCAGCGAGGCGCCAGTATTGTCCACTCCACCACCAAGGTATTGCTCAGAGCCGGGTACAAAGTCGGTGGGTATATTTGAGGGACCTCCTATAGTGCTGGAATAATTAGATGCAGGGATAAATTGGTAACCATAAAAACCTGGCCAGTTCAGCTCGCAATAGGCATTAGTATTTGTCATCCTGTTGAACTTGGTGTCATATCCATCACCATATAAGGTCTGGGCTATCCACTGCGGGGTTCGGTTCTTCATATAAGCATTATCTCCATTATCCTGTGCCCCACCCTCTATCATGTCTCCATTCACTTCACTATTATCAAAGCCGTAAAACTGGGTGATCACCAATCCTTTACCTACCATGCTCCAAAAATTAAGCCGTCCCGATGGTTTTATGATCACACCGCCATCGGTCCCGGCTATCACCACATCGTAATAGGTAGGGTCATGGCCTGCACTACTGGCCGCACTTACTCCGGTAGCAAAAGTGATACACCTGGCATCATCATGGCACCCACCTGATGCCAGATTAGTTGTACCTGGTGCTCCAACGAGAGTGCTACTCGTTCCTTCAGACAAGTACACACCCGGCCCACCAACACATGTAGAATAAAGTACATTTTCATTATTTGGCGATATGGCTATGTGCTGAAAAGGTCCTACAAGACTATTAAAACTACTATTCCTCATACTAAAGGCCGACGTGCTCAGCACCATTACCGCCAGGTTACCATGACTATATGAGGTTATAGAACCATTCGATGCCTGTACCGCAGGATCCACCAAATTCAGGTACACATTATCAGTATTAGCTACTGTTATAGAGGTCAGTTGCTTTGCATAGGGAATAGTGATTACATGCCACGTATTACTGCTAAGTGTATATTCAATAAGGTAAGAAGTATATGTCGTATTCGCATATCCCGGTGGGTATGTTACTGGACCAATGTGGGAACTGAGCGTGCTTACAAATGAATTGTTACTGGTAAGATATCTTCTCACGGTGGTCGTGGTCACCACGTTGCTGGTCACACTGGTGGTGGTGGCATAATTGGCGCCTATGATGGCTGTACCTGGGTTCTGTATCGAGAATTGGATATCGCAATAGGAAAATTGCTTAACAGTAGAGGTGGTAGTGGAGATGTCTTTTTCAACATCGGTCACATCTGTATAAATTCCGTTGATGACCGATGAATAAGAGTGGCTGGGAATCGCCGGAGGAGTTGATGTGTTACTGTAATAGGGCTGCACGGTGCCACTTGGCGGCACCAGCAGTTGCCAGTTGCTGCTGCTGCCCATATGTGTAGGCGATAATGCTATTTGTTGGTCTGTTATCAGGTACAGTTCTTCTGTACCAGGTTTGTACGCCATTTTTATGACGTTAGGGGTGTTCAGTGGGTTAAATGGCGTGCCTGGGGTCAATAGCTGGTCTATCCCGTTATCTACACTCCAGCTTGTCCCTCCGTCGTTACTATACACCACACCTGTGGAGTATCCGTAAGCGTCACTCCCCTCTATACCAGGCTTGCCGGTAGCCAGGTATATCGTATTCCAGCTATTATATAGTGGGTTCACCGCTATGCTATGTATGCCCGTGGTTCCGGGCAATATATTAGGTGAGTGATCGGTAATATTAGCCCAGTTTTGTCCTCTGTCAACTGTTTTCCATAGCCCCCCGCTGTTCGATCCGGCAAGTAAATGGCCGCCATCATTAACGGTTTGGCCATTTACTGTATATGGTAAACTATACAAGCATTCTATTCGGCCCGAATTTTCTGTAATATGCGTCGGCGTACTGCCTTGTGGCACACAATAGCTATTAAGATCAGGCCCTAAGAGCTTCCAGTTGGCCGCCCCTATCTGCGAATTAGGGGTTGTACAAGGAAAATTAGCTACTGCTTGCGTCATCAGCACATTGGCCACAGCCATCCTGTCCGTACCTTGTGGCGCGTTGTTACTTACCCGGCTACTTATAAAGTTGGCCCAGTTAAAGTAGGCGGCACGGTAGCCGCCCTCGGTAGTATCTGTAGTATCATTGGCAAAGATTTGCATTTTCAACCCTACTGCAGAGTCGAATCTTATTGTTGTATCCACATAGCGGATGGCGCTGTCTACATTTTGCGCATGGCCGCGGCTACAGTTGCAGCAAAGTGCAAGGAGTAATAGCAATATGATCTTGTTCATAAAAGTGGGAGTTAATGTAGTTTATTGTTTTATTGTATAGTTATTTTTTTGTTCCTTTCACCGCTGCACTTCACACATCACCAGGTAGCCACCTGCAGGCCAGTCAACACTTTCAATATTTACCTCGCTTGCGGCACCGCAGTTCTTTCGTAAAACTGTCTTTCCAAGCATGTTGCTTATGGTTATAGTCCCTACTGAAAATATTGCTGGCGAGGGGGGGATAGTTTTACTATAACAATATGACATGTTTGATGCCCTTAATACCGTTTATCAACAGCGCCACCGGTCTTTTGCCACAGAATTATTCCACCTTTACCTTCATAAGTATCATCTTAGCATTATTTACCAGGTCACTATTAGGGATAAGGTCATATGAGTATCCTGCTATTATGCTCAAGTCATCTGGCATTATTTTTACTTAAACCGCAAGTTCGCTTCTGTCAGAAGAGCCTATATAATATTTATTTTGCTGTGCTTTAACTTCGCGGTTTGACAATAGCAGAGTTCCCACGATAATGCACTTTATCGCTTTCTTAAAAAAATATGTTCTCCCATAAATTATATTTTTAAATTGCTATAGCTCGTATTGTTTTTATAATGAAATAATTATTAGTGTCTGAGCAGATGTTAGGTAAATATTCAGACGTTTAGGGTTGGGGGCTGGCTAAGAGTTAGGCTTTACCAAGACAATTATCTCTTATGTCTTTGAACGGTAAAAAGCCTTTCTTAAAACTGTTTTTTGCGTTATAAATTTATAGGTGAAGAAATGACGGACTTCATAACCTTAAAATATTGTTTAGATTATTTTTTAACACTACAGTATTTCAAAATTCTTTTAATCCTACGCACTTTTCATCTGCTATTTTGTGAAATGCATGGAAACTAACGTGAAAGCACGTTTTGGTTAAGGGAGTGTTAATGGGATCAATGGAAAAACAGATATAGAAAGCGCATTCCAACAGAAAATAGATGAACTCACAGATGACGACAGGGCTGGCAATATCAGCTTTTATAGAGGTGCCTCAATGACCGCTTCCCTATATTTTGATCATTTTTGCATTTGGCGCGAATTGTTTTGAGGAAACATCAAGACGTTGGTACGCCTACTTGCTATGGCCCGCTTAAGGCGTTTTACTTTATATGTAAACTCATCCGGTTGCTCTTAATCTCTTAAAACCTACGCTGGTGCGGGGTCCTGTGCGATTATCAGCAGGTAAATCATCTTGTACCATTAACCCAAAATTCATTTAGCTGTTGTAACTTCCTTCTTGTAAACGAAGCATAACACAACAACAGGTTTGTTGTATCAACGAGGCCCAATGAAAAAAAAAGTAAAAATTCTATTTGTTTTTTTATGTCTTTGCTTGAATAGCCTGGAGCAGGAAAATATAGCTTACAATCTAAATTTATATAATGGCCTTCCTTCCAATCACGTTTATTATTCCCTGGTAGATACCTACGGTTATCTGTGGCTGGCTACAACACAAGGAGTGATAAGATATAATGGTTATTCGTTCAAAACCTATAACCTTTCTGATGGAATGTCTAACAGTGATGTTTGGTATTTGTTTCAAGATAATAAAAAAAGGATATGGCCAATCTCAATATCTAACGATATTGGGTATATATACAATGGCAAATACAAAAAAATATACATTCAAGATACAGATGCGAGATTATATCCTACCAACATTATAAATACCACTTCTGGAGTGGCATTCAGTAATTTATCCCGGAAAGACAGCAAAAATGCAGAAGTTTATTATGAGCATAATGATACGCTAAACAACTTTAGTCTGAAAAAATATTACTCAGGTCTTTATTATTTAAGTAATTCGATGCAACTTATTATGAATAATGACCATCATTATTATATAGCAAATAAAAAAAAGTCATTCTTTCATGTTAATGAAATTTGTAAAAATACAAGTATAAGTTACAAAAAAGATGACAACGTATGGTTATTTATATATTCGAATTACATTATCCAATATACGCCTTCCGTATTGTTACCCAAAGGCCTTTCCAATAAAGGCTTAGGTGCCTTAAATTTCGAAACATGTGAGCAAAAAACGATATCACTTAATAAAGATGAACGCATCAACGTCTTATCGTTGCTGAAGCAGAACCTTTGTATTGTTACGGATAAACACATCTATGTCTATGATACATCTTTAAGATTAGTACGTAGTAGATGCAACCTTACTTTTTTAAAGAATAAAAAAATAGCAAGCACCATTATATCCTATTTAGAAAACCCTTTATGGGGAGAAAACGTGGCCACTACAGGCCACGGTTATTATATATATTATAAGCAATCAGCCTTTAAAAAGGCTCCGTATTCGTTGACTAATTATTTGTTTTGTGGTACAGCGGCCAATTCTGAATCTTATTGGTGGAATAAGCAAAATAGTACGTTATCAATAATAAAAGACGGGAAAATAACTTCCAAGAAATATAAAGCACTTGCAGATATAAATAAAATCATTCCGTATGACAAGGAAAAATCTCTAATACTTACAAACAACAGTATTCTGTATTTGGATAATAAGACAAAAAAAATCTCCAACCTTTTCGGATATTCCAACATTTTTTCAAAAGCTAAAAATTGGAAATC
>Ga0206982_1081_pt1 | contig 31574 bp, 28 predicted proteins | sample Alteio_BWMinCont_18_FD_153493 | JGI IMG/M metagenome (GOLD analysis project Ga0206982, IMG submission 153493) | Enriched cells from forest soil in Barre Woods Harvard Forest LTER site, Petersham, Massachusetts, United States -... | ecosystem: Environmental > Terrestrial > Soil > Temperate forest >... | reverse complement strand
GACGGAGGAAAATTATAAAAGGTGGGAAACAATAACGTAGCTAGTTAACATATCCTATCTAATTCTAAAATCCTAACTACACACTCCTACAAGTAAGCAAAGATATGACAATCATTTGAAACTAAACAAACGCTATTTAAATATTATACACACTTTGTGGATAAAGTGTGAAAATTACTTTTTAGTGTAAAATTGTATGTAGGTGCCATTTGTTTTTCTCTACTTAGCTATCTTCTGTTTTATAAAAGCTATATGAATGAATTAGGAAAAAAGATTGCAGAACTGACTACTATAGCGGGCAAAACAGATATTGTGGAACAAATAAGAAAGAATTTCAATAACGATCTTGAACGCGTAAAAGGAGAAATACAAATAAATGTTGCAGAAAAGGTAAAACCATTAGAAGCCTTATTACAAAAAGACAATATTACCTATCAACTTTTTACCGCAGAATATATACGGCTAAGATTTGAGAGATTAGATTCCTTATACTTTAAGGTTTATGAGTTAAAAAAATACTGCGAAAGCAATTTCTCACCTATGTTTATTAGCGCTAACAGTGTGGAGGAATTCACAACAAAAAGGAATAATTTTTATAAATACTATGATGAAGTCAATGATGCCTTTTATAAGGCAATGATCTACATAAATGAAAATGTTCAAGTCTCTGTAATAGATTTTATTAACGAAACATTCAAAGCAGTAAAAGAATTTGATGTCTATTACACAACTACTGTAAGACTAACAAATCAAACACAGTCGAGTACAACACAATCGGAGTCCTTATCAAAGACATCTACATTACAGGAAAGGGCATTAAATCGCATGGAAAATGCTATTGATAAATTGCCAGAATTACTCCGGATTATAGAAATTGAATTTAAAAATCACTTTGCCAATCTATAGATTACTGTGATAGAAAAAATGGACATAATTAATTTGCCACAAGATATTTTTCCTGGTAAAAAAGATATTCTTGACGACATTATTTTTCACAATTACTCGGCGCCGTTCGGCTCATTCAAAGGAAAAAGCATCCTGCATAGAAATGCCATTAGCCTTGTGCTTAGCGGCGAAAAAACAATGCATTTTGCAAATCAGACGGTAGTAATAAATGAGGATGAATTTCATTTTCTTTCTGCGGGCAATTGCCTTGTTTCAATGAATTTATCCCACAAAAAAGTGTTCAGCAGCATACTCATCTTTTTCGATAATAAAACGCTGGCCAACTTTTATTTAAAATACAATGCTCAGATAACCGAAATAAAAAGGAAGCGGAAGATACACAATGAACCCTATGTGGCCTTTAAGAAAGATAGCTTTGTCTTAAATTTTATTGCCTCTTTAAAATTACTCTTCCGGGCGGGCAGTACTATTTCTACGCAGATGAAACATCTGAAATTCGAAGAATTGATGTTGCATCTTTTAGAAGCATACCCCGACAAGTTGCTGTCGTTTCAGACGACTCAAAAGGATGCAACGGATGGTCTTGAACTTCGTAAAGTAGTAGAAACAAATATCGTTAACAATATCACTATTGAAGATATGGCCTTCCTGTGCAACATCAGCCTTTCTACTTTTAAAAGACGATTTATAAAGATATACGGTACATCGCCCAACAAATGGATACTGCAGAAAAGAATGGATATAGCCAAAGATCTGTTGCAACATCACAATGAAAAGCCCAGCGAGGTCTTTTATAAAGTGGGGTATGAAAACCATTCAAGTTTCACCAAATCTTTTAAACAGGCTTTTGGCATCACACCTAAAGAGTTTCAGTTGCAACAATTGAACTTTATTCAATAGTTTTTGAACGATTTGCCCTAACAGCAGGGTACCTGCTCATTGTAGTTTTGCAAAAACAAAACAATATGCAATCTACTATCGAACAGAACAAAGCAGCAGTAGTACGGTTCAATAAAGAATTTATTGAACAGGGTAACATGAATTCGTTTAAAGAATTAGTAGCTGATGACGTAATCAACCATGCCGCGCCCCCGGGTGCACCCAACGGGCCGGAAAGCATGATACATTTCATTCTTAACATACTCAGGAACGGCTTTTCTGATATTAAAATCGACATACTTGACCAGGTTGCAGAAGGTGATAAAGTAACAACCCGGAAAGCGATCCATGCCGTTCACACAGGCGAGTTCATGGGCGTCTCTGCATCTAATAAAAAAGTGACCATTCATGTCATAGACATCATCAGGCTACGTAACGGACAATATATTGAACATTGGGGGCTAAGTAATATTCCACAAGTGATAGCAGAAATTTCAGAGAAATAATCAAGCTTAAAAAGAGCAGGCTAACGTGTTTTTAAAACAGATTAGCCTGCTCTTCTATTTTCGTATCAGAGCTTAAATCACAAACTATCCTTTGCTATTACGCTCCAGTCGCTATTTCCAAAACCTTTCTTTATCCATTCATCCATTGTAGCAGCTATAACAGGGATCATAGACAGCTCTACACCGGCAGTATGCGCTTCTTCCATCATGAGGCGTGTATCTTTTCGGGCCATGTTCAATTCCCAAGTGGGCTTATCGAACTGTGCGTCTGTTATTTTCTTCAGCCTTCCGAGTACAGACGCTCCGGGGTTCCATTCGCCGAATAATGCAGCAACATCGCCTGCCGGGATATTAAGCGCTTTGGCCATAGCTAAGGTATCTGAAAGCCCTGTGGTAAGTGTGATAAGGAACAGATTGCCGAGTAACTTCATACCGGCGGCTTTGTTAGGATCGGCACCCATGTTTATGAGCTTGCCCGTCATTGCGGAAAGTTCTGTTGTCAGTTTTTCAACCAAGGCCTGATCGCCGGAAATGAGCATGTAGCCTGTACTTTCGAGTGCGTTTTGCGGCCCCATGAATACCGGTGCGTGTATATAAGTAAAGCCCTGCTCTTTCCAGTATTGAGTGCGCTTAGCTACAGTAGTTGCTATAACTGTTGTGTGATCTACAATCACTACATCTTTTGACAACCCAGCTTTAGCCTGCTCCAGGACAGCATCTACAGCTGCATCATCAGACAACGTGATATGCACACGACTGGCACCTTTTACTGCTTCCGCAACGTCCTCAAAAGCTTGTGCACCGTCTGCTTCCAGCGCCTGTGCTTTTGAAAAAGTCCTGTTCCATACCCGCACCTGCACACCTTTTTGCAGTAATGCACGAACAAAATTTGCCCCCAAAAGACCTGTACCTATATATGCGATCATGGTTTTAGAATTTTTGTAAAAATATGGTGAAAGTATCATTATTGCCGCGTAGTAGCCGGGTGATACAAGAATTAATATTATAGTTTACTGAAGGGCCCTTTGCTAGCAATAAGCTGGAGTTTGGATATCAGCCAGTTGTTTCATTTAGATGAATAGCAATTTAATATTTGTAAGCCAGACACAAAAAAGAAACCGGCTATGTAGCCGGTTTCAAAATCTAAAAGCTTTATTTTTTATCAATTATGTAAAGATCTTCGTTGTCGCGTTTCATTCTGAAATGTTCGCGGGCGAATTTCTCCAGCTTTTGCGGATCGGAAGTCAGTGCAGTGTGCTCTTGCTGCATACGGGCTATTTCGCCATTAAGGAAGGCTATATTAGCACGTGTTGTAGCCAAGTCTTTATTGCGCTGCCGCTGACTGTACCAGTCATTCTGATCAAAATAAATCATCCACGCAAGGAAGGCTACCCCTGTGAGTAAATACTTATTGGTAAGGATACGCAAAGCTTTTTTCATAGCAACTTGCTTATTATTATTTACCAAATTTAAGCGTTTTGTTTGGGAAGAAAGCACTTGTGCCCAGTTCTTCTTCAATACGCAGCAACTGGTTGTATTTTGCCATACGATCGCTACGGCTGGCAGAGCCTGTTTTTATTTGGCCGCAGTTGAGTGCAACAGCAAGATCAGCAATGGTGCTATCTTCTGTTTCGCCGCTACGGTGACTCATGATAGTGTTGTACTGGTGCTGCTGCGCCATGCTCACTGCATCGATGGTTTCAGACAGGGTACCTATCTGGTTTACTTTTACCAGCAGGCCGTTTGCTACGCCTTTGTTGATACCTTTTTCAAGACGGTTCACATTGGTTACGAACAGATCATCGCCTACCAGTTGTATTTTATCCCCCAGCTTTTCAGTCATTAATTTCCAACCAGCCCAATCGTCTTCGGCCATACCATCTTCGATGCTGACGATAGGGTATTTTTTGCACCAGCCTACCCAATAGTCCACCAGTTCTTCGCTGGACATTATGCGGCCATCGCTTTTATGAAAATGATATTTTTTATCCTTGTCGTTATACAACTCACTATTAGCAGCATCCATAGCAATTGCTACATCGCTACCCGGTTTGTATCCTGCTTTTTCGATAGCTTTCAATACTGTTTCAATAGCTTCCTCATTGCTCTGGATGTTTGGTGCAAAACCACCTTCATCGCCTACATTGGTAGAGAAGCCTTTATCTTTCAATACCGTTTTCAACGTATGGAATATCTCTACCCCCCAACGCAAGCCTTCGCTGAACGAAGAAGCGCCGATAGGCATTACCATGAACTCCTGAAAATCTATTTTATTATCTGCATGTGCACCCCCATTTAAGATGTTCATCATAGGCATAGGTAACGTACGTGCATTAGTACCGCCTATATAACGGTACAAAGGCAAACCTGTAGCCAGTGCACCAGCCTTAGCTGCAGCAAGGCTTACAGCCAGAAGAGCGTTGGCACCCAGTTTCTTTTTGTTGTCGGTACCATCCATAGCCAGCATAGCCTGATCGAGGCCGCGCTGATCGGTAACTTCAAAACCATAAAGTTCTTCAGCAATGGTGTCGTTTATGTTCTCAACAGCCTTCAGCACACCTTTGCCACCATATATTTTCTTATCGCCATCGCGCAACTCTACTGCTTCGTGCTTGCCTGTGGATGCACCCGATGGTACGGCTGCGCGGCCCATATGGCCGTCACTGGTATGAAGATCAACTTCTACTGTAGGATTGCCGCGGGAATCAAGTATCTGGCGGGCAACAATGCTGGTTATGAAACTCATAAAAGATTATATTTTGAAATGTGGTGCTAAAATAATTCTACTATCTGACAATTTTATGTTTTGGGGCGGTAACGTTTGTTAATTTATCTGCTTCGCACTTATTTTTGTGGTACTTAAAAAAAAACTTTACTTTTTTTGATGCCAAAAAAAGTAACAAAAAAAGGCAGTCGGCAGCGATTACCGCTGCTGCCGACGCAGCTTTGTGCAGGCAGCAGTGCTACTGTTGTACCCAGCTAAACGACACTACTTCATAGTAACCTCCCCATACATAAAGAGCAATAAAACAATTCCGCTTTTTTAAACCGCCTATTTTATACCCAATACTTCAGCAGTGTGGGCCCTAACTTGTGCGGTAAGTGCGGGATCTTTTGACAGGTCATGGCCATATGAGGGTATCATTTCTTTCAGTTTGTTCTGCCATTCTGTAGTAGCCATTTTTTCTTTAAAGCACTTTTGTAACAGACCGAGCATAATAGATACGGCAGTAGATGCACCCGGAGACGCACCCAGAAGTGCTGCTATACTGCCATCGGCGCTGCTTACTACCTCCGTACCAAATTCAAGCACCCCACCCTCTTTTTCGTCTTTCTTTATCACTTGTACACGCTGACCTGCTACTTTAAGTTCCCAGTCATCATCCTTTGCTTCGGGGAAATACTCGCGGAGTTCATTGATACGATCTTCTTGTGACAATCTTACCTGGTCTATGAGGTATTTTGTGAGTGGTATGTTGTGCAATCCTGCAGATACCATGGGCACTACGTTACTCAACCGTAGCGACATAGGCAGGTCTAACAGGGAACCTTCTTTCAGAAACTTAGTTGAGAAGCCTGCAAATGGCCCAAACAACAGTTCGGTCACGCCATTGATGACACGGGTATCCAGGTGTGGCACAGACATTGGCGGGCTACCAACAGCAGCCTTACCATATACTTTAGCATGGTGGCGCGCTATAACCTCTTCATTTGTGCAGCGCAGCCATTGCCCACTTACAGGGAAACCACCAAACCCCTTACCCTCTGGTATATGCGACTTTTCGAGCAACGGCAGCGAGCCACCGCCAGCACCGATGAACACGAAGCCAGCATGTAATTCTTTTTTGCCGCCTGTAACGCTGTTTGTTACAGATACCCGCCAGTGCCCGTCTTTTTCGCGATGCAGATCATGCACATCGTGGTGCAGGTAGAGATGGGTATGTTCCTGGTGTTTCAGGTAATTGAAGTAGATGCGTGTGAGGGCGCCAAAGTTTACATCGGTACCAATGTCTATATAGTTAGCGGCAACTTTTTGTTCCTTGTCCCGGCCTTCCATTACCAGGGGCATCCATGCCTGCAGCTGATCGAAACTTTCGGAGAACTGCATAGCGCTATAGAAGTGGTGTTGCTTCATAGCTTCGTAACGTGTGCGCAGATAATCGGTGTTAATATCGCCCCAAACAAAACTCATGTGCGGTATGCTATTTATAAAGTCGGATGGATCGGGAATAATACCCTGTTGTACCAGCCAGGCCCAGAATTGCCTACTCATTTCGAACGACTCAGTAATATGCAATGCTTTGGATATGTCCACAGATCCATCTGGTTTCTGCGGCGTGTAGTTGAGTTCGCATAAGGCAGAATGCCCGGTGCCGGCATTGTTCCAGGCATCAGAACTTTCGAGAGCTACAGCATCGAGCGTTTCGAAGATATCTATCTTCCAGTCGGGTTGCAGTTGCTTGATGAACATACCCAATGTGGCGCTCATGATACCAGCCCCTATTAGTACTACGTCTCTATAATTCTCGTCTTTATGTTCGTGCCTGTGCAGGATACTCATTGCAGGATATTTTTTGAAAAATTACCCAAAAGTATTTTAAAGCACGATATGATTGTGCAATGAGGGCATTGATGTTATTGTTAAATGTGGACGACTGTTAGGATTTACGACTGTAATGAGCGTCTTGATAGAGGGAAGGTTTTAGTAAGTTAGATTAATGAACGTATTTTTAACGCCTATAAAGCCACCACATATTTAATGAAAAAAGGACTACTGCTGTTTTGTTTATGCTGTATTCGCTTATGTGTACAGGCCCAGGTTGAATTTACTATACCATATAGTGATAGTACTAAATCATTAGACAACATTACTCACATTGTAGATAAGGAGGGCAATGTTTATGTGCTTTCAACCGTATCCGATTTTTATCCAGGACCGGGTTTTCTTATTGAAGGTACTTTTATTCATGGGAGCTCCGTATTAAAAATAGATAAGGACAACAACATTTCCTGGCAGTACTTATACCCAACATCGTTTATTGCCGGCATTAATTCAGATGGCCCTTTCCCTGAAAGTCCACAACAAATGTTTATTTGGAACGGCAACCTAGCTATTCCTTATAACGTTTATATGGGAAATCGTCTGTGTACCATCGACACGAGCCTCTCTGGCGTTTCTTATGCTCCAACTTACCGTAATGCAATGTTAGTAGTGAACGGAAAAGGCGATATAGTTACCAATAGAATATTTGATGAAGATACTGACTGTGGAAAATTCTTTTTAGACTATACCACTTGTAATGCAGGGACGTCACCTTTTACATTTATATACAGTGATGATAATTACAAAACGACTATCAATAAAAGAGACCCTTCATTTGGCAGTGTCAGCATGACCATTGCAGACTCTCTTAGTGTTAGCAATTATAATTTCACTTATGATTCTTTTGCAAATAACTATATCACGTACGACAATTACGATGTACATGTTTATGATACATCAGGGGTATTGATCAAAGCTATCCCATTGCCTCAAGCTATGCAAGGCTCTGAAATTTTATGTTGGAAAATTGCCTTTAACAAAAATTACTATGTCTTAAATTATTCCGTGTATAATAATAATCCATATTATGCAACTGCGATCTTGTCAAAGGAAGGCGAGTTAATATCACTAGCCTCGTCCAAATTATTCAGCGATATAAAGGTGACCGACGACAATAAAATATGGACTTTAGCGGAAAACTTTGACCTTGATAGTAGCAACCTGAAACCTGTTTTATTTATGCAGATGGATTTATACCAAAACATACTACGGAAAAAGAATGTGGGAATGCCTTTTACCTATGGTGCAGCAATATCAATTGATAACAACAATGTCGTCATCACAGGTTCACATTCATATGTGGTAAATAGCCAAACAGATAGTTTTTCTGCACCAGACCAGCTATACTTTTATCGAGAAGCAATAACGAATATACCCTTGTTGCAAGACACTAGCTCATCTTGCAATGAGATCAATGTTTATCCTAACCCTGCAACTCACACTTTACATATTGTCAGCAACAATTTTAATGTAACTTATGGCTCTACTGTTGTTTTATATAATACCCTTGGGCAAAAGCTAGGGACATATAAATGGGACTTGAAGGAGCTTGATATTGATGTAAGCTGGCTGTCTAAAGGGATGTATTATATACAAGCCATGAACGGCACCAACAAAATCTGTACACAGAAGATCGTAAAGCTATAATTAGCCCTGACTTATGAGTACGCTTCTCATCAGCCTTAATATCTCTGCCTGAAAAGTGACACCTTTGTCTTTGGCATACCAGCCATGTATTTCTTTTTCTATATCGAGGAAGGACTGGCCATTATTATTTCTACGCCAATTCATCATCATAGCCTGCGGGATGGCAGGACGCGGACCCCAATGAAATAATTCTTCGCCTGTAGCGTTGCTGACTGCTATGAGTATGGGGATACTGCGCCCGCCGTTGGTAAGGTACTTATCCATTATTTGAGGATTGGTATCGCGCAATATGAGCCGGAGCTCGATATTACCACCTGAAGCTTCGGCCATTTTTACCATAACAGGTAAGGTCTGTGCTGCATCTCCGCACCATGATTCGGTAATGACCCACCATATTTGTGGTTGGGCCTTTTTTGCTTCAGCAATAGATTCCTCACTTATTGCGATTGTTTTTTCCCAACGCTGAAGGCGCTGTAAGGAAAGTTTGGTCCAGAATATAAAGTCATCCCCTTTTACATCGCCAGTAAATAAACCATCGGCAACCAACTTTTCCATAAGCTGCATGAAAGCAGGATAAGAATAGTAGGTAAGATCATCAAAAATATGCATCACTTATTCCTTTAACAGTGAGTGGAAATACTGGTTACTCTTCTAAAAAATCGAGGTCTTTACCGTATGTTTCTTCGGTAAAGACAAGCGCGACAAAGCTAATGGACATTACTATTATACCTGTTATAGCTGCAGCATTGATATACCCGAAACCGGGCTTTAAACTGGTGAACAACATAATGAGCAATGGCAGAGACCCCCGCACCATGTTGGGAACTGTAGTAGCAGATGTTGCCCGGAGGTTGGTACCGAAATGCTCGGCAGCCATAGTGACAAACAATGCCCAGAAACCGGTACCAAAACCCATTAGCGCGCATATCAAATACATGCCATCCAGCGTACCATTTTGTTGTGTAAAGAAGAGTATTATACCCAATACGGTGATCGCGTAGAATATATACAGGGCACGCTTCCTGCTCCGGAGCTCTTTGCTGAGAAAGCCGGCAAGGAGGTCGCCTACAGAAATAGCCACATAAGCATACATTACTGCCCTGCCAGAATCAACAGCGCCCTTTATACCAAAACGCTCACCAAATTCTTTAGAGAATGTAATGAGGATACCAATTACATACCATGTGGGCAGACCAATAAGGATACTCAGGAAATATTTTTTGAACCGTTTCCAATTGGTAAAGAACATAAAGAAATTACCCTTCTTTACATTGGCATGCTGTATGGTTTTAAACATACCTGATTCAAACACGGTAACACGCAATAGCAATAACAATAACCCCAAGCCCCCACCTATGTAGTAGCAAACACGCCAATCGAAAGTTTGGGAAATAAAGTAAGCAACAACAGCACCAGTAAGACCAATACCTGCCACTATAGAAGTAGCAACACCACGTTTTTCTTTGGTAACCAGCTCACTTACAAGTGTAATACCTGCACCTAATTCGCCAGCCAGGCCTATACCTGCTATGAAACGGCAAAGGCTATATTGATTGACTGTTTGTACGAAACCATTGGCGATATTGGCCAGAGAGTATAACAATATGGAGCCAAACAATACACTGAGCCTGCCCTTCTTATCGCCTATAACACCCCAGATAATGCCACCTATAAGCAACCCTATCATCTGGATACTGATGATAGACTTGCCACTTACATCCAGTTGCACAGCATCCAGCCCCAAGCTTTTGAGACTTTTGACCCTGATAATGCTGAACAATAAAAGATCGTATATATCTACAAAGTAACCCAACGAAGCCACCAGTACCGGAATGCTGAGCAGGGCAATAGTTTTATTCTGACTTTGAGTCATGGAAATCAGTTATTGGGTTGACCGTCTGCCGCTACCGGCTTTTTACCGAATATCATTTTCAACAGTACGGGAGCTGTGGTTACTAAAATAAGTGCATAGATCACCTTGTCCAGGTTGGTCCGTACCCACTCATTACCACCCAACATGAAGCCAATGGTAAGCACACCGCCTACCCATAGTACGCAACCGATAACATTGTATGAAAAAAACTTCTTGTAGTTCATATCTACAACGCCTGCAACTATTGGAGCAAAAGTGCGCACAATAGGCAGAAAGCGGGCCAGTATAATGGCTGTGCCACCTTTGCGCTCGTAAAAATCGTGTGCCTGGTGCAGATGTTTTTGCTTGAATAAGAAAGTATCTTTTTTCTGAAACAGCATATGGCCCGATTTATTGCCAAACCAGTAGCCAACCATATTACCCAGTACCCCTGCTACCGTCATTAATAAAATCCAATAGATAAGGTTGACAACAGGATTTTCAAACGGCAAATTTGAGCGAGAAATGATCATACCACTTACAAACAAAAGAGAATCGCCGGGAAGAAAGAAACCAACAAAAAGACCTGTTTCAGCAAAAAGCACAAACATTACTATGTATAACCCACCATGACTATTTATCCAGACTTCGTTCGTGAGGTTCTTGAAGAGGTCTAAAAATTCGTGTATCATAAATTGTTCTTAGAAAGGGTGAAAATAAGGAAAATACTATAAACACGGCGTTTACACATAGCAAATTCCTTATTAAATAATGGTCAAAGTGCCCTACGGCTTTTCCCATTTGTTGACCACAACAGTAGCAATGCTGTTGCCCACAACGTTGGCTGCGGTCCTACCCATGTCCATTATGGGATCGATACCGAGCAGAAGGGCGAGGCCCGCTTCGGGGATTTTAAATGTAGCAAGCGTGCCTGCAACAATAACTAATGACGCACGCGGCACACCAGCTATGCCCTTGCTGGTAAGCAATAACACCATGAGCATACTAAACTGTGTACCCATATCCAGATGCATACCATAGCACTGCGCCAGGAATAAAGATGCAAAGGCCATGTACATCATAGACCCAGCCAGGTTGAAGGAGTAGCCAAGCGGTAACACAAAACTTACTATACGCTCGTGACAACCAAAACGCTCTAACTGTAAAATAAGAGACGGGAATGCAGCCTCACTGCTATTGGTACTAAAAGCCAATAATGTAGGCTGCCTGATATGGCTGAGCAAACTGCGTACACGGCGACCTATGATAAAGTAGCATACCAACAATAAAATACCCAACAAAAGGAACAGGCCCAAATAAAACTCACCAATGAACAATGAATATGTTTGCAGAATGCCAATACCCTGCTTTGCTATGACGACAGTGATAGCACCGAATACGGCGATAGGTGCAAAGCGCATGATGATCATGGTCATTTTAAGAATGACGTGTGAAATAGCATCTAACGCCCTGGTAACAGCTATACCCCGCTTGCCTATGGACGCGGTGGCAAACCCAAAGAACAAAGCAAAGACAACTACCTGTAATATCTCATTACGCGCCATAGCATCGAAAATGCTGGTGGGGAACATATGATAGAGAAAATCGCGGGCGGTCATGCTAACCACGGGCAAAGGTGAACTGCTTGTCACATCGGGGACCGGCAGATGCATAGCCGAGCCGGGCTGAAAAAAATTGACCAGCCCCATGCCTAGTAATAAACTCAGAAAAGACCCACATGAAAACCAAACCAACGTGCGAGCGCCAATACGACCTATGGCTTTGCTATCGCCTATTTTGGCCACCCCTACCGCCAGTGTAGTAAACACTATAGGTGCAATGATCATTTTTATAAGACGCAGGAAAAGATCGGCTATCAGGGAAAATGGTTCCAGTTTTTTATCCCTATCGGCACTGGCATTGTCTTTCAGACAGTCGAGATCCGAGATGTGCTTATGTAAAGTTTTATAAACAGCCCCTGTAGTATCTGCAATGCCATGCATTTGTAGCCTTGTATCTTGCAACTGCCGTTCCAAGCTAGCTATAACAAGGTTCTCATGTTGTACGTACCTGGTGTTCAGTATCACGCCCACACAAACACCTAATACTAAAGCAAGCACTATATATAGCGTGAGGTGATTCGTTTTTTTATTCTCCATGTTGATAAGGCAACAAATTTAAAACAATTTAACAGTACTATCGTAACAACAAAATAACTACGCCAGCCGCACAAGTTTATATTAACGCAATACTAAAAGTCAAGATGATCTTGCACTGAACTATTGCCTTGCAGCCCCCCTGAATGGACGCACAGAATACGTGCATTGGGTGTAAAGAAACCATTTGTTGCCATTTCTTTAATGCCATACATCATTTTAGCATTGTACACCATATCCAATGGGATAGCATTCTGTTGATAGAATCCATTCATAAAGTGCAACAATATATCGTTGCACTTACCAAACCCACCAAAATGCCAGTTGTTGTATATGTGCCAGTTTTCATTTGTTTTGTTGTTGAGATGAGGAACAATGACACTGCTAAAATCATTATTACCTTTAAAGGGAGCAAAACCAAGCACTGTAGTTGAAGGAGGCAAGGCATTCCGCAAACCGATAAATGAAGTGCCTGTACCCACTGAAATGCAAACATGTGTGTAACGGCCGGGTATCAATAAAGCCATGTCGCCGGCCCCCAGGCGGCCTTCATCATTAGCTCCGCCTTCTGGGATAATAAAACTATCGCCATACTTAGCCAAAAGTTCCCGCTGAAATCCGGGTTCTGTTTTCCTGCTGTAATCGGCGGTGGATATATACGCCAGTTGCATCCCCATATCCTTACAGGTCTGTAAGGTTAGTAAGGGGGTATTTTGTGCATACAAGCCACGTACTATGCCTATGGCTTGTATATTATTTAGTTGTGCTGCGGCAGCAGTAGCAATCAAATGATTGGAGTAAGCACCACCGAAAGTAAGCACCTGTGTGGCCCCATTATCTTTTGCGGCCTGCAGATTGCGTTTTAACTTGTACCATTTATTGCCTGATATGACAGGATGCACCAAATCGAGCCGCAACATATCTATTGCTGCTACCCTTTTCCCGTACCAATCTTCATTTAATGGTTGTATTATGGCTTTATCCTCACAGATTATATCCATATTCACGCAGGTAGTTTTCGTTGTCGCGCCACTTATCCCGCACTTTCACAAACAGCTCCAGGTGCACCTTTACTCCCAGAAAGTCTTCTATGTCTTTACGGGCAGCTATGCCTAATTGCTTTATCATGCTGCCACCACTGCCTATCAGTATTACCTTCTGGGTTTCGCGGGTCACAATGATCTCTGCTTTTATTACGGTAAGTGTTGTCTTCTCTTCAAAAGATTGGATAATAACTGCAGCATGATATGGAATCTCCTCGTGGTATATATTATATATCTGCCCACGTATCAGTTCACTTACAAAGAAGCGCTCGGTACGATCAGAAATATGATCATCAGGATAATATGGCGGTGCTACCGGCAGGTGTTTTAATATGAACGCCAGTATCTTATCAATATTCAACTTTTTTTGCGCAGATACAGCCACCACATCCCACTTGGGGTACTTTTCTTTGAACTTGGCTACAGTAGCAGCTACTTCTTCTTTATCCTTTACCAGATCGGTCTTGTTCAACAATAGTATGGTGGGCACCTTCAGCTTCAACATAGCTGTTATGGCTTCAAATTCTTCAGCAGGCTGTGTAATATCATGCATCAGTATAGCTACGTCAGCATCTTCAAGAGCGCTCTTTACCTGGCGCATCATTTTCTCGTGCAGTTTGTACTTGGGTTCTATGATACCCGGGGTATCAGAAAAAATGATCTGATAGTAAGGATCGTTAAGGATACCTAATATGCGATGACGCGTGGTTTGCACTTTTGCAGATGTGATGACGAGCTTCTCGCCTAGTAAGGCATTGAGCAAAGTGGACTTACCAGCGTTGGGCGCGCCGAATATATTTACGAAACCTGATTTAAAGTTGTCTGGCATTGAATGCAAAATTACTATGCATTGGGCAATAAGCAGTTATTTACAGAAACTAAAAGAAATAGTTTGGTTAGTAATTATGAACCCTCTATATTTGCACTCCCAACAGCGCGAGGTAGAGCAGCGGTAGCTCGTCGGGCTCATAACCCGAAGGTCATAGGTTCGATCCCTGTCCTCGCTACACAGTCCCTTCTGATTCATTTCAGAAGGGATTTTTGTTTAAGTAAATAGTTCACTATAAATACCCACTTATTTCATGTTCTCTCTACACAGAAAGGCAGCACTGCTCCTTACATCATTAGTTATTACCACTACTACTACCCAACTGAAAGCCCAAGGATTTTACATTAAAGAAGGTATTGGTTATGCCCTGCCGATGCCGGGATCAACAAAAGATCAATTGGGCAATGTACTTAACGGCACTATAGTTGTGGGCTCCTCGGCAACCGGCTACCAGATAAAAAATGCATCCTTTTCGTCGGGTTTCCACGAAATGATAGGCGGAGGGTATATGTTTTCAAAAAATATTGGTGTTGAACTGAATGCAGATATTTTATTAGTCCGTACCAAGTACACCATTGATGAAATAGGCATTACCTCAAATAATACCCCCGCCAACTTATCTATAACACGGCAAGCCAATGCGTCCATCACATTCATGCCCGCTATGGTTATGCAAACATCTGGTAACAAGATAACAGGGTATATGCGTATGGGATTGCTATTACCTGTGAGTACCAGTATTGAACGCCATAATATTTACTCTTACAACACAGGGCAAGTAGATGACAACTACTGGAAAGACAAAAATTCGTTTTCGCTGGGGTTTGCAGGTGCAACAGGTATTAAATATAAGTGCACCAGCAATTTTGCTTTATGGGCAGAGGTGAACCTGCAGTATTTATCCATATCGCGAAAAGAGTCGGACCTCGTGGGTTTCAGTGAAAACGGCCGTAGCTACAATATAGCCCTTTTAACGGGTGGGGTTAAAACAATATATTACAATAAGAATGCTACTACAAGTGCTAATGGGGAATATCAAGAGGCATTTGCACAGCCATATAGTAATGTTGGCTTTACTGTTGGGATAGCTGTAAATTTTGCTAAACACTATCATAAAGTGCTAAAACGCAAAAAATCTGAAGTTATGTCACGTGATTTTTAATAGCGCTTCTGAGCTATTCAATAAAAGAAATAATCAAGACAATTCTATTCCTGTCCTCCTATTCCGTAGAAAAGCAATCATGAAAATGGTTGCTTTTTTTTATGTTTGTTTGGCAAGAGAAACATCGAGAGTTTGGGAACCAATAGGTATCACAAATAATGGGCGCAAGCTAAGACTTTCAATATACCTATCTTATGATAAGATTAATCCTTTTACTATTACTGCCAATTTCCATGATGGCTCAGGCAAAATATGTTTTACAGAATGAGAAAATCATTTTCTCATTTGAAAGTAATACTGGCAAAAAAATGGTGTTGGCAAAAGACAAGTTGGATGCGTATATAATTTATCGTTTTGGGAGCAAAGAGAAGGTAGAGATGGAGTTTCCAACCAAAACAAGAGATAGCTGGGGAAAATTTAAATACTCATTTTACCTGAGAGGAGGTGGGGTTGCAAATACTGGCATGGATTTGAATTATGTATATTTTGATAGTAACCATATCCGATATGTAATCTACGACACCTATTTCTCTGAATTAAATAAATATTCTGTTGGAATAAGAGTTATACTTCCCGATAAAAAGATTATTGAAATAAAAGGCAACACCAAAACAAGGAAGGGTAATATGGTCGACTTCCGGGATAATGGCTTACTAGAAATTGGAGACGAGTTATTTGATTAGATGTGAACTGCTTTTAGTAAAGCTGACAAACTCAAGAGTTACTACAATAGAGTTTTTAAGTTGTTATATGCAGGCGATACTGAAATTATTCTCCATTTTGGCGATAGCACTAATTAAAGTGAAAATAGATTGAAGCTATTGTACTTTTGCATTCCAATCAAACGTAATGGCCGATAGCACCAACATACTTATCATAGATGATGAAGATAAACTAAGGGGATTACTGAAGCGTATCATATCCCTTGAAGGATACGAGGTGCAGGAAGCCAATTCCTTAAGCGCAGGGTTGAAGATGCTTGCCAAGGGCGGCATCTGCATTGTTTTGTGCGATGTAAAGCTACCTGACGGCAGCGGTGTAGAGTTTGTAAGCACGGTAAAAAAACAATACCCCGCTGTAGAAATAATATTGCTTACCGCATATGGCAACATACCTGATGGTGTACAGGCCATGAAGAACGGCGCTTTTGACTATATAGTAAAGGGTGATGATAATGACAGGATCATACCACTCATAAGCAGGGCCGCTGAGAAACTAGCACTAGTAAGGAAAATAAATAAACTTGAAGAGCAAGTAGCGCTGAAAGGCGATTTTGATAAAATAATAGGCACAAGCCCTCTATTGGCTACCTCTGTGAACCTAGCCAAAAAAGTAGCAACATCGCAAACACCAGTTTTGCTTACAGGCCCAACAGGAACAGGTAAGGAGGTATTTGCACAGGCCATACATAATTATAGTCCGCAAAACAGCCACGCGTTTGTAGCACTCAATTGCAGTGCATTGAGTAAGGACATAATGGAAAGTGAGTTGTTCGGACATGTTGCGGGAGCTTTTACAGGTGCAGCAAAAGACAAGAAGGGACTGGTTGAGGAAGCAAAAGGAGGAACATTGTTCCTGGATGAGATTGGTGAAATGCCACTGGAACTGCAACCCAAACTATTGCGATTTCTTGAAAATGGCACCTACTACAGGGTTGGCGATACCATACAACGCAGCGCACAGGTGCGATTGATAGCTGCGACCAACCGAGACCTTCAGAAAGAAATACAAGAAGGAATATTTAGGAGCGATCTTTATTACCGTATAGCAGTGTTTTCTATACAACTGCCTATGTTGCGGGAACGGAAGACAGATATTCCGTCATTAGCGACCCACTTCCTGGAGGTTTTTAATGCAAGGACGAATAAGCAAATAAAGGGCATTGAAAAAGATACGCTTGCCCTTTTGATGAACTATACATGGCCCGGAAACATAAGAGAACTTAAAAATGTGATAGAACGGGCTGTGATACTTGAAGACACCACTATGCTTACGACCAGCAGCCTACCCTATGAGCTGCAATTTACAAGCGCTATTGCGGAAAGCAGCTCCACCTTCCAGCTGAGCGATATGGAGCGAATACATATTAAAATGGTGCTGGGACATACCAAAGGCAATAAAACTGAAGCTGCCAAACTACTGAATATAGGTTTAGCTACGCTTTACCGAAAGATAGAAGAATACCAAATATAACTTCTAACCACCTTGTTTTGATATAAGCTTTCTCATTTTGAGAAGGATAAGTCACACCCATCCTGAAGGATAATTTATCCGTACCCCGCTGCTACAAAGGGTTTACATGTTTTTTCTGCTTTCTTTAACACTTTGGTACATGGTTGGCATATACTGGGCAAACACCCTGTAAAATGATCAACCAATTTGAGGTGCCCATGTACCTGAAGGAAGCGTTGCCTGAGATAGCACAAGACCTGAAAATAGAGGCAGATAATAATGCCTACAAGCAAATGGATATGCTTACTGCCTTTACCCGCAAAAACATCCAGGCGCATGACTATAAGGTGGTAAAGCGTTGCTTTAAAATAGCAGACAAGCTGTATAACAAAGGTAATGCTGTGGTAAAAAATGCAGTGCAGAATGTATTTGTCTATTCGTTTACCAACATCTTTCAAACATGCAGTCCTGAAAAGCCAACCGTACTGGCATTGCTGCCCATGTCTTTGTACACTATTTACATCACACAGATCCATAAAGGTTGCTAAAATTCAAAAAAAATCGAAACCGATGATTGTAACAATTGTATTAATAGCAGGCACATTAGTAGGTTTTTGGCTACTATTTAAATCAATAGACTGGTTTGAAAAAATCTAGCCTGGCAAACGTAAAACACATGAACAAGAAACTCCTGATCATGATCTTCATATTCACTGTTTTGCTAAAAGATAGTTATGGCAAAACTCCCGTTGGCATATTCATGACTGCGGCCGACTATCAAAATAATAAAATCACCTATACAGAGGGCGCCCCTCAGAGTGAAACTAAAATACGGATACATCATTTTTTCTGGAACGTGCCAACCGTAACAGTTGTAACGAAAGAGGGGAAGCAAATCTTGAGAAAAAGTGATCTGTATGGCTTTATAGACAGCAATAATGATGTGTATAGGTTTTATAACAATATGGAATACCAGCTTGCTGAAGCAGGCAATATCTACATCTACATACATCAAAATAATATTGCACAAAGCAAGGGCTTTATAGTAGTGAATACTTACTACTTCAGCAGTACTGCAGATGGCAAAATTGAGCGATTAACATTGGACAACTTAAAAACTGTTTACACAGGCAATGAAAAATTCATAGATCTGCTTGACCAATACAATGGAAATATAAGCAGTTACGATAAACAGAATAAAACGTATAAGATCAATTACTTTTTTTCAAAAGCAAGCAGACAATAAGACTGACTGCACAAAAAACATTTTATGATAGCACTGTTCATTATAGCAGTATTGACTTTTGTCTATATGGTCTATGTATTAGTTAAACCTGAAAAATTCTAAAACACATTTACATGGAGCCTCAAATTTTAGGAGTAGTTGTAATGTTTATTGCAACGTTATTATTAGCAGTACCCCTTGGCAGATACATTGCCAAGGTATATGCCGGGCAGCACACGTGGACAGACGGTATTTTTAACCCGATAGAAAAACTATTTTTTAGAATATCCCGCATTGACCCAACGAGGGAAATGAACTGGAAGCAGCACTTGACCGTGCTGTTGACAATCAATCTTATCTGGTTCTTCTGGGCCATGTTTTGCCTGTTGAACCAAAGCTGGTTGCCTATGAACCCAGATCATAACCCCAATATGACACCTGACCTGGCATGGAACACAGCCATATCCTTTTTGGTGAACTGTAATCTGCAGGACTATAGCGGTGAAACGGGGGTATCTTATTTTACGCAGGTATATGGTTTGATGTTCCTGCAATTTGTGTCTGCCGGTACAGGGATGGCTGCTGCTGCCGTGGTCTTCAATGCACTTAGAGACAGGACTACAGAGCAATTAGGCAATTTCTATAATTACTTTTTAAAGAGCTGTACACGTATTTTACTACCCGTTTGCATACTTGTAGCTGCAATCCACGTGTTTGAAGGTACACCCATGACCTTTAAAGGAATGGATACACTGACCACAATGCAAGGAGATACCATGCATGTGAGCCGCGGGCCAGTAGCAGCATTTGTAGCTATAAAACATGTGGGTACTAATGGAGGCGGATTTTATGGTGCCAACTCGGCCCACCCACTTGAAAATCCTAACTACCTATCGAATATTGTACAGATGGTAGCGCAGATACTGATACCGTTTGCCATGGTATTTGCATTTGGGTTTTATACCAATAAAAAGAGATTGGCATGGGTATTCTGGAGTGTGATGACTATAGGGTTCCTGATACTTGTGGTGCCTGCCATCTGCACTGAAGTACAAGGTAACCCCAATATTGCCCATATGGGTATTTCGCAACCTGGTGGTAATATGGAGGGAAAGGAAGTGCGTTTTGGAGCTACTGCATCGGCCTTCTGGAGTATAGCAACAACAGTTATCTCAACCGGTTCTGTAAATGGCATGCATGACAGTTTCATGCCTGTTTCAGGTATGAATATGTTGCTGGGGATGATGATCAATTCGTTTTATGGTGGTGTTGGAGTGGGGTTTCTCAACTTCTTTATTTATGTGATACTTGCAGTATTCATAGGTGGGTTAATGGTTGGACGCACCCCTGAGTTTTTGGGTAAGAAAATAGAAGCGAAGGAAATGAAGATCGCCATGATCATCGCCTTGTTCCATCCATTCCTGATCCTTGTAGGAACTGCTGTTGCCAGCTACCTGACGGCGCATGATACCAATATGGGTTGGTGGTTTGCAGATGCCGCGGGGAAACATAATGCAAGCGGCTGGTTGAACAATCCCTCTTACCATGGGTTTAGCGAAATGCTGTACCAATACACTTCATGCTCGGCAAATAACGGGAGTGGCTTTGAGGGGTTGGCAGATAATAACCCGTTCTGGAATATAAGTGCAGGTATTGTGCTGCTCTTCTCAAGATTCTTGCCCATAATAGGCCCTGTAGCTATAGCCGGTATATTGGCACAAAAGAAATTCATACCTATAAGCAGCGGAACGCTTAAAACGGATACAGGAACATTTGGTATGCTGGTATTTGCCGTAAAGGTGATCATAGCAGCTCTGGCCTTCTTTCCTGCCCTTGCCCTGGGACCAATTGCAGAATGGCTAAAAATGCATTAAAAAATCAACACTACAGCTCTAAAAAATTAGATAATGAAAGCAGATAACAAAGAAAGCTTGTTTAAAAAAGACCTGGTAGCTGAAGCTATTAAACAGTCTTTTATCAAGCTGAATCCAAAATACCAGTACCGCAACCCGGTAATGTTTACAGTTGAAATAGGAACAATGGTGATGATGTTTGTATGCGCCTGGATACTATCAGGAGAACGCAGCCAAGGATCGTTTGCATACAACTTCATTATATTTCTTATCCTGCTGGTTACATTACTGTTTGCCAATTTTGCAGAAGCGCTGGCCGAGGCAAGAGGTAAAGCACAAGCTGCCTCATTAAGAAAAACACGTGAGGAGACCCCAGCAAAAAAACTAATAGTACCCGGAGAAATATTTGCCAGCGAAACACAGGTTGTTGCGTCTTCACAGTTAGTAAAAGGCGACATGTTTATCTGCGAAACAGGGGATATTATACCTACCGATGGGGAGATCATTGAAGGTATAGCGACAATAGATGAGTCTGCTATTACAGGGGAATCTGCGCCTGTAATTCGTGAAGCTGGTGGTGATAAATCGTCTGTAACAGGTGGAACAAAAGTATTGTCTGATAAAATAATAGTAAAGGTAACTACAGAACCAGGCGAAAGCTTCCTGGACAAGATGATAGCTTTGGTAGAAGGGGCATCGAGGCAAAAGACACCAAACGAAATTGCCCTCACGATACTGCTTGCAGGCTTTACGCTGGTATTTATCATTGTATGTATTACCCTCTATCCTTTTGCACTTTATGCTAAAACGCCAATACCGATCTCTGCATATATATCACTATTCGTATGTCTTATACCTACTACTATTGGTGGTTTATTATCTGCCATTGGCATTTCGGGTATGGATAGGGCATTGCGTGCGAATGTAATTGCAAAATCGGGCAAAGCAGTTGAAACGGCGGGCGATCTTGATGTATTGCTGCTGGACAAAACAGGTACCATAACTATAGGTAACCGCAAAGCCACCAATTTTTATAATGCGCCCGGGGTTGCACTAAATGAATTTATTCATGCGGCGGTACTCAGCTCGGTGTCAGATACAACGCCTGAAGGTAAGTCCATTGTGGAACTTGGCAATAAGATGCTAGGAGAAAATGAAGTCTTTGGGGCAAAACTGGATAAGTATCAATCTGCGGTATTACAACAGATAGATTTTACAGCCGAAACACGATCGAGCGGTGTGAACCTGGCAAATGGAATAAAGATAAGGAAAGGCGCCAGCGATGCAATTAAGGCAATGGTGCAAAAGGCAGGGAACTTATTTGACATTGAAGTAACCGAAGCAGTAAACAAAATAGCAGGTAACGGTGGTACGCCACTGGTAGTAATTGAAAACGACAAGGTACTGGGTGTAGTGGAACTACAAGATATAATAAAGACCGGCATACAGGAAAGGTTTGAGCGCCTGAGAAAAATGGGTGTAAAAACAGTAATGGTGACCGGAGACAACCCACTTACGGCAAAGTACATAGCAGGCAAGGCAGGAGTAGATGATTATATAGCAGAGGCCAAGCCAGAAGATAAGATGGCCTACATACGTAAGGAACAAGCAGCAGGCAAGTTGGTAGCTATGATGGGTGATGGTACAAATGACGCCCCGGCATTGGCACAGGCAGATGTAGGCGTAGCAATGAACAGTGGTACTGCCGCTGCAAAAGAAGCCGGCAACATGGTGGACCTGGACAATGACCCCACTAAACTGATAGAAATAGTTGAAATAGGCAAGCAGCTATTGATGACACGTGGTACCCTTACAACCTTTTCCATAGCCAATGATGTGGCCAAGTATTTTGCCATAGTGCCAGCATTGTTTATTGCATCTATACCAGCTCTGCAACGCATAAATGTAATGAACTTACATAGCCCGGCTAGCGCCATATTATCGGCGATCATTTTTAACGCTATCATCATTCCGCTGCTGATACCACTAGCACTAAAGGGCGTGGCCTATAAACCAATAGGCGCAAGCGCGTTGCTGAGAAGGAACCTGCTGGTATATGGATTAGGTGGCATACTGGTACCGTTCATCGGGATCAAGCTGATAGACATGGTGGTTATATTGTTTATGTAAAACTTTTTGAAACAGATAAAACAAATAAAAAATGAAAAAGGAAATCATTCCGTCACTACTGTTGACCATAGTATGCATCCTTTTCTTTTCCGGGGTTTATCCGGCACTGATATGGGGAATAGCCCAACTTGCGCCCAACAAAGGGGAAGGTTTTGTGATAAAAGGTGACAAGGGCAAATACTACTATGAAAACATAGGTCAGAAATTTACTGATGATAAATATTTCTGGTCGCGACCATCGGCTGTGAACTACAATGCTTCTGGTTCTGGTGGTAGTAATAAAGGACCTGACAACCCGGATTACCTGGCACAAGTACAAGCTACTATAGACACCTTTATGAAACACAACCCGGATATTAACAAAGCAGATATACCGTCTGATATGGTAACTGCAAGCGGCAGTGGCCTGGACCCACATATTAGTGTGCAAGCGGCAGAGGTGCAGGTAGCAAGAATAGCTAAAGTACGTGGGCTTGACAAAAGCAGTGTTGAAGCGCTGGTAAAAGCACATATTGAGGGCCCAATGTATGGCATGGGACCAGAAAGGGTAAATGTGCTGAAATTGAATATTGCATTAGATAAAATGAACAAGAAATAATGATAAAAGAAACCATATACCGGTCGCTTCTTTTCTTCCTGCTTGCAGGTATATGCGAAATAGGTGGCGGGTACATGATATGGAAAGCTGTGAAACATGAACAACCAATATGGGTAGGCATATTAGGTTGCATAGTGATGGCTGTTTACGGTATAGTGGCTACACTCCAACCAGCAGGCTTTGGGCGGACGTATGCAGCATATGGTGGTATATTTGTTATCATGTCGCTGATGTGGGGTTGGATAGCAGAAAAAACCAAACCTGATTTGTATGACATTATAGGTAGCGTAGTTGTATTAATAGGCACCGCGATCATATTTTATGCACCAAGAAAATAAGAATGAATAGTAAAACCATTAAAAACAAAAAAATGAAGAAAAATCTAGCAGCATTAGTAGTATTAGCAGCCGCTTTGTTTACCCAAAAGGTAAACGCACAAGCTACAGTTGAAGGGACGGTAGAGCTTACATCACAAGAAAGCACGCCATCTAAAGAAGTAAAAGAAAAAATACCATGGGATGGATACGACCAGTCATGGATAAATGGCAATGACAGAAGGGATTCTTCTGTGTTCCATATACCATTTTTCACACCAAGTATATTGATAGATTGCAATGCTACGCATTCTTTTAACAGCCCTATAGACCATACAGTAGTGGGCTCTACTGCACTTGCCCGTAATGACGAGATGGTTATCTCAGCCATAAACATCGGTGGCGATTTCAGCTATGGCAATGCCCGTGGACGTATAATGACACAATTCGGAGCACGCTCACAGGTTGTGCCGCGTAATGATCTTAGCCCTTACCGGGGTCAGTATGACCTTGCTGATGCTTATAGATACCTGGACGAAGCATATGCGGGATACCATTTTAATGTTTGGTATGGCATTAACGTTGATGCAGGGTTATTCATGTCTTATATAGGCCTTAACTCCTATTATCAGCAGGAGAACTGGGAATACCAGGCATCTTTTACATCTGACAATACGCCATGGTTCTTCAATGGTATCCGCATACAGATATTCCCAACCAAGAACCTGAAAATAGAGCCGTGGATCATTAATGGCTGGCAGAGTTATGGTTCGTTCAATTCGCTGCCAGGGTTAGGTACCAATATTACGTACATACCCAGAGAGAATGTTAAAATGCTTACGAATGATTACTATGGTACCGACGCTGCCGGACTTTTAGGAAGGCATAGATTCCACTCTGATAATAGTTTTTTATGGAGATATTATAATCGTCCGAAATCGAAAGGAATATCCAGGATGGCATTTTCTGTAACAGGAGACATTGGTTTTGAAAAAGGAGATGGTGTAAACGGCTTCACCAGCGACGCAGTAAAGGGGCCAGCCCAATATTTTGAAAGCTGGATGGTATATGACAAAATGTGGTTCTACAAAAACAAGATGGGTATATATTTTGGTGGTGGCTGGATGACGAACCCTGGACGCTATCTGGTGCTGGCACCAACCGGTGACGCAAGTCCTTTCCCTAACCCATACAATCCAACACAAACTGTTGGTACCCATCCATTCACTGAAAATCCTGGAGATAAGTTTACAGGATGGGATTGTTCTATCGGCTTTAGCTGGACACCCAACCAAAGTATTGAATTTAAAACAGAATGGGTTCACCGGGAATCAAATGTGCCCTACTTTGCCGGACCAGGTGGTGTAACATCGCCAAGTGGTTATACCTATACTCCTGTACCAGCAACAGGTTGGGCACCTGACCTCGTAAAATCTGAAAACAGGATCATATTTGCTGCATTATTCAGGTTGTAACCATATAGTACCCCTGTTGCAGAAATATAATAGTGTTAAAAATGCCTTCCATCATTTTATATAAAAAACGTGAACACAGGATGATCAAAACAGCAGCACTATTTTTTGCAACAGGGATATTCTTCAATTTGCAAATATGTCCAACAGGATTTTAAACGTTAGTGATATGACGTACACATGGCCACATAAACTGCCCAAAAATTGCTAGCAAATGGAAACCACACAAGATGGCAATGCCGAACATTTTCTTGAACTTATACGCAAATCAAAGCGTGGCAAGTTCAAGATATATATAGGCATGAGCGCAGGTGTTGGCAAGACCTACCGGATGCTGCAGGAAGCCCATTCCCTATTACAAAATGGGGTTGATGTAAAGATTGGCTATGTGGAAACACACAACAGGGCCGAAACTATAGCATTAACATTAGGATTGCCAGTGATACCCCGGAAGAAGGCCTTCTATATGGGTAAGGAAGTGGAAGAGATGGACGTACAAGCTGTCATAAACCTATCGCCACAACTGGTGATAGTAGATGAGCTGGCGCATACCAATATACCAGGTGGTAGAAATGAGAAGAGGTGGCAGGACGTAATGGATATACTGGACGCAGGGATAAGCGTTATAAGCGCTGTGAACATACAGCATATTGAAAGCCTGAATAGCGTTGTAAAAGAGATTACGGGTATCGATGTATCAGAACGTGTACCTGACAGGGTGTTGAAGGAGGCCGACGAAGTAGTGAATATAGATCTAACTGCAGAAGAACTGATAGCCAGGCTGACCGAAGGAAGGATATACACCCGCGACAAAATAGAAACAGCACTCAAAAACTTCTTTAAACCAGAAAGTATATTACAGTTACGCGAGCTGGCCCTGAAGGAAGTGGCAGGCCAGATAGAACGTAAGGTAGAAGCTGAAGTACCCCGCAATATATCCTTCAGACACGAGAAGATACTTGCCTGCATCAGCAGCAATAACGAGGCTGCAAAAACAGTAATAAGAAAGGTAGCCAGGCTAGCCAGCTATTACAATGCACGCTGGTGGGTGTTGTATGTAGAAACACCACGGGAAAGCCCAGATAAAATAGCATTAGACAAACAACGGCATTTAATTAATAACTTTAAACTTGCTACCGAAATGGGAGCAGAAATAATAAGGGAGAAAAGCGATAACGTAGCCACAGCTATTGTGAAGGTGGTTGACGAAAAGCACATTACAACGGTGTGTATCTGTAAGCCCAGATTAAGCATGCTGCAAATAATTTTTGCTACCAATATCTTTAGCCAGATACTGAAAAAGCTTAAGAGCAACAATACAGACCTGATCATTATGTCTTAAATTATAGAATTATTGCGCTATGGCATTAACCATCAAATCAAAGATAACCACAGGTATAAGTGTATTCTTTGTGCTGTTGCTTACAGTAAGCGCTATAGCCATTTACTTCATTAATATACTCTCTTCTAAAACAGAGAACTTGCTTACGGCCAACTATAATACCATCAGGTATTGCAGTGAAATGTCTAATGCCCTGAACAATATAAATACAGGGGATAATGCTATAACCTTGTTTGAAAAAAATCTTACAGCCCAGGAACACAATATTACCGAGCCCGGAGAAGCTGAAGCAACAACCCGACTAAGACAATATTTTGATTATTTAAAAGCAGGAGACAGAAGCGATACCTTATTCCATAAGGTATATAAGCAGATATACGCTATTTACCGACTGAACCAACTAGCACTGGAACACAAAAACACCAGTGCGCTGAATACAGCAAGCGATGCCAAAGTTTGGCTAACTGCATTAGCTACGCTAATTATACTGATCAGTTTTACCATTACGTTAAACTTCCCCGGCTACATTGCCAACCCTATACGTATGCTTACAGAGGGGATAAAGGAAATTGCGCAAAAAAACTACGACAAAAGAATATACCTGGATTCAGATGATGAATTTGGTGAAATGGCGCAGGCTTTTAATGTAATGGCCCAAAAGCTTTATGAATATGAACACAGTAACTTATCTAAACTGATGTTTGAAAAAAAACGGGTTGAAACCATCATCAACCAGATGGAAGATGCTGTAATAGGTGTAGATGCCAATAATAAGGTATTATTCATCAACCATATGGCCGAAGGGCTTTTTAACCTGAAGGAGGCTGCTGTGGTAAATAAGTACGCACCCGATGTTGCCCTGCACAATGATCTTTTTCGCACCATTTTGCAGAAAAACGTGAAGCAGCCACTAAAAATAATAACGGGCAAAAAAGAACATTATTTCTTTGTAGATAACCGTACCGTTTTTAGTGAAAATAAAAACATTGGAGAGGTTTACACACTCAGGGATATTACGTCATTTAAAGAGTTGGATATATCTAAAACTAATTTGCTGGCAACTATATCTCATGAGCTAAAAACACCAATCTCCTCTATAAAAATGAGCAGCCGCCTAATGAGCGATGAACGCATTGGCAGCCTGAATGCCGAACAAAAAGAACTGGCACATAATATAGATGAAGATGCAGAACGTTTATTGCGGCTAACGGGCGAACTATTAAATATGACCCAGGTTGAAACAGGGAATATACAGTTAAAGCTACAACGTGTATCGCCCATAGATATAGTTAATAACTCTGTGCAGGCAGTACAAGTGCAGGCAGAGCAAAAAAACATAATGCTTGAAATACACTGCGCAGCAACCCTCCCCCATGTACTTGCTGATGCAGACAAAACATCGTGGGTGCTGATCAACCTGCTCACGAATGCCATCAAGTATTCAGCAGAAGGCACGAAGACTATAGTAAACATCACTTCACAACAACACCTGGTGCAATTTTCTGTACAGGATAATGGTATTGGCATAGAAGAGAAATATCTATCTAAAATCTTTGACCGCTATTTTAAAGTTCCAGGGGCCACGCAAGCAAGCAGTACAGGTTTGGGGCTTGCTATTTCAAAAGAATTTATAGAGGCCCAAGGTGGCAACATAAGTGTAAAGAGTATTCCTGGTAAGGGAAGTATATTTGTTTTCTCGCTGCCCTTATATAAGTAAGCCAAGTTTGCAGCTTCTATCCAATCATGGGTGAGTATATCACTTTTATGCGCACTAATTTGTCCCCTCTTATTTGTTCTATTGAACCTGATCATATCAGCTTATTTATCTGTCATGCAGTCTCTTATGTCAAAAAAACACGGCTATGTTAATTAAATGTTGTCGTTTTGTTGCGTTAACATTACCACACCATTAAGTATGTTTTAAGCATTGAATTTTGAGGTAAAAATTCAGATTCCCCTCAGAATTCACCAACAAACTTTGCGCAAAATCTAATATTTACATGCGCTTTCATTTACAATTTTACTTTCTTACCCTCTTTATTATTGCAAGTTTTACATCAACCGCGGCTACAATAAAAGGCCTGGTTATTGACAAAGAGAGTGGCGAACCGATAATTGGTGCATTGGTAGTAGTAAAAGGTACCCAGTTTGTAACTACAACTGGCCTTGATGGAAGTTATACTATAAAAAACATTCCTAAAGGCGAATATGACATTAGTATCCAATACACATCATTCGAAAAACATCAAAACCATATTGTGGTCAATGATGAAGCACAGGTTGTTTCTAACAACATCAAATTAACTGAAACCAGTGCTGTATTGAGTGAAGTGCAAATAAAAGGCAAGTATAAAGCGGGTAGTGCAGAACAGGCGCGAAACCTGGAAAAGAATAGTGATAACGTGATGAACGTAATGTCTGCAAGGGAAATTGAACTGTTGCCAGATATAACTGTTGCTAATGTGCTGCAACGCGTATCGGGTGTGCAGGTAGAGCGTGATGCTAATGGTGAGGCCAGGTATGTTACGATCCGTGGTATGGACAAACGCTATAACTACACTACAGTTGATGGTGTGAAGATCGCCAGCCCCGATGATAGGGCCCGTTTTATACCACTTGATATATTCCCTGCAGAGATCCTCGAAAGGACCGAAGTAATTAAGTCTCTAACCCCAGAAATGGAAGGCGATGCCATAGGTGGTGTTACCAACCTTGTAATGAAAAATGCCCCAGACAAATTATTAGTATATGCCTCAGCTGCTACCGGATACAATGAGAACCTTTTTAATGAGCACTATAATAGTTTTGATAAAGGGGCAATACAATCAAAAGATCCTTATCAAATAAACGGGGCCAGCTATATTGCCAAACCATCTGATTTTCCATTAAATACATCGGTTATTAAACCGATCCAGGCTCCGATAAATGATCTGTATAGTGTAACATTGGGCAACCGCTTCCTGAAAAGCAAAAAATTGGGCGTGCTGATCTCAGGTAGTTACCAAAATACATTCAAGGAGACGAACAATTTATTTTTCAAGCCCGGATCGGAGCCTACAAAATATAATTCTCCTGAATTTGACGACCTGGACCTGCGAAAATATTCTACCCAGGAGACCCGTATAGGCGTACACGCAAACATTGACTACCGGTTTAACGATAAAAATGTCATTACATTAGGTGCACTGTTTATACACCTTAACCAGTTTGAGGAAAGAAACATTATAGATTCAGTTATCACCTCAGTAAACAGGCCAGGCCCAGGGTTAGGTACCGTTGACTACAAAGACAGGACCGCCCAGAGGATAGATAATGTTCAAAACATACAGCTAAAGGGGAAGCATAATATAACCAACCAGCTTACAATTGACTGGACGGCTGCCTATTCTAACGCCACAAGGGATGTGCCCGATATGACAGAATTTACCACAGAAAACAACTTTCAAAAAGACACATTAGGCAACATAACACAAAAGGGGAGGATATTAAAGTCGATAAGCAAGAGCTGGGAGAAGACAAATGACCAGGATTTGCAAGCATTCCTCAATATTACTTATACACCATCCATCTTTGGGAAAGATGTAACGTTTAAAGTTGGGGGAATGTATAGAGCAAAGAACAGGGAAAACTACTATAATAATTATGACCTGTCGCCGTTCGGCGGTTCGGTGACCGGCGTACCTTATACATCTGTACAGGCCCTTACCTCGGCTAATTATGCCCTGGCTTCATCACCTCTCGGTATTGTAAACGGAGATGGACTGGACTATAAAGATCAGGAGAACATCTCGGCATATTATGCCGAAGGAAAAATAAACCTTTTCAAAAATAAACTGGAGGTGCTTGGTGGCGTAAGGATCGAAAATACATATGTACACGACAGTGCCAATCTTGATCCAACACTTGTAGTCGGCGTTTCTTCAACAGATCAGTATACTGATGTGCTGCCCAGCTTAAGCTTAAAATATAAACTCAGCAACAAAGAAAATTTAAGGTTCTCTTATTTCAGTTCGATCAACCGGCCAGCATTTTTTGAAGTAGTGCCTTATACATTCCCAGGTGAAGATTTTGATGAAAAGGGAAATGCATATTTGCTGCACTCCACGGCACAAAATCTTGATCTGAGATACGAGTGGTTCCCTAAAGGAATTGACCAGGTATTAATTGGTGCATTTTACAAAAACATAACTAATCCGATAGAATATACGTTAACAAGAACCGGTACATCAGCTCAGGCGCTACAGCCTAACAATTTGCCCAATCCGGCGGTTAACTATGGCGCAGAGATAGTGATTACTAAGTACTTCCATTATTTTGGTATCACTGCAAACTATACGTTTACCTATTCCTCAGTAACAGTTCCCTCGGATTACCTGGGCGATTCAACGGTTGGCACAAAAACTTATTTCCATACCTATGTCCGTACGGAAACGCGCCCGCTCCAAGGCCAGGCCGCTCATGTGGGCAATATAGCACTCATCTATAAGAATCCGAAGTTAGGCCTTGAGTTGCAATTAGGTGAGCAATATACCGGCAGACACATTGCCATAGCAAATGGCTATCAAGGTCTGGATTACTGGCAAAGAGGCCTCTTGGTAAGCAGTTTTTCGGGTGAAAAAAGAATTATAAAACGTCTTTCTGTGTATGTAAAGATCAACAATCTGCTCAATACAAAATCAATAATGGAGCAGAATGTATCGAACAGCTCGTTCAACAACATCAATATTCCAAGTTTTTATTTGCCATATCAGAACCAAAAGGACGGAAAAACGCTTGTAGAAAGCAGTACGTATGGCCGTAATTACCTTGTAGGCATTCGTTATAAGTTCGATTAAATCATTATTTAAAAAATTTTACAACCAAACAAAAACAAAAACAAAAATGA
>Ga0206982_1077_pt1 | contig 32055 bp, 23 predicted proteins | sample Alteio_BWMinCont_18_FD_153493 | JGI IMG/M metagenome (GOLD analysis project Ga0206982, IMG submission 153493) | Enriched cells from forest soil in Barre Woods Harvard Forest LTER site, Petersham, Massachusetts, United States -... | ecosystem: Environmental > Terrestrial > Soil > Temperate forest >... | reverse complement strand
GCCAGGGCTGGATCATTAATTATTAATTATTGATTATTAATTATAAATTCTAAAATTTGAATTCATTTACAATTTACAATTAACAATTAATAATTGCTTTAAGCTTTAGGCTTTAAGCTTTACGCCTTAAGCTTAATACACCATGATCTTTTGTAAATACTTTTTACTTCCGACTTCCATTTGAAGCACGTACATACCTGCACTGACTGCGCCGAGACTGATCGTTTTACTGTACGCTCCCAGGAAATTTGGGTTATCAGACTGATAAAGCAATTGCCCGTTTATATCCAGAATACGATAATCCGCATTGGCCATCTTAGTAAGATAGAATTGAACTGTGAATACCCCGTTATTCGGATTGGGTGTTACAGCAAGACCAATATCGTTTCCGGGCGTATATATATACTCGTTAGAAACCAGGGAGCATCCCACACTATCGATTACAACATCTTTATAATTACCCGGTGCATGAAGAGTATCAGTTTGTCCTGTTGCGCCCACGATCAGGGTATCATGATAATACCATTGATTGCCGGAGGTATAATTACTTGACAGAAGATTTCCAACCCGCGAAATAACCACCGGAGCCGGCGATGTTGCGACAACCGGTACCCTCGGGGAGGCACATTTGGTCAGCGTTATGTGCATATCATAGAAGAAATAATAATACTTCTGGTAGAATGTAGTGTCTTTACAATTATTGGGATCAACGGCGCTATTACCTGTAATGGTGAAAATGCCTGGAATACCCATTGGATATGGGTTTGTCAGGATATTATTATTCCGGAATAAAAAAGCACCACTGTCTACTGCAACCGCAATCAGTACATGGTCACCCGGCGTAGGCACCGGCAGGTTTAATAAAAATACCGCACCGGTATCACTGGCAGAATTGATGCTCGACGCAACCCTCGAATGATTGGGTGTTGTCGGATACACTTCAACGGTATCGTCGGTGATAGGGAAATAACTATATTGACCCGTACAGGAATCAAAGCTTGCTAGATCTGCAACCATAAAGTCTACTTTTCCTCCGGCTTCTGCATACAATCGTGTAGTGGTAATGGTCACGGGCACATCATTGTGGAACCGCATAAAATTTCCCTGGAAATAATTATAACCTCCGTCGGAGAATTCATTTTTAGTCTTTGGTCCCACAGATCCGCTGATTTCATTAAGACCGAGATAATAAGTTTTGTTAGAAGGAATATCTGTTGTGGTTGCCTGGTTACCGGATGCAATAGGCGTTGTGGCCGTCGGGCTGTCAAACCAAAGCACGGCATCGGTACTGTCAGTTAAATTTGCTTTAAGCCCGGCAATTGGGGTTGTGGTACTGCATATTTCAGCCTCTCCGGTAACCTTTTCTGATCCTGCACTTATTGTAAGGGTATCTGAGATCGTATCATTAGCAGGATTCTGGTCGCCTGGCAGGGAAGTACCGGCCTGAATAATATAAGTTGTGCCTGCTGTTGATGTATAGCCTGTCTGGAAAGTATAAATCACTGAGCTTAGTGCCGGAACAGTATCGGGATATACTGTTGTAACATTCGCCAGTACTGTATTCCCTGAAATCACTTTCAGTGAAATTGGAACGTTGACCTGCAAAGCTGTCCCGGAATTTTTTATTCTTACAGAAATTCTTTGGGTATCTGTCTGGCAGGATCCCTGTAAGGGGTCCACAACAGTACTCACACTTACATCGTTTGTCAGTGCTGCAAAAGTTACGGTATAATCCTGCGTTTCGCCATTTCCATAAGTTCCACAGGGTTGAATGGTACTGGTATCAGTTGTTTCTTCTGCTACAATTCGCATGCGGGTACTATTTCCAACCGTCATTCCGGCTGGAACCAGAATGTTCCCGGTAAATGTGATATTGTTCCCGCCAGTCAGAACAGAACTTCCTGCTACTTCTTCTCCCGGATCTGTAAATGTTCCGTTGTTATTAAAGTCAACATAAATCTTAACAGCCCTGGAAGCATTCGTAGCGTCGCAGCTACTGAGTTTTATCGTAAAGGGTACTGACTGGCTGGATTGAAGGCTGATTGTTTGGTTTGTATAATCTGTATACGTTGTACAACCAGCAGGATTGACATTGTCAAGATTACTGATGCTTACTTCATCAATCCGGGTACCAGCGCTGCTGGTCGGTCCTGAATTACAATAAGGAGAAATTCCAACGCCGCTTACAATCAGGGAATATGCCTGAGATCCATTGCGAAGGGTTCCTTTATGGGTAACTGATATAGCATATGGTTTCCCGGGAATGGTAGCAGGAATAACAATTTTTTCAACATTATTGAGGGTATCATCTCCGTGCGTAGCCGGACTACCCGGACTGAGCCTGTTCAGGACCCAGGGTGTATAAGTATTTCCGTTACCTGCCACACGAAGATCCAGGTCATTTACCAGCTTGCGGGCGGGGTTATTGAGGATATTTACTTCATCGACTGTAGCTGCTGGATCCGTCCAACAAATCGTTGCAGTAAGGGGCCCCTTTCCTGAAGCAGTGACCGGGATTGAATAAGAACCAGCTGAATCTGAAAGAATATTTTCCTGGATAAGTTGGTCGGTATTATTGGAAGTGATTACTGAAGCGGCTTTTGGCATATCAATAAGGCCCCATCCAAACTGATAATCGGGTCCGTCTGCCGGACCAGCTTCATCAGCGGTATGGATAAGTATGCCTTTCAGCGTAGCGGAACGCATGAAAACATTGTGAAGCTTATAGTAATATTCCTGGAGCAGAAATCCCGAACCGGCGGTGGCAGGAGAAGACATGGAAGTTCCGCTATAAATAGCATAAGCATTGTTTGATGTGCTTATAGACGACAAAACGTTTATTCCATCGGCCACCAGGTCGGGCTTGATCCGACCGTCATCGGAAGGGCCCCAACTGCTGAATTCAGCGATCACAACATCAGCCGGTGAATTATAACCTCCTGGAATCGGATATACAGCACCAACGCAAATTATATTTTTTGCAACCCCATAAGTGGGAATGATATCATATCCATCATTGTTACTTATTCCGGCTGGCCGGTTTCCGGCAGGTATGAAGTTACCGGCTGTATTCATTTTGTAATAAGGCTGACCCACGGCAGGACCGTTCTCGTCGCGGCTATTACCGGCAGATTTGACTATCAGGTAGTAAGGAGCATTGTAAGCAATGGAATCCCAGACCTGTGTAACATCATCATAATATCCGAATTTATAATCTACCGTATCTCCGGGATTGCCATACCAATCCCATTGATTTTTACCCGCGTCAAAATTCCATCCGGCAAGGGTGCCATAAGAATGATTGGAAATCAACAGGTTTGGAGCTGCAGCATACATTTCTGTCAGGTGATTATTATAATCATAAGCCTCAAGTTGCAAGGCGCCATTGGACATTCCTTTAGCAACGGGGTTTACACCTGAAGCTATCAGTGTACCCGATACATGTGTTGAATGGTCATTTAGAACCGGAGAATTATCTACCTGGACAACCCTGCCGGCCAATTCCTGGTGGGTTCCTAAAACACGTCCACCATCCCATAAAGCGATTTTACCTTTCAGGGCCGGGGTGGAACCGGTAAGATTCAGTCCTGTACTTCCACCAGGCCATAACTGGTTGGTTCCAATGGTAGCTGCAGAAATAATATTTTCGTTGGTTGAGACATATAGGGGCAGACCCTTGGGGCTTAACCCATATAAAACAGCCTGATTTCCTCTTTTAAGCGTTATAGTAAGCGGCCAGCCTCTTTGTTTGGCTAACCTTGCCAGGCTGGAGCTCATTTCCTGGTATTGAATCTGGGCCCGCACTGCTGCATTCCGCAGTGCAATAGTATTGGTAATAACCTGTGAACGGGCGGTTGAAAAAAGGGCTAAAACTACCAGGAGCAGGGGTACAAATTTCTTAAGTATCATGTATTTTCTTAAATGATAAAGAGCCTTTAAAATTACACATTTTTAACCAGCGCTGTCATTTTTGGTATAACTTACCCGGGCTGCGCTTCAAAATGCTTTATAAAAAAACGATACTGCTGTTAGCCTTCAGTCTGCCTATTCTGCTGACTTCTGCTTATAGTCAGGGTAAAAAAACCGGTCTTGAAGGATATATATTCCGGATTACCGGTAACCGGATGCCTTCTCCCGATGCCAAACTAAATCCTCCAAAAGGGATAAAAGCTGTTTTATACATCTATGAACTCACCAGTTTAAGCCAGGTAACCAAACAGGGGGAATCTGCTTTTTACACCAGTATCCGCACCAGGCTGGTCCAGACCGTAATATCGGATGAAAATGGATATTTCTATGCATCCCTGCCACCAGGAGAATACTCACTTTTTACCAAAAAGGATGCTTTATACTATGCGAATAATTTCGACGGCGACAACCATATTGCCCCGGTTAAGGTCCTTTCCCATAAAGTGACCCAGGTTAATGTAAACATTGATTATGATGCGGTCTACTAAAGTATGGGAGTATGGGAGTATGGGAGTGTGTATTAGATCAGGAAACTAACTAAACTCTTTTCACAAATTTAATTCCCATACTCCCATACTCCCATACTCCCATACTTCCTCGTTATCTTTGCAAAACGGAATGAGCAATGAGGGTTTACTGAATAAGTACGAGCATTCATCCCGCCTTTTTCAGTTAGCGGACAGGCTAACTATGTCCCAGCCCCAGCATTTGTTGCTGAAAAACCTTTATGGTTCTTCACCCGCTTTTATTATTGCTGCTGTTTTTAATCTGCCACTTAGCAGCCAGCTTAATCACGTTGTGGTTTTTGAAGATGCGGAAACAGCAGCTTATTTCCACAATTCCCTGGAAAACCTCACAAAGGCTCTCGATATCTTCTATTTTCCTTCTTCCTTTAAAAATAACAAGACCTGGCAGGAGCTTAACAGCAGTCATGTAATGCTTCGGACAGAAGCACTCACACGCTGGAGCGGAGGTGGTAATAAAAAGATTATTGTTACTTATCCGGAAGCCCTTTTCGAAAAAGTAGTCCTGCCGGAAACCCTGGCCGATAATATGATCCGTTTGAGGTCTGGAGAAACGATTCAACCCGTGGAGCTGATGGAAACCCTGGTAGGCTATGGATTCGAACGAACTGATTTTGTTTATGAACCGGGCCAGTTTGCTTTGCGTGGCGGAATCCTTGACATATATTCTTTTGGAAATGAAAAGCCCTATCGTATTGAATTATTTGGGAATGATGTGGATTCTATCCGAATATTCGATCCGGAGTCACAGCTGAGTGAAAGACGCCTTCTCCAGGTAAATATCATACCGAATATTGAAACCCATTTTTCAAACGAGAAGAAAGTTTCTCTGTTTGAATTTCTTCCTGAAAACACGGTTATCTGGATGCACGATCAGCGGTTCATCCGGGAAAAAATATCGATTCTTGAAAATGACCTCCATATTTTCCTGGAAACCGGAAACACTAAAAAAATCGAAACTGGTGATGGATCTGAAGTGAAAGATATTTCAGCTGAAGATTTCATCAGTGCGAATGAGATTGAAGAATTTTCAAAAAGCAGGCACCTGGTGGAATTTGGTCCTGTACAGAGAACCGGGGTTTTTACCATTGAATTTCATACCCGCCCGCAGCCGGCATTTAACAGACGCTTTGAAAGACTTATTGCGGATCTTGAGAATTGGGAGTCGAAAAAATTTGGGATCTATCTTTTTGCGGATAATCCTAAACAACTGGAAAGATTGCGTTCAATTTTTGAGGATCTGAAATCCGGCATTCAATTCACACCTGTGGCCACTTCGATTCACGAAGGTTTTATTGATGAAGATCTGAAAGTGGTTTGTTATACTGACCACGAAATATTCCAGCGCTACCATAAATACAAAATAAAACAGGCTTATAATAAAAGTAAGGCCATTACCCTGCGCACATTGCGTGAGCTTCAACCCGGAGATTATGTTACGCATATTGATCATGGTGTAGGCGTTTTCAGCGGACTACAGAAAATAGAAGTGAACGGACATCTGCAGGAAGCTGTGCGGATTTTTTATAAGGACAATGATATCCTGTATGTCAATATTAATTCGCTGCATAAGATTTCAAAATATACCGGCAAGGATGGAAGTATTCCGAAAATGAGCAAACTCGGCAGTGATGCATGGCAGAAACTAAAAGAGAAAACCAAAACCCGCGTAAAAGAAATAGCCTTTGACCTGATTAAACTGTACGCCGCAAGAAAAGCGCAGGAGGGATTTGCATTTTCTCCTGATACTTATATGCAGACCGAGCTGGAAGCTTCTTTTATTTATGAAGACACGCCCGATCAAAGCAAGGCGACAGCTGACGTGAAAAAAGATATGGAATCTTCTTCACCAATGGACCGCCTGGTATGTGGTGATGTGGGCTTCGGTAAAACTGAAGTGGCGATCCGTGCAGCTTTTAAAGCATGTATTGACGGTAAACAGGCTGCTGTACTTGTACCCACAACCATCCTTGCATTCCAGCATTATAAAACATTTGGAGACAGACTAAAGGATTTTCCTGTAACTGTGGATTATATAAACCGGTTTAAATCGGCCAAAGAAAAAAAAGATACATATAAAAAACTTGAAGAAGGGAAAGTGGATATTATCATTGGCACACATTCCATACTGGGTAAAGAAGTAAAATTTAAGGACCTGGGATTATTGGTAATTGATGAAGAACAAAAATTTGGCGTGGGCCATAAAGAAAAAATAAAAACGCTCAAGACGACCCTGGACTGTCTTACGCTTACTGCTACCCCTATTCCACGGACCCTGCAATTCAGTTTGATGGGTGCGCGTGATCTTAGCATCATGAATACACCCCCTCCCAACAGGCAGCCGATTCAGACAGAATTGCAAATCTTCAATGAAGATTTTATCCGGGATGCGATTTACTATGAAGTCGAACGCGGAGGCCAGGTATTTTATATTTTCAACAGGATACAGGGCCTCAAAGAAATGACTGTGTTGTTACAGGAGCTATGTCCTGATCTCAGTATCGGATTTGCACATGGACAGATGGAAGGCCATGAACTGGAAGAAAGGATACTGAACTTTATAGACCGGAAATATGATGTACTCGTTTGTACCAATATTGTGGAAAGCGGTGTTGATATTCCAAATGTCAATACAATAATCGTTCAAAACGCACACCAATTCGGTCTGAGTGATTTACATCAGCTTCGTGGCCGTGTAGGACGCAGTAATAAAAAAGCATTTTGTTATTTGCTGGCGCCTTCTCTTGCAACGCTGCCATCTGATGCGCGTAAAAGATTGCAAACACTGGAACAACACAGTGATCTCGGAAGTGGTTTCCAAATTGCGATGCGTGACCTTGATATCCGGGATGCAGGTAATATGCTGGGTGGAGAACAAAGCGGTTTTATGGTTGAGATGGGTTTTGAAACTTATCAGAAGATTTTGGATGAAGCTATTCGGGAACTCAAACGGACTTCGTTTAAGGATTTATTCAAAGATGAGATTGCAAAACAGGAACAGGAAGTAGCAGACTGTACCATCGACACGGATCTGGAAATTCTGATTCCGGATTTATATGTGGAAAGTATCACAGAAAGATTATCCTTATATACAAGACTGGACAATTGTGAAACGGAAGAGGAACTCCGGGATTTTCATAAGGAAATGGAAGACAGGTTTGGTCCGGTACCCGATGAAGTAAATGATTTATTTGATACGGTAAGGATCCGACGAATGGCAGTTGAAATGGGATTTGAAAAACTTATTTTCAAAAACAAGCAGGTGAAATTTTATTTTATTAACCGGCCTGATTCAAAATATTTCGAGTCTGAGATTTTTAAGAACATCCTTGACTATATTCAGAAACAAACAAAACAAGCGCGGCTTCGACAGAATGGAAAATTATTTATGCTGGTAATTAATGAAATGGATTCGATGAAAAAATTGCTTGAGTTTATTCAGCGGATGCATGGGGTGGTTGTGGAGGAAAGTGTGAGAGTGTGAGAGTGTGACGTGTGGTAGTGTTCAATTAATTCTTCAAAATTCTTTATTCTCACACTCTCACACTCTCACACTCTCACACTATAGTTCACCTGAGTCGCTTCTCCATAATCACATGGGGGATGGTAATTTCTATAAACTGACCGTCTTTTTTCACATATCCTAATTTTTCGTAGAACCCGATGGCCGTTACGCGAGCGTGCATCATGAGGATCTCATATCCCATGTCCCGGGCGATATTTTCAGCAAAAATCATCAAAGCACGTCCGATTCCCTTTCCCTGTAGATTATTATATACAGCCATCTGGCGGAGTCTGAGGGTTTTAGAGTCTACACGGGTCAGTAGGCAGCAACCCAGCATCTTTTCATCTTCAAAGGCTCCAATAAGCACATCATCCTTCTCTTTTTCGAGTTCCTTTGGGTCGAAACTCAATCCCAGCGGCTTTCTCAGGAGATCATAGCGCAAACGAAGCATTGTTTCATATTCGGGTGTTCCGTAGTCTATCTGCTTGAGGGCCATGCCTGTGGGGTTGATTTTATGATATGAACAGCGGAAATCGCAAATTCCGGTATATATTCCAAATCAAAAAATAAAATTGAAATAGCTTGTTGACTGTGTTTAAGTCAAAAATTATATTTTTGCAGCCGAAACTAAAAATTACAAAAATGTCAGACATCGCAACACGAGTCAAAAAAATTATAGTGGATAAGTTAGGAGTGGAAGAAGCTGAAGTAACAAACGAAGCATCTTTTACGAACGATCTGGGCGCCGATTCACTTGACACGGTTGAATTGATTATGGAGTTCGAAAAGGAATTCAATATTTCAATTCCCGATGAACAGGCAGAGACCATTACAACTGTTGGTCAGGCTATTGGATACCTGGAAGAACACGCCAAATAAGGAGTTTCTTGTGCTGCGCTATTCTTCGTTGATCCGCTTTTCGAAAGCCCCAGGGCCGAGAAAGCGGATTTATCACATTATTTATTTTCTGCGCAATTGGTAAAATGGAACTTAAAAGAGTTGTTGTAACAGGCATTGGTGCGCTTACCCCCATTGGAAATAATCTCCATGATTATTGGGCAAACCTGTTAAACGGTGTTTCAGGCGCGGATTTAATTACCCTGTTTGATCCTTCAAAATTTAAAACACGTTTTGCCTGTGAGCTGAAAAACTTCGATCCGCTCAGTTTTCTGGATAAAAAAGAAGCTCGCAAGCTGGACCGTTTCGCTCAAACAGCCCTGGGCGCCAGTGATCAGGCTGTTGCGGATGCAGGTATTACGCATGATAATGCTGATGGCGACCGCGTAGGTGTTGTATTTGCCAGCGGCATCGGTGGAATCAATACTTTCCAGGAAGAAGTTGGGAATTTTGCCAAAAGTGATGGCATTCCTCGTTATAATCCCTTTTTCATTCCAAAAATGATCCTTGACATTGCTGCGGGACATATTTCAATCCGGCATGGTTTCCGGGGACCCAATTTTGCTGTAGTCAGTGCCTGTGCTTCTTCCACCAATGCATTAATGGAATCTTTTAATCTGATCCGCCTGGGAATTGCTGATATAATACTTACGGGTGGATCTGAAAGTGTGATCACGGAAGCAGGTGTCGGAGGTTTCAATGCCATGAAAGCATTGAGTGAAAGGAATGATAGTCCTAAAACCGCCAGCCGTCCATATGACAAAGGTCGGGATGGTTTTGTAATCGGAGAAGGAGCTGGAGCTGTGATCCTCGAAGAACTCGAACATGCCAAAAACAGGGGCGCCAGAATTTATTGCGAAATCGCAGGGGCAGGCGCTACCGGAGATGCCCACCATATCACTGCTCCGCATCCTGATGGAAGAGGCGCTAAAAATGTAATGAATGCTGCCCTTCGCGATGCTGGAATGACAGGAGCCGATGTTGATTATATCAATACACATGGAACTTCTACCCCGCTCGGTGATGTTTCAGAAGTGAAAGCGATTATAGATGTTTTTGGTGATTACGCATTCAGAACAAATATCAGTTCAACCAAATCTATGACCGGCCATTGTCTGGGAGCAGCGGGTGTTGTTGAAGCCATTGCCTGCATTATGAGTGTCGTTCATGATATCGTTCCCCCCACCATCAATCATTTCGAAGACGATCCCGAACTCGATCCCCGTCTTAATTTCACTTTTCACAAACCACAGAAAAGAATTGTAAACGCAGCGCTTAGTAACACGTTTGGATTCGGAGGACATAATGCGTGTGTGATAGTGAAGAAATATAAAACATAGTATGGGAGTATGGGAGTATGGGAGTATGGGAATGAATCATTGAGTTATATTTATTTTTTATTTGCACAAGATTATAGTTTGCTTTAAATCAACTGAAATATAATTAGGTATTTTTTCTTTCACTCCCATACTCCCATACTCCCATACTTTCTCTCTTTCCCCGAATTACCTTATTTTAGCGTTGTGAGATTTTTAGACAGGATTTTTAAGACTGACTCTTCCATTGTTTCCTTCCGCAAACAATTACGGAATGTGCTTGGTTTTATTCCCGGAAACGCGGTTTTGTATAAAACCGCACTTACCCATCGTTCGGTAAGGGAAAGTTCCGACCAGAATAATGAACGGCTTGAATACCTCGGAGACGCAATTCTAAGTGCCATTATCGCGGATTTTCTTTTTAAGAAATATCCTTACAAGGAAGAAGGATTTCTTACTGAAATGCGCAGTAAAATGGTGAACCGGGTTCAGCTAAATGATATTGCGGTAAAAATGGGACTTCGTAAGATTTCCTATTTCAATAAGTTCGACGGGTCCCTTAAAATGAGCCAGATTTTTGGCAATACGCTGGAAGCCGTTGTAGGCGCTATTTACCTCGATAAAGGATATGATAAAACAAGACAGTGGGTGATGGAAAGAATTATCCAGCCCTACCTCTTCATGGAAGACCTGGAAAACCTGGAGATTAACCACAAAAATAAATTATACGGCTGGGCCAATAAGAATGGCAAAAACCTGGAGTTCGAAACTATTGACGAACATATGGAAGGTGGCCGCCGCCTTTTCACCGTAGGCGCTGTGGTGAATGGCGAACTTATTTCCCAGGGCCGGGCCTATAATAAAAAAGATGCAAGCCAGATTGCTGCGCAACTTGCAATGGAAAAACTGGGATTAAATAAATTAGAAACGGAAGAATGATATTCTAAGGTTTTTCCATGCACAGTTCTATCAATACGCTATTGGTATTTCCCGGATGTAAAAAACAAACCAGTTTATTATCGGCACCGGGCCTGGGTTTATCATTCAGTAACACAAAACCAGCTTCAGTTAGTCTTTTCATTTCAGCTTCTATATCATTTACTGCAAACGCGATGTGGTGAATACCTTCGCCCTTTTTTTTTATGTATTTTTCAATGACTCCATCGGGATCAGTACTTTCCAGCAACTCAATTTTCTGACCTCCGACAGAAAAAAAAGCGGTGATGACCGCTTCTGATTCAACCTTCTCTTTTTTATAACAATTTGTATTCAGCAGGGATTCGAATAATGGTATGGAATGGGAAAGACTTTTTACAGCGATCCCGATATGTTCAAGTTGGTGCATTTGATATTTTAAGCTTGAGGCTCAAAGCCGAAGGCTCAGGGCCTGGAATGATACCAATTGTTTAATTTCTTTTACAATTTAAACTAAAAACTATTCACCTTTACTTACGTTATTATCTAAGAGGGTCCATCATTTAAAATGGTTTTTGGCCGGCAGACAGGCTTTCGGCTTTAAGCCTTAAGCTTTATGCTTTAGGCTTTAAAAGGTAACTTTGCATAGACGGACAAACTTTCTAAAAAGTTGATTAAGTAATAGAAGTGATGAAAACCCGTTCAATACGCTGGTTCGGGAATTTTTTAAGTTAATTCCATACCGGCTTTTAAAAATAAGATTATGATTTTCGTTTCAGATAAAGCAAAAGAAAAAGTTCAACGTCTCATGGATGAATCTCCGATTGCCGATAAATCGGGTTTGTTCCTGCGCGTATCTGTAATTGGTGGTGGCTGCTCGGGCCTGAGTTATAAAATGGATTTCGACAACCAGAAAAAACCAATGGACCAGGAATTTGAGGACAACGGAGTAAAAGTGGTTACGGACCTCAAAAGCTTTTTATATCTCGTTAATACCACCCTCGAATTTTCAGAAGGGTTAAATGGCAAGGGATTTTATTTTAATAATCCCAACGCCAGCAGGACCTGCGCCTGTGGGGAAAGTTTTGCAGTATAAAACATGAAAGTATGGGAGTATGGGAGTATGGGAGTATGGGAGTGTGAGATAAAGTAAAGTCAATCGTCAGCTTCAAACTTTCAACCTCACTTTTGTTAAACGCCCAAATCAAACTTTTCATCGTCAAAAACGATTAAATAATCGAAAATATTTCTCTTTAAAGTTTTTTCATAAACACCTTATTATCAATAATTTGAATTTAATAGAGAAAAGCTTTAGACCTTAGGTTTTAAGCTTTACGCTTTGATTTTCAGGCACTTAACTCTACGAAGTATATTTACTATTTGATTTGGTTGGTTCGGATATTACTTTTATTGTGTTTAATCCAATTCTGGTGATCAGATCACTCAGAAAAGTCCGAACCAAATGAAAACCTATAAGCGCAATTTTACCCTTTTGCGGATCCTCTATACCCTCCTGATCTCAGCACTTTGTGTTGATCCAGCCGTTGCGCAACTTAAAATCGACTATGGTAAGAGTTATGTAAATATTACTAAAGGAGTGACTGGCGGAACCATTGAACCCGGTGATATCCTTGAAGTAAGGGCAACATTTGTTGTGGGCGGAAGTGGTGTGAACGATTATGCTGACAGTTGTGCCTATTTCGATATTGTCCCTGCCAATACCACTTATATTCCCGGGACCCTGGCCATACTCACCAATGAAGGCCATATTTATAAGACATTTACCGATGTTGCCGGAGATGATGACGGTGGTATTACAGGAGGCACCAATGTGAGAATTAACCTGGGATTTAAGAATGCGCCTATTGCAACTGCTTTCAGAAGGGGCCGCATTGCTTATAACGATAAACCTTCCTTTTTTGGAGCTACCTGTATTATGGTAGCCACGTTTCGTGTGCAGGTATCAGGCGGCTATGGTGCATCCGTGAATCTGGGCGGAGGAACCATTTCCTATTACCCATTCGGTGCTCCTTCTATTACCTCCATAATTTTTCCCGTGGACTCGGTAATGATATCCAAAAATCTGGGTATATGTCCGAATTCTTCAAACAATACGATCACTTCAGAGTTTGGTGGTACGTTCGGTTCAGGCAAAGCCAAAAACAGGGGGCCTTCGTCAAAAATATCAAACAACTTCACGTATATCCCTTTTGGGCCCAATTCACCGAATGACTATTTCTATTGTATTTCAAATAACACCAGTACAGGCGCGGCGGGTTATACCACACTGAATACCTGGCCGATTCCGGACCCAAATATCCCGGGATTTGCATACTCGCACCGTGTTTTCGGAGTATGGGATATAATCGGGGACCATACCGGGGCTCTCAACCCATTACTGGGCAACCCGGCTGCCGATACCGTGAATAGTACTGGAGGTTATATGGCAGTCATAAATTCATCTTATAAACCAAGTATTGCATTCCTGGATACGATAAATAATTTATGCCCGAATACCTATTACCAATATTCAGCCTGGCTCAGAAATATTTGTTCTCATTGTGCCTGCGACTCGAACGGTAAAGGTCCTGCCAGTGTCGGTTTTATTCCGACAGGTCCTGGTGATTCGTCCGGTGTGCGTCCCAATCTTACGTTTAACGTGAATGGTTATGACTATTATACGACAGGCGATATGCCATATACCGGACAGTGGATACAAAAAGGATTTACCTATTTAACCGGTCCTACGCAGACTAGTATGATCATCTTCTTACGTAACAATGCACCAGGCGGAGGTGGTAACGACTGGGTGCTTGATGATATCGCCGTGGCGAGCTGCGTTCCGAATATTTCGCTTACACCGAATAAACCAGATACTCTTTGCCGTGGATCGGATGATACTGTACGGTTTAAAGTAACTGCCTTCTTTCCAAATTATACTGAATGGAAACTGGAGAAAAGTATAGATAATGGTGTTACATGGATTTCACCTGGTACCGATACATTGGGAAATGCTTCGACAGGTTCATCGACTCCAGTATATAATGCACTTACCGGACTATATGAATACCTGGTTACCCGTTATTATCGGTTGAACAATGTAGATACAACGCTTATTTACCGGCTTACTGTCGCATCCACACCTGGTAATCTAACCAATTCGGGTTGTAATTTTATTACTTCATCACCCAAAATTGTCCGGACAGTAAACTGCTTAATAACGCTGCCAACGCAGATTTCAGTGAAAGGTGATTTACAGAATGGGGGACTTGCCCGCATACAGTGGACGAGCCAGGATGAGACAGGAAATATTGTGTATGTAGTGGAGAGAAGTGATGATGCCGGAGCACATTTCCGTTCACTGGCTACCATAACAGGAACCGCTTCTCCAGGTATGGGTAACAGTTATGTTTATTATGATGTAGTACCCGTTTCAGGAGATGCCTATTATCGCATCGAGATTATCGATAATGAATATCACAATTACAGTAATGTCGTCCTGCTGAGCAGCAATGTAATTGCGCTGAATATTTCAGGACTGATTAATCCATTTAATCATTCGATATCATTTAATATGACCGTACCTGCCGATAATAATATTCAGTTGAGTTTATTTGATACATATGGAAGAAGGCTGGTGAGCAGCCATCAGACAGCATACAAAGGGATTAACCATATTGAAATGAATGAACCAGCCGGATTACAAACGGGTATGTATGTACTTCAGGTGCTATACGGTGATCAGATGATAACGAGACAGCTCATTAAAGGAGTTGATTAAGCTTAAAGCCCAATCCTTTCGTAAATCGTGAATCGGATATCGTATTAGCTGATTGCCGAGATTCTATCAAGGATACACGCAATATTAAAAATTGCACTAAACAAAATTCCCGCCGTGGCGGGAATTTTTAAGCAAGTAGCAGTGGTATTTTTACATCAGGCCCTCCCTATAACAGGCTTGGTAGGCGGTGGCGAATATATGATTTTAACTGTCATAGACGCTGCAAACAATTATATCTTTATTTTCGCGTCTATGTGGGCCGTTTGCAAAAAGGAATTCCGACAGTTTTTCAGCAGTTTGACAGGTTACATTGCGATCATTGTTTTTTTACTCCTGACCGGCCTCCTGTTATTTGTTTTTCCGGATACCAGTATCCTGGATTTCGGATATGCCAGCCTTGAAAAATTTTTCGACCTGGCGCCCTGGGTACTTCTCCTGCTAATACCAGCCATCAGTATGCGTTCATTTTCTGAAGAATTCAGGGGTGGAACTTTTGAGATATTACAATCAAGACCTTTAACTTACTGGCAGATAGTAAATGGGAAATACCTTGCTGCAATTTTCGTGATCCTGATTGCCCTGCTTCCCACCTGGATATATTTTTTCTCCGTACAACAACTCTCCGTACAATCAGGAATGGATCTGGGAGCAACCATGGCTTCGTATATCGGATTGTTCTTTCTGACAGCAGTCTTTGCTTCCATTTCACTTTGCTGCAGCAGTTTTACAAGCAATTCAATTGTGGCTTTTATAACGGCAGGTTTCGGATGCTTTTTAATTTATACGGGTTTTCACGCAGTCAGCCGGATATCTACATTTCCTGCAGGGGCTGATTACTTTATTGATATGATCGGCATTGACTTTCATTATCGCAATATGAGCCGGGGAGTGATTACAATCCGTGATCTGGTTTATTTCATCACTGTGATAATATTTTTTCTAACCCTTACCAGGAACAACCTGTTTAAAAGATAAGCTGGAATGCAGAAATTATTCAATTCAGGATTCGGCTGGCTTTACTTGTTGATTGGGATTATACTCCTGAACATTCTCGTTTCTCATACCAACATCCGTTATGACATGACAAGCGAAAAAAGATTTACGCTTTCGAAGCCTGTCAAAATTATGCTGGGTAGTATACACGAACCGGTGAATATTGATATTTTATTGGAAGGGAATCTGAAATCCGGACTTCGAAAGCTCCGGAACAGTACGGAAGCACTATTACAGGAATTTAATGAGTATGCAGATGGAAATATTAATTACAGGCTTATAGATCCTGTTGCGGGTGGAGACGATAGTAGTCGGGCCAGCATATTGGATTCACTAGCTAAAATGGGCATCCAGCCAATGACACAGGTTGCGCAGTCAAAAAAGGGGGAAGAACAAAGTCAGCGAATTGTAATTCCGGCAGCTATCGTAAAATACAAAGACCGTTTGTTACCTGTTGATCTTTTAAAAGGAGTACAGAGGAGTCGCGAAGGGCAGTCAACGGAACAACTTTACGTTAATGCTGAAAACCTTCTGGAATATAAATTCGCCAGCGTTATCGATAAACTCATCACGGATACGCTGCCTGCTGTAGGTTACCTGATGGGTAATGGCGAAATCCTGGATTTCAGGGTGTATGGACTGGTCCAATACCTTCGGGAAAATTTTCGTTTCGTGACGATACCGCTGGACAGCGTACCCTTCATTCCCGCTGGGCTTAATGCCCTGATTATGGTGAAACCTTCCTTAAAATTTTCTGACGATGAAAAACGCAAATTGGACCAGTACGTGATGCGCGGTGGTAGCCTGATTTGTATGATCGATAATTTATATGCTGAAATGGACAGCCTCCGTTCTTCCAGAGAAACCATTGCTTTCGACCGTGGTCTGAATCTCGATGACCTACTGTTTCACTATGGTGTACGAATAAACCAGGACCTGGTAGAAGATTTACAGTGTGCCAGTATCAATATGGTGGTTGGCGAGCAGGGTGGAAAACCTCAGTTCCAATTGCTTCCCTGGCCCTATTATCCTTTACTTGATGGCAGCCCATCCTCACTGATCACAAGAAACCTGGATCCTGTTCTTTCCAAATTTGCCAATTCCATCGATACAGTGAAGGCGCCAGATATTTTTAAAACAATTTTACTTCAGACTTCCCCAAACGCAAGAACGGTTTCAACACCCGCGCTTATATCGCTTGAAACAGTTAAAACAGCAAGTGATCCCAAGGCTTTTCAGCAGGCAGCAATTCCAGTCGGCGTAATACTGGAAGGAAAGTTTAAATCACTCTATGCAAACCGGATTTCAACTGCCATGACTGATAGCCTTGCACAGGTTTATAATCAGCCATTTTTAAAATCAGGTGTAAAAGATGCAAGGATAATTGTTTGTGCTGACGGAGACCTGGTTTTAAATGAAATGAGTGAACACGGACCCCTCCCATTGGGATTCAGCAAAGACATCAATTATACTTTTGCGAATGCAGAATTTCTTAGTAATTGTCTCGACTATTGTGTAAATCCTTCCGGCATATTACAATCCCGTTCTAAAGATTATTCCCTTCGTCTGCTGGATCCGGAAAAAACAGAAGATGACCGCAGTTTCTGGCAGTTAGTCAACATAGTTTCGCCTCTGGTGGTTATCATTCTATGCGGCCTGATTTTTCAATCTGTCAGGAAGAGAAAGTATAGCACCGGTACATTTTAAATTCTATAATATTATTCCGTTTGAACCATAGGCAAATTACTTATCTCATTTTTGGAGCTGCGTTGATATTCGCGCTGATATTCGATCTGGGTCTGCTCAGCAAAAAAGGAGCTGTTGTTACGCTCAGAAAAGCCCTGGTGCAAACAGTATTCTGGGTAGTCCTTGCCCTGGGTTTCGGAGTTTTTATTTTTGTTTATGATGGTCAGCAAAAAGCATTGGAATACCTGAGCGCATACCTCATGGAATGGAGTTTGAGTATCGATAATATTTTTGTATTTATTCTGATTTTTTCGTTTCTGAACATCCATGAAAAATTTTTCGGACGTGTATTGCTGGTAGGTATCCTGCTGGCCGTTTTGTTCCGGATCATTTTTATTACAGCAGGTATTGAACTGGTCAGCCGCTTTTCATGGCTGCTCTATATTTTCGGAGCGATATTGATCTATACGGGTCTTACCATGTTCTTTGCTAAAAATGAAGAGGGAACTGACCTGGAAAAAAACAGGGTATACCGATTTCTAAAACGTTTTCTGCCACTTGTTCCGGAGGACGGGAACGGTAAACTCACCATTCACCGTAATGGAAAAAAATATTATACCACGATATTCGTCGTGATTATATTGCTTGCAACAACTGATATTGTTTTCGCCCTTGATTCGATACCCGCCGTATTTGGGATAACACAGGATCGGCTTATCATTTATACCTCAAATATTTTTGCTGTTCTGGGACTTCGTTCATTATTTTTCCTCTTACGTGGAGCAGTGGATAAATTCAGGTTCCTCCAAAAAGGAATTGCTACCGTACTTGTTTTCGTTGGTTTAAAGATGACTAGTGAACTAATTCATGTGAAAGTGCCAACTTTGGTTTCACTGATATTTATAGTGGTATGTATCGGCGGTTCCATTTTGATTTCCATGATTTGGGATAAAAAACATCATCCTCATTAAAATTATTCATCTGGGATATTCTATCCGGCATATTACTTCGATCGTTTCAGGATCCATCCTGCAATTCTATCAGGATAATCAGATAGAACAACTGCTGACAGACAGTCGTCGTCTTTATTATCCTGAAACCACGCTATTTTTTGCATTGTACGGCCCAAGACGAAATGGGCAGACATTCATTCCGGATCTCTATCTGCGCGGCGTGCGCAATTTTATCATCTATGAAACGCTGGATCCGAAGGATTACCCGGACGCTAATTTTATCCTGGTGAAGAATAGCCTCCGGGCACTTCAGCAGCTGGCAGCATTTCATCGTAATCAGTTTGATTTGCCCGTTGTAGGAATTACAGGGAGCAATGGTAAAACCATCGTTAAAGAATGGCTGAATCAATTGCTGGAAGACCGGTTTCAGATTGTAAGAAGTCCCCGCAGTTATAATTCACAGATAGGTGTTCCATTAAGTATCTGGCAGATGAATGAACGACATGATCTTGCCCTGATAGAAGCGGGCATTTCACTAAAGAACGAAATGCGGATTTTGGAAGAAATGATAAAACCGACCCTTGGAGTATTTACCAATATTGGAGTGGCACATGACCAGGGATTTGAAAATACGGAAGCGAAAATCCTCGAAAAACTGGAACTTTTCAAAAATTCCACAGCCCTGATCTTTCCCGCCGATCAGAAAGAACTCGGAAAAATTATTCTCGCCTGGCATGCCCTGCACCCCGCACTGGAACTGGTTTCCATCGGGAAGGAGGATGATGCCACAATACAGATTAAAAAGATAGAAAAACAGCAGGGTCACACGGATACTACGCTTAAATATAAGGGTCAGTTCATTACTTTGGAAATTGGATTTGAGGATAATGCTGCTATCCAGAATGCATTGACCAGTATCGGGGTGATGCTTTACCTGAAAATTCCCATGAACGAATTACAGAGCCGGGTGAACAGGCTCAATCCCCTGGCCATGCGCATGGAGCTGAAAACAGGGATCAATCATTCTTCGGTTATTAATGACAGTTATAGCGCCGATATCAGTTCATTGACTATGGCGCTTGATTTTTTATTCCAGCAGAAACAACATTCCAAACGGACACTTATTTTATCTGATATTCTGGAAACCGGCAGGAAGCCCCAGTCACTCTATAAGGAAGTTGCTGCGCTGCTGCGGAAATATCCGGTTGACAGGTTAATCGGCGTAGGCGAGCAGATGGCAGCCGCTGAATCCCTGTTCAGTAATTCCGGAATAATGGAAAGAATTTTTTTTAGCAGTACGGAATCTTTGCTGGATGTTTTACCCACATTAGAATTCCGGGACGAGACCATTCTGCTGAAAGGTGCGAGGGTATTTGGTTTCGAGCGGATAGATCAGGTATTGTCGTTGCAGGTACACGAGACCCTGTTGGAAGTAAACCTGGAAGCCATGGCCCATAACCTGAAACAATACCAGCAGATTCTCCAGCCTTCAACAAAAATCATGGCGATGGTAAAGGCCTTTTCTTATGGAACGGGAGGATTCGAAATTGCGCGCCTGCTGGAATTTCACAAAGTAGATTACCTGGGGGTTGCTTTTGCAGACGAAGGAATATCACTTCGAAAAGCCGGTATTCGGTTGCCCATAATTGTTATGAACCCGGAGGAAAATGCGCTGACTCCATTCATTGAATGGCAGCTCGAACCGGTGATTTTTTCTTTCCGCGGACTTAAAGCAATTTATAATCTACTCAAGAATGAAGGCGCCAGTCATTTTCCGATCCACATAGAATTGGAAACAGGATTGAACCGCCTTGGATTTTCTGCTGAGGAAATCCCGGAATTAATTGAACGATTAAAGGAACCGGTTTTCCGCGTACAGTCAGTTTTCAGTCACCTCGCAGCCAGTGAAGAACCACAGCAGGATGATTTCACTCAGGAACAATTTGAAAAGTATCAGTCCATAGCGGGTCGCATTAGAGATTCACTTGGATATCCTTTTATTCAACACATTTCAAATTCTGCGGGCCTGGTTCGAAACCCTGCTCTTCAGCTCGATATGGTGCGTCTGGGAATCGGATTGTACGGCATTGACCCGGCTTCTTCCGGTATACTGGATTTGAAAGAAGTAGGCACGCTGAAAACCACCATTGCCCAAATTAAAAGACTGGCAGCTGGTGAAACGGTAGGCTATAATCGCCGGGGTCTGGCAGATCACCCTAAGAAAATAGGGACCCTTCGGCTGGGATATGCAGATGGATATCCGCGTTCACTTGGCGACGGAGTTGGTAAAGTATTATATAAGGGACGCCTTGTACCTACTATTGGCAGTATCAGTATGGACATGACCATGATCGATATTTCAGAAATTTCTGATGCAAAAGAAGGCGATGAGCTGATTATTTTCGGGAATGAATTGTCGATAGCTAAACTGGCATACTGGGCAGGAACCATTGCTTATGATATTCTGGCGGGTATTTCACAGCGTGTGAAAAGAGTATATTTTGAATAAAGCTTTCACAATTTGAAAGGGATTCGTTTTTTTATAACTTATTATCTTTGCGGCTCATTATGAAAGAAAGAAAGATCATTCTCATCGTATTACTGATTATTGTAGCGGACCAGGCACTTAAAATCTGGATCAAAACGCATATGCCCCTGAGTCATACATGGGATGCATATTACCGGTCACCCGTATCCCTTTATGATAAGGGGATTCATGTACTTGGAAATAAATTCCAATTGTTTTTTGTTGAAAATGAAGGAATGGCCTGGGGTTGGAAATTTGGAGGAAACCTGGGAAAAATGGCCCTCACATTATTTCGCCTCGCTGCTGTTGTTTTCGGTATATATTATATACGTACACTGATTCGTAAAAATTATCACAACGGATATATTATCTGCGCAGGACTAATTTTTGCGGGTGCGCTCGGTAACCTTATCGATAGTATGTTTTACGGTCTAATATTTGAAGAAAGCACATTCGATCACGTTGCAAGAATTTTTCCGGCATATGGATATGCGGGCTTCCTTCATGGAAGGGTAGTGGATATGCTTTACTTCCCCCTCATCAAAACACACTATCCGACATGGTTTCCATTTGTAGGCGGTGACGAATTTGAATTCTTCAGTCCGGTTTTCAATATTGCCGATGCATCAATTTCCATCGGTGTCATCGCACTTTTCCTCTTTCAAAAAAGATTTGTCAAAAAACTTCCTGAAAGTCAAACACTTCAGCCAGATGATAAAACTGAACGATTAACAGTCAATGCCTAAAGCTCAAAGCCTAAAAGTTCTTTTTAAATCCCGAATTTTTATTAATAATATAATTGGTTTTAGGCTTTAGGCTTTAGGCTTTGAGCTTTAAGCAATTAAAGCGGGTTTTTACGATATAAACCAGGGTGCTTTTCCTATTTTATCAGGAGTCATTTTTTTGTATGTTTATAGATAGTCCATCCTAAGCTGGATTATCAAATCCGATACCGATGAAAAAGTTCCTCCTGGTGCTTTCATGCCTTGTATTGTCATTTATCGGATACTGTCAGACCGTCTCATTTAATGGTCAGTTTTTTAAAATTGACACTTTGTATCCGTTATACGATATCCCTTCTCATAATAAAGGCCTTAGTTATCCCTGGGAAATCACATACGGTCCTGATGATTCTCTCTGGATAACAGAAGCACATCGATATCGTGTATGGAAAATTCACCCGGGAAATAAGGGGAACCGAATTTTGCTTGATCTCAGCAGCCTGGCCAGTTTTGATTATTATCATATGCCAAACGGATATCCGGCCCCTCAGGGTGGCCTGATGGGTCTGGCCCTTCATCCTCTCCTGCTCAGCGGGAAACCCTATGTTTACCTCGCACTTGTATATGATTTATACGGAACAAGCGGTACACCCAATAACAGCAGTTGTGCAGGCGCAGGTTCTATAACGAATCAGCCCTGCTTTTATAAAACAAAAATTCTTCGTTATACCTACAATACTGTTACTCATACATTAGGTTCTCCTACGATCGTAATAGACGGACTGATGGGGAGTAATGACCATAATTCAGGCCGGCTTAAAGTGAGCCCTGTTCCTGAAAGCGACGGGCAGTATCATCTATATTATACCATCGGCGACCAGGGAGCAGGCCAATTCAACAACGGTTTTAGAACTAATAATGCGCAGGATAAAGATATTTACGAAGGAAAGGTTTTACGTCTGAATACTGAAGATGATGGGGACATTGATGATGGTGCGTATAGTCCGTGGATACCAAATGATAATCCGATTGTCAATTCTGTATCGGGGAAAGTAAATGCGGTTTATTCATATGGTCACCGTAATGCGCAGGGCCTCGTTTGGGCGCATATAGGTTCACAATATATTTTATATAATTCCGAACACGGAGATAAATCGGATGATGAAGTAAATGTGATTACACCAGGAGATAATTATGGCTGGCCAAAAGTAGCCGGTATGTGTGATGATAATTATAATGATACGGATGCGAATCCCAATAATGATTATCTGGCTAACCAACTTGTCCATAATGAACATAGTTTTTGTCAGGCCAATAATGTGAAAGAACCATTATTTTCTTTTTTTAATGTGAGTGGAAATAGTATTCCATCAAGCAGTTCCTCCAATTACACCTGGCCTACTATCGCTCCGTCGAGTATAGACTATTATGACCAGATTTATATTCCGGGATGGACAAATTCATTATTGGTTACTTCATTGAAGCTTGGCATGTATCGTCTTAAACTCAAGGCAGACGGGTCCGCCGTGGATAGTTCCAGCACCGCTCAGATCACTGATACCATTCCATATTTACACGAATACCGCATACGAGACCTTGCTATTGCACCTACCGGAGATACTTTATTTCTGGCCATAGACAGCAGCGGATCCACATCAGGACCTACAGGAGGCTTTACGGGCAGTCAGGTGGCGACAAAAACTCCAGGTCATATCCTGCGAATGGTTTTTTTACAAACACTTCCTGAAGGGCCGCCACCACCTATTCCGAGGAAAGAAACAATTAATACAACACTGGTTTTTCCGAATCCTGCTACAGATCATCTGGAAGTGTTATGCCGCGATTTGCTGCAGGAACCATTTCATGTTTTTTTATATGATGTTTCGGGAAGAATAATGCTTTCGGAAATTTACAACAGTAATCATTTTATAGTGCGACTGGATAATATTCCCGAGGGTCTTTATATTTTTAAATTGCTGGATGGTAATGGTGTACAGGTTACTACGCTGAAAATTTTGGTGCTGAAAAACTAGGTAATTGTTAATTGTCAATTGTTAATTGTTAACTATTAAAGGAATTATTTTATAAGGTTTCTGCAATTTCAATTCCCCTTGTTATTTACATTGGGCCGTTAACAATTAACAATTAACAATTAAGAATTTAATTTTCCCACCATCTTAGTCGGATCCACCCATTCATCAAATTGTTCCGGGGTAACATAACCTAATTTAATAGCCATTTCTTTAAGAGTGGTTCCTTCTTTGAGGGCCTTTTGCGCAATTTCTGCCGACTTATAATACCCGATTTTTGTATTCAGTGCAGTTACCAGCATCAATGAATTGTTCACGTGCTTTTTAATGTTTTCTTCAATCGGTTCGATCCCTATTGCACATTTATCATTGAAGCTGACACAGCCATCACCAATCAGCCGGGCACTATGCAGAAAATTATAAATGATCACGGGTTTGAAAACATTCAGTTCAAAATGACCCATGGATCCACCTATGTTGATGGTAACATCATTACCCATTACCTGCGCGCAGATCATTGTCAGCGCTTCACATTGCGTAGGATTTACTTTTCCCGGCATGATGGAAGAGCCGGGTTCATTGTCCGGAATGAAAAGTTCGCCGATACCACAACGCGGACCTGAAGCCAGCATTCGGATATCGTTGGCAATTTTCATCAGACTTACAGCCAATGTTTTCAATGCGCCATGAGCTTCCACGATTGCATCATGCGCAGCCAGGGACTCAAATTTATTTTCTGCAGTTATAAAAGGAAGACCCGTGAGTTTCGCGATATAGCCTGCTACATTTTCTGAATAATGATCCGGCGTGTTGATTCCGGTGCCAACAGCAGTACCCCCAAGTGCCAGTTCTGACAAGTGTGGGAGCGTATTATTAAGTGCTTTAAGACCATGATTTAACTGGGATACATAACCGCTGAATTCCTGGCCCACGGTTAAAGGCGTGGCATCCATAAAATGTGTGCGACCGATCTTCACCAAATGCATGAATTTTTTTGATTTCGCATCGAGCGTGTCTCTTAATTTTTCAATGCCGGGTATTGTAATATCCACAAGTATTTTATATGCAGCGATATGCATAGCCGTAGGAAAAGTATCGTTGGAAGATTGCGATTTATTAACATCATCGTTCGGGTGTAAAAACTTTTCTTTATCAGTCAGGGAACCTCCATGCAATACATGACCCCGGTAGGCAATCACTTCATTCACGTTCATATTACTTTGCGTACCACTTCCTGTTTGCCATACGACCAGCGGGAAATACGCGTCCAGCCTGCTTTCCAGGATTTCATCACAAACTTTTCCGATCAGATTTGATTTTTCTTCAGAAAGAATTCCGGCATCTACATTTGTGAGGGCAGCAGCTTTTTTCAGATAAGCAAATGCTTTAATAATTTCTATTGGCATACGATCCCTGTCCTGCGCAATTTTGAAATTATCAATACTGCGCTGGGTCTGCGCACCATAATAAACATCGGCTGGTACTTTTACTTCTCCCATTGTATCCTTTTCGATCCGGAACTCCATATTTAATAATTGTTGGATGCAAAATTAGGCCGTTTTTGGAGATGAAAAGCTATCTAAAACCAGCCGGACTTCTTCGAGCTGCTACTACGCCCTCCCAGACCTAATGCTCCCAGCAGGCCTCTTGTAATCATACTGGCTGCAGTTCTTTCCACCTGCCTGGCAGCACCACTGTTCAGGATTTTATCAAGTGTTGATGGTTCGGGTTTGGTACCTGGCTTTGCAGGATCAGATTGATTTTTATTTGCTGCATCCTGCAGTTTCTGTGTCAGGATTTCATAGGCACTTACGTTATCAATTACCTGGTTGTATTTTAGAATAAGTTTGGACTTTGCAACAATAGCATCAATCTCAGCAGGTGTGAGTATATCCATCCGGCTCCTGGGAGGAGCCATCATACAATGTACAAGTGGTGTGGGAACTCCTTTTTCATCCAGCATCGTAACTAATGCTTCGCCAATTCCGAGTCCGGTAATCAGGTCCTCGGTTTTATAAAATGTACTGGTGGGATAATTTTCTGCAGCCTGTTTAATCGCTTTGCGATCATTTGCAGTAAATGCACGCAGGGCATGCTGCACTTTCAATCCCAATTGCGCCAGCACACCTGATGGAACATCGGTCGGATTCTGCGTACAGAAAAATATACCGATACCTTTTGATCTAATAAGTTTTACAATCGTTTCTATTTGTTTCAACAGTGCATCACTGGCTGTTTCAAAAACAAGGTGTGCTTCATCTATAAATATTACCAGTTTTGGTTTTTCAACGTCACCTTCTTCGGGACAGGAAGCATACAATTCTGCCAGCATTTGCAGCATATATGTTGAGAAAAGCGTCGGTTTATCCTGCAAATCCGTTACACGCAATATATTGACTATTCCACGACCATCATCCGAAATGCGCATGAGATCAGCTACTTCAAAACTCTTCTCACCAAAAAAAACATCGGCACCCTGTTGTTGCAAACCAATTACTTTGCGCAGAATAGTTCCTGTGGATGTAGTTGCTATCTGTCCGTATGCCTGCTGTATCTCAGCTTTTCCTTCATTTGAAATATACTGAAGAACTTTGATGAAATCTTTCAGGTCAAGAAGGGGTAGTTTATTGTCGTCGCAATATTTAAATATCATGGCCACCATACCTTCCTGCGTGTCGTTGAGCTCTAAAATGCGTGACAATAAAATAGGACCGAATTCACTAACGGTAGCGCGTAGCCGAACACCCTTTTCATTGCTCAGGGTCATGAATTCCACAGGGAAAGCCCGGGGTTCATATTTGATTCCTATACTTGCACAACGGTCCTTGATTTTATCATTTACAGTTCCTTCAGCACCGATTCCGCTGAGGTCTCCCTTGATATCCATAACCAGTACAGGCACGCTTGCATTACTCAGGGCTTCACTGATCATTTGCAGGGTTTTAGTTTTACCTGTACCGGTAGCGCCTGCGATCAGCCCATGACGGTTCATGGTTTTTAATGGCAGATTGATATCGGCACCACTTACAGGTTTACCATCCAGCATACCAACCCCGATTTTTACTGATTCAGTTTTGAAAGTATATCCCGTTTTTATTGCGCTGAGAAAAGAAGATTGATCAGCCATGAAAATGATTTAGTCTGAATGAATGAACTTAAAATGATTTATTCATGAATTTTCAATTCTCAATTGCTTTAGGCTTTAAGCTTTGAGCTTTGGGCTTTCTCATACTTTTTCTGCAAGTAACTGCTGAATAAGTTTTTCTAATTCCATAATCCTTTTCTCAAAAGATGGTAATTTTCTTGCAGCAGCTTGTGATCGGAGGGCGCTTGTATATTCAAAAGCAGGACTGCCGGTTACCGCGCTATTGGGTGTTTTCAAAGATTTGGTAACACCACTCTGTGCATTGATCTTACTTCCGTCTGCAATCTGGATATGCCCTACAATACCAACCTGTCCGCCAACCATTACATTCCTTCCCAGTTTGGTACTGCCCGAAACACCACTCTGGGCGGCGATTACGGTATTGTTGCCGATTTCAACATTATGCGCGATCTGAATCAGGTTATCGAGTTTGGCACCGGATTTAATAAGGGTTGAACCAATGGTTGCCCGGTCAATCGTAGCATTCGAACCCACTTCGACAAAATCTTCTATCACTACATTGCCCATTTGCGGAATCTTTTTAAAACTTCCGTCGGCCTGTGGAGCGAAACCAAAACCATCCGCTCCAATGACGGCTCCGCCATGTATGGTTACCTGTTTGCCGATTAAACAACGATGATAAATTTTAACACCAGGATAGATGATGGAAGAATCACCAATGGAAACATCGTCTCCAATATAAACCTGCGGATAAATTTTTACATTTTTCCCAATGCTTACATTATTGCCGATATATGCGAAACTACCCACATAAACATTTTCACCCAGCGTGGCAGATTTGGAAATATAAACTGGCTCCTGAATACCTGTAAGTTGCTGATTCATCATCTCCTGATATTTGGAAAGCAGGGAAGCAAATGCCAGATATGCATCGGGAACCAGGATCAGGGAAGCGCTGATTTTTTCTTTCAGAACCTGGCTGTCATTTATAATAATAATAGAAGCCTTTGTACTATATAAATACTCCTCGTATTTAGGATTGGCAAGAAAAGCCAGCTGTCCGGCATATGCCTCTTCGATCTTTCCGAAATTGTTAACCATCACTTCCGGATCACCTACCAGTTTACCGTTGATCAACGCAGCGATCTGGGCGGCAGAAAATTGCATAGAAATGAATTTGAAATGAAGTCGTTTAATTTATTCTTCCGTCAGGTAACAAATATAGAATTTTTTAACGGCCGTTGAGAGACTCCTGTGTATCAGTGCATTGTCGACCTGAGAGATATCTCTTACAGACCCGTCTTTAAAAAGAATGTTGATTTTTTCATCATTTGGATTATAAGTAGTATTGGTATGTTCCCCCGTAAATACAAAATAAGCAGCATCCTGTTTTGAAATATTTAAAATACGGACGGCGTCCTGAATGTATTTTTCCACGAGAGACGGCTCGAAAGGTTCAGCCTGCAATTTGGCCTTTAGTAAACGCCGGTCGATCAGCATAGCACTCAGGTTAGATAAAACAGGATCGCTGTTTTTCATCCAGCGTTTTAATGCACTCAGGATATCATTATCATCCAAAAGACTGAAGATACCGAGCCATTCCGAAGGATTCTCCGGATTATAGTTAAGAAAAAAATCAAGAGATTCTGATCCGGAAAATATTGTTCCGCTGCTGCGGATCTTCTCCCTCGCACGTTGAATGATTTTCACCAGCATGCTTTCTGCACTCACTACCGTTTTATGCAGATAAACCTGCCAGTACATTAGCCGCCGGGCAACGAGAAATTTTTCTATTGAATAAATTCCTTTCTCCTGTACCATCAATTCGCCATCATGCACAGTGAGCATATGGATGATACGATCGTATCCGATTACACCTTCAGAAACACCGGTAAAAAAACTATCCCGGTTGAGATAGTCCATACGGTCCACATCAAGTTGTCCCGAAACCAGCTGGTGAAGAAACTTTTTAGGGTGCTTGTTTGTAAAAATCTCAATGGCCTCATGCAGTTTTCCATTCATCTCCCTGTTCAGCAATTGCATGATGAGCAGAGAAACCGATTCGTGATCGTGGTTTTCGATCAGGTTTTTTTCAAGCGCATGTGAGAAGGGACCATGTCCCGCATCATGCAGGAGAATAGCCAGTTTTGCACCCAGTTCCTCTTCAGCAGTAATAGCAAAGCCCTTTCTTCTCAATACAGCCAGTGCATTACCCATGAGATGATAAGCACCGAGGGAATGATGAAGCCGTGTATGCACTGCACCCGGATAAACCAGATTGGCAAAACCCATCTGCTGAATGCGACGCAGACGCTGGTAGTAGGGATGCCGGATAACTTCGAGAATCAAAGGGTGGTCTATGGTAATAAATCCATAAACCGGGTCATTGATAATTTTCTGAGAATCTGCACCCATTTTGTTTTGTTAAAAAAATTCAATCCAGGATCCAAATTTAGGAATGACTGACTGATAAACTATCTTTAGAAATTCGAAATAATTGATTATGTCATTAGGAAAGATACTTTGGGTAGACGATGAAATTGACAGCCTGCATTCCCATATTCTTTTTTTGCAGAATAAGGGTTATGAAGTGAATGCAATGACAAATGGACTGGACGCGATAGATTTTGTGAAGGAAAATCTGGTGGATGTTGTGCTCCTGGATGAAACGATGCCAGGGATTAGCGGACTGGAAACCCTTGCAAAAATTAAAGAAACGAATCAGCAGATACCTGTTGTTCTAATAACGAAAAATGAAACGGAGAACCTCATGGATGAAGCCATCGGGCGGCAGATTACTGATTATCTTATTAAACCAGTGAACCCGAACCAGGTACTCCTAAGTCTCAAGAAAATTATTGACAATAAAAGACTCGTAGCTGAAACTACTACGACTGCTTACCAGCAACAATTCCGCGAGTTGTTTACAACACTCAACAGCAATCCGGATTTTACCGAGTGGATGGATCTTTATAAAAAACTTGTGTATTGGGAGCTGGAAATGGAGAAAAGTAACAGTCCTGAAATGCAGGAAGTATTTCAGACGCAGAAACAGGAGGCCAATACAGAATTCTTCAAGTTTATTTCAAAAAATTATTCTAAGTGGGTATCGCCGAAGGCAACGGATGCGCCGGTGATGAGCCATAGTCTGCTGCGAAATAAAGTATTTCCCAGCCTGGAAAAGGGAGTTCCGTTGTTTTTTGTTTTGATAGATAATCTTAGGTTCGATCAGTGGAAGGCAATACAGCCTGTTTTTGCCAATAGCTTCCGTATTCAGTCAGAAGAAACTTTTTACAGCATCCTGCCTACTGCAACACAGTATTGCCGTAATGCAATATTTGCGGGACTTATGCCGATTGATATTCAGACACAATTTCCCAATCAATGGAAAAATGACGATGAGGATGGAGGAAAGAACCTGGCGGAAGAAGAATTCTTTCGGGCACAATTGAAACGCCTGAAAATGGATCATTTAAAAACTTCATATACCAAAGTACTGAATCACCAGGCCGGACAGGACCTTGTGAATAATATCCTGAATCTCATGAGCAACGACCTGAATGTAATCGTATATAATTTTGTGGACATGCTAAGTCATGCACGTACTGAAATGGAAGTGTTAAAGGAACTGGCAAGTGATGAAGCGAGTTATAGGAGCATAACGACAAGCTGGTTTGAACATTCGCCCCTAAACCAGGCACTGAAGAAAATTTCAGACAAAAAAATTACTGTCGTGCTGGCCACTGATCATGGCAGTGTAAGGGTTAAATCACCCTATAAAGTAATAGGCGATAAACAGACAACTACAAACCTTCGGTATAAACACGGCCGCAATCTGAATTATGAACCGAAGGAAGTGCTGGCATTCAGGGATCCCAAGGAAGCCGGGTTGCCCGTGCCTACCATCAATTCATCCTTTATATTCGCCCGGGGAGACGGGTTCCTTTGTTATCCCAATAATTATAATTATTTCGCTAATTATTACCGGAATAGCTTTCAGCACGGCGGCATAAGCATGGAAGAGATGATCGTCCCCGTGATAAAAATGATAGGGAAAGCATAGAATAAGTATGGGAGTATGGGAGTATGGGAGTATGGGAGTGTGGGGAATTACGGTCATCGGTTCCCGCACGTGCGGGTTCATCCGTCATCTATATTGTGGATAAATGAATGATTCAAATTCCCTGTCTTTAATCAACTTTGAAATATGAAGTATACAATAACAACACTTGAAAAGATAGAAAAGCTCCTTCATGAAACGGGTTATGTTATTCGTTATGAACGGGGGAACTTTCAAAGTGGGTATTGCATTCTGGAAGAAAAAAAAGTGCTGGTACTGAACAAATTTCTTGCCCTGGAAGGCCGCATCAATTCGTTGATCGACATTCTTCCCCAACTAAGTTTTGATGCTGAAACGCTTGCGCCGGAAAGTCGCAAGGTTCTGGAGAACCTGCTCAAGCCGCAGAGCTGACTATTTCATTTATTTTTGATTGTGCAATTTCCTTCAATAAAAATCAGCTTTCTGGGATCCGGTACCAGCGGTGGTGTACCTATGATTGCCTGTCCCTGTCCGGTTTGTCATTCTACCGATATAAAAGATAAACGACTTAGGTCAAGTATTCTGATTGAATCTTCCACGACAAAGATCGTTGTGGATACAACACCCGATTTCAGGTACCAGATGTTGAGGGCTAATGTTACAAAACTGGATGCTGTCCTTTTTACGCATCCACATAAAGATCATATTGCAGGAATGGATGATATCCGCGCTTTTAATTTCTTTTCAGGAAAACCAATGCCTGTTTTTGCCAATGAGTTGACACAGGAAGTAATCATTCGCGAATTCCCTTATGCGTTTACTGATTTCCGTTATCCTGGCGTTCCGGAAATTCAGTTGAATACCATTACCACAGATCCGTTCATGATAGGAAATATCAGGATCGAACCGATACAGGTATGGCATCTTAAGATGCCGGTCCTTGGTTTCCGTTTTGGATCCTTTACTTATATCACGGATGCAAACCGGATCGATGAAGTGGAAAAACAAAAAATCCGTGGATCGGAAATAGTTGTATTAAATGCCCTCCGCAGGGAAAAACATATCTCTCATTTTAATCTGGATGAAGCTATC
>Ga0206982_1079_pt1 | contig 32724 bp, 30 predicted proteins | sample Alteio_BWMinCont_18_FD_153493 | JGI IMG/M metagenome (GOLD analysis project Ga0206982, IMG submission 153493) | Enriched cells from forest soil in Barre Woods Harvard Forest LTER site, Petersham, Massachusetts, United States -... | ecosystem: Environmental > Terrestrial > Soil > Temperate forest >... | reverse complement strand
TTTCAAAGTAAGTAAATAGAATTTACATCAGCAATAATAATTGGCTTTTAAATTAGCTGTTTATTAAACTGATGGTATTGATTAAAGATCCCGGCCCGGCTTATTATCAGCCAGCGACAAATATTTTTGATCGAGGGCCTTTTTGGGTACTGTAATACTTAACGTATTGATGGCAAAATAGTTTACCGATATATAATCAAAGCCATTATAATGGCCGTAATTTTTGCCGAATGAATCTTTTAAAATAAAAAACAGCTTTCCGCTTTTGCTTTTAGCTATGCCGGTTACATGGATGAGGTGATCGTCCTGGGTTTCGAGTGTTTCAAATAGTTGCTGACGCAGTTGCGGGCTGTAATCCATTTCGGTAGTATCCGGGTTGTTTACATTGCTAAATCTGTCTTTTTCAAACAGCGCGTAACTGCTTCTTTCGCAGTTCCAGCCATTGTTACTTACATCCATATCAACCACCAGCGAATAACCTTTTTGAACGGTTGATTGCGCTATATCAATCAGTTCGCTTAAGGGTACGTTTAAATATTTTTCGGCCATTAAAAAGTTATCGGGTATTTCCAGCGGAAAGCTCTGATAAAATGGATGATGCGTAAATGAGGTAATGGTAACATAATCATCCGGGTTAAATTTCAAAATCTCCTGCTGAAACGTTACAGGCGTATATTCTTTACCCTGCCAGGTAAATTTAGCGGGCGGCGCGCCTACAATATTGTCGTGCTTTTTAATGAAGCCTGCCAGCCAGTTAGGGTCAATAGGTTTTGTTTTTAATACCGAATCCAGGTAGTTTTTAAGCACCTGGTCGAGCTGGATGGGGGAGTTTTCGGAAAATTTTACGCCTTTTTCGCGCGGGTAAAACTCATCGGGCATAGCGCCATATTTTTGTATACCATACAGGGCATCATGCGAGAGACCGCCGGCTTCAAACAATGTCGTTCCGTTTGAAAGGATATAGCGTTTTGCCTTTTCGATATAAAGGTTGCGGGCAGTAAACAATTCAGAAAGATCAATATCCTTGTTGGCATTTTGCATTTCGCCGGTTTCAATAAGCGAGGTGGTTGAGAACGACCAGCAGGTATTGGTATTACCCTGATTTTTTACTGTAGCTACCGGCACTTTTTTAAGGGTAACAGGTACGTCTTTTTGCGCATATACATTGCCTGCTGTAATCAAAAACAATGCTATTGACCAGATTTTTCTCATGCCGGATATCATAAATTAAGGGCTAAATATAATGGTAAATTTATAGAGAATTAATGATCGCAAGTCGCGTATTCCAGTTTTTCTTAAATTTTCCCTATTTCAACATATTTGGACTCATTGATGCCCATCAGGGTGTTGTATCGGGCAAATAAAATTAAGCTTATAACGATTATACAGATAATTGTATATTAGATTTTTAATTTACCTAAGCATGTATAAACACATAACTGCGGCAAATCCTCAAACATTTATAAAAATCCATAGCGAGTTACTTCTTGAAGAAATAATGCTTTGGTATAAAAAAGATCAACATCAATAAACCTTTAGAAACAATATTATGTACAGAAAAATTAAAATAATAATAGCGTTAGTTTTAATACTTATTTTAACCGGCGTTGTATATTACAGGTATTATTTTGTTTTTGGCGATGGTACCAAGGCTGGTACCATGAACTATTTTGTGCATAAAGGTGTTGTTTTTAAAACCTATGAGGGCAGGCTTATTCAGGCCGGGATCCGTACCCCTACACAAGGAGCCATACAATCAAACGAGTTTATGTTTTCGGTTACCGATCAAAAAGTTGCTGATATACTTAACAAAAATGCAGGTGCTTACCTGGAGCTGCATTATAAAGAATATTTTCATGCACTACCATGGCGGGGTGTAAGTGTGTTTGTGGTTGATAGTGTGATGCAAGTGCGTCCGGTTACGCCTGTACAGCCCTAAAATTAAAACAGCCGCAAAAATATTCGCAATCAATTTGGAGGTTTTTGGGTTGATGATAATACAGCAATTAATTAAACCATGTGGACAGAAACCGACAATAAGCTTTATAGGGCTTTTCAGTTTAAAGATTTTTCGGCGGCATTTGCTTTTATAACGAGGGTGGCATTACTGGCCGAAAAGCACGATCATCATCCAACCTGGACAAATACCTATAACAAGGTTGAAATATGGCTTTATACGCATAGTGCCGGAAACATAATTACCCAAAAAGACAGGCTGCTGGCCGATGAAATTGATCTTTTAAAATATTAATTGATCTATCTAAGGAATGTATGCTGATTTTATAAAGGTTGCCTTACAATTCTGATCTATAGTAAACTGCCGCGAGTAGCTGCCTGTACATCCGGCCGGGCAATCGCCAAGGCCAATGTTGAAATTGAGCGTGCGGGTGGCGCCATTTATCTGGTAAATAATTTTGTTGCCATCGCCCACAGAACCATCACCCTGGGCTCCTAGTATAAATGAAAATTGTTTAAACATCGGCAATAGTGCCTGCATGTTATACCAGGTATTGCTGGTGATGTTCAAAAACGGAAGGTTTTGCACGGGCGGATAGCGCGAATTATAGGTAAAACCGTACTTAGCCAATAAACCATCAAACGCAGTGTTGCCTGTTGGCTGGCCGTTCACCATGTTTTTTATTTCGGGCGTATTAATATTTACCTGTAATTCAATACTGTTTAACACATATAATTTAAACGTATGAATTTTATCGATATTAAAAATACTATCAGACTGGGCGCTGTGCAATGCGTACACGCTTTGTATGGCCGAAAGTACGCGATCAACTTCTTGCTGATTAAATAGTACCTGGTTGCTGTCCATCACATAATCGCCACTTAAAATACGCTGGTAAACAATTTCTTTGGCATCGTTTAAATAGTTGTTGCTGATAACCGTATCAATAGGGCAGCCATCAATCGATTTTAAATTATCTGATTTATTGCAGCTGCATAAACAAAATGCTGCAAGTAATATAGCAAGTATTAAGATTTTCATAATGCCTGTTTTTATGTTTTACGCGCTGTTTATTTAAAACGCTACAAATGGGTTTCGTTATTTGGTTAGTATTTAATTGATTAGCTATTTTATAAAAAACGAAAGGGCTTTTTTTGAAGCTTGAAGCTTCCTTTGAGATATAACCAGGCTATATGCTGATTTAATCCACAATGAATGCTTTTTTCCACAAATAGGTTAAAAACAATGGTATAAGCTAACTTTACCCAATTACAAGCATTACAAAAAAATTGGCAAAGGATACGAATAAGGAAACGCCGCTGATGCAGCAGTACAACCAGATAAAAGGTAAGTACCCCGGTGCATTACTGCTTTTCCGTGTGGGAGATTTTTACGAAACATTTGGAGAAGACGCTATTAAGGCCGCCGGCATATTGGGTATTGTGCTCACCCGCAGGGCCAACGGCGCAGCCACGCATATTGAGCTGGCCGGTTTTCCGCATCATTCATTAGACACTTATTTACCCAAACTGGTAAGAGCGGGGCAACGCGTGGCTATTTGCGATCAATTGGAAGATCCGAAAACTACCAAAACCATAGTAAAACGCGGGGTTACCGAACTGGTTACACCCGGAGTAGCCATTAGCGATAACATACTGAATCAGAAGAGCAATAACTACCTGGCTTCGCTTTATTTTGAAAAGAACAGCATTGGTATTGCCCTGATAGATATATCAACCGGTGAGTTTTTAACTGCGCAGGGTAGTATTGAATATATTGATAAGCTGCTGCAAAGTTACTCGCCCAGCGAAGTGATATACCCTAAAAGCAGGCAGCAGGATTTTAAAGATAATTACGGCGACCGCTTTTATACCTATACCCTTGACGAATGGCCCTATAGCGGCGATTACGCTACCGAAGTTTTGCTGAAACATTTCGGGGTAAAATCATTAAAAGGTTTTGGGATAGATAAATTGAATTTAGGTATTGTGGCAGCGGGTGTTGCTTTGCATTATCTGAACGAAACAGAACACCGTAACCTACAGCACATTTCGGTCATCAGCCGGATTGAGGAGGATAGGTACCTGTGGCTCGACCGTTACAGCGTACGTAACCTGGAACTGGTTGGCTCAGCCAATGAAAATGCGCATACATTGGTTGAAGTGCTGGATGAAACCTGCTCGCCCATGGGCGCCCGGTTGCTTCGCCGCTGGATAGTGATGCCCCTGAAAGAAATTAAGCCGATTAACGACCGCCTGGGCGTAGTGGAGTTTTTAATTGAGCACGAAGAGCTGCGGGAAACGCTGAAACAAAATATCAGGCTGATTGGTGATCTGGAACGATTGATTTCCAAGATAGGTTTACAAAAGGCCAATCCGCGCGAAGTCTGTCAGCTTAAAAAAGCTTTAAGGGCTATTGAAACCATTAAAAAGCTGGGCGAAACATCGGCCAATAAACCTTTGCAGGCCATTGCCGAGCAGCTTAATCCATGTACCCTTATCGGCGAAAAGATTGAAAAAGAGCTGAGCGCCGAGCCCCCGGTTATGCTGGTAAAGGGCGGGGTAATGAACGAAGGTATTAACGAAGAGCTTGACCATTTGCGCAAAATTGCCTTTGGCGGCAAAGGTTACTTGCTGGAAATACAAAAACGTGAAGCTGAGCTGACAGGTATACCATCGCTAAAAGTATCGTTTAACAATGTTTTTGGTTATTATTTGGAGGTTACCCACAGCCACAGGGATAAGGTGCCCGCTGAGTGGATAAGGAAACAAACCCTGGTAAACGCGGAGCGCTATATTACCCCGGAGCTAAAGGAATATGAAGAACAGATTTTAGGTGCCGAAGAAAAAATTCTGGCGCTTGAAACCCGCCTATACAACGATTTGCTTTATTCGTTGGCCGAATATATAAAGCCTATCCAGCTTAACGCGCAGCTGATTGCCCGGTTAGATGTGCTGCTTAATTTTGCAACCATATCCATCAAAAACTACTATGTTAAACCTGATGTAAATGATAGTAAGGTAATTGATATTAAAGGCGGGCGGCATCCGGTTATTGAACGGAATTTGCCTTTGGGCGAAGAATACATCACCAATGATGTTTACCTGGATTCGGAAATACAGCAAATAATTATTATCACCGGGCCCAATATGGCGGGTAAGTCGGCTTTACTGCGGCAAACCGGGCTGATTGTGCTGATGGCGCAAATGGGTTGCTTTGTGCCAGCCAAAGATGCGTCTATTGGTTTGGTTGATAAGATATTTACAAGGGTGGGTGCATCAGACAACCTGTCGTCGGGCGAATCAACCTTTATGGTGGAGATGAACGAAACGGCCAGTATTCTGAATAATTTATCAGACCGGAGTTTGATTTTATTGGATGAAATAGGTCGCGGCACCTCTACCTATGATGGGATCTCTATCGCCTGGTCAATTGCAGAGTTTCTGCATAATCAGCCTAATGCCCGTGCTAAAACCTTATTTGCTACGCATTACCATGAGCTGAATGAGCTGAGCAATAGCTTTAATCGTATCAAAAACTTTAATGTATCGGTAAAAGAGGTTGGGCATCAAATTATTTTTTTAAGAAAGCTGGTGCCCGGTGGCAGCGAGCATAGTTTTGGTATCCACGTGGCTAAGCTGGCTGGTATGCCGCCTAAAGTGCTGAGCCGGGCCAATGAGATCCTCAAAAAACTGGAAAACGAGCGGACAGGAGGGGAGCATATTAAAGAAAGCATCCGCAAGGTGCAAAAGCAAGCTGTACAAATGCAGATGTTTTCTATTGATGACCCGGTACTGGTAAAAATTCGCGATACGCTGAATAATCTGGATGTAAACACTTTAACACCAGTTGAAGCATTAATGAAACTGGATGAGATACAGCGGGTGATAAAAGGGTAGGGAGTATAGGTGACCAATATCATTAATTTAAGAATTAATTTCCCAAACCCTCTTTTTTGCTTGCAAAAGAGAGGGTGAACGAGCGAAGCAACGTTCGGGTGAGTCAACTATGCGAGCGGTATTAAGGTAAATGCATTGGCGGTATCGACTCATCCCGATGACGCTGCGCTGGTTGACCTTCTCTCCGCTTCGCGCAAAGAAGGTAATAATAGCGATTGGAAAAGAGCTTTTCCAATTGCCTAATGACATCGTCTATGGAGCCTTCCCTTAATTTAATTATTAAAGCATTCTTTCACGAATGAATGTCATTTTGATGTTTTACTTGCCCAATTGTTAATATGTTAACAATATCAGCATAACCCTAATAGGCGTTTGCCCGTATTTTTAGGGTATGAATAAAGTACACTACCTGTATTGCATTTTGCTGTTGTTTATTATTGGCTTTTCGTCATGCCATTCCCGTAAAGCAGTTTTAAGGGGCGAACCGGGCGAGGTGGTTAAACCACAAACCAATATTGCCGAAAAATATGCTGTTATTTTAGGGGTAGATCAGAGTGACATTCAAAATGGCCGTTTATATGCCTTTATTGATCAGTGGATGGGCACGCCTTATAAATTTGGCGGATTAGACAAGGATGGTATAGATTGCTCGGGATTGGCTCTATTGCTTGAACAACAGGTTTACGGCATCAATATACCCCGTACAACCGGTCAGCAGGTTAATATCATTAAACGTAAATATGAAGAACAATTGACCGAAGGCGATTTGGTTTTTTTTGATTATGATGGAAAGAAATTTAGCCATGTAGGTATTTACCTTCAAAATGGGTATTATGTTCATGCCAGTTCATCGCATGGCGTAATGATCACCAAATTACACGATCCCTATACTTACAAGTATTTTTCGCGCTGCGGATCCATTATGCCTGATGATACCAGTTCATCACAGGGTAAGTAGCAGGCTTATTTGGTCGCTTTTTGTTTTGTGTGATGAGCCGGTGCTACACTATTTTTATGAACAGCGGGTTGCGCACTTTTAATGCGGCCAAATAAGGAAAGGAAAGTAACTCTTTCTTCTTTATGATGTGGATAATAGTATTTTTTAAGTTTCTGGGTTACCACATTATAAACTATTATGGGTGCAAATACAATATAATAGCTGGTACGCGCATCCAAATCAAAATATATGGTGCAGGCAATTAATAAGGCAACAACAGGGGCGGCAAAGTAATCGAGCTTTTTCACCTTCCAGTGCAAAATATGTTCTATTTCACCAGTTCTATAGCAAAGCTCTTCCTTGTTTTTAATTAAATACCCAATGAGCATAGTTTGCGTAAAATTGGTGAGCTGGTAAATGCTTACATAAGTGAAAACGCCCCATGTATATTGCATTACCTGCGCGCTGTTAAAGAAAAACGACAAGGCAAAAGGAAAAAGCGATACGCTGAATAAAAAAAGAAGATTAATGGTTATCAATTGCAGGCTATAATCTTTTAAAAAGCTGAATATGCGCAGGTGTTTCATCCAAAAGGCCCCAACGGCATAAAAACTAACGGCATAGCCGGTTAGCTTCGGTAAGATGTGTAAAAAGGCATCTTTTGCCGCTGTGGCCGATTTGTATCTTTCAACTTCGGGCAGCTTTACATCCATTATCATAATAGTTATGATAATGGCAAAAACCGCATCGCTAAAAAAATCACTCGTTCCAGCTGGAATTCTTTTTTTATTTCGTCCGCATCGTGAACATTCATAAACAAAAACCTTAATAATTAATAACTTTGCCTTATTATGGCTAAAGACGAAGAAAAATATAGCTTCTGGACAAAATACAAAAAGTTTGCAGGCAATGAAATACTCCTCTATGTTATTATGGTAGTGGGTATTATCCTCGGCATCATTATTTTCAGTTAGTTTTTCTGGAAGAAATCAACCATGTCCCGATAGGCAACTACGCTAAAAGCACCTTGTTTACGAATTTAAGCGCCTCCAAATTCATTTAGTACCCTTATCATATTTTTTCATGTCGGCTGGCTTTGCCGTAATCGAAATTTTGGGCCTGCGATATTTTTGAAATAACTGATAAAATAATTAAGAACAGTAACGTTTTTTTCATGATATTTAATTTGCAATAAGGACAGCGAAAAATAAAACATTGTTCACGAAAAATTATGTGGTTTTAAATTTATAGTACTGATTCTTTTTATGACCTTTGCAGCCTTTGCATAAAACTTAATGCGGTAAGATTTTAAGTAACATAAAAAATCTTATCCCGTTAAAAAGCAATAAAAATACCTTGTAAATAATACATCTTATTGATGAAACTTAATTTAAAGCGCCCTCTGGCATTCTTCGACCTGGAAACAACAGGAACTAATATTGGTGTTGACCGTATTGTTGAAATATCTGTTATAAAATTACACCCCGACGGCAGCGAAGAGGTGAAAACCTTTAGGGTAAATCCGGGTATGCCAATTCCGCTGGAATCATCGCTGGTGCATGGCATATATGACGAGGATGTAAAGAACGAACCTGCTTTTAAGGCGATTGCTCAATTAATTGCTGATTTTATTGATGTTAGCGATTTGGCGGGGTATAACTCGAATAAGTTTGATATACCGATGTTGATGGAGGAGTTTTTAAAATCGGATGTTTTGTTTGATCTGGATAACCGCCACTTTGTTGACGTACAAAATATATTTCACCAGATGGAGCAGCGCACTTTGAAAGCTGCTTACAAGTTTTATTGCGATAAACAAATTATGAATGCCCACTCGGCTGAGGATGATACCCGTGCTACTATGGAGGTTTTGCTTGCTCAGGTAGCCCGTTATGAAAATACCGAATGGGAAGATAAAAAGGGGAACAAATCTATCCCGGTTGTAAACGATGTGGAAGCGCTGCACAATTTTACCAATCTGAGCCGCCCTGTTGATTTTGCCGGAAGAATGGTTTATAACGAGGCTGGTGAAGAAACCTTTAATTTTGGTAAGCATAAAGGCAAATCGGTAGAAGATGTATTAAGAATTGAACCGAGTTATTATTCATGGATGATGCAGGGCGATTTTCCTTTATACACCAAGCGTAAACTGGAGGAAATACATAACCGCTGGAATGCTAAAAGAATAGCTGAAAGACAGCCGAGGCCTGTGCAGCCCAAACCGCAGCCCCAGCCACAGGAGCCGGCAGGTGATGCTACTGCCGAAGCAAAACCGGCCGATAAGCCATTTAAAAAAGAGTTTATCAAGCCCAACCATCCCAAAAACAATGATAATATGAGGCCCGATCAAAAACCTTTTAAAAAGAAGGATGATGAACCGGCTAAACCCGTAAATGAAGACATGCTGAAAATGCTGGCCGATAAATTTAAGAAAGGATAGTTTTGGATTTCAGATTTCGGAATTTCGATTTCGGAATTTATTTTTTTATTTCGGAAGTCGGTCCGCCAATAGGCGGATTGGAATTTGAGAATGTCGATTGAAGTTTGGTTCTAATTTCGTATTCAAAACGCATCATTTCGCATTTAATCATTCTCATTCCGCATTTGGTATTCCGCACTCCGCATTAAAAACTGTCACTTCCTAAGAAATTGATATTTCTTTTCAGGCCGGTGAATTTGGTTCGTTTTACGGCGGAGTTTTTAAATACTTTTTTAAATACTTCTTCGGTGATGTCTTCCCAATCCTGTTTTTTTAAATTTAACAGATCGGGGTGGGGAACAAATGCAGGTTCCTGGTGCAATACCGAAAATTTGTTCCAGGGGCATACGTCCTGGCAAACATCACAGCCAAACATCCAGTTGTCCATTTTGCCTTTAAACTCTTCGGGGATTTCATTTTTTAATTCGATGGTGAGATAGGAGATACATCTGCTGCCATCAACAATATAAGGCCCTACAATAGCTTCAGTAGGGCAGGCATCAATACAATTGGTGCAAGTACCACAATGATCGGCCGTTGGGGCAATGTCATATTCCAGATCAATATCGACTATCAGCTCCGCTAAAAAAAAGAATGAGCCAACACGTTTGCTTATCAGATTGGTGTTTTTTCCTATCCACCCTAAACCTGCTTTTTTTGCCCATGCCTTATCCAGCACCGGTGCCGAATCAACAAAGGCCCGACCGCTTACTTCGCCTATCTGTTCGTTTATAAATTCCAGTAGTTCTTTCAGCTTTTCTTTTATTACCTGATGATAATCGGCGCCATAAGCGTATTTAGAAATTTTAGGCCCCGCCGGATCAACCTGTTGATTTGGAGTGAAATAATTAAGGCCCAGCGAGATCACCGATTTTGCATCATCAACCAATAAACGTGGATCGAGGCGTTTGTCGAAATGATTTTCCATGTAACGCATTTCGCCCTGCATATTGTTTTCTAACCACTTTTCCAGCCGGGGTGCTTCTTCCTCCAAAAATTCAGCTTTTGATATGCCACAAAATATAAAGCCCAGCCTTTTGGCTTCATTTTTTATTAGCGTGCTATATTGCTGTTTGTTTTGGAACATTGCTGCAAATATACCATAAAACTGAATTTTAAAACAGCCCGTTATTTACCCATATAACGATGAGTTCTAAAACCCATCGTTATGAAAAAAATGATTTTATCGACCTGCCAATCGCCCTCAAAACAAAAAATCCCCTTTGAAGTCAAAGAGGATTTTTAAATATCAAAAGTTCCCCCTTTAAGGGGTCAGGGGTTAAAAACTATGTCTTAAGCTATTGCTAAATGTTTTTGTTGACCAGTAGCCACTATCCAATATCCTTCTAACGGTCATCAACGGGTAGTCAGGATCACGTTTGTCAGCCAGTTGGAACGCCAGCTTAAAACCATACTTCTGAACGATTGGTAGTACCGGTTTTTTCCAAACACCAAACGGGTAAGCAAAGTATTCCATTTTTTTGCCGGTAATTTGTTCCAGTTTTTGGGTTGGCTTTTCAATCTGAATCACCCAGTCATCCTTTTTTGGATTTGGGTCATGTTTATATCTGTCAACCCTGTGGTGATCCCAGGTATGGCTGGCAATTACGTTTCCTTCGTCTGATAATTGTTTAACCTGCTCTTTGCTCATGTAATGCGGGCGACCTAAAGAAACCGTCATGATGAAATAAACAGCTTTAAAGCCGTATTTCTGTAAAGTAGGACGTGCAATCTCAAATTGATCCAGATCGGTATCGTCAAACGTAAGCATAATGGGCTTGCTTGGCAGTGGAGTGCCTTTTGTTAGATAAGCGTATAACTGATCGGGCAATATGGTATGGTAACCGCTATCGGCCAGCATTTTTATGTGTTCTTTAAAAGCAGCAACAGGGATAATATAATCTTTTGATGTTTTTGAATCAGTTGGCCTCCAATCGCGGATCTGGTGGTAACATACAATTGGCACTTGTTTGCGGGCCATAATAGCAGCATTGTTTGCTGATTGTGCTGAAGAAACTAAAGCGGAAAAAGAAAGGGCCGCAACAGCTAAAAATTGTTTAATCATTTGGAAACAGATATGTTGTATTTGAGATTTTAAAGTGGGCAAAAGTACTATAATTTTGCCTTTGCATATAAATAAAGAATAACAATAAAAGTTTGAAATTATTTTAAACAGCCTGTTTATAAGGTTATTCTTTTTCCTTCGGCAATTGATCTTTTTGCAGCATCCAATATTTCCATCACTATCATATTGTATTTTAGTGAGGATAGATCATCGGTACCGGGTATTTGATTATGCAGCACGGCGGTTAAATAAATTATCGGATCATTTATTGGTGCCGCCAGCGGATTAACCGTTTTTGAACCTTTAATATTTTCACGCATCCGGCTTACTATATGGCTGGTATCTAAAGCGTGCAGATAGCCGGTTTCGCCATAAACTTCAAAATCTTTTATGGAGAATGGCCAGTTCCATGATCCTTCTATTTGTCCGGTAGCTCCTTTGTATTCTACAATAACAGTGGCATCATCCTCAACTTTTGGATAAACAGCAGGTTTATAATGCCGGGCTATAGCTGTTACTGCAATTGGCCGTTCGCCATGCATCATCCAGGTCATCAGGTCGGCGCCGTAACAGCCGAAATCATTAAGTGCACCGGCTCCGTTTAGTACAGGGTCGGTGAGCCATGCTAAAAACTCTTCGCTACAGCCAATTTCTTTTGGCCCCTGGTGCCCGTCGTGTGCTACCATTTTTCTGATACCGCCGATAGTGCCGGCGTTTACTGTATTGTATATATCCCAGTTGGAAGGATACCAGGTTGTTTCGTAATTGGTTAATACCTTAATGCCATATTCATTGGCCAGTGTTTCCATTCGTTTGGCCTGACTTAAAGTGGCTGCCAGCGGTTTTTCAACCATCACCGGGATATGCAGCGGGGCACAAACCTCAACAATATCTACATGGTTAGCAGCTGCGTTATAACCTAAAACAGCATCGGGTCGGGTTTTAAGAACCATTGTTTTAAGATCGGTAAAAAACAATGAATCGGGTATGTTAAACTGCTTGCCGAATTTTACCCACAGGGCTTTGTTGGGTTCGGCTATGCCAACAATGTTAGCTGTGCCGCTTTTATACCGATTCAAAATGCCATAAACGTGGTTATGATTTAAACCGGCAATGACTAACCTCAAGCTCTTTTGTGCATTTGCTGTGCTTATAAAAGCACCAAGCATGATGGTGAATAAAAATGGTTTTAATGAATTTTTCATGATCTATTTATCAGTTGATAATGAATATGGAGCATCGGCATCTTTTGTACCACGTTGTTTGTTGGGCTGCGCCGACATGTTAAAGTTAATGTTTGCGCCCTTTAGCAATGCTTTATGACTTAACCAGTTAAAATCATAAGGCTGGCCGTTAACCGTCATGGTGTTTACATAAATATTGCTATCGCTGTTATTAGAAGCGTTGATCACTATTTTTTTGCCGTTTTCAAGGTTCACGGTTATTTTTTTAAATAAGGGGGCACCTAACACATACTGATCGCTTGCCGGGCATACCGGGTAAAAACCCATAGCCGAAAATACGTACCATGCTGATGTTTGCCCGTTATCTTCGTCGCCGCAATAGCCATCAGGCGTGGCCATGTATAATTTGTTCATAACATCACGTACGTGGTATTGGGTTTTCCATGGCTGGCCCGCATAGCCATATAAATAAAGCATATGCTGTATAGGTTGGTTACCATGCGCGTACTGGCCCATGTTAACAATCTGCATTTCGCGGATTTCGTGAATCACTTCGCCATAATAGCTGTCGTCGAAAATAGGGGGCAGCGTAAACACGGAATCAAGCTTAGCTATAAACTGTTTTTTACCACCCATCAGGTTAACAAGCCCCTGCATATCCTGAAAAACACCCCAGGTATAATGCCAGCTATTGCCCTCGGTAAAGGCATCGCCCCATTTAAAGGGATTAAAAGGCGTTTCAAAAGATCCGTCCTTATTTTTACCACGCATTAATCCTGTTGATGGGTCAAACAGGTTGCGGTAGTTCAGGGCGCGTTTTTTATAAGTACTAATTTCAGATTCAGGCTTGTGCAAAGCTTTACCTAACTGATAAATGGCGAAGTCGTCATAAGAATATTCTAAGGTACGCGCTGCATTTTCATCTATCTTAACATCATAAGGAACATAGCCTAACTGGTTGTAATATTCAACACCTTTACGGCCTGTTGCCCGCGGACCTTCATTATTGGCACCGTGTACCAGCGCCTGGTATAATGTTTCAATATCATAGCCACGCAAGCCTTTAATATAGGCTTCGGAGACCACAGATGCAGAGTTGTTACCCACCATTACATCAGAATAGCCGGGGCTCGACCATTCGGGCAGCCAGCCACCTTCTTTATAATCGTTTATCAGGCCTTCCTGCATCTCTTTGTTGATGCTGGGGTAAACCAGGTTAAGGAATGGGTAAAGCGCCCTGAAGGTATCCCAAAAGCCTGTTCCGGCAAACATATAACCCGGCATTACTGTGCCTGTGTACGGGCTGTAATGCACCAATTTGTTATTGGCATCAATTTCGTAAAGTTTATTAGGGAAAAACAGCATGCGGTACATGCACGAATAAAATGTACGCATTTGATCAACAGAGCCGCCTTCAACCACTAAATGGTTTAGCGTTTTGTTCCAAACAGCCTTCGCTTTTTGCTCGGTAACATCGAAGCTATCATTACCCTGTTCTCTTTTTAAGTTTAGTTCTGCTTGTTCAAAACTAACAAATGACGATGCTACCCTTAAATGCACTTTTTCGTTATCGCCGGTTTTAAAGCCGATAACAGCGATGGCATGTTTGGCGTGAAGCGATAAAGAATCAGTTAAGGTAGAATCGCTATAGGTTTGCGCAAGTACAATTGGCTTATCAACATAAATTACAAAATAATCCTTAAAGTTTTTCAAAGGCCCGCGGGCAAACTTGGTTGAGTAACCGATGATCTTATTTTCTTTTGGGATAATTTTAACAAATGATCCTTTATCAAAAGCATCTATCACAATAAAAGAACTGTCGTTTTTCTGATAAGTGAACCTGAATTGAGCAGTTCTGTCAGTCGGTGTAATCTCTGTTGTTACATTATGATCAGCCAAAAAAACGCTGTAATAATAAGGTTTAGCAATTTCTGCCTTGTGCGAAAACCAGCTTGCCCGGCCATTTTGCGATACTTTTAAATGACCCGTTACCGGCATAATAGCGAATTGGCCATAATCATTCATCCACGGTGAAGGCTGATGGGTTTCTTTAAAACCGTTTATTTTATGGGCATCGTAAGTATATTGCCAGCCATCACCCATTTTACCAGTTTGCGCCGTCCAGGTGTTCATTCCCCATGGTAGTGCAATAGCAGGGTAGGTGTTGCCGTTTGAAAGATCGTACTTGGAGTCGCTACCCATTAAAGGGTTTATATAATCGACCAGGTTAACAGTTTTAGCTGTTTGTTGCGAGAAGCCTTTAACCGTAATAAGTAAGGCTAAAAAAAGGAAGATATTTTTCATTACAATAGTAAGGGGGTATTTAAGGGATGTTATTTTATTAAAATAAAGACGCATTTCCACCCAGTTTTATTTTACCGAGGTGTTTATATGCGGCTTCAGTAGCTTCGCGACCACGTGTAGTGCGCATTAAAAAGCCTTCCTGTATTAAAAAAGGCTCGTAAACTTCTTCAATGGTGCCTTCGTCTTCGCCCACTGCGGTAGCTATGGTTTTTAGGCCAACCGGGCCGCCTTTAAATTTATCAATTATGGTGCTTAATATTTTGTTGTCCATCTCGTCGAGCCCATGCTCATCAACATTAAGGGCATTTAAGGCATATTTGGCAATTGCCGTATCAATATTGCCGTCGCCTTTTATTTGGGCAAAATCGCGGGTGCGGCGCAATAAAGCATTGGCAATACGCGGCGTTCCGCGACTGCGACGTGCAATTTCATAAGCGCCTTCATCACTGATAGGCGTTTTTAATATAGATGATGATCTGAGCAGGATGGTGGTTAATAGCTTGGCATCATAATATTCCAGCCTGGAATTAATTCCGAAACGGGCGCGTAAAGGAGCCGTTAACAGTCCCGACCGTGTAGTAGCGCCTACCAATGTAAATGGATTCAGCGAAATTTGTACCGAACGGGCGTTGGGGCCGCTCTCCAGCATAATATCAATCTTAAAATCCTCCATGGCCGAATATAAATATTCTTCCACCAGCGGACTTAAGCGGTGTATTTCGTCGATAAATAAAATATCGCCTGTTTCTAAATTGGTGAGCAAGCCGGCAAGGTCACCTGGCTTATCCAAAACGGGACCGGAGGTGATTTTGATACCTACGCCCATTTCATTGGCAATAATATTTGATAGGGTGGTTTTGCCCAATCCCGGCGGGCCGTGCAGCAGCACATGGTCAAGCGCTTCGCCTCGTTGACGGGCGGCTTGCACAAAGACCTTTAAATTAGCTAATATTTTATGCTGCCCTGTAAAATCCTCAAATACCTGCGGGCGCAAAACTTTTTCAATATCACGTTCGGCAGGAGAGAGGCGGTCGCGGTCGGGATCTAAATGCTCGTTCATGCTGTGTAGTGATTAGAGACTAGTGATCAGAGATCAGTTCTTTATTTTAATGTTTTTGCCCGGAGTTTGTTTTCAATGATCAAAGCTATTAAATATGCATCATTTTTTTGGCTAATCACTTATCCCTAACTTCCAGCCTCTATCCTTCAGGATATTTCCTGAAAATAGAGTTGATCTTCATCTGGATAACGCCAAAAAAAGCTTCGCGAAAAATACTTGTCGACATTTTTGATGTGCCGGCCGTACGATCAGTAAATATAATAGGTACTTCCACTAATTTATAGCCGTGTTTTAAAGTGGTATATTTCATTTCGATTTGAAATGCATAGCCCACAAACTTTATTTTGTTCAAATCGAGCGTGTCAAATACTCTTCGTTTGTAGCACATAAACCCGGCGGTAGAATCCTGAATATCAATGCCGGTTATAAAACGTACATAAACCGAAGCGAAATAACTCATCAGTACACGGCTCATGGGCCAGTTAACCACATTTACGCCGTTTATGTATCGTGAACCGATGGCAGCATCAGCGCCTTCAACACAGGCCTCTCTCAATCTTAATAAATCATCAGGATTGTGCGAGAAATCGGCATCCATTTCAAAAATGTAATCGTAATTGTGCGCAATGGCCCATTTAAAGCCGTGAATATAGGCAGTACCTAATCCTTGTTTGCCGGCGCGTTCTTCTATAAACAGCCGTTCGGGATATTCGAGCTGCAATTGTTTAACTATATTTTGAGTGCCGTCTGGCGATCCATCATCAATAATCAACAAATGAAAATCATGGGGTAAAGAGAACACCCGGCGAATCATGCGCTCGATGTTTTCTTTTTCATTGTAAGTCGGGATAATAACTATGCTATCTGGCACTGAAAAAAATATAATAAAGAGTGGGTAAAATTAATTGATTTTGCCAGCATTAAAAATAAAAAAGCAGTAAAGTATTTTCACCTCACTGCTTTTTTACATAATGCACCAAATTTACAGTTGGTGTGTATCTGCAATTACCTGATTGTCAATATAAGGATCGGTAATGTAGTTGCGTTCCTTCAGTCGCGGCGAAATAAACAGGAATGCCACCACAAACACGCAAATAAATATCACGAAGAACCATTCGTAGTTTGCACCTTTAAGGTTACGCGCCCACCAGCCGCCATGTTCGATAAAACTATTAACAACGGCGGTAATAAGATTGCCAAAGGATACCACCAGGAGCCAGAGCCCGGTCATGGTGCTTTTCATTGATTTTGGCGAATGCGTATAAGCGTATTCCAGACCGGTAATTGATACCAATACTTCAGCAGCTGAAAGAATCATAAATGCAAATATCTGCCACCAAATTGATGGCGTGCCGCCGTGCTCGATACTATTGTGTGTAAAGGCAATTACCACGAACGATAACGCAGTTAAAATTAAGCCGAGACCAAGCCTGCGCAATGGAGTGGTTTTTAAGCCAATCTTGTCAAACCATGGGTATACTACATAGTTGAAAAATACTATAAATATCATCAGGAAAATAGTATTAAACGTTGATACCGAACCCGGATCAATAATGAATGAAGTAAAGCCAAGATTGATATTGCGGTCTGATTTAGCGGCATAAAGGGTCCATTCAGATAAGCATTGATCCCAAACTGCCCAGAATGCCAATGCGAAAAAGAACACGGCCATTACGCGGTAAACGGCTTTCATGCCCTCTACCTTCTCAGGATCGAACGGGCCTTTGGCAACGTCAAGCAGCGACTGGCCCGGTTTGCGTTGCCCCATATGGGTTAATGCATAAAATGTTATAAATACCAGGTTATTGCGGTTAACGCCCTGCGGCGGAACTTTTACATATAATTTGCGGCCCATGAAAAATATTATGGTGGCCAGCGCCATCAATATACCCGGGACACCGAAAGCCCATTTAGGCCCATATAGGCGATAGGTAATTGGAATAGCTATGGTTGACAACATGGAGCCGGCATTGATGCTGAAATAGAACCAGCCGTAAATCTTCGAAAGCAAATCCTGGTTGCTGGCATCAAATTGATCACCAACGTTGGCCGAGACGCATGATTTTATGCCACCCGCACCAATAGCAACCACGAGCATGCCGATTTCAAAGCCACCAAGGCTGGCATCGAACATTGATAATAAAAGATGCCCCAGGCAGTAAACCATAGAGATATACAATATGAGCTTGTATTTGCCGGTAAACCAGTCGGCCACCATGCCGCCCACAAATGGCAGCGCGTATGCAACCATTACAAACAGGTGATTTAGCTTGTTGGCATGTGCGTCGGCCTGTTGGGATAACGCGGCATTGCCCGTAGGATTAAAAAACTGTTTTACTAAAAACAGGGTAAGTATGGAGCGCATTCCATAAAAGCTGAATCGCTCTGCAGCTTCATTCCCAATAATATAGGGAACACTTTTGGGGAATCTTGACTTAACGGGTGCCGAGGCCGGGATTGTTTCTTCCATTATTTAAATTAAAAATTTTGCTAAAGTAATATATTTCCGGTAAATCAAAATTTAATGCTGATTGTACGCTTAAATATGATGTTAATATTTGGTTGCTGATTAATTAAAGTTCTTATTTATTTGTATGCTGTATTATTGACATATTTAGTTGTCAGTAGCAGCTTTTTCAGCTTCGTCCTGCTTTTTTGGGTCGATATACTGATCATCGTGTACATCCGGCATATTTCGCATATCCAGGTTTTGTACGTATGCCCAGCGGCCATTTTTTTCGAGGTAACCATCGTAACTTAAATCGGGCCCATAGCTGTTTAGCTGATCTTTTAATTTCCTATCGGGTGGCGAAAGGTGGTCAAATACAATTAAGTTATGATCGGGTACGTATCTTAACAGCATTGATGCCTGGCGGGTATATTCAAATACCACTCTTTTGCGGGTTTTGCTGGGGCCATCAAAAATAGGCATGCCGAAAAAAGGCTTATCATCCTTAAAAGAAAGCACATCAATTACTTTTTTTGTTGCCTTTAGCGTGTAACCTTTCCATCCCAATAATATATAATATGATTTTGGAGAAACAACATGTATAATTTTATAATACTGAGCGCCGTACCATTTGTAGTTGTTGGTGATAGAATCTTCGGGATTGGCTAATTGAGAAGAATAATCATTTAGCGGGAACATTTTCAGTTCGCTGCCATTGTTCATTTGTACGGTTCCGTAATAGCGGTAGCTGCCATCATCGTTTTGCACGTGCCAGGTTAAAATCCGGAAATGATTATCGGGCGAAATGGTAATGGTGATGGCTTTTAATGAATCAAAAGGGTAAAGGTATGAGTTGGGTACCTTTAATGCGCCCACTAATGTTTTAATGAATGCGTAGTTGGCATTTTTACGTTCCACATCAAGCGTATCGTTTATTAAATGTTTGCCCAATTGTTTCAGGGTATCTTCGTACAGATGCAATTTTTTGACGGTAGGACTCTCGTCAGGTTTTTGGGCGAAAATAAAACAGGGCATAAGGGCCGGTAAAAAACAAATAATCAATAACTTTTTCATGTTACTAATTAACGCAAATTTTCAATAACCATTGCGCTTGCTCCGCCTCCGCCATTACAAATTCCGGCAGCGCCGTATTTTCGGTTATTTTGGTTCAATACACTAAGTAAAGTTACTATGATGCGGGCTCCCGAAGCACCCAGCGGATGCCCTAAAGCCACGGCACCCCCGTTGACATTCACCTTTGCCGCATCAATTTTTAAAAGCTGATTATTGGCGATGGAAACAACAGAAAAAGCTTCGTTAATTTCAAAATAATCTATTTGCTGGGTTGATAAACCTGCTCTGTGCAGTGCCAAAGGAATAGCCTTTGAAGGCGCTGTGGTGAACCACTCCGGTGCCTGTTGTGCATCAGCATAAGAAACTATTTTAGCTAATGGCTTTATGCCAAGTTCTTCTGCTTTTTCTTTGCTCATTAAAATCAAGGCGGCAGCACCATCATTTAATGTTGATGCATTAGCTGCGGTAACTGTACCGTCTTTTTTAAATACAGGTTTTAAACCCGGAATTTTATCAAACTTAACGGCATTGGGTTCTTCGTCATCAGCAAATAAAGTGATGTCGCCTTTTTTGTCTTTTAATTCAACGGGAGTAATCTCTTCTTTAAATTTACCATCCCCCTGCGCCTTTTGTGCTCTTTTATATGATTCAATGGCAAATGTATCCTGATCCTCGCGGCTTATATTGCATTCTGCAGCGCATAATTCGGCTGCCGAGCCCATGTGATAATCATTATAAACATCCCATAAACCATCTTTTATCAGTCCGTCGGTTAGTTGTCCATTGCCAAGTCTGTATCCATTGCGGGCCTTATCCAGGTAATAGGGCACATTGCTCATGCTTTCCATACCGCCTGCCAAAACAATATCATTTTGACCCAGTGCTATACTTTGGGCCGCCAGCATAATAGCTTTCATCCCCGATGCACATACTTTATTAATGGTAGTGGCCGGTAAATAGGGTAAACCGGCAAATATGGCCGCCTGGGTTGCCGGTGCCTGCCCCAAATTGGCCGATAATACATTGCCCATATAAACCTCTTGTATTTGGTCAGCTTTAAGACCGGCTTTTTCAATGGCCGATTTTATAACTACCGCGCCAAGTTGCGTGGCCGATAAACTGGCTAAACTACCTCCGAAACTACCGATAGGGGTACGGGTTGCTGAAACAATTACTACTTCTCTCATAAAATAATATTAAAAGCGGACGACAAAGTTAATATATTTACTATGCATGCATCGTAAATATTGTATGGAAATTCATTTTTTAATTTAGCAAAGGCCCCATCAATAAGAAAAACTGCTTATAACAGAAACTTATATTATTTTTGCGGGGTTACAAACATAGATGGCAAAATTATCTTCAACGCGCCAAAAGGCTATTTTACGGAAATACTCCCGTAATCTTAAGTTTTTTATGATGCTGGCCAGCGTTTGTGTAATTGTTTTTACACTTCCAAAACAGGCGAAATTTAGTTACGATATTGAAAAAGGACGGATATGGAATCAAAAGGAGCTGATATCGCCCTATAATTTTGCCATATTAAAAACCCCCGAGGAAATTGAGGCCGATCAGAAAACTGCGCTTGGCAGTATTACACCCATTTACCAGTTAGATGAAGATATGGGCGGCCATGAAATAGATGGTTTTAAAAATGACCTGGAAATAAAGTGGCACAATTCGGGATTTAACAACAGGCAGAAAGCCAATTATATTGCTGCCGGAAGCAACCTGTTAAATGAAATTTATAACAGGGGCATTTTGATGCTTAATGCCAAGTATCAGCAAGGTTCCGAGAATTATTCTGTCACTATTTTAAATAAAAATGTTGCTACGGATAAAAATACGACCGACTTATTTACCAAAGAGAAAGCGTTGGCCTATTGCGACAAAGTATTAAGTGCACGCACAGATATTGACAAAGCCTTTTTGCTGGATCTGCTCAGCAACCGTTTGCAGTATAATTTGAGCTATGATAATAAATTAACATCGCGCCTGGAAAAAGAGGTGTTGGATGGCCTTTCGACAACAAGGGGCATGGTGCAGAAAGGTGAGGTTATAATTTCAAAAGGTTCTGTTGTGAGTGATGAAGTTTATCAGAAACTGCAATCGTTCAAAAAGGCATTTGAAGACAACGCCCGGATAAACGGCGACCGGCGACTGGTGTTGCTGGGACAGTTTTTGCTGGTAGCCATTGCCATTACCTTGCTGATGGTGTTTTTATACTTGTTCCGTAAGGATATTTATGAAGATAACCGTTTGGTGAGTTTAATTTTACTGGTAATTACTGCCATGCTGGGCACGCTTTCATTGGCTATTAAGCTACAGTTGCCCAACCTGTATTTTATACCGTACTGTATAGTTCCCATCATCATCCGGATTTTGTTTGATACACGTTTGGCGCTCAACATACACTTGCTGGTGGTATTAATTGCCGGTTTTTTTGTGCCCAACAGCTTTGAATTTGCTTATTTTGAGATCACCGCGGGTATGGTTTCTATTTATAGTATAAAAAATCTGATCAGACGCGAGCAGTTCCTGATATCGGCACTGATTATTACGGTCAGTTATTTTGTTGCTTTTTTGGGGATATCGCTGATCCGCGAGGGTAGTTTCAGGAATTTTGACTTGATGGACTTCGTTCCCTTTGTGGTGAGTGTGCTGCTCACGCTGCTGGCTTACCCGTTGATTTACATTTTTGAGAAGATATTTGCCATTACATCAGATATTACCCTTATTGAGCTCACCAATACCAACGCGCCTTTACTGCGCGAAATGGCCTTTACTGCCCCCGGCACCTTTCAGCATTCATTACAGGTGGCCAACCTGGCCGAAAATGCTATTTACTCCATAGGTGGCAATGCTTTACTGGTTAGGGCAGGAGCCTTGTATCATGATATTGGCAAAATTGAAAATCCGCTATATTTTATTGAGAACCAAAGTCCGGGTTTTAATCCGCATGATAAGTTGTCGTACCAGGAGAGTGCGCAGATCATCATCAGGCATGTGAGCAAGGGCATTGAAATGGCGCGGAAAGCCAATCTGCCCGAAATTGTGATTGACTTTATACGAACGCATCACGGTGATACCCGGGCCGATTATTTTTACCAGTCGTTTTTGAAAAATTTCCCCGAAAAATTCGTTGATGAGAACACTTTCAGGTATCCGGGACCGGTACCTTTCTCAAAAGAAGGCGGTGTTTTGATGCTTGCCGACTCGGTTGAGGCTGCTTCAAGAGCATTAAAAGAACCCGACGAAGCTTCGATAAGCAACCTGGTTGACCGCATTGTAAAATACAAACTTGATCAGAACCAGTTGAAAGACAGTAATATAACGTTGAAAGATATTGAAACGATAAAAACTATTTTTAAACGAATGCTGATGAGTATTTACCACGTAAGAATAGATTACTAGAAAAAACACTTTTTTTTTTGACGGCATAACCTAATTGCTATATTTGCAATCCCGAAAAAAAGGGACTATAGAAATAAAATACGGAGAGATGCCTGAGTGGCCGAAAGGAACAGTTTGCTAAACTGTCGTACTGGCAACGGTACCGAGGGTTCGAATCCCTCTCTCTCCGCCTTCGCCAGCCGAAGCTGGCTACGGCGGATGAAATCCGCCAGTAGACTGCGAAGGCTGGCTTCGCTCGCCGAGCAGAATGTTTGGGGAGAACCTCGCCAGCAGTTTGTGAAAAAAAGAAAATTTAAAGCCCGATGAGATTTTATGTTTCATCGGGCTTTTTTTATTTTAGCCGCCAACCGGAAACCTTATTATGTGGTACTATGTCTATATCCTTGAGCTTAATAATGGTAAGCATTATGTTGGGTGTACCGTAAACCTTAAAGAGAGATTTTCCCGTCACAAAAAAGGGCGTGTTACGTTCACCAAATCACATCTTCCGTTAAAATTAGTTTGGTGTTGCTCTTTTCCCGATAGGTATAAGGCGTATGAATTTGAACGTTATCTCAAATCGGGTTCGGGAAGAGCGTTTGCGATAAAGTATTTATTTTAGGCTTTTTTTAGCAAGTAGAATGCTTGCTAAATTGGAGGACGAAGTTACGCTCACGCTAAACTTCGACCAGTTTATGATTAGATGTTAATGTGACGGATGGGCTTTGTACAACAACCTGTATAGATCATCCTCGCTTATCTCACTTTTATCGAAATCTCTCCTCATAATAGCTATAGCTGTCAGAAATCTGTGTATACCATCTCTACCGCTCATTTCATTTCCGTTGGCACAAAAGTTAGCTAGTGTTTTTACTGCATCTGGACTTCCATACATTGCTATTCTCATTTTTGCATCTAAAATCAACGAATTGAACTCAGCCATCTTATGTTTATCTATATTGGGACCTGCCGCTACTCCAGCAATACCTTTTATGTAATCAACATATGCTTGTACTTTTAAGTTTGCATTCTGTTTAATACGTTCAAGGCGCTTTTGTATGATGTATGCAATAACTGCCGCAATGATGCTTGCTGCCAAAGTAAAGAAACCTGCAATAAATGCAACTAAAAGTTTGTCATTTATCATTTTTAAATATAAACATTCGTAGTAAATAACTTATCAAGTATTCTAATGGATTTCCTTAATCTCTGATTAATGTTGCTAGTGGTTAAACCATCTAGAAATGTTAGTGAGGACACAAGGTGTTCGATTATGCTCCCTTTCTCCGCCATAAACAAAAAGACCCTGCATGCAGGGTCTTTTGTTTATAATGTTTGCCAAATTTCGTTTGAAAATAAGCCAGATTAAATATCCAATGAATTACCAAATCTTTACTCTTTGGTTTTCTGGTTTGTAATTTTTATCGCCCGGCTGTACATTAAATGCCTTGTAAAACGGTTCAAAATTCATTAGTGGGCCATTTACACGCCACATGGCCGGTGAATGCGGATTGGTGTTCACGTAGGTCCTGAGAAACGCATCTCGTGTTTTTACCCTCCATATTCTGGCAATAGACAAAAAGAAGCGCTGGTCCGGCGTAAAGCCATCAATTTTAACATTTCCTTTTCCCTGTTCCGTCATCTTAAATGCATCATAGGCAATAGCAATACCACCATTATCGGCGGTATTTTCACCCAATGTCAAGGCTCCCTTTATATGAACAGTATCTAAAACGGTAAATGAACTATATAAATCAGCTAACTGTTTTGTTTTCTCCCTGAACTTTTGATAATCTTCCTTTGTCCACCAGTTTTTTACGTTACCCTCCTTATCATATTGCGCGCCCTGGTCATCAAAGGCATGTGTCATTTCATGGCCAATCACCATCCCTATGCCGCCATAGTTGATGGCATCATCTGCCGAAAAATCAAAATAAGGGAATTGCAAAATACCGGCGGGGAAAACAACTTCATTAAACGATGGATTATAGTAAGCCGTAACTGTAGATGGTGTTGTACCCCATTCTGTTCTATCAACCGGCTTGTTCAATTTCGCCAATTCAAAATTATAACTGTTTTGGTTAAGCGACAGGATGTTTTCAAAGTATTTGGTTCTGGTAATCTGCACCTTATCATAATTGCGCCATTTATCCGGGTAACCTATTTTTTTGGTAATAGCGTATAATTTTTCTTTTGCTTTTTGTTTGGTGCTGTCACTCATCCAATCCAAATGATTGATCCTGTTTTCGAACGATTTTTGCAAATTGTTTACCAATGCAAGCACACGTTTTTTTGCATCCTCATTAAAATATCGTTTTACATATAATTGCCCTAAAGCCTGCCCTAAATAACTGTCAACGTTTTCGGTCATGATCTGTCTGCGGGATTTTTGTGTGGCTTGTCCCGATAATACTTTATTAAACTCAAATGAGGCATCTACAAATGGTTTACTAAGCGTTTCGGCGTAGTTTTGGAGGGTGCTTGCTTTTAAATATATTTTCCAGTCATTTATAGATATTGCTTTCAATTGTTCATTTAACTTATCGTAATAAGCAGGTTGGGCCATATCAATAGAATCGGTTGTTGCACCTAAGTCGGCAAGCAATGTTTCCCAATCTATATTAGCTTGTGTTTTGCTGATGGATGCAACCGCTATTTTATGGTAATTTGCTTTTACATCTCTTAGTTCAATATTTGTTTTATGCGATGCGGCATTTTGTTTTTCGATGCTGTAAGTAATATCTGCATCCTTAGTAGCTGCGGCAACATCACTCCCGGTTAATTGAAATAAGGTGCTAATGTATTTTTTATAGGCTTGCTGAATTTGGAGTGTAGATGAATCTGTTTTAAAATAATAATCCCTTTCAGGTAAACCAATACCAGTTTGAGAAACATGGGCAATGTTGATGCTGCTGTTTTTGTTGTCGGGATAAATACCAAAGCTAATAACCGAACTATTTCCAGTTTTTAGTTCTGCTGCTACAAATTTGATCAGCGATGGTATATCGTTAATAGCATCAATACGCGCAAGTATTGGCTTAATGGGTTGGTACCCACGTTGATTAATAGTAGCCATATCCATGCCGGAAGCGTAAAAGTCACCTACCTTCTGTTCAACGCTTCCCATATTGTTCTTGGTTTTTGAAACACTGTCCAGAATGTTTTGCAACAGTTGCTTTTGGGGGATGTTCATGAAACTATATGAACCTACACCTGATTGATCGCCGGCAATTTTAGCAGTGTCATACCAGCGCCCGTTAACATAGCGAAAGAAATTGTCGCCGGGTTTTGTCAGGGAGTCAATTCCGGCTACATCAATAAAAGTTTTCTTGTGACCATCCTGATACTTCCATGCGCTCAAAACAACTAACGCTACACACAGATAAAATACTTTATTCATAAACTGTAAGATTTGCTTAAAGGTAATAATTTTTTTACGCGGCAGTAAAATGAAAAAGAGAGGATATTATTTATACGACTATAGGTATCTTCTCCCTTAAAATCAGGCTCCGCGAAGAGCGTTTATAATAAAGCATTTACTTCCTTATAGAATTGTAACCTTTGGCAAATCGACCCCGATGCCTTTAAGTGCGGCGTAGGTTAGCTTATCCATCGTCGCATCGTCAAAGCAAATGGTTTTGAGGCCACGATAATATTTATTAGTCAAGGCATACGCAGGACGAAAAGATACATTTTTAAGTGTTGCGCCCTTAAATGTAGCTTCGTTCAGCGCCGTCTTGTCAAACCATACATCTGTAAAGGTTTGCCCATCAAAGCATATGCCCCGCAAATCAGAATACTTAAAGTCTACACCGTTAAAGCTGCAGTTTTCAAAGACTGTTTTTCTAAGGTCGGTCATGGTTAGCTTAACGTCGATCATTTTTGCATCTGTAAATTTTACCCCGGTCAGCCCTGATTTACTGAATTCCGTGCGTACAAGAATGGTCTTGTTGAAGCTCGCATCCGTGAGGTCAATGGCGGATAGGGCACAGTCTGTCAGATTCGTTCCATCGAAATTGGCTTCACCTACATCACTGCCCGTAAACGAGCTGCCGGTTAAATCTGCGCCCGCAAAGTTAGCGCCGCGCAACGCACTCCCGTTAAATTTCCTTTTATGTGCTATAACGCCGGCGAAGTCAGTATTGGAAAGGTTGCTCCCGCTAAAGTTTGTCAGCAGCTCCCGTTCCGGCGGGCCAGATAGGTTTGCAGCTTCCTGTACCGGTTGCTCCATGTTGTCAATGGTCATCTTAAAAGCTGTGTCATCAGCAGGGGGGAAGTTTTCTGAAAAATAGTTCAGGTCGACAGCCAGAATTTCCGCGAGGCGATTTAAAGTAATGATATCCGGCATTGATTCTCCGCGTTCCCACTTTCCCACTGCTTGCGGGCTGATAAACAGTCGTCCGGCAAGGTCTGCTTGAGAAATATTGAATTTCTTTCGTGCTTCGGCAATTTTGCTGCCGATCATCTTAGTTTCCATAATACTATCTTTTTGTTTTTTTGACACCACAAAGATATTCGGCCTCATTTCCATAATCATAAAAAATACAGCCACTATTAGTTGTAATTATGCTACTTATGGTTGTTATTAAACAACCTGTGGTAGTATACGTCGGAATTTAAATATTATCGATTGAACTATGAAATAGGGGCTTGGTAATAAAGTAATTATTTTAGATGCGTTTAAGCATATGATGCTGTAGTGGCCGGTATTTAATTTTGAGTATTGGCATTCAAAACTTAGTTTTATATAAGCGTGACTTAAATAGGCGGAGATAAACAAACTATAATTATTAAAATCAGCCAGCGATGATAACTCTAAACAACACTTCAAGAAAGTTTTGCGTGCTTAGCGGATGCAGCGGCATTATGGGAGTTGTTCTGCTGATCATTTCGTTTAACATTAATCCGGGTCCGGCGCCTAATGCCACACTCAATCAATTAATTGAATTCGGAAACCACTATTACGCTGCTATCTTATGGGGGGCATGGCTTCAGGCAATTGCGCCGGTTCTGATCGTGCTTTTTGCTTTTTCACTTGTTAAACTTTCCGGGGCCACAAATTCGCTCGCCGGCTGGATGACTATGTTTGGTGCGGTGGTATTAATGATTGTTAGCCTTATTGAAATTACATTTTATATTGCGGTTGTTTTTATATCACCCAAAATTGGTATTGTGATCAATTTAAATGCTATTCATGCTGTACAGCATCTTTATTTTATTGTGGCTGCTCCAACGCTTTTTATTGCGTTGGGAGCTGTTTTGTATAGAGCAAATGTTTTGCATCGTATGTTCTCGTATTCTGCATTTTTCCTCGGGATTGCGTTTGGCGTAATCGGGATGGTTTTTTTGCTGCAACTGGTTCTCCCAATGTGGGTAACTGCAATTGCCGGCATACAAGCCATTTGGTGGCTTGCGGCATCAATCTCATTGATAGCCAGATCGGGAAAATTGGCTTCAGCATAATTTTAGATATTGATTGTCTCTTATAAAAAGCCCTTTTTCAATCCTCTATAGCTTCAATACCTTGTTCCTTCAATTTTGCCACTCCACCTTTCATTGTTGCGACTTGTTCCTGTGAGTGTCCCTGCCAGATAGTAATCTCGCCAACAATCTTAAACGGATCTTTTGAGCGGTACGACATTGTTGGATTACCCGGGAATTTTTTGTCTGTTAAATTGGGGTCGTCCTCAATTGAGCCGGTTGGTTCTACTAAATATATTCTTTCACGCGCGTCGCCTAAAGCAAGTTCAGCACCCCAAATAGCAGCATCAAGCGTAGCGGTAAGATAAATGTATTTCGCTTTGTTTTTTTGTCCGTAGTTTGAGTTAATACCAATTTCAATAAAGTCGCCAATCTTTAAGTCAGCCTTTGTGCCGTGGAAAAACGTTTGAGCAAAAGGGCGAGGAGTGGCGTCATTTTGTTTGTTTTCAATTTTGTTTGTTTCCATAGTTGTTAGGGTTATCGTTAATGACGTTCTTTTCATTATCGATAAGATAAAAATACAAAATAAACTTTTTTATTGACATTGGAGATTGAGTGACGCTGCAGTTAAACCAGGCTTATTTAAGTACCCGTCCATCAGGTAACATGCCTGGAGGGGCGGAGGAGGGGAACGGGTGGATATTTAGCTCGGAGCATTTAAAAATGTATCGTTGACATCTAAAAAAATAAAAAAACAGCCGAAAGATTGTGCACAAGGAAGTATTTAATCAGGTTGTATGCAATGCAAAGTGCTTTATATCAATAATATATGTAAAAAATACCTTGTTTTTGCATGTGCAAATTAAGTACTTGATATTGGCAATAAAACTATATATGTTTGTAACAAACCTGTTGTTTACCAATTAATGCCATGTTACAAGATTCATACGGATCAGGAGTTAGCGCACCGGTTAAAGGATAGCGACGAGCTTGCTTTTACCGAAATTCACAATAGGTATTACGGTATACTGTACCGGCACGCCTATAAAAACCTTGCCGATGAACAGGAAATTGAAGACATATTGCAGGATGTTTTTATTTATCTGTGGCATAACCGCCAGTATATTGATCCTGCCGAAAATATTGCTGCTTATTTGTATACAGCCGTACGAAATAAGATGCTCAATAATTTCAGGCATAGTAAAATTAAACAAAAGTATATCTCATCACTGCAATCATTCATCAACAACCATCAGCCCGAAACTGATGAAAGCATATGCCTGAAACAATTAACTGCTATAATTGAGGCCGAGGTATCTCAATTGCCTCCTAAAATGCGCCAGGTGTTTGAAATGAGTAGAAATGGCAATCTTTCGCACCAGGAAATAGCCGAACAATTGCAGATTAGTACGCACACTGTTAAAAAACAGGTAAATAATTCCTTAAAAGTTTTACGACTAAAACTATCAGGCAAATTTTTTTCATTTTTTTTCTGATTCATCTACTCCCAGCGGCGTACTTAGGTGCATATAGCATAATCAGGGGCATCAGCTCCGCTACCAATTATGTCTAAAAAAGACGCAGCAGACTTATTGAACCGGTATTTAGCCGGTAATGTAACCGATGATGAAAAAGCTTTGGTTGAAAGCTGGTATGTAAACTATTCAAAAAATGCCCAATTGCCTGATATCGATGACCAGCAATTGGAGGATAGCCAGCAGGATAATTTATTAAAATTATTGGTTAAAATACGCCCCAGGGCAAAACACAACTACTTTCGATACCTAAAGGTAGCTGCCGCTGTGTCCGGTTTTATAATTGTATCATTGACACTATTCAGGTCATTTACTGCTGATAAAAAACAAACTGCAACTATAAAACCGATACATACTCTTCAGCCTATCCCGCCAGGAGGCAATAAAGCCATACTTATTTTATCTGACGGAAGTTCAATTGCATTAACTGATGCCAAAAAAGGAGAACTGGCTAATGATAAAGGGGTAAAAATAAACAAAAAGGCAAATGGCCAAATTACCTATACACGCAACGGGGTAAGCGTAGAACAACAGGTTAACGCTTTTAATACCGTAATTACCCCACGCGGAGGGCAGTACCAACTGGTACTGAGCGATGGTACAAAGGTTTGGCTAAACTCGGCCTCTTCTTTAAAATATCCGGTAACCTTTACGGGTAATAAACGCGAAATTGAACTTTCGGGAGAGGCGTATTTTGAAGTTGCCCACAATCAGCATAAACCATTCAGGGTAATATCAAACGGGCAAATTGTTGAAGTTTTAGGCACCCACTTTAATGTAAACGCTTATGCCGACGAACCTGCCGCTAAAACTACGCTGCTGGAAGGCTCGGTTAAAGTACAATCAAACGGCATAAGCAAAACCATAAAGCCAAATGAGCAGGTAATGTTGAAGGATGGTGCTATGAGTATAGCTAAAGTAGATGTAAATGAAGCCGTAGCCTGGAAAAATGGCTTCTTTTATTTTAAAGACGATGACATTAAAAGCGTGATGCGCCAGTTGGCCCGCTGGTACAATGTTGATATAAAATACGAAGGCGAAATACCGCAAAGAGAGTTTTCGGGCGAAATATCCAAAAATATTGATGCTTCCAAATTATTGGCCATTTTAAGTTTCGAGAAGATAACCTATCACATCGAAAACAAAACCATTATTATAAAACCGTAAACCATATCCATTCAATCCAATTAATTAAACCAAATCAATTATGAGAAAAAAGATACAAATGAGACTTTAAGGCAATTGCCTCACTTACAGGTTAATTAAAAATGCGTACCCCGACGGCTATCAGGGCACGCGTATTTGAGTAACCTCCTTTTCAGGACAACAAATTCATTTCAGCAAATTGTGTATTAACTCAAACATATCAAAAGTATGACTTTAAATGTTATTTTAAAAGCCATCAATAAACCGTGGCTGCCCCAAAAAACCTTATTGGTTATGAAGCTGACGACTTTTATCTTACTAATTACCTTTCTACAATGTAGCGCCAAAGTATTTAGTCAAAAAATTAATATTAACGAGACCGATGTCCCTCTAAAAAAGGTACTGAGTTTAATTAATCAGCAGTCGGGCTATGTCTTTTTTTACGAATCAAAAGATATCAAAAACAAAACAATAACTGTAAATATTAAAGATGCCTCAATTAACGAAACATTAAACAAGTGTTTAAAAGATGAGCAGTTAAATTATGTAATTATCCAAAACACCATTTTCATTAACAAGCAGGAAAATAAAACCAATACTCCTGCAGTGTTACCGGTGCAGGCCGTAGTGTTAAGCATAACCGGGCAGGTATTGGACGAAAAGAACCTCCCATTACCAGGCGTTACCGTAAAACTTAAAGGTAGCGCTGTTGGTGCGGTGACTGATAACCAGGGCCAGTTTAAGATAGATGTGCCCAACGCTAATGCAGTGCTCGTGTTTTCGTTCGTCGGTTACACAACCCAGGAAGCGGTTGTGGTGCCCGATAAGTCAATGACTATTCACATGAAGCTCGATGAATCAAAGCTTAATGAGATAGTAGTAATTGGCTATGGAACTATAAAAAAATCAGACTTAACCGGAGCCGTAGCATCCGTGCAGGCTAAGGACCTGGTAACAGCCGGTTCAAGTTCTGTTGATAAGGCCCTTCAGGGTAAGTTAGCGGGTGTTGATGTAGAATCAGCGGGCGGCGCGCCGGGTTCAGGCATGTCCATATTAGTGCGTGGTGTGGGTACAATTAATAACACCACTCCGCTTTATGTGGTGGATGGTATGTATGTAAGCAGCATAAGCAATATAGCGCCGGGCGATATAGCAAGCATATCTGTACTTAAAGATGCATCGGCAGCTGCTATTTATGGTACACGGGCTGCCAATGGCGTGGTTTTGGTTACAACAAAATCAGGTTCGGGCAACCAAACCTCCATCTCATTCGATTCGTATTACGGCGTTCAGAGTATCCAGAAAAAACTCAGCGTATTAAATGCAACGCAATGGGGACAAGTGGATAATGCCATGCATGACAATGCAGGCGTAGCGAGGTTACCACTTGCTAACAAGCCCGACTCATTAGGCCCGAGTACCGACTGGCAAAATGCAATTTATCGCACAGCGCCTATTCAAAACTACGAACTGAATATCAGCGGCGGCGGCAAAGGCACTACTTATAGTGTTTCGGGAGGATACCTTGATCAGAAAGGTATTGTTGATGAAACCGGATATAACCTGGTAGCGTGGCTTATAATCAAAATCATGGGTAAGGTAATCGGTGTATCCAAAATTGATTTTATAATAAAAGCCTTTTACTATATCAACCTGACCAAAAGTATTGATTAAAGCACTATTGGTACGGGTGGTGCTTTGTTCCAGGTATAACTGTGCAACAGGGTTTTCAACGTTGATTACTGATCCTGTAGGCCCTGCATATCCTCCTACGGCTGTTGGGTCATAAATTTGAAAAGCGGGTATACTTTTTGCCGCAGA
>Ga0206982_1078_pt1 | contig 33034 bp, 31 predicted proteins | sample Alteio_BWMinCont_18_FD_153493 | JGI IMG/M metagenome (GOLD analysis project Ga0206982, IMG submission 153493) | Enriched cells from forest soil in Barre Woods Harvard Forest LTER site, Petersham, Massachusetts, United States -... | ecosystem: Environmental > Terrestrial > Soil > Temperate forest >... | reverse complement strand
AATAACCTTTATGTGTAATTAGGGGAAAATCCTTAAATAGAATTGATCGCAAATGACTAAATACCACCAGAAATGCGGATGTCCATCGTAATAAATGAATAAAATTTGATCGTGAAATGTCTGCTTTTTGCATTACCTAAATAAAAAAATCATTATAAGAACAGCATGATTGAGTTAAAAAAAGATATCTAATATTTTATAGAATATCTCAAATATTGTTAGTATCAATCAACAATAGCCCTCAAAATATCAATATTATGGGGACCGGAACTAACCTATTCTATTTAATTAAACAACTCTACTAACAATTCATGCATCCTATTCTCAATCATCCAATTATTATTTTTGAAAACCTGATATGCTCGCTTCCCTACTTCGGTTGCCAGATTTGGCTGCGATAAAACACACTTAATAATTGATGAGCATTCGGCTTCGTTATTATAAAAGAAAGCTGTTTCTCGGTCAACGAACATTTTTTCATGCGCCGGAGTTCTGCGAACTAAAGCCGCTGTAGCGCATCCAGGAATCTCGTATGATCGCATGGTCCATTCATCGTGGTTGGAATCTGATACAGTACATAGTGAAATGACGGAACAACGAATAATATCCGCATATGCCTCACCCCAAACAGCAGGATGAAAGTTATCAGGAAACCTGCGCACTAAGTCACCGGCACGTTTTTTCCATAATTGGCCAAAAATATGTATGTCGATGCCATCATTTAATAACCGCTCAATAAATGCTCCTCTTTTATCCATACAAGTACCCACAAAGCTTACAGGATACTTTTTTTCAACTAAACCGTTTTTAGGTGGATGATATAAAGGGCTATATATTCCGTGTTCCCAAAATCGAATTTTTTTTGCCCCCAGTAACCGTAAATTTTCAATATCGCTTGAGCGTTTAACCAAATGCAGATCGAAATAAGGTATTAACTTAAAATAATCTTTCCACATCCATTTATCACCAAATCTGTCACCCCATGGATTATCATCCTGAATAGAAATTAAATAAGGCCTGGGATTGATTTCTTGTATTTCTTTTAACACAGTTGGCTGAATTTCTCTGGGCCATTCTAACCACACAACATCCGGTTTATTATCCCTGCAACATTGGATAAGATCTGTTTCCAGCGCGGATGAATTTTGTCTGAACCTGGGGGTCTGCAAGATTTTTGCAAAAGGCTCGGCCCACTTTCCAAGCGGCGAAGCGTATTTTTGCGTATTAAATATAATCACATCTAAACCGCATTGCTGCAGAGCCCAAAGCCTTTGATGGCCTGAAGCGCCGGGGTTATTAAGATGTGCAGCAAAAACTATTTTCATATTTCTATAAACCAGTGGCTAATATATAATTCAGGATTGAAGCAACTCTTCACTTGCAATTGGCTTTAAGGAAGGGTATCAATTATATTTTTAAAATTAGTTCCATAATTATCCCATCCCCCAATGTTTTTCATCTTTTGCTCGGCGGCGAAAGACATTTGCAGCCTCAATACTTTATCGTCTGCCAATTGTTGAAGCTTTTCAGCTATAATGGCGGGTGACCTAATAGGTACGATAAATCCTTCAATTTCGTCGTTATATAGATCTTCGGAGCCTGTATTGTTTGTTGCAATAACAGGACAGCCGCAAGCCAACGCCTCACCTTGTACCATCGCAAGCCCTTCCTCAATACTAGCTAAAACAAATACATGGGCTGTGCTATATATATATGGTAATTGGTCATTCGGTACATTCCCTTTAAAAATAACGTTGTCCAGATTCCATGAAGGGAGTAATGCTTCAATTTCTGTAGCTATTCCTCCTATTACCAATAATTCTTTTTTGGGGTGTTTTAATAATTGAAAGGCTTTGAGGACATCAAAAAAACCTTTCCGCAAACAAATTGATCCCACCCAAAGAACTCTAAAAATTTGCTCTGAGGGCTCAGCAATTTTACTAAAACGGTTAATCCTTGCACCATAAATTACCTTTGCAATTTTTTTTTCAGATACACCTTTTTTGATAAATGATTGCTTTACAAATTCAGATGGAACAGTAATTATGTTTGATTGCTCATATTCAGCTTCTTCTTTTGCTAATATACGAGGGTCTATATCTTCAAATATTAATCCCCATCTTAAATATTCTTCCTTAAGTATTTCATCTTGAAATCTGATATGGGAAGATCCACGATCACAAATATAATATCCGCCTTTTTTTTGTGCCTTTGTTCCTGAATGTAATCCACTGCCGGATAAGGCGACGACGATAGAAGGTTGGTTGATGTTTTTAGATACTTTAAGATCCAAAGTATTTTGCGCCAGCCAGGACCATTCGCGATTAAGCCAATGCCAATTGCCAATACCTATCCGGTTTCGCATCATATAAGGGGTATGAAGCCACGGAAAACTTTTAATTTTTTCTATGGGGATTCCTTCTTCATCCTTCAATTTGAACTTTGGATACCCCGTCCAGATACGATCAAGCAAGTTATGCTTTTCCAACTGCCGGGCTAAATGAAAATGATGAAATCTGCCGATTGATATCTGTGTTACCTTCATTGAAATAAATTTCTTTAACAACTCTATATGTTTTATAGGGTGTTGTTATTTCTGTTAACCTTTCTATTGTATAGCTACAATGTTGAAAAAATTCTTGACAGCCTGCAAACAAGCAAATACAGCAGCACGGTTTGAATCCAGCCACGGAGGAGATAGGAGTAAATTTCCAGCGTACCCTCCATCGTCAAAAATTGAAAGATTGTATTAATAACTAATAATGCACATAAGCTAATTCGCGATTCAAAATGGGGCGATTGCTCAGGCGAAGCCGCAGGAATCTTTATTCTGATAAATAATTTATCAAATAAGAAAAAAACCGGCACCATCCCAACTCCAAAAATAAGCAAATACCACCAACCAAAAGCTGCAAAACCGGTACCCTCAAAGGAACCAGTTCTGAAGCCGCCAATCGAATTTTCATCACCATCAGTAAATGAAAATAATTGATCTCCAAGAGAACTCGCGATAACCCACTCTTTATTTACATTGATATTAAATACCCTTAATAAAGGCGTCGGTAGAATGCTTAATAGCCTATCTATCTGAATATTCTGAAATACAGCTCGGTTTTCATCACTTATTCGCAATGCACCATCAATTGAATTATCATTAAATTTTAAATTACAAAACCTTGCTAAAAAAATATTGTCCAAATAGCCTTCATCCCATATATCTGATGTTTCGGACTTACTGGTTTCAGCTTTATATTTTTTAAGTGTCTCTTTGTCCTTGTAGGTTTCCAATGTTTGGTTAAGGAGCTCTGTTGACGATATTTCAGTGCGGGTACCTCGTACTACAAGCATTGCAATGCTTAAATCAGATAATGGCCCGGTAATAAACCAAATAGCAAAAGCGCCAATCATTACATTACGAAATGTAATGATTTTGAAATGAACCGCGCCCATCAACATACCTAAAAAATAACTGAAACCCAAAGCAGTGAGGCCCGATACCAATGCCCCCCGACTATTGCCAATAATACCTAATACAAAAACAGCAATAGTATAAACTATCAGCTGTATTGTTAGCGTTTTACTTTTTGAATATTTGACGCCAAATAAAGGAGAAAGCGGAATAAGAAATGGAGCATACATAAAAGGCATAAAGCCCATTACAAATTTATTAAGAATTACATTGGCAGAGGCAGCCGCAAATAAACGCGTAAACATTACTGCCGAAAGCCCGATAAAGCCAATAAGCCATATTTGTTTTTCAGTTCTTGGGCTGAATAAGCCAAAATGGCGTAAAATAGATTGTTTTCGTAACCCAGGTTTTCCTAAATACATAGTATAGGCAGCATGGGCTATTATCGAAACAAAGAATACTAAAATTAAATGAACAAATACGTCAAAAGGACGTATCAGATTGTAAACAACTGGCTTACCTTCTATAAGTGTAAATACTAAGGGAAAATAAAACTGTGTTAAACAAAAGCCTAAAATCAGGAAGGTAGAAAGCGGATAATAACTAAAATTTATGGGTCGAAGAAGAAACTTTGTAAGCACCAACCAATTTAATAATACAATAGCTACGGCAAATAAATTAGCTGCGTTATGGAAGAAAAAAAGCTGGAAGAAAGAAAAAAACAAAAGCACTTTCCATGAGCCTTTTGAAAAGGTATTAATAAAAGAAGGTTCTTGGGGTACGGCAATAGAATTTAAAACACCACCAAATCTCCCTTCTTTTCCTTCCTTGTTGAATCGAATTCCCATCAAAAAAACAATATTATTTTATCCTGTATTTCAACAAAAGGCAACTCCTGACACTCGTTATTACAATATGTAAATCCTGATTTATATATTGTATGTTGAACATTTATTGTATAAGTATTTTGCAACGGTCGCACGTCCTAATCGACCTCCTGCCGAAATAATAAAGAGCCACCAACATGTTATAAACGACATAGAAAAGGGTGCGCTCCTCGTTACATCATTCAGCCTGTTCATATATTCTCTCTTTCCTTTCAATAATAATTTTACCGCTGCGTCCCGCTGTAAAGCATCATAATTTAACGTTCCATGAAGCCGCAAAGCAAAATGCGCATTCGGGAACTTTTGAATCAGTTTGTTATATATATAATTGATAATTACCGCGTTTTGCCGAATCAATTCGCCTTTTCTGTTAAGATAATTGGAGGCTACACCGGGATGGCGCCTTACGTTAATTACAAATTCCTTCTGAATAGAAATAGCAACTCCTGTTGCTGCTCTGCTCCAAAATTCAAAATCGCCCGAATAGGGGAGATCTTCTCTAAAGCCGCCATTTTTAGCTACAACATCAGTTTGAACGGATACATTTGATAAGTTACCTGCTATATTGCCGAAGCAATAAAACAAAAGGTCTGATGCGGTTGGATTTATAATTTCCGGCAAAATTCTTTTCTGGAGTGCTGTTAAACGGCAATTAGGAGCTAAACTTTGGTTAAATATAGCAATTCCGATGGAGGGCGACGCCTCTTGCCAATAACCAACAATTTTTAAAAGAGATGTTTTATTTACCAGGTAATCATCTGCACAGAGAATTTGACTAACCTGTGAGCTGGCTTGGGAGAATAAAAAATTTAAATTACCAAAAATCCCTAAATTATTTTCGTGTGCAAAAAGTCTGATTCGTGGATCGGTAAGTCCTTGTAAGTATTCAAGTGTGCCATCATCAGAACAGTTGTCCCCAATAAGCATTTCCCAATCCTGAAAATCCTGCATAATTACTGATTCTACGCATTCTTGTATAAAAGGCATCCCATTCCAAACGGGCGTTATAATAGAGATACTGGGTTTTTGAACCATGACATTTAATTTTTAATAATTTTTACCGCCTTAAGCACACCGTAAAACATCTGCCTGGCACGTTCCTGAGCAACGGTTGGCAATATATTCCAATATCGCCAGCAGTTCCAGTAAAGTGCTATTATTGAGATGCATAAGATTATAACTTTGAATTTAGGGAATACGACCATCAAGGTAATGGCAATTGCCGACAACCAAATTGAATTAACTGCAGTAGAAGATGAAAGTTGGGGCCATTTCAGCCCATTTTCTTTCAACCATCTTTTTGCAACGTTTCTATAGCCGATTGTTGCAGTTATTTCTGCAACAAGCAACGCGATGCCCGCCCCACGAATCCCTAAAATTGGAACTAATATATAAATGCCCCCAACAACTATAATTGCTGATAATGCTGATAAGGTTAGCTGAGGTTTTAATAAATTTTTGCCCTCCATTATTGCCATAGCAGGCTGTGCAACAGCAAACACAAGCACGCTTTGAGAAAAGATGCCGAATAGCAAAGGGTCAAAATGAATTTTACCCCTTGTCCATATTACAAAAATGGGCTCAATTATTACTTGTAATACAACAACACCAGGAGCAAGGAGGGCCACTACTACAATCCATACTGTGGCAAAGGCTGTTTCGCTTCTTTCCTGATCGCGTTTGTGTAAAAAACGCATTAATTCAGGCAGTAAGGGGTTAGTAATGGTACCTAAACCTTGTAATGCTATGTTTGCTCCGGTACGCATGGTTGTATATGCCACTAAACCAGTTGGGCCGGCAAGCGGGTTTAATATTAAGCGCGAGCCCTGCTGGCGCGCGTTTTCCAATAACCCCCTGGCTGATATAGCCAAAGATTTAACGAAATTTTTAAGACCCTCTTTTAAAGACGGTGGATAATAACCAATCTTTTCCTTTTGGAACAGTTTAAACATATCAATATACAGAGGTATATTGGTTGCTATAGTAGTACAAGCCGCCACGAAGCCGGTTAAAAGTAGATTAGCGCCCAATACTACCGCAAAGGCAGGGGCAGCGGAAGCAGCTATAGATGAGAAAACCCCCCACCAGGCCATACGTGGGGCATAGCCAAACGGTGCAAGCGCCCTTACCAGTAGGCCGCCAACACTTCCGCAAATAAGCCACGAGATCCCCTGTAATAGTAAAACGATACCTGCGTCATGTATCAATAAATTATCGGCAAGGTTTTTTGATCCCAATAAATTCGGTAGTGCTCCAGAAAACCAAAGTATAACAATCAGGATTATTTGCACTACTCCTAAAATTATGCCTACCAGTGTTGCAGAACAAAGCAACTTTGATAAGCCTTCTTTATCATCACTACTAAAGCTAAAAAACTCAAAACCCACAAATTGCTGATGGCCAATATCTAAAGTGGCTAATACACCCACCAATGCCTGAATTGCCAGCCACACGGCATATACTTTAATACTCCAATTGCTCAGGTACAACGGTACCAAAGCCATTTGTGAAAGCATGGTAATTCCAATTTTTACCCATGAAGCCAAACTCCCCGAAATCACACGCTTAGCACTGGACATTTATTCCTTTTGGATAAAATTTAGAACAATATTTTTTAACACCCTCTATAATAATAAAATCAAAATCCATTTTCAGATAGCATAAATATAAGAGACACCGTTATTAATGAGTTTTTCTATTTATGTTCATTGATTTTAACGATGCTTTGACGATTGTTTTGAATGATTTAATCAACTTCTGTTTATTAACGTTAAGATTATATAAACCTTCACCTATCAAATCACTAACTAACTTTACCTCATTGGTTTGTATCGATATAGCAAATTGTTCAGCAAAATCGGGCTGGTGTAAAGGAAATCTGATCGCCTTTGGCCAGGCCATCGGGTTAGTTGTGTGTAAATAACGCGTTTTTTCGGTCCAATTTTTCCACTTATATTTTAACCATTTTGCTGCATCTACCTCTTGAGCGTGGCTCCATGTAGATAATTTTTCTGTCATTTCTTCGTCAGACAACACGTAGCCATAATGATAACACGGGCAGTCAATCACCCTTACACTTTTGGCATTGCTTACCCGTTTGTGTATAAACTTTATTTCCGGAGAACAACGTAAAGCAAAGCCCGCATTAGGTTCTTTAATACCGCCATTCTCATCTACTATTACATAATGCGGAGACTTCCAGAAATTATACCAGTTTGTTTTTAAAAGGTCATCAGACTTATTTGTCTTTAGGATTTCTTTAATCTGATTCCATGTGGCATCAGTATAAAATTCATCAGCATCCTGAATAATAAACCAATCAAATTCTTCCTCCTTTGCCCTGTCTAAACATGCATTTCGCATATCTTCCTCGGTCAGCCAGTCGCCCTGAACGATTTCAATTTTAGTGCTTGTTGAAGCTGCAACAATATCTGATATTCTGGTTGGATTGATCTTAGTTTGGCGGGAAGATGCTAGATATCCAAAAGGTCTTTCGGCGTGCGCTATATATATTTTATCAACATGAGGTTCGATGTTTTTCAAAACAGCCTCTAAAAATCTGTTCACATTATACGCCAAAACATGGGCTGCGATTTTCATATATTATTATAATTAAAATTCGATGGTATTTTGTCTCTTATTGATTAATCATTTTACCCAAAAATGAATCAATATTGGTAAATACAAAATTGAAATATTGCTGAATGAACTATTAGTTTTATGTATTTAGCTAAACTAAATAGGTGGCGAGTTACAAGTGACTTTGCAAAGAGATAAATCGAAAATCAAGGTTTGATTGTTGATTTACAATGATATATGCATGGATGAATCTTAAATAGATAGTGATTTTTTAAACAAAAAGAGTTCTTAAGCATCCCATAAGTCGATTTTTAATGCTCAACCATTTGGTCAATCGGATTATTCATGTATGTTGTTCCTTTTTTTATTTGAATTTTAGAATAAACTATTCTTCCTAGTCTGATACCCGGTTTTTCTATCAAAAATTCAGAAAGCTGAGCAATAAAAAAAGTGGAAAAAACATTAATTGTAAAACATAATATTAAAAGAACTAGAGGACTGATATGTGTATAATTATTGAAAAAGTTTGTAATTGCGAAGGTAACTGGCCACGCAAAAATGAAATGAAATATATACATTGAATATGATAGCTGGCCAATCCGCTCTAATAATTTGCTTTTAAGAAATGAACTATGCTTAAAAAGCAAGAATAAATAAATAAAAGAAATGCTGGCAACAAATGGAACTAATGTGATATTAAAAAAGAAGTAAAAAATTGAAACCGATATGGTTGTTAAAATAACAAAACAACAGCCATAAAAAAAGAGGTTAGGTTTGGAATTTGAAATAAGCAGGTAATTATAAAAAGAAATCCCAACTAAAAATACAGGTAGTTGATTGAAAATATTAAAGTAATCAAACCTATTATTTACTAGTTCTATGTGAAATATATAAGTACCTGTAAGATAAATTGCTATTAATAATAAACAGAAAACTATTAAAGGAAAAAGGAAAAGAAAAACCTTGTTTTTCGAAATCATTTTTTTATAAAAAATAAAAATAAAAGGAAAAATTAGGTAGAAGGCCATTTCAGCACCAATTGACCAGCCTCCCGGAACTATGTTATTTAATGCACCATGATAAAAATTGTGAACAAAAAACACATTGGATAAAATATTTGGTAAATTATAAGGACCACCAATTAAGCCGCTGCCAAATATCGAAAGCATTCTGGTGGAATTGCGTAGAATAATTGATATGGAAAAATATAGGAGTATCCCCACATAATAAAGGGGTGCAATCCTAAAATAACGTTTTAAATAGAAAGATAAAAACCATTTTTTTTCAGCTCCGTTTCGATCGACAGAGAGGCACAGTGTATAGGCTGAAAGAAAGAAAAACAACTGAACCCCCATTTGACCATACTTACATATTGAAAAAAAGGAAGGACTTATTTTGTCAAAAGATTGGGATGTATGAACTAAAATAACCATAAGTATGGCTATTCCCCGCAGGCTATCAATATAATTTAATTTTGAGGTGTCCTTTATTGGATAAGCGTCGTTCATGTACGTTGTTTGGCTGGCTTAATGAGGTTTTGAATTTGATGTTCTTATTGCATTATGCTGGAATATTTCTCCACACCATTCTGTATATTTATCAACGGGACCCCAATTTATTAGTTGTTCTACGGATTTTTACCTGCTATAGAATACATGGTATCTAAGGGCCTGTATGCTATGCCCCCAGTTAATATTTGTTTTTTTACCGGTTACTTTTTTCAATTTTACTGCTTGTTGAGGCTGCAAGAATATCTGCTAATCTGGTTGGATTGATTTTAGTTTCACGGGAAGACTCTACATATCCAAAAGGCCGTTCGGCGTGTGTAATATAGATTTTATCAACATGCGGCTCAATATTCTTTAAAACAGCTTCTAAAAATCTGTTTACATTATACGCCAAAACGTGCGCTGCAATTTTCATGTATTACATTTAAGTTATTTTTTCACTAAAAAGCTTGTGCTGAACTTTTAAACTTTGCTGTGAACTATACGCACTTTGCCGGCGTATTGCGTTAAAAGGCTTTTGAGTGGTTTTCTTAATGGAATATCGACAAAAAAAGTAACCAAACTCGATAATAGTATCACGAGTATGATGACAATCCCAACGCCAAACTTTGGAGCTATTCCTATTTTTTCGAATTGATGAAGTAATGTGAACCCAATCATCATGTGAAGAAGATAAAGAGCGTAACTTATTTTTCCTGAAAATTGTAGAACGGAGTTTTTAAGGAAACGGCCACCGATTATTGCCGAATACAGAATTAATATTATAAAAACCCAGTAGCTAATGTAATGAGTAAGCATATCAAAAGTATAATGCCGCATCCAATGGGATGTTAAAACTCCAACAGAAGCCAAGGCTATATAAAAGATGTATCTGAAGTTTTTAGTTTGGAAGAATCTATAACAGAAAATTCCACTTAGAAAAATGTGTGCATGTCTGATAAGTCCGATATAATAATGAACAAAGTTATCAGAGCCATGTATAATTAATAGCAACTGGTAAATAATGCAACAAATGGTAAATAAGGAAAACCAGTTTACCGCTCTCTTTACCTGGTTTAATCCGATTATTATTGCAAAAATCATATAAAATTGAACTTCAACATGTAACGACCAATAAACTCCATCTATGGGTACGGTTTTTACCAAGCCCGGTTGTAGTGTCAAATTGATAAGGAAAGTTGAAAGTGTAATGGGGGGGCCAATTGGAAAAAGTATTAAAAAAATGGTCGTTAAAGCACAGCAAATAAAAAAGGTGGGCCATAATCTGACAAAGCGCCCAATTCCAAACTCAATGGCCGATTGGTTTCGCTCTGCCGTTAGCATAATTACAAAGCCACTCAACATAAAAAATAAGTCAACGCCGAGTTCTCCCCAAATAAAATGAAATCCAGGAATTGGATCACTTGAGTTAAGGTATGTTTTGTAAAAAAAGGAGTAGTGAAATAGTACTACTGCTATTGCAGCAATTCCTCTCAAAGAATCAAGTTCAAGAATTCGATGTGCGCCTGTTGTTCGTCTCGTCATTAACTAATCGTAATAGCTTTTATAGGTCCATTAGTTGTATATATTTAACTAATCCCTCCCTAACTCTGATGTACGGTTCCCAATTTGTAATTTGAACAAATGGTTTTATATCAGCTACCGAATACATCGTATCACGGGGCCTGTATGGTATTCCTCCCCAATCGATATTGGTCTTTTCGCCGGTTATATTTTCAATTATTGCTGCAATTTGTTTTGGGGTTGTGCCAACACCGGTACCCAAATGAATTTCTGTAAAATCATGATTTAACGCAGATAAATTGTTAAATAAATGAAGATAGAAGCTAACAACGTCTTCAATATGAATAAAGTCCAAAATCTGTTCACCTGGCGACATTTTTATTGGTGAACTAGTTGTTATAGAGTCATAAATATAATCAATCAACTTCTTTTTTGTGTCAACGGCGCCGTAAATTGTATATGGAATAACGTTGACAACCTTAAACCCCGTTATCGAACTGTAATATGATAGAATGCTTCTGAACGCTGTTTTTGTGGCAGCATATAAATACGATGGGTTAGGTATTCCGTTATTATCCCTGTATTCGGCAAAAGTACCTGTATTTATAAAATACTTCAGTTGTGTAGTTTGCAATGCATTTAACAAGTGCATCCCAAAAGACAAATTTGAACTTATTAATTTATCAATTGATTGCTCATCATCGGCACTGGTGAGATAGGCAGCAAGATGTAAAACCGCATCAGGGTTAGCGTGAGTAATTTCTTGTTTCCAGGTTGATAAATTCAGATCAATGATTTGAGGCGTATAGGAACCTGAAAAACCGGAGAATGAAATCTTAGCAACGTCCCGCACCAATAATATAAGCTGATGATTGTTTTGCTGCAGCGCTTTGGCTACCTGTTCGCCTACAAAACCTGTTGCACCTGTAATTAAAATTCTCATTACTAAAAAGGCGATTTAAAATCACTAAAAGTTTTGAATGATTGATCGCGGGTAGAAAGAATAGGGGAGTTAACCGCCCAATCAAATCCAAAAGAGTCCCACCTTACACCCTCGTCATTGTCCTTGCTATAAACCGATGTTTGAATGTATGACACAACTGAATTTTCCTGTAACGATAAAAAGCCATGTGCTAAGCCCTCCGGTATGTAAACAAGCTTGGGCGCGGTATCAGTTATGGTTATATTAAAATACCTGCCATAAGTTGCTGAATTGGGTCTGATATCAAGCACCACATCAACAATGCTTCCTTTGTTTACATAAACCAGCTTTGTGTGCTGTGCGGGCGGCGTTTGGAAGTGCATACCCCGTATTACATTTTTATCGGAGACAGAAAAATAGCTTTCTTTAAAGTCGGTACATAAGTTATTTAACTTAAAAAAATCATCATTAAATATCTTCACAAAATCCCCGCGATTATCAGATAGTTTGTTAAGATGTATAATAAGCAGGCCTTCAATAAATGTTTTCTCTATTTCCATAACCGATTTATTGCAGATATGCCTTAATTACAGAAAGCATATAATCATAATGTGTTTCATTCAGACCGGGCCATACACCCAGCCAAAATGATTGATTCATTATAACATCGGTGTTTTTTAAGTCACCAACTACACGATGATTAATATTGGCATAACCCGGCTGCCGCAATAAGTTACCGCCGAAAAGAAGCCGGGTACCTATTTTCTTTTCTTCAAGGTGCTGAACCAGCATATGTCTGTCGGCCGCATCACCTTCCCGTAAGGTTAAAAGGAAACCAAACCACGATGGATCACTATTTGGCGTAGGCTCAGGCAAAATAAAAATATCTTCCAATTCTTTCATTCTGCTATACAGCGCGGTATAATTTTCACGGCGACGTTGTACGAAATGATCTAATTTTTTTAATTGAGAGACCCCGAAAGCTGCTTGCATATCGGTTACTTTTAAATTAAAGCCAATATGTGAGTAGGTGTATTTGTGATCGTATCCAAAAGGCAACGAGCCTAATTGCTGCGAAAATCTGCAACCACAGGTATTGTCTTTACCCGGTTCGCAATAACAATCGCGTCCCCAATCTCTAAAGCTTTCTGCAATTTTTGCCAGCTGAGGGTTATTAATCAATACGGCGCCGCCTTCGCCCATGGTAATATGATGCGCCGGGTAAAACGAGAAAGTGGATATATCGCCAAAAGTGCCTGTTTTTTTATCACGATAAGTAGCTCCCAATGAATCGCAGTCATCTTCAACCACCCAAAGATTATATTTTTTCGCCACACGCATTATCTCATCCAAATCAAATGGATTACCTAATGAGTGCGCAATCATGATAGCCTTGGTTTTTGATGAAACTGCCGCCTCGATTTGGTCTGACATTACGTTATGGGTGGGGATATCAATATCAATAAAAACCGGAATGGCCCCAAACTGTATCATTGGGTTTACAGTTGTTGGGAATCCACCCGCAACAGTAATTACTTCATCGCCTGGTTTTATTGCTCTTTCGCCAAGTTTGGGAGATGTTAACGCATAGAAAGCCACTAAATTGGCAGATGATCCGGAGTTTACCAACAATGCTTTCGGCGCTTTAAAGTAGGCAGCAAAGTCTTTTTCAAACTCATTTGCAAAACGCCCGGCGGTTAACCATCCGTCTAAAGCAGCATCTACTCCTAACAGTATATCTTCTTCGTCAAGCACTTTGCCGGTAACGGGTATGTAGTTTTCCCCCGGCACAATTACCTGCGTTGATTTTATTTTAGCAATTTCCCTTAAACTTTTTTCTAATTCAGGACCGGTAATATTTTTCAACATAGTATTTTATTGAACTGACGTATTTTTAAATGAACTGTATTTTTTAGAAACAACTTACAAGATTGAAGTAAAACTATTGTTCTATGAAGTCTTTAACCTGATTTTCAGTGAAATTTATTACTTCTTCAGGATCGGTGATATAGTTTTTATACCAGGCAATTGTTTTATTAATAGCTGTTTGAGCATTATACTTCGGGTTCCAGCCCAATTCTAATGATGCTTTGTTAATATCTAATTTTAAAAGACCGGCCTCATGAGGCTGATGTCCAGGAAATGTGTTTTTAAAATTACCACTCCCCCATGCTTTTATAGCCAGATCAACCATTGCACTTACCGGCATGGCATCATCCAGATGAGGCCCGAAGTTATAGGCGGAACTATAAAGTAGGGGAGATTTAAACAATTTTTCTCCTAATATCAGATAACCTAATACAGGTTCAAGCACATGTTGCCATGGCCTAATTGCATTAGGATTACGTATAGTTACGTCCTGTTGCTGCGAGAGCGCTCTTACAATATCTGGTATTAATCGGTCTTTCGCCCAATCACCGCCACCTATCACGTTTCCGGCCCTGGTTACCGCAATCGCTTTAGCGTGTTCGCCGTAGTTTGCAGGGTTGAAAAAAGAATTTCTATAGGAATCGATAACCAGTTCAGCGCAGGCCTTACTGGCACTATATGGATCATATCCGCCAAGTCGGTCTGTTTCTTTATATGGATGTTCCCATTCCTGATTATGATATACCTTATCGGTAGTGATAATAATAACCTGGCAGGGTTTGTTTAAATAGCGAATGGAGTCAAGTACGTTTGCCGTACCAACGGCATTTACCTCAAAAGTTTCAGCCGGAATTTGATAAGATAAGCGAACCAGCGGCTGGGCAGCCAAATGAAAAATAAAATCTGGCTGAAAATCTATTATTGCTTTCTTTAAATTTTCCTTATCTCTTATATCAGCAATAACGGAGTCGTTCAATGTATCACCATTGATCAGGTTATACAAATTGTAATCAAACTCCGGCGATAGAGAGTAACCTTTTATCTCAGCTCCCAAAAGAGACAAAACCTTCAACATCCACGAGCCTTTGAAACCGGTGTGTCCGGTCAAAAAAACCCGTTTACCTTTATATGTTGTTTGCAACCGTGTTATCATATTACCAGATTCTCCATTTAGCTTTGTTCTTTACCCAGTCTTCCTCAAGTTCAACTTTGTCCCTTAGAGTATCCATCGGTTTCCAGAAACCATGATGTTTATAAGCCCGCATTTGCCCGCTAAAAGCAATTTTTTCAAGGGGTTCTTTTTCCCAGATAGTGCTGTCGCCGCTTATGTAGTCAAACACTTCGGGCTGGCACACAAAAAAGCCTGCATTTACCCAGGCACCATCGCCTTTTGGCTTTTCCAGAAAAGAATTTACCTTTTCAACTTCATCAATATTAAGCGCTCCAAATTTACCGGAGGGCTGAACAGCTGTTACAGTTAGTAATTTTTTTCCTTCTTTATGAAAATCAACCAGTTGTCTAATATTTATGTCGCTAACGCCATCGCCATAGGTCAGCATAAATGGTTCATTACCTACATGCGGTTGTATTCTTTTTATACGTCCACCGGTCATAGATTCATTTCCGGTATCAACCAGTGTAATTTTCCACGGTTCAGCCTGGCTGTCATGTATTTGAATGGAGTTATTTGACAGGTCTATAGTAACGTCTGATTTATGGAGAAAATAATTAGTGAAAAACTCCTTAATTACATATCCTTTATATCCCAAACAAACTATAAAATCATTAAAACCATGTGTTGAGTAAATTTTCATGATATGCCATAATATGGGCATACCCCCAATTTCAACCATAGGCTTCGGTCTTATTGAAGTTTCTTCAGACAGCCTTGTGCCGAGTCCTCCAGCTAGTATAACAACTTTCATTTATAAGGTATTGCTTTAAATTAATTGATAGTAACTTCTACGTCGTCAGTAAGTGGATAGGTACAACATAATAAATATTCGCCCTCTTGAAGGCCGGCTGGGGGAGTTTCAAGTCCGGCATATTTTACTTTTCCATTAAGGAGCTTTCCTTTGCAAAGCAGGCAATTTCCTACCTGGCAAGAATAAGGCAAATCAATAAGAGCGTCTAAACCAGCCTCTAAAATACTTTTACCTTTTATTACTTCTAACGTATTACAAGTTCCATCACTTTGAATTTTAATTGACCGGGTAATAATTTCCGCCAGTTCTTTTTCGTCTTTTACCAATTCAAAATCTTCGGTATAAACATTAACAGATGGAATATTCAAAATAGAAAGTGCCTTTTTAATGGATTCTTTTAAACCCGTTGGGCCACAGATAAAATGCACCGAATTAGCAGGGTTAGGGGCTTTATTCATGATCGATAACACCTCGCCGGTTTGAATGCGTCCCTGTATAATGTTAGGGCAATCTTCTTTTACAATCAATTGTGTGTGAAAATGCCACAGTGAAAATGTATCCGGGAATTGGTTAGCTAAATCTGTTAGTTTATCTTGAAAAATAACAGAGTCAAAGTTTCTGTTGCCATAAACCAACGTAACTTTAAGGTCGTAGTTATGCAATAAATACTTAATTATGGAGAACAGAGGAGTTATTCCGCTTCCGGCCCCCCATAAAAAAACGTGACTATTGTTGGTAATTATAGATTCCTTGATCACAAAATCACCCATTGGTTCAATCACTTCAACAAGGTCACCAATGTTAACTTTATCAAAAATATGATTTGAAACAACGCCACCGACAACCCGCTTTACGGTAACCTCCAGGTAGGGATCAATTCCGGGTGAAGAGGAAAACGAGTAGGGGCGTATAAACCTCCGACCATTTATATTAAAAATGAGCGTAAGATATTGCCCCGGTTGATATTTTATTTTTTTTAATGAGGGCTGCTTAAAACATATTGTAATGGTATCAATTGTCTCTTTCCGCAGCATTTCTACTTTAAGTGTATACTTAAGCATTTTGAATAACCGTTATTTTATATTGAGTCAACCATCTCCACACTATTGGCGCTCATTGCTATTAATGCAATATTTAAACTGGGTATTTCAATTTGTATTTGTTTCCCCTTCAATGCAACAACTATTCCCTGCAAGTCTCTGAATGCACCTGCGGTAATTTTTATTTTATGGCCTGCTGTAATGTTTAAAGGCTTCATTAATACTTTATCGTAAGTATTTAAGAAAGATTTGATTTGTTCTATCTCTGCAGTTGGAACAATTGCCGGCTTACCCAACCAATATACATAACTGATAATACCCGGAAGATCAGGGACTTTCCACTTCTGATGTTCAGAAACCCGAACAAACACGTAAGATTTGAAAAAAGGTTCCATAACAATTTTTTCCCTGTCACTCCATTGACGGGTTACTTTATCAAGCGGGCAATAGTTTTCAAACCCGCTAATAGTTAGCAATTCTGCCACTTTTTTCTCCCAACGTGGTTTTGTGTAAACCACATACCAGTGTTTATCAAATTCAGCGTTTATAACAGCAGCCGTATTCATCTTTTATTGCTTTTTACCGAATATTCTTCCTATACTTTTGAATATATTATTTGACTTGTTCTTTTTAACGTCTTCTGCATAGTTATACCCGTAACCATACCCATATCCGTACCCGTACCCGTAACCCTGGCCAAAACCCGGTCCCAATCCCTGGCCCAATATACCGCGGGGTTTTATGCCGTTAAAAATGATATTTATATTATTTAGTTGATTGCTATTATAGATTTCGTCAATCATTTTTAAATACAACTTAGGCGTATAATTATGACGTACTACAAATAAACAAATGTCGGCGTATGCGTTAAGTAATTTAGCATCAGTAATTAAACTTACCGGCGGAGAATCAATAATTACGTAGTCAAAATCCTTTTTTAATTCCTCAATTAAAGAATCAAGTTTTTTATCCAGCAATAACTCAGTAGGATTCGGTGCTGTTGATCCGGCTGTAAACACAAACAAATTGGGTATTTCTGGTAAGGGTTTTTTAATTTCATCTATCGTGGCTAATCCAACAAGGTATTCGGCAATTCCATTTTCCCTTGATATTTTTAGCATTTTAGCAAATTTGGGTTTACGTAGATCCAATTCAAGTAATGCTACCTTTTTATTTGCTAAAGTCATTGCTATAGCCAGGTTAATGGCCATAAAGCTTTTTCCTTCACCCGATATAGAAGAGGTTGTAAGGATAACATTCTTATCATCACGAATCCCGGCATAGCTTAAAGCTGTCCGCAATGCTCTGAATTGTTCTGCAATTATGGTGTTATTGCCGTCTTTTATTTTTATAGGTTCATCACCCGGATCAAATAATATTTCCGCAATAATAGGAGCGTATGTACCATTGTTAATTTCTGACCGGAAAAGCACCAATTTATTATAAACTTCACGCAGCAGTACAAAAAATATGGATAACATTACGCCGATTACCAAACAAATAAGGTAAACATTACTCTTAACAGGCTTTATTGGAATGGGGTTGGTTTCGGCGGCGTCAATAATACGGCTATCAGAAACTGATGCAGCCAACGATAATTGCGTCTCTTCCCGTTTTTGCAACAAAAATGAATAGATGCCGCTTTTAATTAACTGATCGCGACTAATTTCAACCAGGGCACGTTCTTTTTGTGGAACTTGCTTTAAAGAGGAAGTGAGTTTATTATTATTATTTTGCAATTGAAGTCTCGAAGCCAGGAGGTTTTGACGGATAGTATGGATATTTTCGAGAATACTTGGTTTTAGCTGTTCAATTTGAGTTTTGATGTCAATAATAGATGGCGAGTTTTCCCCGGAAACTTTCCTCAATCTTTCCAGTTGCAAATCGTCTTCATAAAGTTTTAAAAGTAGTTGTGATAGTAATTGATCGGTAATCATGGCCGTTCCCGGTACAACTCCGGGAGCATCGCCTTTTTTTACAACATATTTTTCAACTTCATCCAGTACAGATAGCTGAATGCTGATTTCATTTATTTTAAGGTCGCTTTCCTGAACACTGGTTAAAAACATTTTACCCTCTTCAGATATATCAACAATGTTTTCTTTGGATTTATATTGTTGTATATCTCCTTCAACTTTAGAAAGTTCCCCATTTACAATTCTTAACCTGTCTTCTAAAAACTGCAGGGTATGTGAAGCAATAGTGTTTTTATCTTCTATCCCATTTTTGCTATAGTCATTAATTAAAGTATTGAGAATAGCCTCGGCCCGCTCCGGGTTTTCATCACTAAACTTCAACGTAATAACAGTGGATTGTTTTGAATTTGCAGATACCGAAAACGGACCTGATAACTGTTTAGCAACTGTTTTTACTGATTTTAACTGAAGCGAAAAAGGATGTTTGGTATTTGCCACAAATGAATTTGTAGCATCGCCTGATTTGAAAATTTGAAAAAGCCCGTATGGGGTTTCAACAGTTGTATTTAAAGGATAGTTTCTATTATCTATTTTAATAGCATTTTTTGCCGGGAGGTATTCAAATAAAATGGGGTGCGAAACATCTGCTATACTATCTGGATATAGGGCAACAAATTTAACAGGAGAGGATGGGAAAGAAAGTATATCCCGAACCTTCCCTTTCTGATAAATCTGGGCATATAACCCCATTTCTGTAACCACTTGTCGCATTAAAGAATGAGCCTTCAGTACAACAAGTTCATTTTCGACATTTTTTTTTGTTCCAGAAACGTTTAGGGATTCTAATATATTGGATCCTTCACTATCGTTTTTTTCATCTTTTAATAAAATGGATGCATTTGCTTCATAAATAGGCGTTTGATAATGAAGATATATCCATGCGCCGGCTATTGATAAAAAAAAGGCAAATAAAAATATTGGCCAATATGGCACGTAGCGATAAGAAATATCCTTAAAAAAGTTATTCGATTCATCCAATTCAACATGATCTGGATTTTCCCTCCTTGAGTCGTTCATCAATAATTAATTTTTATCTGCGAATGGCCAATGATAATATAACTGCCAGTAATGATACCGCGCTTAAAAAAATTGGAATAGTTTGAGCACTTCTATCGCTTTGACCAGCTTTTGCTTTATTACCCTCTACATAAATTAAGTCGTTATTTTGCAGGTAATATAAATCCTTATCGAATAACTTGTCATCATTCAAACTGAAACGTTTGTAAACCATTTTGTTTCCAACAAGCCGTGCCAGCAAAACATTGTCGCGTCTGCCAAAGGGTGTTAAATCGGCCGCCAAACCAATTGCTTCAGGCAGTGTGATTTTTTCGTTTGGAACAGGGATTACTCCCGGATGATTGACTTCGCCTAATATGGTTATCTTGTAATTAAGTATACGTATGGTAACTATGGGGTCTAATACTATCTTTTTGTCGATAAGCTCTTTTCTGATTTCAGCTTCAAGCTCCTCTTTGGTTAGCCCTTCGGCTTTAACAATGCCAAGTAAAGGTAAAGTGATGTTTCCTTTCTCATTAACCAGGTTACCTGTAATGTTTCCAGTTGTTGGTGTTGCTCCGGTAGCGGGAGACATCCCAACCCCGGTTTGTGCTGATCCTGCTGATGATACTGTTGGACTGCCATTGGTTTGATTTAATACAGCCATAGCTTGTACATCCAAACTTTCAATAGTAATTTGGAGTAAATCATTCTTGTTTATTTTAAATATTGGCGGTATAGCCTGCATTTGAATAGTAGTGTCCCTTTTAACATTATTAAAGTATGCTAACTTTTTACTATCGACACATGAATTCATAGTTAACATTACTATAAAAATGGTCAGTGATGAATACAAGCCGGTTTTTAAGAATTTCATATAGCTTCGCTGTTCTCAGTCACAACTCTTAATTTCGTTGCTGAGTTAAAAAAGGGTTAATATCTATGTTTAAATGATATTAGGGAATCTTTAAAATAATTCAAAAAAATGAATTTTGATTATTAAAAAAACAATAATACGTGTGTTTTATTTAAAAAAACGCATGTATTTGGATATTTTTATTAACATTAATCAATAGGAAAATATTGGTTATTTAAGAAGTAATAAAATCATTACATTTAGTTTACTTCGCATTAATCTCAATAAATTATTAAATCAAAATGTTACCGATTTATTTTTTTTAAATCGATGCTAATAGTCAAATATTTCTCCCAGTTTCCCATTTACCAACATTTATACGTAACTATTCTTTAATAAGTTAGCGGGAAACGCAATTTTATGCTTCAAACAATGCAGAGGGCTGAAGATGAGTAAGCTTAAAACAAACAAACGCGATTTGAATCAAATCGCGTTTGTTTGTTCGGGCTATTTTCCTGTTTTTTAAGGATGACCTCCATGAGGAAAAATAATTCGTTAATTAACCTACAGGTAATTATCCCTGGTAGGCCATTGACTTTGATAATTCTTCATTAAACCTGAATGTTTTATCAAGTAATTCGAGTTTTTGCATGGCGCGGTTATAGGCGTCTTCGCCCAATAAAAGATGTACCGGCGGCGTTTCGTCAAAAGCAATTTTTATCATCGCCGCAGCTGCTTTTTCAGGGTCGCCGGGCTGGTTGCCGTCAAGCTTTTGATACCTGGCATGCGATGCCCTTACCTCCTGGTAGTCTTCAATTACATGTTTTGCCAATACTAAAGAGTCCTGGGTTAAGAAACTGGTACGGAATGCGCCGGGTGCAACAACGGTAACCTTTATACCTAAGGTTTTTACATCCTCTGCCAATACTTCTGATAGGCCCACTATTGCAAATTTTGTGGCCGTATATAAGGCCCATCCGATGCCACCGGTAATACCAGCAATGGATGAAACGTTGATGATGTGCCCTGATCGTTGTTTACGAAGGTAAGGCATCACACTGCGTATTACGTTTAACGTACCGAAAACATTAATGTCAAAGCAATTCCTCACTTCTCTGTCTGTTAATTCCTCAATGCTGCCACCTATACCATAACCGGCGTTATTAATAACCACGTCAATTCGGCCAAAGGTGCAATTGGTTTTCAGAATAGCATCGGCTACGCTCGCCTCATCGGCCAAATCAACTTTCAACGGAAGAAAATTGGCCGATACCTGGTTAACTGCGTTATTAAGTTCTTCAATATTTCTGGAAGTTGCAGCAACTTTTTGCCCCTGTGATAGTAATTGTTTTACAAGGCTTAAACCAAATCCTTTTGAGGCCCCGGTTATAAACCATACTTTGTTATGTTCTGTCATTTTGATTGGTTTTTGTTGATACAAAATTACGGTGCAAAAGGGCTGCATTGATTATATCTTTCAAACCAATGCTTACAAAATTCAAACAATTCTAAAGGCTGATGGTGTGGTTTGGGTGTGTTTTTTAAAAAAGTTATTAAAATGCGTTGGCTCTTCAAAGCCAAGACTATAACTTATTTCCGAAATATTCCAGTTGGTGTGCTTTAAAAGGGCCTTTGCTTCGCTGGTTAGCCGTTCAAATATATGGTCGGTTGTAGTTTTGCCCGTGGTGCGGCGTATAGCACGATTTAAATGATTAACATGTACGGCTAGTTGATCAGCAAAATCTTTAGCAGAGCGCATGTTAAAGCGCTGTGCAGGTGATTCAATAGGGAATTGGCGTTCAAGCAACTCTGTAAAAACGGCAGTAATGCGCGAATTAGCATCAGGATGCCTGTAAAGCGTTTCTGAAGGCTCTATTTTCATCGCATAATGAATCATTTCGGTTACGTAATTGCGCAGCAGGTCGTATTTAAACCGGTAGTCAGAATTAATTTCAGCAATTGCTTTTTCAAAGATATTGCTGATATAAGTGTCCTGATCAGCTGTCAGAATATAAGCTGGTTTACTGCCAATGGCAAACATGGGCAGTTCATTAATCCCCGTGCGGAGTATTTCGGAAAAAAAAGATTCTTTAAAAATGCAGAAAAAGCCAGATCGTTCATCCGATAAGTGTTCAATGGTGTAGGGCACTTGCGGATTGAAAAATATAAGCGCAGCACCATCTACTTCAATGCTTTTATCGGCGTAATGATAAATAGTTTTACCACGTAACAGACTAATCTTATAAAAATCTCTGCGGCTGTATTTTATAGCTTTTGTTTTTTGTTCCAGGCCGCTATCTATTTTGAATACATTGAAATGCCCCAGATCCTGTCCCAGGTTTTCAGGAACGCATTGAAATTTGTTCTGATAAAATTGCTGTAATGTTTCCGTTTCTGCCATATGGTAAAGTTACATAATTCAAACCAAATCACTATATCTTGTTAATTTTTATTTGAGGCTGAAATGCCTATATTGCCATTATCTCCATAAAATAAAGTCGCATATCAACCTTAATTATGGCGTATTTGGCCCCTTTAGGTGGCTTTTTTTGCAATAGCTTTGTTGAAACAAAATTCAACATCATGACTGCCAAAAAACAATTAATTGCCCAATATGATTTACATAACTTGTTATTTAACAATGTTATAGCAGATATTAGCGATGCAGAATCGAACCAATCTATTTTAGCGCCGATGAATAATGTAAAATGGCTGGCGGGGCATTTGCTATGGGCGCAGCGAAATCTGGTCAGGATTAGCGGTGCCGATGTGATAATTCCATGGATGGAGCATTTTTTGCAAAAAAATGCCTCAACCCCCGAGGAGATTAACGCCCCAAAAGGGGAGTTCCCAACGTTGGAACAAATTAAACAGAAGTGGAACGAAATAAATCTGCCAATAAGGACCGGTTTGGAAAACTTGCCCGAAGATGCGTTAAACAAAGTGATCATTAGTAATCATCCAATTTTTCCTTATGATGATACCGTGGCCGGTTTATGGGCTTTTATTAACCATCACCAGGCTTATACTATTGGTCAAATAGGCATTTTAAGAAGAGGGATGGGGAAAGATGCCATGAAATATGATTAAAAGGCCATAGCAGGCAGGCAGTACTGCCTGCCTTAGTCTTAATATTATCCCAGGGCAACAGTTAGGTCATCAATTAAATCATCAATATGTTCAAGGCCTACGGAGACTCTTAATAAATTGAATGGTGTTTTGGTATCAGGGCCCTCAACGGATGCACGGTGTTCGATTAAGCTTTCAACACCTCCCAAACTGGTTGCCTGTGTGAACAGTTTAAGACTGTTAATAACCCGTTTAGCTTCTTCAGGTCCGCCTTTTACACAAAAGGACAGCATCCCGCCAAAGTCCGACATTTGCTGTTTTGAAATTTCATGCTGAGGATGAGAAAGCAGGCCCGGATACATTACTTTTTCAACTTTCGGGTGTTTTTCTAAAAACTCAGCAAGTAATTGTGCATTTTGAACATGGCCGCGCATGCGATAAGGCAGCGTTTTAATACTGCGCGCCAGCATATAGCAATCCATTGGCGAGGGTATCGCGCCGCCCATTTCCTGTATCTGCCTTATTTTCAACCATTTTTCATTTTTTTCTTTAGTAATTAAAGCACCACCCATCAAATCGCTATGGCCGCCAAAATATTTGGTTGATGAGTGCATTACCAGATCTGCCCCAAGCGCTAATGGTTGCTGACAGATAGGAGTGGAGAAGGTATTATCGCAGACTACCATAATATTTTGCTTATGGGCTATGGCAACTACTTTCTTAATATCAGTAACCTTAAGCAGCGGGTTCGATGGTGTTTCTATCCATATTAGGCCCGTTTCTGGTTTAATATGCTTTTGCAATAGCTCGGTATCATTAATGTCTATAAAATCAAACGTCAGAATTCCCGCAAACAGATTTTTAAGCTGGTTGCGCAAACCATGGTACATATCGTCGGGTGCAATGATATGCGTGCCTGCCGGGAGCGATTGAAATACAGCCATACCTGCCGCATTTCCCGAAGCAAAAGCTGCAGCATCAGTTCCGCCTTCCAGTTTAGCCAGTACGTTTTCAAGTAACGTCCTGTTTGGGTTGCTTGAGCGGCTGTAAACATGTCCACCCGGGTAAGTGCCATCTGCGGCCCGTTCAAAGGTTGTGGAAAGCACGATAGGCTGGATAACGGCTTTTGACGATGCATCAACATGATTAGCCGCGTGTATGGCAATGGTTTCTATCTTCATTTCAGGGATCTTTAAATAAAATAATGTTCCGGCTAGCTGTACGTAAAACCTGCAAAAAAAAACAGAATAATGCGCACAGCAACAACAGTACAATAATAAAAACTTATAAATTAGTACAGGGAATGATTAGGACATTTCTGCAAATAAATTATGAACGATATACACGCGGCAACGGAGCGACTTGGGCAGTCCATTTACTTTTTTTTCAATCAAAACCTCGATGCTATTAATTGGGATGAAAAGCCGGCAGTTGATAAATGGTCAAAAAAACAAATTATAGGGCATTTGATAGATAGTGCACAGGTTAATCTGCAACGTTTTGTGCGATGTACTTACGAGGAGAATTTTAAGCTGATATACGAGCAGGAGCAATGGGTAAATGCACAACGATACCAGGAAGCTCATATTTCAGATTTGTTGATTTTATGGCAATCATTAAATAATCAGATCATCCGATTGCTTGAGCATTATCCGCATGATAGATCTGCTGCTCAGTGCGATACAGGCAAGGCCACGCAAAGCCTGCACACAGTATCGTGGCTTGCCCTGGATTATGTTGACCATCTGAATCATCATCTGCAACAAATTGAATATGGACGCCGGTAATCAATCTATTAAACATTCTTCGGGATATTCCGGTACGCCATTGGCTAAAAAACTGGGAATAAAAAACGGCTTTAAGATAAAGCTGGTTAACGCCCCGGATAACTATTTCGATTTGTTTACGGATCTGCCCATTGACATCTATTTTGAAGATGATGATGCCAAAAAGGATTTAATTCACTTTTTTACCATTGCTCAAGATGAGTACGTCAGGATGTTGCCACAATTAAGAGAGCAGCTGAAGTCCGACGGAATGATATGGGCATCGTGGCCCAAAAAGGTATCCAAAATGGCAACTGATATTACCGAAACTATTATAAGGGATTACGCCATAGAAATAGGCCTGGTGGATGTTAAGGTTTGCGCTATAGATGAAACCTGGTCGGGACTGAAATTGGTGATCCCGGTAAAAAATAGATGACGCTTTTAACACAATTCAAATTAAAGTAATTGTTTAACTTTGGGTTCTTTTAATAATCATATGCCTAAAATAGAACTTTCGCGTGTTAGCGGCGATTATGGCTTTGAAGCCACCGACGAAAATGGTCATGTTGTAAAAATGGATAGCAGCCCCGAAAGCGGAGGTCAGAATTATGGTGTAAGGCCGATGCAAATATTATTGATGGGCCTTGCGGGTTGCTCGGCAATTGATGTTATTGCCATCCTGAAAAAGCAGCGCCAGGAAGTGAAAGATTACAAAATGGTTGTAAATGGCGAACGTGAAGCCGGCAAAGAGCCTTCACTATGGCAAACGGTGAATGTGGAATTTCATCTATATGGCGATATTGATGAAGATAAAGCTGCTAAGGCAGTTGAATTATCGCTTAACAAATACTGTTCAGTTGCTGCTACCTTAGAAAAAGCCGGCGCCGATATAAAATATAAAGTATTTGTGCATTCGGCCTGATCGGTATTTCATAAACACACTCTTTAAATTTATTAGTTGAAGCAATGTTGCCTGCCTTATCGGTTAGGTGACATTGCTTTTTTGTTTTGCATCCTGATTGTAAATACCGGGCCATAATTCTGCGTGTAGAATTGAATGTTAATATTGGCAAAATCAGCTCGTCAAAAATAATATTTATTTACATAATAAATATTATTTGACTTTTACTATTTTGATGATTCTTAAAATTGAACAGAGGGAGAATACCATTATAATTTGAATGAATAATATTATACACTACAAAAGTGTACTCTTTTAAACGCATACCTTATACACTAAGTATGATATTTTAAGTGTCGTGATTTCTCGCTGAAGATTTACCGGAGTTTGCTGGATATGGTTCTTTCTTTCTGTTTGTTATTCAGTGAGTTATATAATTATTTTAAAGGTTAATTTTTTTATGTTTTGGTGATAGTGGCGTGGTTTAATGACTTTATTATTTGACTGGCATCAATGTTGACTACCGAGGTTAGTGTTTTTATTAAAAACACTAACTAAATATCAACTTATGAAAGCAAATTTAAAAAAGACCTCCCTGCTATTGTCAGGAATATTAGTGGGGGGAAGGCTATTGGCCCAAACGGGCGATTCTTCGCATGTAGCCACAGATTATGTAAAACCGTTCTCGAACAATACTTTTTACAACACATGGTCTATCGGTGTTAATGGTGGTGTCCTAACTCCCTATACCATTTTTGGCTCCAACCGTAACCAGGATTTTACCCATCCAAAATCAGAAATAGGATATGGCGTATTTATTCAGGATCAGGTTACGCCAACTGTAGGCTTCCGCGTTGATTATCTGGGTGGAAAAGTTGAAGGCAATGACAGCCAGGTAGACGCATTGGGCGACAGCTATAGCCATTTCTCTACTAAACTTCATTACGGGTTAAGCTTGAGTACTGATATAACAGTAGGAAACATAAGCTGGCACGATAATAAAAGTGCTATTCAGCCGTATTTCACTGCGGGTGGTGGTATAATGAGTTACACTCCTGTAATTACTACTACTGCCGGCGTTACCTCAAATTTTAAGACAGACGGCAGCGGATCAATCAATGAATTTTATGTTCCTGTTGGCGTGGGTCTGAAATTTAACGTAGCACCCGGAATAAATCTTGACTTGGGTTACCAGGTTAATTTTGTTTATTCTGACAATTTTGATGGTTATAAATACGGGCTGAATAATGACCGTTTTTCTTATGGCCATATAGGTCTTGAATTTGCTTTGGGCCATCATGAGAAGCCACAGTTGGCTACACATAATCCGGTTTCATCAATGCGCCAGGAGTATATGTGGGAAAACCAACATACCCGTAAAGAACTACAAATGCAGATTGATGCTGAAAAAGCACAAAACGATCAGCTGCGGACTGATTTAAATACTACTAATGCCAACCTCGCCAAATTTACAACAGATAGCGACGGTGACGGTGTTCCCGACTTTTATGATAAATGTCCAAACACGCCGCCGGGAACAAAAGTTGACGGCTCCGGTTGTCCGCTACCAAAAGCTGAGGTTAAAGTTTACATAACCGATCAGGACAGAGAGGTTGTTAAAGAGGCTATCAGAAACCTGGAATTTGATTTTGCGAAATCAACCATCCGTGAGCACTCATTCGCAAGTTTGGATAAAGTTGCTCAATTGCTGATCGATAAGAAATTTCACTTAAAATTAGCCGGTTATACCGATAATGTTGGTTCTGTAGCCGCTAACCTGAAACTTTCAAAAGATCGTGCAGAAGCGATCAAAACTTACCTGGTAGGTAAAGGTGCCGATGCATCATTAATTACCGCCGAGGGTTATGGAAAGGCTCATCCTATTGCAACCAACAAAACTGCAGCAGGCCGCCAAACTAACCGCAGGGTTGAATTCTCTTTGTATTAAGCTATTAATCTTAATATGCTATAAAATAACAAAGCCGCTTTAACAAGCGGCTTTGTTATTTTTATGGAGATTATTATTCTGCTTCAAAAAACTCTGTTAATGCACCAAAATAGGTGCTGTCCCAGCCATCTACAAACTCGTTGTATTCGGCATCAGGGATGTTGGTATGCTTTAATTCAACTGATGTAGCCGTTTTATCGGCATGTAGTTTTATGGTAACAATGGATGCTTCCGCTTGTCCGTCAAAATACCATTGCTGAACAATTTTTTTATTCTCTTCAAACTCCAGGTTTTTACCTACAATACTACCTTCCCACATCGAAAATTCAGACCCCGGTTCGGTCGACATTTCTGCCGGTTCGCCCGTCCATAGTTCTATGGTAATCGGGTTGGTTAATGCGATATAAATTTCTTCGGGTGGGGCAGTAATACGGTAATATTTTTTAAAATCCTTCATTGTTATCAAGCTGAATAAACACTGTCAGCGCCTCAAAATTAACCTAAAGGAAGCACAGTTTTGCCATAAATTTCATTTAATACATTGGCCAAGCCAGCGTAAATAGCCACTGCACCACAAAAAATTCCTTCGTAACCTGCAAACTTGCCTATGCCTTCTACTCCGGCATGCTCGGCTGCCAATAAAAAGAATAGTATGGTTAGGCTGGCGAAAACTATTTGCAACGCCCTGTTCAATCTTAATGTACCAAAGAAAAGACCAAACGTAAAAATGCCCCATATAATCAGGTAAGCGCACATGGCGCTATCAGAAGCTGCCGGGGCCCATCCAAATTTGGGTATTACAATTAGCCCTACTAACGAGAGCCAGAAAAAGCCGTAGGATGTAAAGGCGGTTAACCCGAAAGTATTATTCTTTTTTGATTCAATAATACCGGCAATTACCTGGGCCAGGCCGCCATAAAAAATACCCATGGCTAATATCATTGAATTAAGTTCAAAAAAACCGGCATTATGCAGATTGAGTAAAACAGTGGTCATGCCAAAGGCACAAAGACCGAGAGGAGCAGGGTTGGCAATGCCATCCTTTACCACAACAGGTGTTGTTGGAATCATGATTTTTAAAAGGTTTTTTAATTGGTTTACCCTGCAATTTAATTTTTATAAATGCCTTTAGCAATTTTATTTTTCAAACCGATGAGTAACTTTATCGTTAACTATTGAACTATGCAAAAATTAGTGTTATTACGCCACGGAGAAAGCGTTTGGAATAAAGAAAACCGGTTTACCGGATGGACAGATGTTGATTTATCTGACGAAGGAGTAAAACAGGCTATTCATGCCGGCGAATTACTCAAAAAATACGGTTATAGTTTTGATGTTGGGTTTACTTCGCTATTAAAAAGATCCATAAAAACGCTTCATTTGGTTTTGGAAGAGACTGATGATCTGTGGATTCCGGTACAAAAATCATGGCGTTTAAACGAACGTTTTTACGGCGCATTACAAGGACTAAACAAAGCAGAAACTGCAGCCAAATATGGCGAAGAGCAAGTGCATAAATGGCGGCGCGATCCTAACGAGCTACCACCTGCTATTACAAAGGATGATGGCCGTTACCCGGGTAAAGATATCCGTTATAAAGACCTTACAGAGCGCGAATTGCCATTAACAGAAAATTTAAGCCAAACCATGGACAGGGTTTTACCTTTCTGGAACGAATTTATAGTGCGGGATATAAAAAAGGATAAGAAAGTTATTGTATGTGCACATGGCAATAGTTTGCGCGCCTTAGTGCAGTATATTGATCACCTTACCGATGAGGAGGTAAGCGATTTAGATATACCTACCGGAACACCGCTTATTTATGAACTGGATGAGGGTTTGGAGAGGATAAGGCACTATTACCTGGAATAAAATATTGCAGAGGCGTAATGTTTATGCCTCTGCATTATCAGTTTTTTATCCCATTGTTTTATTTAAAGCTATAATGGCCTGGTCAAAATCTTCACGTGCAATTAAAAACTGAATATTCACTTTGCGTAAGGCAAAGCCACCGCTTTTAATGTTGATGCCTTTTTCGGCCAGCGCGTTTGCGGATTTGGCTAAGAGACCCGGCTGATCCATATTGGAGCCAATAAGACAAACCATAGCGGCTTTTTCAACCGTAATTTTTTCGAAGCTATCTTCCAATTCGCTGATTAGTTTTTTATTCAGATCTTTTTCCCAAATAACAATGGATATACTGTTTGCGCTGGTTGCCTTAAAGCTGTAGCTAACACCAAATTTGTAAAAAAGCTGCATAATCTCCAGGTCACTACCAGGCGTACCAACCATCGATGGATCGTAGATGTCAATGATCATTACTTTTTCGGTGCCGGTAATTACTTCTACGCGTTTGTGTTCGCAAATGTATTCCCGGGTAATCAACGTTCCCGGATGCTCTGGCTCAAAAGTGTTTTTGATACGAAGATTGATGTTATTTATTTCCAAAGGTTTGGATGCTTTGGGGTGGATCGCTTCCATCCCAACGTCAGCCAGCTGATCAGCCACATCGTAATTGGTATAACCTACCGGATGGCAATTATCAATACCAACCAATACCGGGTCGGCGGTGCATAAGTGATATTCTTTATGAATTATAGCTTCATGAGGCTTTACTTCAACGGCTATTTTACTGAAGGTAACTTCCGAATAACCACGGTCAAACTCGCGCATAATGCCTTCTGTACCTTTTGCATAGCCGGTTGCAATGCAAATAGTATTTTCAAAATCAATATGCTGCAGATCCTTTTTTATACGCTGATCGATAGTGTAGGAGTGATGGTCATTAAAACCGCTTAAATCAACCAAAGTAGCATTGATGCCCATGTTCTGCAAAATATTGGTAAAGTTAAAAGCCGAATGACTTTCACCTATTGATGCCAATATCTCTCTGGCGGCCTGCAATATCCCTTCTTTGCTTACATAGCCCGAAGCCAGTATGTTGGCGAGGTTTTCGAGATAAGTTTGCGCGTCTCTTATCCGTTTTTCAATAAATTGATTGGCCGTAGTAAGTTCAAGGCCCAGGTGTTCGTAAGTTTTGTTAATGGCCTTTAATTTAACGATCAGTTCATTTAAAGGTTTATGAAAATCCTGGTAATTTGCAAGTTTATGATAAACACCCGGCTCGCCGGTCTTTTTATTTTCCAGCAACATATTGGTAACACCCGAGAATGCGGATACTACAAAGATCCTGTTATATAACTGCTGTCCTTCACGTTCAAAAAGTATAATATTTTTTATTACGTCGCCCAATGCGGTCATGGATGTACCGCCAATTTTTTCTACTGTTAACATTTTAAAATAATATTTTGCCAAGCCGGCACTAAAACTATACCATCAGCAAAATAATGGTTTATTAATTGGAATATTTATTTAGATAGTTGATTTTCAATTGTTTTTATATTGAACGCGTTCGTGTAAATAAATATCAATATGATAGCTTTTTATTAAATTGATATCCACCAGAAGCGCGCTATCCCTGATAAAGGTCGCCTGCTTTCTCAGCAGATAGTTTGATGCCTTTTATCATTGCAGAGCTAAAGCCATTATGCTCCATTTCGTTCAATCCAGCTATTGTACATCCGCTTGGCGATGTTACCTTATCAATTTCCTGCTCGGGATGTGAAGATAGTTGCAACAATAAGTCGGCAGCACCTTTAGCTGTTTGAGCAGCCATTTTTAAAGCATCGTGCGCATGAAAGCCAATTTCGGTACCGCCCTGTGATGCTGCTCTTATGGAACGTAGAAAAAAGGCAATTCCGCAAGCACAAAGTGCAGTGGCCGACGTCATTAACTCCTCATTAATTTGTATGGTAGTGCCAACGGTATCAAAAAGTGATCTGACAAAATTGATGCTTTTTGGTGCGCCATTATCTGTTGCAATACAGGTCATTGACTGGCCTATAGCTATTGCAGTATTAGGCATAGCACGGATGATTTGTATATTCATATCCAGCTGTTTCCGGATATCACCACAACTCACACCCGAAATAACAGAGATAATTAATTGTTTTTCGGTTTTGATAGATGGTTTTATTTCTTCCAGTAATTTATTAAGCTGTTGGGGTAATACAGCTAATACAACAAAATCAGCTTTTCTTACGGCTTTAAGATTGTTATCTGTAATGTGGTAACCCATTTCTCCAAACTCCGCCAACGCACCCACGTTTCTGCGGGTAAGCGAAATTTGCTGTGGTTTACATTTTCCGGATTTTACAAGCCCTTTTGCCAGTGATAAGCCTATATTCCCACTTCCTAAAATTGCAATATGCTGCTGTGAATTCATAAGCTTTTACTTAAACGTGTTCCAAATGGTTGATTATCTTTTAACTTGCCCAAATCATCAGAATGGCCAATAATTACTGCTTGCACGCCATTGTCAATAGCGGCGAATGCGTTATCTAATTTAGGTAACATACCACTATGGATGATTTGGTCTCTTTTCAATTCCTCGTATCGCAGAGGATTGATATTATTTATAAGCGACTGCTCATCTGTTATATCTTTTAAAACGCCCTTCTTTTCAAAGCAATAAATAAGTGTTGTATCATATAGCTTTGCTAAAGCTACTGCCAAAGCAGCGGCTATAGTATCGGCATTGGTATTTAAAAGCTGCCCTTCGCCATCGTGCGTTAAAGCACAAAAAACAGGGGTAAAGCCCGCTTCCATCAAACTGCTGATGTTTTTAGGGTTGATGGAGTTTTCATCAATATCTCCCACAAATCCATAATCAATAGTTTTTACCGGTCTTTTTTTTGCGCGGATAAAATCGCCGTCGGCCCCGGTAAGGCCAATGGCATTATTGCCAAAATGCTGCAACTGGGCAACTATATTTTTGTTAATTAAACCGCCATAAACCATGGTTACTACGCGCAACG
>Ga0206982_1075_pt1 | contig 33549 bp, 34 predicted proteins | sample Alteio_BWMinCont_18_FD_153493 | JGI IMG/M metagenome (GOLD analysis project Ga0206982, IMG submission 153493) | Enriched cells from forest soil in Barre Woods Harvard Forest LTER site, Petersham, Massachusetts, United States -... | ecosystem: Environmental > Terrestrial > Soil > Temperate forest >... | reverse complement strand
AGGCAAATTCAGCAATGGTGGCAATTTATACGAATATGATCAACACTAATTTCATTTTTAGCAGTTGCCTCACAACTATTTTGGGAGGAGCTTCCGCCGATGAATTAATTGATTATTATGGTGTTGAAGATGGTGATTATTGGTTTTTTAATTCAAATGCTTTGCAATCAACAAATAGTGTTTTAAATCCAGCCATTTGGGCACCTGCATACTCCGAAATTTATGGAGCCAACGCTATTATTGAGGGAATCTCGGATTCCAAATCTGGGCTGCTTCATGATAGTGTTCGAAATGAGTTAACAGGTGAAGCAAAATTCGTCAGGGCATTTTGCTATTTTTATCTGACGAACCTTTTTGGTGATGTGCCACTTGTACTTACAACTGATTTCAATCAGACTGCAAGTTTGCCAACAACTCCACAGACACTAGTATACGAACAAATCATAAATGATTTATTGGATGCAAAGTCCGCCTTAGCTTCTGATTTTTCTGCCGGATTAAATGAGCGAATTCGCCCAAATAAATGGGCCGCTATGGCACTTCTTGCTAGAGTTTATTTATATCAAAGTCAACCTGATTTTCAGGATGCATATGCACAATCTGATTCTATAATTAAGAAAATAGCTCTTTTTGGTTTATTACCACAAGGCGAATTGAACAACGTATTCTTAAAGAATAGCACTGAGGCCATTTGGCAGCTGCAGCAAAACACTTCTGTTAATTCTTTTACTGCAACATTGGAGGGCAACATCTTGCTTCCTAACCCTCTAGCTACTGGTCAGCCTAGTTTTTATTTAACTGAACAATTGTTAAATTCTTTCGAGTCGGGGGATATGAGACGACAGAATTGGGTAGATAGCACTACGTATTCAGGTATTCAATATTTCTATCCCTATAAATACAAAACGGGCAGCTATAATGCTGTGCCGGGAGGTTCTGCCTTAGAATATTATATGGTTTTACGATTGGCTGAACAATATCTAATAAGAGCAGAAGCTGAGGCCAATGGTGCTGGCGGAGGCGCAGGCGCCGCTATTACTGACCTTAATATGATTCGGAACAGGGCAGGCCTGCCGAACTTATCTCCAACATTGCAAGGAGATTCATTGTCAATAGCAATCGCTCACGAACGGCAGATTGAGCTTTTCTGCGAATGGGGGCACCGTTGGCTGGATTTAAAAAGAACCAGACAAGCAAGTACTGCATTAAAAACGATTTCATATAAACAGCCTTGGCTAGGAGATTACCAGTTGTTATACCCAATTCCGCAGTCTGAAATATTAAATGATCATAATCTGGTTCAGAACCCTGGATATTGAAAATACTAGTTATTGGTGTCAATATAACAACAGCTTTCGCAGCGGTCGCTGTTCAATTTTGTTATAATCTAAATTTCAACGAAAATGAAACTTTCCAAAAATACATTTTTTACCCTGGTGATTAGTTCCTGTCTTATGCTAAACAGTTGTGTTAAGACCATTATTCCGCCAGGTACATCGGCGTTAACAATTGTTAACGCAATTCCAAACAGCAACGCTGTTGTAACCAATTTTTTCGGTAGCAATGGAGGTAAATCAATTGACACACTTACGTATTATAATTCTGCCCTGCAAATTTATTATGGGAGATATACGGAAGTATCATCTTATTCAGGTCCAACTAATTTGTCATTGTCACAAACAAGTGACACACTATTGCCAATTGCTAATATGACCCTGAACATGCAGATCAATGGAATTTATTCATTGTTCCTTGCAGGTTATGATACAACTGAAGTTGATACAATGTTCGTAAAAGATAATATACCTTATTACCCGACGAGCGGCGACAGTATTACTGGAGTACGATTTGTAAATCTTTCAAAAGGAGGTAATCCAATATTGATAACGCTACAGAGCGATACTACACACACGCCTATCTTAAATAATATTGTTTACAAAACCATTACGCCATTTCAATCTTACTCAGCTAATACCAATGCACAGTCGATCGGTTATAATTTGGAATTCAGGGATGTCATTTCCGATAGCATTTTGGCTACATCTCGTTTAAGAATTTATTTATACAAAAGTCAGACACTTGCTTTTTATGGGAATCCAATCGTAGGTTATTCGGTAATGAGCATAAATAATTATTAAGAGCTTTTAATGAACGAATCATTAGTAAAAGGAGCAGTGATGTCTATTATAGCTGTCCGAAAGAAAAAATTCCATCTGTTTTATAGGGATCTACAGTAATTGCATGCTAAAGAAAATTATTTCAGAAGTGATATGCCTGCTGGTTCTGTTATATTTTTTCCAGGACGGGATATATAAGTTATCGCACTTGAAAAGCTACCAGATTTGGTTTTCGCATGCACCGTATTTCAAAAACTTTTCACCTCGGATTGGCTATTGCATACCCATAGCTGAAACGATTTGTGCGACGGGAATTTTATTCAAAAAATCCAGGGCAATTTGTCTTTGCTTAATCTTGGCCGGTCTTGTGATTGCGATACTGCAGATTATGGCTGCCTGTTTTTTCACGACTTTTCTTTTTTTCCCATTCCATTTTCTCTGGTTCAAACCGGGATGGCTACAGGTATTGATTGTTGATCTTGGAATAGCATGGCTGATTTTTATGGTACTGGTATCGTCTAAGCATATTACTTCAAAAAAAATTGATTCGGTGGCGAAAGCCGGCTGAATTGATGGCAGGGGCAACGCCGAAAACCCTGAATAAAAAGAGTAGGCAAAAATTTAAATTTTAAAAGAATGAAAAAAATCAGGATCACTTTGATGGTATGCCTCATGGCATTCGTCGCGCTAAGTAGTTTCAAGAGCAAAAAGCGCCCTCGCAGTCTGGGCGATCTCTACGCATCCAGCAACGGGACGACTTATTACCAGCTTACCTCTTCAACCGACTGCAGTCAGGGGTTTACCACTACTAAACCTTCTCCCAGTTCCCTGCAGTCAACAATTATTGACAATTACGGGACAAGCTACAAGCTGTACACTTATAATGGCAGTAGCTATCTCGCATTGTATGCATCATCAACATCAGGCTGGTAAAATTCAAATCACTTAATTTTAAAACTTTAAAAACTGTTTATGCAAAAATTAAAATTCTCTTTGCTCGCGCTCTTACTTATGGTGCTCACGATTGCCGTATTTGCCGGAAAAAAACATTTTTATGGCAATGGACTCTATGTCACCAATGACAATATCAATTATTATCAGGTAAGCTCAGATCCTGTTTATTTTACTGGTAACCTTTCTTATACGGGTTCCAACCAGGTACGAGTAACAGATGTCAATGGCACATACTATTACATGTATTATCTGGATTCTTATTCCATTTATGAAGATGTCTACACATCAGGAACCTGGTGATCTTGAAATAGCCCCGGGCATGCCCGGGGCTATTTAATTTTTTTTAAATGAGCCGCCATTCCTGTAAGGCTTTGTTGTTTTTTATAACCTGCTTCTTTTTCCAACAATGTTTGCATGCACAAACAAATTATAGTGTACGCGGTTTAATAATGGATAGCGCAGGGATGCCGATCGATGGGGCGACCATAACTGTATTATCAGATTCTGATACCACTTTTTTAGCGACCGATGACAAGGGCTTTTTTTTGATGGAAAAGTTAAGCTCAGCCAGTTTTCAATTGAGTGTTTCAATGAATGGATATTTTCCATACAAACATTTTTTTTTGATTGCTGAGAGATCCGGTATTTTGAATATAGGAAAGATCATTTTAAGCCCAAGATATGAGACACTGCAAAAAGTCACAGTGACTGCGCCGAAAAAACCAATCGAATTAAAAGGCGATACTTTAGAATATGATGCAAAAACTTTCGAGGTCCGTGAAGGGGCAGAACTTGAAGAACTGCTGCACCGCCTGCCGGGGGTAGATATGGATATAGACGGCCACATCACGATACGGGGTAAACCCGTCAGCACGTTTTTGGTGGATGGTAAACCCTTTTTTGGCCCGGGTGGCCTGGCGCTGGCGTTGCAAAACCTGCCCGCGGATATCATTGACAAGGTGCAGGTCATCAATGATTACGGGCAGCAGGCGAGACTGCTTGGGATCAAAACAGGCGAGCCGCAGAACACGCTCAACATTGTTCTGAAGCCGGATAAGAAAAACGGAGAGTTTGGAAATCTGGGTCTCGGCGCGGGCAATGAGGACAAATATTCTGTCGGGATGGACGGGCACCGGTTTAAAGGGGACGAACAGTTTTCAGCGGACGGGTGCATCAATAATATCGGGCAGGGCCCGGTAGGGCCGGGTAAATATGTAACGCCCATGCCTGACCGCAACGATTTTTGGAGCGCGAACCTTAGCTATGCCGATAAATGGGGTAAATCTTTTGTGCCTTCGGCCACATACAGGGCCAGCCACTCGGTAAGCTCCATGCAAAACGCTTTGCTCAATCAAACGGATCTGAACGGGGCATCGAATATTTCTTCATCAACCAATATTTCGTCGACCAGCGAGCTGAAGCAGGATGGGATCATGGCCGTGGACATGCATAAGGCGACAAGCCACTTTAACCAGGAGCTCACATATTCAGGCGGCAATGGCAACAGTATCGGCGCCAGCAATTTTATGAATACCCAGACTGACAGCAACTATGCAAAAATGGTAAGCGGACTGAGCAGTCAGGATGCTGAACATAATCAAAATAATATATCAACGCACATCCTGTACGACAAAAATTTTCCAGGCTCACAATGCAAATTCAGCATCGGTGCCACGATTTCTTATGCCACCAATAATGGCACGAATCATCTAGTAAACAATACACTAACGGTCACAGACAGCCTAAGCACCAATACGGTTCAAAATTACCTGCAACAGAATACTGCCCACAATCTTAATATCGCGGGCAATGTGAATTATTACGAGCCACTGGGGAGGCAGGCTTATTTTGAGTTGGGTTATGGCTATAACCAGTCGAACAGCCGTCAAAATGTATCGACGGGTTCACCGGATAGCACTACCGGAAAGTTGCAGGCCATCGATAGCCTCAGCAGTAAGACCAATTTTGTCTCCATCAGCCAAAGGATTCATGCCGGCTATATCGCTGCTATAAAATTGATCAGCATATCTGCGAATATAGATATGCTACCCATTTCATTATCGAACAATTATAAGGCGATCAACTGGACACCATCTTTGCAGGTTTCCTATCATTTCAAACCAAACGAAAGCCTAACGATGAACTATAACGGAACGAACAAAGCCCCGGACATCAGCCAGCTCATACCCACACCGAATGTCACGAATCCGCAGTACCCTGTCATTGGCAACCCGAACCTGAAACCCTCATTGACCCATAGCTTTCGCTTGGTATACAATACCGGTACAGCCATGAATCCCGGAAGCCTCAGGGATTATAATCCCATGAATTTTTCTTTTGGTCTGAATATTTCGGAAACTTCGGATGAGGTCGTGACTAATCTGGTGCATCCGCAAGACAACAGCCCCGTCATACAACAAACCGAATACGTCAATGCAAACGGGTTTTATACGGCGGGACTGGAGGTTTCAGCAAGCCTTCCAAAAATCTTCCATAAGCGACTCGCCATAAATTTTAGTTCAACACTGAATGCCGTTCATTCTCTGACCATGATTGACAGCATGGCATATACGCTGCAAAACATCAACTGGTCAGCGCACATAAACCTGGGGTATTCCAAATACAATGCCTATGATTTATCCGCCAATGCGGGCTATGATGTGCAGGCGTTCAGATATAATTCGGGAAACGGGCAGCCCGGCAGATCTTCCAACGCTTCGCTTGCACTGGCTGCCGGGGTCTGGGTCGCAAAAAAATGGAGGATAAGTTCGATATACCGCCAATCATTCATCAGCGGAATAAATCAACCCTTAAAAGCATATCCTGCAATACTGAATGCTGCATTGCAGCGCGATTGCCTGAAACATAATAAAGGAAGGATCATATTAACGGCAACCAATTTACTGAACAGCCGCCAAAAAGTTTTGCAAACAGCGACTGCGAACAGTTTGTCCCAACAGCAGGTCAGCACGCTCGGCACATTTGTGATGCTGAGCTTTTTATTGAAACTCTCTAAGTTTGGGAAATGATTATGGAAGATTCCGTATTAAAGTGATTCTTCGTCTGGTTCGGTGGTTGCAGGGCAGGAATAAAATGGACCATAATATGAAAAGCATAAGTAAATAACGGCATAAACGAAAGATCAGTTTGAAACTTTTATAGAAGAAAAGTTTAGCACATTCTTCTCAACAGGCCATACTTTTTAGCTTTTTAGCTTATATTTACTAAAATATTTGGTATCTGATATGATAGAAAAACAGATATATACCATTGGTCATGGAACCCGAAAGACAAATGAATTTATTAATCTGCTTAAACATTACGGGATTCATTATCTCATAGATGTCCGGTCACAACCCTATTCCAAATTCAATCCGCATTTTAATCAGAATGATCTCCGCTTTGCTTTGGAAAACAGAGGGATCAAATATGTATTTATGGGAGATGAACTGGGCGGAAGACCCGCAGATATAAGTTGTTACGATGAAGAGGGGAGGGTGGATTACAAAAAAGTAAAAGAGAAAGATTTTTTTATTGCTGGAATAAACAGACTGATGACTGCATGCGAAAAAGGAATTCCTGTAGGTATCATGTGTAGTGAAACCAAGCCGGGCGAATGCCATAGAAGCAAGTTGATAGGCAGGGTTCTTAGCGAAGAGAACATCGTCCTTAAACACATTGACGAAAGAGGCAGGATTAAAAGTCAGTCCGATGTAATTAATGAACTTAACAAAGGGCTATCCGATCAATCTCTGTTCCCGGATCAGATAAATGCCAGCCACACTTCCCGGAAATCTTATATGTAAACATGCAGTTCTTTACGATCGGTGTCTATAACTCAACCGAAGACGGGTTTTTCAACAAACTATCGAAATATAAAATTGACGCCTTTTGTGATATCCGTCAACGACGCGGTGTAAGGGGCAACAAATATGCATTTGTCAATAGCAAAAGACTTCAGAAAAAATTATCCGCTTCAGGAATACTGTATCAACACATTACAGCCCTTGCACCCACCCGGGAAATCCGAGATTTACAAAAGCAAACCGATTTAAAAAACCATGTTTTAAAAAGCGATAGAAAAGTTTTGGGAAATACATTTTCCACAGAATACAGAAATAAAATTCTGAATAAGTTTGATTTTGATTCATTTTTCAGAAACCTCGAAGTTTTAAAGGCAACCAATATTGTTTTGTTTTGTGTCGAAGAATTCCCGGAAGCCTGTCACCGGTCTCTCGTTTCGGAGAAATTAAAAAATGATTTTCAATTCACGATAACAAATATCTGAATGCCTGACGTTTTGATCTTATCAAGAACTTCAATGAACAGCCGGTTCACCTCTCCAACCTACACAGGTTTGGGATATCTCCTTTACTCCGCGAAAGCAAACGATTCCGCCGCATGTGGAAGATGTACTGGTAACGGGGCAAAAGCCAAAAGGAAACATAGAAATCAAAATAAAGGATTTTATTGAAGCGCGGGGCATACCAATCTGGAAAGGATCACCTGATCAGTTGTTTGATAAATTATTGAAGTGGACGCCGAACGGCAGCGGTTATATCTCTAACTCGAATGGACTACCGAAAAATAGTGTGGGGTTCTGGATCTGTGATAAAAGCCTTTCGAGAGTATCTGCATTCGGAAAAATTCGTTATGAATACCCCGACGCGAATAATAACAGGGGAATGGTCTACAAGGGAGTTGACAAACACATCAAAGTCATACCTGCGGGTACATTGTTACGGGTGTCATTGGCAAAGTGGATGTCCTTTGCAGGCGACGACGAACCCAAATGCTGGTTACAACTTTCCGGCTGGTATGATTTATAATCACACCATTTCAGCTAAATTGTACTGACCTTCCCACAATGTTTAATGGAGAACCTGGGATTCTTGAGACACAGGCTGAATTATTTTTTTATTCATCATCATTTCGAACCGAAAAAGATAATAGACGAATAGCTGAAATTTTACCATTGTTAAATTAAAATCATCGTCATTTATTTTATCAATCACTTCTATCTGTTTTCTGATATCACGGTCCTTGTGCGCAGAAGCATAGTTCCTGATATTCCTCATTTTATCGTATTCAGTTTGTATTTCGTGGAAGACAACCCGAACGCTTTTTAATCTTTCCTCTAACTCCACATCTTTTATTTTTTCAATTAAAGTGCTCATTGGTTTCCCAACCAGATCGCCCACATCATCTATAAATTCGGAAATATGAATGGCCATAGTTCTCGCCAACAGGTTTCTCTCCCAAACGTTGGTAGTTCTGAAATATATTTTATACAATTCAAATAAGTCTATCAATGAGAATTTAATAAAACAAAGCATAGTTGCTTGCAAATAGGGTTTTTTCTGGTGCCCATATTTAGCTTCAACTATTTCAACTGCTTTTATATAGTCTGACGTTCCCCTGCCTAATTGAGCGATAAATTTATTCATGTTATTATTCATTTTTCCTGAATAATACATATGCCTGATTCTGCTGAAAAATTTCATTGAAAAAAAAAATTAATAATTTGGTACCATTAATAAAATACAATTTAAAACGGAATCATTCTAAAACTTTTTCCCACCGTGGTGGATAAAACACTCATCTCCAAATGCTGCATTTAGGTAATTTTAAGTGTTATCCAATTTCCTAACAAAAACTAACCTACAATGAGCTACAATGTGCCTGCAAAACAGGTGACCCCTTCCGGTATAAATCCTTTCCTCCCTGGCGGTGGCTGGACCGAAATTAAAATCGTCGAGCTTGAAAATACTTCGGATCCCAATCCGAGAAAATTGCGGCTGCTGGCCGATCAGAATATGCCTGTCGAGATCATCGAGGAACTGAAACACGCCAGGTATCAAATCGTTTCCGTTTATGAAATGGGTCTGAGCGGGCATCCGGACGAAAACATCCGCGAGTACGCAAGGAAGAAGAACCGCGTGATACTCACCAGCGACAAGGATTTCTGGGACGAGAGAAAACATCCCATTCAAAAGTGCTTTGGAATCATCTGTACGGAAGCGGGGCCGCAGTCTTTCGATAAACTCTATGACAGCCTCGCGCGGTTTAACCACTTTTTCGCCAGATATTTTTCAAATGATCTTTGGTATAATATGAAAGCTTTGATCAAAACGCACGGCTTTATATTGAGAGAGCGCAATGAGGGGCGGATCAATGAAAAGGAGTATTTTTTCTCCAAAGGCAAAATCTACCACCGGGTATTAAGATGATGATAAGGATTTGTGAAAAATTAAATCACTGGTAAGATAGTATTAATAGGGGTGCTGATAACACATTGGCAGTTAAACGCTGACAAGATCCTTATTGTGAATTTTATTCCAAATTCACACGATTCCGGATACCCGGTATCTTTAACCCAAACAATCAAAGTATAATTATGAGCACTTATGTAATTGTAGAATTTATCTTTTCCATTGCTGTCAGTAAATACTGGAACGATGTGTTTCAGAATGCGATCGGATGCGCAATCGGAAGCCTGGCTGCGATAGGTATTTCAATTTGGATCTACCGCGAAACAATAAGACAGAGTAACAAAGCTATTTCCAATGAAAAAATCCAGGATGAAACCAATCAGTTAAAGGCATTTAAATTAATGCTTGAGGCAGCGATAAAGACAGCGGACAAATCAATTGGTTATATTGACGAATTTATTCTCTCGCTTAAAAAGTATCCTGTTGAATTTCCTTTACTTTACCAAACTTCTTATGGTAGTTTGAAGCGAATTATTGAATCGATTTCCGTGGAAAAGACCGGAAAATCTTATATGAAAAAATTTCCGGTAGAAAATTCACCGAAAGAATTTCTATTGATTTTGGAAGTTATTGACTACATGTATGCAGAATTTGGAGGATTGTATGATCTTGTAAAGAGAGCCTCTACAAACCACACTGAAAGATTGATGAAGGTTTCTGATGATTTCGATGTTGCTGATAAAATTTTGATTGATCACACGTCTGAAATGAATTTTAAGCTGGAAGAAGACAAGAAAGTAATGGAAGTAAAAATGACATTCATTAATAAAAGAACTAACTCTTATGATATGCTTGAGCTTTACAACTTATATTTCATCCCGATGAAGGAGTTGATGATGGAAAGACTTAAAAGAAACCCGGGGAATGATTTTGAAAAAAATTACACTTATGAGATTACCAAAGGGATATACGATTATGAGGCAGTAGGAGTAGGGGTCGATAAGTTCGTTTTAACAATGGATAAAATTAGAATTTCAGCCAGCGATAATTTGAATAAATTAAAGATGCATGCCGAAAAAATTCTTCAAACTGATTTTGCCTGATAAGCAAAATCCATAATAATCAATTAGTTAACATGCCAAAATGGACAAATGTCCAAAATGTGTTCAATTTCACGTGGCAACCCCCACCCTATAATTTCACGACGCCATTCCAAAACAGCTTTTCTGCGATTGAATCATCTAAATCTGCCCATTTCAAATTTATCTTTGCCATAAAGTATCTTTATATATATCTTTATGGTAAAGATATTAAATGCCAAAAAAACAATCGGCCCCGGACGACCCGGTCCGTATATACCTGCAGACCATGCGCACCTTCATGCGACTCAGTACGGAGTGGACGAGCGCCGCTGCGCAAACACTCGGCGTGCATCCTACGGACCTGGTGGCCGGAAGCTACCTTGCCGAAAAGGGGCCGGTGACGGCAGGCGAACTGGGCAGGGAGATGGGGATCACGACGGGCGCGATGACGGCGGCCATCGACCGGCTGGAACGCGCTGGGTTCGCCACGCGGGCGCCCGATCCCGCGGACCGCAGAAAAGTAATCATCAAACCGAAAAAACTGCCGGCTGCATTGCTCGCCATGCGCCGGTCGATCGCAAACCAGATCGACGCCATTCTTGCGCGATACAGCAAGACGGAACTTTCACGCATGACGGCGATCACCCGCGACATCATCCTGGTCTTTGAAAAACAGATCAATCAGCTCAAAAAATAATTCCATGACAACACCTTCGCCTTTTTCCCTGCTCATCGCAGCCGTCGCCGCCCGGGATATGACCGCCGTGAACGCGCGTCTTGCCGACGATATCCAATGGGACATGATGTCCACGGGCGAGACCGTGAAGGGCAGGGATAAAGTGATGCAATGGCTCGAGGCGGGTGCGGCTTCGCGCAAAGAACCCGCCGTGATCAGCGATCTCACGTGCAACGATTGGGGCGCATACGAATACTGGAATATCGGCACGATCACCGAAGAACTGGTCGCGTTCGGCAACCGGCAAAAATGGCCCTGGCCCAAAGATCCGCAAAGCCTCATCGGCCAGAAATACAAAGTCGCGCAGTGTTTCGTCTGGCACCTGAACGCCGCCGGCAAAATATGTCTCATGAAGCAATACCTCGACACCGGCAGCGTCTGGATGCAATTCAAATAACGAAACCCGCGTAAAAGGGATATACATCACCGTTATTTATAATAGCGTCGCACGAATGGCTTCTGAAAGTTCTTGGGGAACCATTTGTTTTTCAGCGTATGTCTTCCATTGATCTATAACCCTATGAACCCGCTCCAGGATGGGTTCCGGTTTTTTGATATTCATTTGTCTTGCCACTTCTAAAAAATCCGCATCAGTGATGTTTTCCCTTTTACCATTTACACTCAGCGACTGACGGCTTACCCATGAACTGTCCGGTCGGTAGGCATGGCATAGATCGAAAGCCGGAGAAAGTTTCCATACACCGGATTTATCCATAAAGAACGCGAAGTTTTTAGTGTGATCATCACAGTTTCTGGCTACTACATTAAACACCATCCTTCGAAACAGCTGATCCGCCTCTGTATAGGGCAAGCGTAACATTCGCATCGTTTGAAAAAGCTGTTCATAACTATAAGAGGTGATTTGATTGAAATCGTAGTGCTGCATGGCGCAAAAACTCTGAACATGAATCTTTCCCTTGCCATATTCTCTGTCAAATCGCCGGGTCATGAAATGCGCTCTCCCGTTTTCTTCCAACAACCGGCTTTCCGTCATTTCAATTCCACAGTCGATGGCCATATTATGATAAGCCATTTCCACCCGGCCATAACCCGCGCTTAAATGATCATCCACTACACCATCAAATTTGATAAGCCAGTGTGAAAATCCTTTGGGCGCTTCCGCCTGTCCGGATTTTACTTCACCCGTTTCAGGATTATAAGCGATCACCGCCTTGGCCCTGGCGCCTCCGGCGGACGTCCCAATTTTTAAAATTTCGGACAGTGCTTTTTTTTCACCCTCGGATAAATTAGTATGAAAATCCTTTCTTCCGGAAAGAATTTCCTGGGCAATTTTTACCAGGCTGTCTATTTCAATTTTGGTGGCTTTGCCATTGTCTTTCGGCACTGCGGGTTCAAATTCCAATGCGCCCATACCGCGCTTGCCGATAAAACAAAGCGTCTCCACGGGGTTCAGACTGTTTTCGGGTCGTCCCGTCTCAGCGAGCCATGCATTGATTAATGCATTCCCGTATTTATCAGGCAGAACATCCGCTAAAAGTCCGGGCAGGCCCTTAAATGTATTATTCCTGATAAGCTCGGGAAATGAAAATATACGGCTTGCTTCATCTATCGGCATTTTCAGTGGTGCCAGATCCCATCGATGTTTAATAAAACCGGGATCATACTCAAAACTTCCCATCCTGTCTTTTTCATCCCAGGCCACTGCACCCACCCGCTTTTGCCATATATTCACCCATGCTGTTGTAATCATTACCAGGCGCTTTCATTTTTTGGAAGATGTATTTTTGATTGGCGACCCGCTCTTTTACGTTTCGCCTGTTCGATCCTGGCCAGTTCTATGGGGCTTATTTGTTTTTTTATTTCGAAAAATTGAAAAACGTGAAGCTGCTCGAGTATTCTCATCACCCGGATAAAAGATTCGAGATTCCCGCCTTCGCCCTTTTCCAGCTTGACCAGCGTGGACCGGGAGATGTCAGAAGCCATGGCCAGTTGCTGCTGGGTTTTATTTTTGTTCAAGCGGCTATCTTTTATAAATTGCCCAATCACTGCCAACAGGGCTTTGTCGCTCATGGCATACCAGTCTTTGATTGAATTTTCCATCATTAAAGGTATTTGTTGAGTACAATGTACAAATATTAATACAATATTACAAAATTATTTTGTATTAATATTTACTCATTATATGCCTAAATTATCATTAATGATCTAAATTTAAGTCATAAAAGTAACTTTTAAAACCTAATAGCACTTTTCAAATTAATGCCAATAAACCGGATTATTGGTAAATATTGGATGCGGGAGAAAACGCTTAAAATCAATTTAAAATTCCGCCCGTGGCCGTCAAACTGGGTGTAAAATGCGTGCGACTGATCGATTTCTTCAACGATCACAACTGGAGTTTCTAATCTTTGGCAAATTTTCGAATTTTTGCCGAATGTTTGAGTTCTTATCCATGTTTTTTAATTTTTAGTTCCTTCAGGATCTTTTTATAATCATAATCAAATCCCTTCGGTGGTTTAAGGACCCCAAGAGTGCCTTCACAGTGGGTGTTAATTTTATTTTCATGATACATTCTATTTTAATTGCAAAGATTCGCGAATAGTTCACAAAACGTGAACTATTTGAGGCGTTTCAAACACTATCACCCCAGGCAAATTAACTTCAACGTATTAATATTCAATTAGTTAACATGCCAAAATGGACAAATGTCCAAAATGCATTCAATTTCGAGGTCGACAACCCCGGCCGCCGCAATCCCACATGCCAGGCCTCCCGACTTTCCCACTCCCCCTAATATTTCTCTGCAGATAATTTTTTCTTCTAACTTTAGCCTACACAAAAACACTTCAATGATGAGTTTTCGCTGCACCGTTTTATCAAAATATTTTCCTGACTAAGTGTTTACCCTTAGTACGATTCCATAATCATTTTGTTTTCACCAGAATACATCTATTCAAGTACACTTCAATGAGCAGTCTTCTTTGATGTTTGGCTGCGATGAGCCCAAAGAGCTGCAAGGTCTTTTTCAACTTGTTATAAAAAGGCATCTGTATTCTTAGCAAGCAGTCTTTCCGATTACCGGTGCTGCATTGTTTTTTCAACGGTGGATGCCTTTGTAAGACTTTGAACAGTGTATTTCTGATATTATTTAATTTTGATTATCAGGTTAAACAGAACCGGGCAATGCTGGCGAGCAACCTGGCAAGGGATACCCTGATACTGACGGAATATTTTTTATTTTCTAAAGGCCTCCTACTATGGTGGCCTTTATTTTTTTTCCTGAAGTACCATGCCTTAAAAACGCTCAAGACTTCAGCCAACCAGTCCTACTTCATATTCCACCTGGTTGTTCCACACATATCTAATCCGACTGAGCAGGTGTCTGGATATTTTAATGATTGCTTTGTTGGGTACCATTTTCCTGCAATATCTTTTGTATAAAAGCAACATGGCTGGATCTTTTCGGATGATCACCCAACTGCTTTCCACAATGGCCGTCCTCAGGTATTCATTACTACGATGAGTAATGCCCTTTACTGTCGCGCGGTCTGCAGAACTTGCAGTATCGGGAACAATACCGGTGTAAGAGCATAATTTGTCCAGTGTTTTAAATCTCTTCATGTCCTGTAGTTCCGTTATAATAACCATTGAGTTTAATAACCCAATTCCAGGTATACTCTGTATCAGATTTTGTATCGGTGCAAAAGATTTTTGTGTTGATAGTTCTCTTAACTGCTTTGTCATATTGCCCACCAGTTTTCTGATCATTAAATATTCTTCCAGTGCCGTATCCAATGCCTGACGCAACAGCGGCGTTAGTCCAGGTAAAGCTTTCAATGATTCTACGAACCTGCGGCTCCAGTATTCGTTTGGCTTATCCATTTTTAATTTTAATCCACTAAACATCAAAAACCCCCATATCCTGTTTTTGCATCTTGTCTGGTCACTAACCAGCCGGATGCGCTGACGTACCAATGTCCGTGCGTGTTCCATTCTGATGGAAGGCACATAAATGGGCCGCAGCATGTTACCAGACAGATGACGGCATATTTTGCGGGCATCAATACGGTCGCTTTTGCGCTTCTTGTCCTTATCTGTTAATGGAACATCAGCCGGATTGACTACCATGCAACTAACCCCCGATGATTTCAAAGAACGCTGTATTCCAAATCCACTAAATCCGGCCTCATAGGCCATCTTAAAATTTGCCCCAGGGTACCTTTTATTCAAGTGCTTCAATAACAGCTCCTCGCTCGGGTCCTGACTGTAATCTTCCAGTTCAAATTCATCGCTGCGAACGTTGATCCGCCAGCTCTTTTTATGAACATCAATACCGCAGAAAATAGTTTGTCCCGCAAAATCGGGTTGTTTAATTTTAGGCATAGTTCCTGGTTTTTAAGTGTGATTTAATTGTGGTAATTAAATTTACTTATTATCAGGAACTTACTTTTTGTGCAAGTCCAAACTCATACATGAGACCTTAGCCCGATTACAGGACCAGTCCGCGCCTTGAACCGAACGCCCGACCATACCGACCCCCAACCAAACCCGCGCGCCGCCGACCCCCATGCCGACCGCGCCCTCTTCGCCCTCATCGCGACCGGCGACGAAGAAGCCTTCCGCGAAATCTTCCACCACTACCGCAAAACCCTCTACCCGGTCATATTATCTCTCGTCAAAATCGAAGCCGACGCCAAGGAAATCCTTCAGGAAACCTTCCTCAAACTCTGGCTCAAACGAGAAACACTACCCGCCATCGAAAACCCGGGCGGCTGGCTCTATTCCGTCGCCTCGACGGAAGCCCTTATGCACCTCCGAAAAGAAGCGCGCTATTCCCGCCGCCTTCAGAAAATCGGCGCGGAACCTGAATTGAAGGATATTCATGAACAATTCGACGCCAAAGAAGTCAAAGCGCTGATCAATGAAGCCGTGGAAAAACTGCCGGCCCGCCGCCGCCGGGTCTTCCAGATGAGCCGCCTGGAAGGCTACTCGCGAAAAGAAATCGCGGCGACCCTCAATATCTCGGAAAACACCGTCCGAAACCAGCTCACCGAAGCCGTCGAATTCATCCGCGACTACATCACGAAAAATAAATCCATTTACCTGCCGGCGATCCTCATCTTCTACTTTTTTTAGGGGGCGGATGGTACATTTCAACCGCTGGCGACAGCATTACGATTATGGCGACCGATTCAGATCTCAAAACCCTGATCTTAAAATACATCTCCGGAGAAATCTCCCCGGAAGAAAAAAAACATTTCTACGATCTAATTGAGGAGGAAGGCCGCGAAGCCGAGTTCAAATCGATTATGAGGTCGCTCTATGAAAACCAGGCTGCCACCGAAGATAACGATGCCGCATGGGAAACTATGGTCCGGTCCATTCTCGAACACAAAGCGCCTGTCCGCAAAATCGCTCTTTACAAAAAAAACCTGGATCAGGGTTGCAGCAGCTGCAGCCATCATAACCGGCATTTTCATCACGAGCAAATTCATTTTCTTTCCAAAACAGCAAACAAATCCAATTGCAAATAATCAAATAAAAATTCCGGATGTCGCTCCGGCTTCAAATAAAGCAACGCTTATATTATCTACCGGCCAGCAAATCATCCTCGACAGTGCCAAAAATGGCCAGCTTGCCAAATTTGGCAATACCACCATCACCAAAACAGACAGTGGTAAACTGCTCTACGCTGTGACAGGCGCCAAATCATCCCCCGACGAAACCAGTTTCAATGAACTGACAACGCCACGGGGAGGCATATACGAACTGGAACTTCCCGACGGCTCCGAAGCCTGGCTCAACGCGGCTTCCCGGATCGACTACCCGACCCGCTTCACCGGCAAAAACCGCGAAGTATTTATCGAAGGCGAAGTCTATTTCGAAGTGGCACACGACGCCGCACACCCCTTCGTCGTATCCCTGCCCGCAAAAACAAAAGACCAGGGCGAAAGAGGGCATTGGCTCCAGATCGAAGTATTAGGTACGCATTTTAATGTCAACACATACTCCGAAATCACAAAAACAACTTTACTCGAAGGCTCCATAAAAATAACTGCACATGGAACCAGCAAAACGATAAAACCGGAAGAACAAGCAATTTCAGGATTTAATGGTAAAGGAATTGAGATTGATAAGAGTGTCGACCTCGACAAAGTCATGGCCTGGCGAAATGGAAAAATTGCGATTACAGATGTTTCTGTCCAGCAACTGATGTCAGAAATTTCGCGCTGGTACGATATGGATGTCGAATACAAGGGAGCAGTACCGGAAAAACAATTTTATGGTACCATCAGACGAGACGTACCGCTGTCAACCGTCTTAAACGCACTGAAAACCTATGGCGTGGAAACGCAGGTAGAGGGAAAGAAAATTATTGTTCAATAAAACCAAAACTTCCGATTATGAATTTTCATCTTACAAGTACGTAATTCTCTCTGAAGGCTAAACAAAAACCGCCGCGTGATTGAGACGCGACGGTGAAATGTTTGGGTCTTCATAAAACCGACTTGCAAAAGACAGCCTAGTTCAAACCCAAACTTCACACAAGTTATGAAATTAACTGCCTGGCAGCGTTTTGCCCCTTTGGCTCGTAAAGCATGGAAGATAATGCGCATCACGACCCTACTGATCCTGGTTTTTTGCCTGCACCTAAGCGCCAAAACTTCCGCGCAAAAAATTACCCTGTCCTCCAATAACATCTCCATCGAACAATTTTTCAACCAGCTGGAAAAACAAACGGGCTATTCCTTCCTGCTGGAAAACGGCGTGGTCTCCAAAGACGAAAAAATATCCGTCAACGTCAAAGATGCAGCCCTCGAATCTGTCCTGGACCAGGTTTTAAAACCAATCAATCTTTCTTACAAAATCGAGAATAAAACGGTTACCGTACAAAAGATTAAAGAAGTGGTGAATCAAACCGTTGAACAATTACCGCCTGGCGAAATACATGGACGAATTACTAATGAGCATGGTCAGCCACTGGAGAATGCTAACGTTACCATCAAACGAACAAAGACCGGTACGATTACTGATGCAAATGGAAAATTCAGTCTCAAAAATATTAAAGAGACTGATGAGATCATTGTCAGCTTTATTGGCTACAAACCGCAGACAATTAAAGTGGGTGATCAAACTAATTTTTCATTGGTGATGGAAGTAACAAATAATGAGCTGGACAAAGTCGTTATACAAGCTTACGGAACAACTTCCCAGCGTCTTACAACAAGTGATATAGGAACCGTGACAGCCGCTGAAATTGAGCGGCAGCCCATAATAAATCCTTTACTGGCATTACAGGGAAGAGTGGCAGGCCTGGATGTAAATCAGACAAACGGATTTGCAAGTGCGCCCATTAAAGTAGAACTCAGGGGACGAAGTGCTATCAGTAATGATTTCACTTCTGATCCTTTATACATAATAGATGGCGTCCCACTAACAGTACTGGAAATTGCCGGTACTTCAAGCTATCAACTTGGTTCAACAGGTTTTCTTCAAAGTGGATTGAGTAGTCCTGCAGGTGGACAAAGCCCATTTTTTAGCGTCAACCCGGCAGATATAGAGAGTATGGAAGTGTTAAAAGATGCTGATGCTACTGCAATTTATGGATCTAGGGGAGCCAACGGCGTGATTTTGATAACCACCAAAAAAGGTAAAGCGGGCGAGACAAAATTTGATCTCCATGTAGAAGAAGGCGCGACCGAAGTAACACGAACTTGGGCAATGATGAACACTTCCCAGTATTTGGCTATGCGTCGTGAAGCATTGAGAAACGACGGCATTACACCAAGCCTTGCCGATGGAGACTATGATTTGCTACAATGGGACACTACTAAGTACACAGACTGGCAAAAAGAAATTTATGGGCATACGGGAAAGACATTTGACGTGCAGGCGAGCCTTTCAGGTGGGGATGCTCAAACTACGTTCCGGGTGGGGGCTGGTTACGATCATACGACAAATATTCTGACGGTTTCCGGTGCAGATCAACGGGGATCTATTTCACTCAATCTGAACCATCATTCATTGAACCAGAGATTCAATATTTCATTTATTAATACTTATACGATTACGAAATCTGATATGATCAGTATGCCCGACATAGTGACATTACCACCCAATGCACCGCCTATATATGACTCATCTGGAAATCTCAATTATGCCGGATGGGGTGATAACAATACATCCGCCAGGCAGGCATACCCGTTCGCATCTTTGCTTCAGCCCTATACGTCTGTGACAAATTTCCTGAACAGTAATTTGATCGTTTCTTATTTATTACTAAAGGGGTTAAAAATTACTTCGAATCTTGGTTATAACAATGCTCAGGCCAATACAACATACTATACTTATATCTCATCACAAGATCCGCTTTCGGAACCGACCGGGAGTTCCCAGTTAGGTTCCAACAATAATAAGAATTGGATTATTGAGCCTCAGATAAGCTATGAGGCTATGATTGGTAAAAGCAAACTTACTTTGTTAGCTGGATCTACCGTACAGGAAACGAATACAAATGCACTCTCAGTACAAGCTTCTGGATTCACGAACGATGAATTGATCAAAAGTATTGCCAATTCACCCAATCCCGCTTCAGTCCAAAATTATGAAGGTGAATATCATTACGCTTCTGTTTTTGCAAGGGCGACATATAATTGGGAGAATAAATATATTCTAAATTTCAATGCCAGAAGGGATGGCTCAAGCCGTTTTGGACCGGACAAGCAGTTCGGGAACTTCGGATCGATAGGAGCAGCATGGATTTTTACGGAAGAAAAATGGCTGAAACATGGGACTGATTTTTTAAGCTTCGGCAAACTAAATATTACATACGGTACAACAGGGAGTGACGCGGTGGGTGATTATCAGTATTTAACAAGATGGTCTTCCAATGGTACCTGGCCTTATACTGGGGTATCTTCATTAAGGCCTACACAGGCTGCCAATCCGGATTTTCAATGGCAGGTAAACAAAAAATTTGAGGCAAAAATCAACCTTGGATTTCTTCATGACAGGATTTACATTGGCATTGCATATTACAATGACCGTTGCGGGGACCAGCTTATCAGTTTTCCAACCCCTGCTCTTACAGGTTTTACAACGGTAACCGCTAATTCTCCGGCACTTGTGCAAAATGCAGGTTTTGAATTTACAGGGATGGCAAAAATCATAAAAACTTCACGTTTCGACTGGTCGGTTAATTTTGTTGGCGCGATCAACCAAAATAAGCTCATTTATTACCCTAACTTGTCACAGTCTCCATTTGCTAGTACGCTTGTGATCGGCCAGTCACTAAATATTCTCCATCTTCTCCATTACACAGGTGTGGATCCACAGACAGGACAATATACTTTTCAGGACAAAAACCATGATGGACTGATAACCTATAACCCGGGCCATACAGGGGACGACACCTACACTTATGACCTGAGTCCTAGCTTCCTTGGTGGGCTTGGCATGAACTTGATATATTCAAATCTTCAGTTGTATATGTATTTCAATATTAAAAAGCAAATTGGAGTCAATGCCTATAGACAATTGCCCTTTTATCCCGGACAGGTCGGCAACCAGCCCACAGAAATAATCGGTAAAGAATGGCAACAGCCAGGAAGCATTGCTTCGATAGCGCGATATACAACTCAGCCAGCAGGGAGTGATGGATTTTACCAAAATTTGTCAGATGCAGTCTATACAGACGCTTCATTTATAAGGTTGTCCAATCTGGCCATTGCTTACAATCTTCCTGCTTCCTATTTGCAAAAAGTCGGGATACATGGTTGCAGCATTTTCATTCATATGAACAATCTGTTCGTGATAACAAAATATAAAGGGCTTGATCCTGAGACACAAAATTTCGGCGGTATGCCGCCATCTAAGACAATTATCGGAGGGCTGTCGTTTAATTTTTAATTTTTAAGTTATGAAGGACATCAAAAAAAATATTATAAATAAAATATTGATATGCGTTACCGCATTTTATTTCATGAGCGGTTTGATTTGCTGCAATAAGATCGTAAGCGTTCCTGAACCGATCAATACAATTACAACAACTGAGACTTTTTCTACAGAAGCAAATGCTACGTCTGCAGTCGCAAATATTTACAGTGACATGAGCTATGAAAACAATTCTGCGAGATATGGGAACGGCAGGACAACGATTTACGCAGGAATGTCTGCAGACGAATTGAGCAATTTTGGCAGCCTGAGTACTTATGAAACAAATACCATACTTTCAAGAGATGGCACGATTGGAGGTTATTTTTGGTCACCTGCTTATAAGGATATTTACTATGCCAATTCGGTCATTGAAGGAGTACAAGCTTCTCTCAGCCTTCCAGTTAGCGTAAAAAACCAATTGGCGGGTGAAGCCAAATTTCTTCGCGGCTTTATTTACTTCTACCTGGTTAATTTGTTTGGCGATGTCCCTTTAGTTACAAGCACACCTTTTGCGGCAAATTCATTATTGGCCAGATCACCTTCATCACTGGTTTACAAACAAATTATTACTGACCTTGAAGATGCTCAGTCTTTATTACCAGGAGATTATTCTGTGTCAGGAGGTGAAAAGACGCGAGCTAATAAATTTGCGGCGACAGCGATGCTAGCGCGTGTCTTCTTGTACGAACAGCAATGGGATAGTGCTGCGTTGCAAGCCACGTCTCTGATTAATTCCGGGAATTTTTCACTTGACAATCCAGGTGACGTTTTTTTGATGAACAGCAACGAGGCGATCCTGCAGTTACAGACAATCGACAATACACCTTTTGCAACGCAGGAGGGCAACCAATTTGTTGCCAGAACCCCCCAAAGCACACCTAATTATTACCTGACAACCCAGTTACTTGGGGCATTTGAATTAGGGGACCAGCGACGGTTAGCTTGGATAGATAGTTCTACAGCTGGCGGAGTAGTATATTATTATCCAGGTAAATATAAGTCCAGGCAGGCAACGTCCGGTAACGTTACCGAATATTATATGTTGTTACGATTTGCAGAACAATACCTCATAAGAGCGGAGGCGAGAGCACAACAGACCCCTAACGATTTGATTGGAGCTCTAAATGATCTAAATACAATACGCAATAGGGCAGGATTAGATTCTTTGCCAAATTTTTTGACACAATCACAAGCTTTGACAGCAATAGAACAAGAGAGGCGAATTGAACTATTCTGCGAATGGGGACACCGCTGGTTTGATCTAAAAAGATGGGGGACAGCGATTCAAACTTTGGATACGATTCCCTATAAAGCTGGAAATATTAATTCATCTCAGCTTTTATATCCCATCCCTTTGAGTGAAATTCAAACTGATCCAAATCTCAAACAGAACCCTGGATATTAGAACGCAATCGTAAACTTGGGACAACAATAAAAACCAAAATCTAAGCAATGATTTTTAACAAATATTCAATTCTGATTTTAACCTCTCTGATAATTTTATCAGGCTGTATCAAAACATCAACTCCTCCCGGTACATCAGCGCTCACCATCGTAAATGCAATTCCCAACAGCAACCCGCTGGTCACCAATTTTTATGGTAACACCGGAAGTCAAATTCAGAATGCGGATACACTCCAGTATTATGCAACCGCCCTGCAGATTTATTACGCCAACTGGTCGGAGTTGTCTTCTTATTCCGGCAAAACGAGTTTATCTCTTCCGCAGATCAGTGATACGACGACTTCACTTACAAACCTGACTTTGAATTTACAAATCGGAGGTATCTATTCTTTATTTATCACAGGGTCAGATACAGCGCATGTAGATACATTATTTACAAAAGATAATATTCCTTATTATCCGTTTTCAGGAGATAGTCTGATTGGGGTTCGATTTATAAATCTGTCAACAGGTAGTTTGCCTATTCTTATAACACTTCAATCCGACTCTACACATACTCCGATTGCCAATAATATTTCGTATAAAACGGTCACTTCGTTTCAACAGCTTTCTGCGAATTCAAATGCCCTAGCAAACGGATATACTTTTGAAATTCGTGATGTTGCTTCAGATAGTGTGATCACTACCGTTCCATTTAATACAGGGACTTATCCAGCCATGTTTCCATTCAAAAGCGTAACGGTTTGCTTGATCGGTCAGCCGGGAGCCACTGCAGCCGTGCCCCAGTCCGGACTCATCATTCCGAATTACTGAAAGATGCAATAAATAGAAAACTTATATATTTGTAGTCTTCAAAAACTACTTCTCATATAAACCACTAAAGGTATATGCAGAAGTATTTTTTTATCCTGTGCTTTCAGTTAGCCTGTTTTTTTTGTTCTGCCCAGCAATTTCCTCTCAATGCCTGCGATGGCCCCTACGTCCTTTATCAAAACAGTCACATCGTTATTAAATCAATCAATGCCGCATCTGCACCAGAAATAGAAGCATTCAATGTTTCAGAAAAAACAAAACATCCCATCTCGATTCATTTCTCCAATCATACAGGCTGGGACTTCACCGTGCGCCTGCGCGATTCGATATTGTACGAACCCGACCATTTCAAGGCGCCGAAAAAAGTATTTGCCCTTTCTGATATTGAAGGAGAGTTTGAGGCTTTCCGCGGACTGCTGATCTCTGCCGGCGTCATGGACAGTGCTTACCATTGGACCTTCGGCAAAAACGCGCTGGTCATCTGCGGCGATCTCTTCGACCGGGGACAGGATGTCGCGGCGGAACTCTGGCTGCTCTATAAACTCGAGGATGAAGCGCGTGCGGTGGGCGGATATGTGCACTCGATTCTCGGCAACCACGACATCATGAATATGTCGGGCGATCTGCGCTACCTGCAGCCAAAATATTTCGAGCACGCGAAAATCATGGGGCAGGACTACATGGACCTCTACGCTGCGAATACAGAACTGGGCAGATGGCTCCGTTCCAAAAACATCATCGAAAAAATCGGCGACAATCTATATTTACACGGCGGCGTCTCTCCGCAAATGTTACTAGCCATTGACACCCTGAACTATCGTTTCCGTCCGCTCTATGACAAAACGAAACACGCAGAATCTTACTATCCCTTCTGGTATCGAGGATATTTCATGGAACCCAGGGCAACTGAGTCCTTCATCGACAGCACCCTCGCGTTTTACCATGTCAGTCGCATCATCGTCGGCCACACGATCACTGACTCCAACATTGCAAGTTATTACGAGGGCAAAGTCATCGGCCTCGATGTCAACGAACACGAGGGCCACTCCGAAGCAATCGTTATCGAAAAAAATAAAATTTATACCACTGATCTGACCGGAAAAAAGAAACCGATCGGAGAAGGTCCGGCAAATCCCGTTGTTCAATAAAAAACTAAAAATTAAATTCGTATGATGAATTTAAAAAACAAACTTTTAATCGTTTTATTCCTGACGGCCACATGGCAGACCCGGGCGCAGGATTCCTACATGCAACAGCTGACGCTGATCAATAATCAAATGGCGGCGGCCTGGCTGCACCACGATGCATCCGGGTTGTTGCGTGTCTATGCCACGGACGCCGTGAGTATGCCGGAATTTCACCTGACCCTGTTCGGGAAAAAAGCGATAGCCCATTACCTGCAGGAATGGATGGATTCCGTACGGGTCAATTCCTACACGCGGCAAACGCACGATATTACCAAAGCGGGCGATTACCTGGTGGAGACCGGTACATTCAGCAACCATTTTTCCCTCGCGAAAAAAACGGTGGACTACGAAGGCAAATACCTTAACGTCTGGAGGATAGAACCGGGCGGCGGTCTGAAACTCCTTTCGGAAATAACAGGATCTGTGAAAAATTTGGAACGACCGGACCTTCCGATGTCAGCCTTGCAAATACCGGATACGACGATTTTGACAAAACCGCCTGTCAATGCGACGTCATCCGCTATACAATCACTGGACGACCGGGTCGCGGCGCTCGTGGTGCAGCGCAAGGGAAAGGATTTTGCGAACTATTATACTAACGACGCGATTTATATGCCCTACTATATGCCCATGATGGTGGGTAAGCCGGCGATTGATGGCTACTACAGGCAGCACGAGGACCCGAATACGGGGATCGATGATGTGTATATCCGCGCGACGCGTATCATCGACACCGGCGATTACGTGCTGGTGGACGGTTATTATAAAGTGGACTGGCGCGGGGGCACGGCCCATGGAACGGTGACCGGCAAAAATATCAGCGTCTGGAAACGAGGGAAAACGGGACAGCTTTTGCTCTACCGGCAGATGGCGGTGCATGACTGACCGGGGAAAAATATTTTTTTTATTTGTCTTCCTGACATGCGCAGCATTAAAATCCTTTGCACAGGATACTACATGGCCACCGGCTGAATGGAGGGATTCCGTTTACTCCGTCCGAACGAGAGGAGGATGGGCGAGCACCGTAAATCTTTCCGGCAACCTCCTGATGAAAAACGGCGATACATTGCAGCATTGCTATCTCAGGCCGTGGAAAGATTATTGTTACGTTTTAACGCTTAACCATGTGCAACCGGTTCGAATCCTGTACCGCGACATATTATATTTTCAGGCTCCTCTAGAATTCAGACCATTATATAATGACCACTGGTTGTGGAGTCTGATCGGGCGAAAAGGAAATGTTGCCATCTATGATCTTTCATATAACCTGCGCCTGAATCATTTCGGAACGCGCATGGTGCTCAAAGAAAATAAAAAGATCATTAAAATACACCACGGCCTTTTGAACTTCATCAATGCCCGCTATCATAAATCCTTTAAAAACGACGATTTTAAAACAGGGATGGACATGATCGATTATGTGCTTACCGAAGAAAATAAATTCTCATCTAAATAATTATTAAATTTACTCTACTTCAAAAACTACTCCCGCTCTATTTTTAATTTTTAATAGGGGAGTACAATGAAACGACCAGGCTATAGGATGAGCGTCTACGTGGTTGCCCGCATAAATGAAGATGGCTCCATAAACTTCAATGAGTTCAAGGACCGGGGAAAACCACTCTGGTTTTTTGCCGTTCCAAGGAAAGATGATATTTTTTATTTGCACGAACTATATTACCAGGTGCTCTTTGTACAATATGAAGTATCAGAAAAAAATCGCGAGCAAACAAATGTCTTTGCTGAAGGGACTATATATGTTAAGGAGTTAGGCGGAAAACTTGCATTCAGAAAAACACTGGTGGAGGCGTTATCTTAACACAGTTCGCAAAACGCGAATTATTTGAAGTGATTTTGACCGCTACATATATAAAATAATTTGCTAGATTTACACTACTTCAAAAACTGCGCGCACGGGGTAACCTTAACAAACCCCTACCATGTATATACGCGCCAGTATTTTAATTGTAATCATTTCTCTGCATTTGATTTCCTGCCAGGATGCAACCGAAAATAAACCCGCCGAATCAGCGACAGCGCTGTCCGCCAGCGATGTCGCAGTGAAGGATAATAGCTTTTTATTTGATTTAAATTTTCTGAAGGATCACGACAGCTCACTGGTTGTGCTGGAAACCGGCCGCTCGAAAATCATCGTCTCTCCGAAATACCAGGGCAAAGTGTTTACGTCCACAGCCGACGGCGACTCGGGCATGAGTTTCGGATGGGTGCATTATAAGGCGTTCAGCGAACCTGCGGACCCGCACATCAATGCCTACGGCGGCGAGAACCGCGTCTGGATCGGACCGGAAGGCGGAAAGTTTTCAGTCTTTTTCAAGAAAGATTCAAAAATGGTTTTCGACAACTGGAAAACGCCGGCGGCCTTCGACACGGAACCCTGGACGATCACGGCAAAAACCAATACTTCCGTCTCGCTGCTGAAAGACCATGTGGAACTGGAAAATTATGCGGGCACCCAACTCTCTTTTGGTGTCATCAGAAATATAAAAATGCTGGACAAGGAGCAGATCAAAGCCGCAGTGGGCCTGGATTCCGACTATGGTGCGCAGATGGTGGGATATTCGACGGAAAATATTCTGGTGAACAACGGCGATCAGGCATGGACGGAAAAAACCGGCATGCCCTGCCTCTGGATATTGGATATGTTCAATCCGTCAGACAACGCCACCATCATCATCCCTTATAGGGATAGCGCGGCCAATCCCGCTACGACGGATTATTTCGGCGAAATTCCGGCCGACAGGATAACTTATAAATACAGCAGGGTGTTTTTTAAGGCCGACGGAAAATCCCGTGGCAAACTAGGAATCCATCCCGCGCGTGCGATGAATGTCGCGGGCTCCTATGACGCAGACAAAAAAATTCTCACGATTACAATCTTCGATGTCGACAATAACGCGAAATACCTGAACCAGGAATGGCGAACGGATAAACCGGCTTTCTCCGGCGATGCGGTCAACGCTTACAATGACGGACCACTGGCCACCGGCGGGCAACTCGGTCCCTTTTACGAAATTGAATCTGTCGCACCGGCCGCCTTCCTCAAGCCGCACTCCAGCATGACGCACCACCACAGTGTCTTTCACTTCACGGGTGATGAAAAATCCCTCGACACCATCGCGCAAAGAACCCTGGGGATCACACTAGACCAAATCAAAACAGCGCTCCATTGAAAGCAAAACTCATCCTGCTCTCGGAAAATCTCTACCTCTTCCACCCGAAAATAAAGGGAATGCTGGAACTGAGTGGTGCGCAGGTCATTCAGCTCATTCATAGCCAGCCGGAAAATTATGGTCCGATCGATGGCATCGTCATTTATCATGACCAGCATATGGCGTCCATGCTCCTTGTCTCCCTGGCCGCGACGCGCGTGGTCCTGCTGACGGGCAAGAATTTGGACGAAGCCAGAGAATTCCACTATAATCAATGCGTGGAATTTCCAAAGCATCGCATCAACACGATTGTGTTCAGAGACGCCAGCAAATCGGCCACAAAGATTGCGGAAAAAACCGCTTTCCTTTTCTCAGATGCCGCCCGAACCATTCATCGTCAAATTTTTGAAGTATGAAAAAAAGCCTGCTTATTGCAATATTCATATCAACAGCCATTTGTTGTTCTGCGCAGGAGACTTATGTTGTCCAAAGCAAAAAAGTCATTGCGCCCATCTCCCCGACACTCTGGGGTCTCTTCTTCGAAGACATCAACCGGGGAGCAGATGGAGGCCTCTACGGCGAAATGGTGGAGAACAACAGCTTCGATTTTCCGGATCCAATGATGGGTTGGGAGACATGGCCAAACCAAAGACTCCGCGACGGAATTTTTCTGATCAACAATCAGTCAGCAGAAAATTCAGCCGATCCGAAATTCATGGCAGTCAGCACAACAAAAACCGACACAGTAGGGCTGATCAATCAGTCTTTTCACGGAATGTATTTTAAAAAAGGCCTGGAATATTTTTTGACGATCCGCTTCAGAAAAATAGTTCCGGGTATTTCTATTCGCATTTCTCTGCTCGATGTGAAAAATAAAATGTTGGGAACCACAGTAATTTCATTAGATACAAAAGCCGTTGACTGGTCAGATGTTTTCGCATCCCTGGTACCGATGGATTCCACAACGAATGGCAAATTGCTTGTCTCCTTCGAAGGAGCAGGGCAGATAGAAATCGACCGCATCTCGCTGTTCCCGCGCGATACCTGGAAACATGCCTTCGGACTGCGCAGCGATCTCGTGCAAAAACTAGCGGACCTGCACCCGGGATTCCTGCGTTTTCCTGGCGGCTGCATCGTGGAAGGGAACCAGCTCGTCAACCGCTACCAGTGGAAGCATACGATTGGCGATTTGCAAGAGCGCTGGCTCACGAAAAATATCTGGAACGACAATATTGCGGAGCGCCAGACCCCGGATTATTTTCAGAGTTTCGGCCTCGGATTTTACGAATACTTCGAACTCTGCGAGGGGATTGGAGCGGAACCGCTGCCGGTCATCAACTGCGGCATGTCCTGCCAGTTCGATGCGGCGGAAGTCGCGCCGCTGCAGGACCTGCGACCATACATTCAGGATGCTCTCGACCTGATTGAATTCGCCAATGGAGATTCAACCACTCTCTGGGGAAACAAAAGAATAAAATTGGGTCATCAAAATTCTTTCAACTTAAAAATGCTGGCGGTCGGCAACGAAAACTGGGGACCGCAATATATTGAACGGCTTAGATTATTTACTACCGCGATAAAAAATAAATATCCCGATATGCAAATTGTAAACAGTACGGGTTATTCGTTTTTTAAATCGAAGTTTGATTTCCTCGATTCATCACTCAGGCAAATGAAGGCCGATATTTTGGATGAGCATTTCTATGCCTCGCCGGAATGGTTCCTGAAAAATGCCACGCGTTACGACAGCTATGATCGCATCGGGCCCAAAATCGTGGTGGGTGAATACGCCGCACAATCAGATCATGTCGCCTCACAAAAAAATATCAACAACCTGAAAACAGCACTTAGCGAGGCCGCGTTCATGACAGGACTGGAACGCAACGCCGCCGTCGTCACCATGGCTTCCTATGCGCCGCTCTTCGCGGATACAAAGGACTGGCAGTGGACGCCGGATCTGATCTGGTTTGACAACAGCCGTTCTTACTGCACACCCAACTACTATGTGCAGCAGTTATTTTCCCTCAACAAAGGCACCGAAGCCGTACCCATTTTACTCAACGGCCATTCGCTGACTGGTCAGGACAGTATGTGGGCTTCCGCAGTATTAGACAAAAATAAAAAAGAACTGATTGTCAAACTGGTCAACATGTCGGGCGAAACAAAACATAAAATGATTTCAACCGATATAAAAATAAATGGGAAAATCAATTTAACTGTTCTTGCAAATCCGGATCTGAATATAACGAACAGTCTCGACAAACCTGACAACATCAAACCAATGCAAACCCAGTTCACAATCTCTGGCAAATCAATCCCTATTGACCTCCAACCTTATTCACTTAGCGTTGTTGAAATACCACTTAAATAAAATATATTCAGATATTCAAGCATAAATCAGTCTTATGCAAAGCTTTTATGTTTCTACAGATAACTCCCTTTTGAATCTTGACCTTATCTATGACTACCTGAGCAATCAGTCCTATTGGGCAACGGGTCGGGAACGAGAAGTATTTGAGAAAAGTATTCAACATTCACTTTGCTTTGGTGTGTTTGATATGAATAACGAACAGGTGGGATTTGCACGCATCATTACGGATTTTGCGGTCTTCGCTTATATCCTGGATCTGTTTATTATTGAAAAGCAGAGGAAAAAAGGATTGAGTAAATTGTTGATGAATTTTATGCTTCAATATGAAGAACTGCAGATGATAAAAAAATGGACGCTTGCCACCCGCGACGCACATGACCTCTACAAGCAGTTTGGGTTTATCCCAATAAAAAATCCTGAAAGGCATATGGAAAGGACTGTTCAGTAATGGTTTCCACTTACTCAAAGTGTAAATAAAAAATCAGAATGATTTTTTATTTATTTTTGCAACACTTCATCTACTACTTTCTCGTTATCAACTGACACCATCCGAACGAAACTGTGCGTCAAATGAAAGAGAAGTGGTTTACATTATATGAATCTATGCTGAAAGAGATGGAGGCCTGTACGCATCAAGCGGATTTCAGGGTGGCCATCGAATGCTGTTTTAATATCGGCCTGAAATACTGGACGGATATCCAGATCCGCACGGACGCCTTCGAGTTCGAATCTGCGAGAGAGGAGATCGATTTTTATAAAAGTGTCAAACCGCTTTTCAAGTCGCAGCTGGATTACTATAACCTGGTCTACCAGTCGCAATTGCTCAAACCGGCCAGCCGCGTGGAGTTGAAGGAGTTCTGGCTGAAGGAAAAGCAGCGGCTGGACAAATTCACGCGGTCTCATAGGGCGTTTTACGAATACTACAAAACCGACGCTACGCACCTCGACGAGGCGTATTTTCTTTCGCAGACTTACACGGACTCCCAGGGCAATCCGATCGAACACGATAACCTCCTCGCGCAGTTGCTGGCGCTCGAGCGGTACATGGACTTCATCCAAAACGAAATATATTCGAATTCATAAATCAAATACGGGAATTCACAACTGGAATACGAAAACCCCGTTGCATCTTCGCAGCATAATTACAAAAAATGCATTACGGAATCGTGGCGATCGGATCGAGAGGAGATGTGCAACCCTACGTGGCGCTGGCCCTGGGCCTGAAGGAACGCGGACACGAAGCAACCGTCATGGCCCACGAAAATTTCAAGGAATTCGTGGAAGGCTACGGCGTCCAATTCATAGCTCTCACTGGAAATGTGGAAGCCATGCTGCAATCGGAAGAGGGTATGCGCACGCTCAAAGCGGGTAACATCATTGCCTTCACGCGTTATCTTCAAAAAATAACTTCCAAAACCTCAGAAACCATCATAGCTGACATTTATGAAGCGTGCAAAAAAGCGGATGTCCTGATCGCGAGTCTGCTCGCACTGCCATGGGTACAGGGTCTCGCTGAAAAACTGGGGAAGCAATGGGCTATCGTGCAACTCAACCTGCCAACGATACCCACGAAAGCCTTTCCCATGGCTGGCCTCGACATTTTAAATTTTCCTGCCTACAATGTATGGACTTACCGTTTCTATGCATTCGCCTATCACAAGACAAGCAAAAAACTGATCAATGGTTTTCGTAAATCTATGGATTTACCACCGCTGAAAATTTCTTTACTGAAAAAAATCGCAGACGAAAAAATCCTGAACCTGCACTGCTTCAGCCCGTCACTACTCGCACGACCCAATGACTGGTCCCATCAAAATCAAATTACCGGATTCCTCTTCCTGCCCACCAATAAACAAAACAAAATTCCGGAGGACCTGATTCACTGGCTCAACGCGGGCGACAGGCCAATTTATATCGGCTTCGGCAGCATACCTATTCCCAATCCACTATTACTAATATCCATTCTGACAGAACTCCTCGAAACAACAACGCATCGCTTCATTTTCTGCCAGGGATGGTCGCCTCCCATCGATTTACCAAAGCATCCAAACCTGTATCAACTAAAATCAATCAGTCACCAATGGCTGTTCCCGCATTGCAAAACAGCCGTCATCCACGGAGGCGTGGGCACGACAGCCGCGGTACTAAACGCAAAAATACCGGCCATCATCGTCTCGGTCATCGCGGACCAGCCCTGGTGGGGGAAAATCATCGAAAGCAAAAAACTGGGCGTGCACATTCCCTTCAAAAAACTTACAGCACAAAAATTACTCGCAGCCATCAACAAAACCCAAAGCCCCGAAATCAAATCAAATGCCTTTGGTATAGGCAAAGAAATCAGCCGCGAAGACGGCCTGCAAAAAACCATCGAGGCACTCGAAGATTACTTAGTTTTGAATAAACAAAACCAATGATGAAGAAATATCCTTTTTTAAAATTGGTATTAATCTTATACGGATTCCTCTTTATTTCTTGGAACCACCCAGGTCATCATGCAATCAATCGCATGGATCAGATTACAACAGATACTTCGGTCTGCGACAAAATGTTTGATGGGAAATATATCGAAAACAGCCAGATTACCTTGCTGAATCTCGGGGGGAGCCTATCCGAATCAAAAAATAACGGTGGTAATAAAAGGAGCCGACCGTAACAAATTCAAAACGCCTCCGGAAACTTTATACATAGGCAAAATCATTTGTGTGAAAGGCCCGGTCCAGATATACAGAGGCAGACCGGAAATCGTCGTCACAGACCCCCAACAGATCAAAGTACAATAGCAGCCGGTGAATAATCCATAAAAAATCTTCAGGTCAGGGGGTACATTTCTCTTCCGGATGGCATCTATATAGTGTGCACCATAAAAGGTGGTGGAATTTATGACACCGGACTATCCAACCAAGCCATTTTACGATAAAAGGGACGTGTACGTCCTGCTGGTCCAGACCTTGGCCACAGATGCGTATTGACCCGGCCTCCAACCGCTTTTGGTTTAACATTCATATAGCATAGCAATTCGTTATTCGGAGTTTGTTTTTACTTACTCCTTTTTTAAATTTTTTGATGAGGTTTCTTAAGAACCTCATTAATTCCGAGCAAGTAGTTTTTGAAGTCCCAGGGAGAGTTTTCACTCACCCTGCTTTTTTTAACTGAATTTATTCGATAAAATAAAAATATTTTGAAGTTCTCATGTGACGTATTTAAAAGCGTCAGCTTAAGGGGTTTGTTTCTACAGACCCTTCAGTTTTTTTAGTAATAACATCTGGTAGCATATGATGTCGCCCTGCGCCTTTATAATCAGAATGTCAATGCCCCTGCTTACCATGAGGGGAATTGTCGATTTCCTGTTAAACCGGGGCATTAAAGTGAAGTCTATGAACCTGCAGTGTCTGAACGACCTAGACGGGGTGCTCATCATTCACTGCAATATGGAAAAAGACAGGATAAAATACACAGGCAACCTGATGGAAAAGGTAAAGGGTGTGATTGAAGTCGAAATCCTGCAGGCCCATGTTTCAAATCTTATAAAATTGCAATGATTAAATCCTTCATTGTCGTGGGTCTCGGTTTGCTATATCTTATCATTACCAGCCGGCACGACCTGGA
>Ga0206982_1072_pt1 | contig 34332 bp, 27 predicted proteins | sample Alteio_BWMinCont_18_FD_153493 | JGI IMG/M metagenome (GOLD analysis project Ga0206982, IMG submission 153493) | Enriched cells from forest soil in Barre Woods Harvard Forest LTER site, Petersham, Massachusetts, United States -... | ecosystem: Environmental > Terrestrial > Soil > Temperate forest >... | reverse complement strand
TTCTGCGCATTCATATATAAACTACAATTCTGCATACCAGCTTTTTTTGCTAACCGCTCGGGGAGAGAATAAGAGAGCGATAAATTTTGCAACCTTATAAAAGAAGCATCGGAATAAGTTCCGTCAGAAAACGTAAGAAAATTATTGTTTGAAGTTGTCGACTTAACGGTAAATCCTGAGTAGATGGACTTATCACCTACATTGTGCCAACTATTGTTATAGACGACCGTCGGAATATTGGCCATGGAGCCCGCGATTACTGCTGCAAATGCATTTTGACCAAGCTGTTTCCTACCAGTAAAGAATGCGTTTAAAGACCAATTCTTATAAGTAAATGAAGTACCTCCTCCACCTGTAAATTTTGGACTAATGTTGTATCCGTAGCGATCATCGTTTCCGGTTCCTGGAGGAATACTTGTATTATAAGTAATTTTCCCATCTTTATTACGATCTTGGAAGGCATATTGACCAGTTTGTGGATCTACGCCAATATAATGAAGCAGATATACGGTGCTGAGAGGTTGGCCCACTTTGTACTGAGAATAATATGGTGTTGATTCTATATTAGGAAATGCTAACAAAATATTTTTGTTAAATGCAATATTGAAATTTATGGACCAAGTAAAGAATTTATGATTAACAATTTTACTATTAATCAAAAACTCCCATCCGGAATTTTGAACATCTGCGGGCCAATTAGCAGTAACACTAGAAAAACCCGTTAGATCTGGAATCGGAATTTGAGTTAGCTGATTATTGCAACGATTCTGGTAGTATACAGCTTCCAAATTAATACGATCATGTAATAGCCCTACAGCTATCCCCCCTTCAGACTTTCGATTTACTTGCCAATGGAAGTCTGGGTTAGGAATATGGATAGAAGTTAATGGTGAAACCCCATCATAAGTCGGAAGTCCATTGGGAGACCATTGAGAAAGATATTGATAATCGCCTATTGCATCGCTACCGGTTATGCCATAACTCCCTCGTAACTTTATGAAACTAATGATGGCAGGAAGATATTTATTCAACCAATTTTCTTCTGAAATGATCCACGCAGCACCTATAGAACCAAAATTGCCAAATTGCTTACCAGGGCCAAACCGCGAAGAGCCGTCTCTTCTTCCATTCAAATTCAAAATGTATTTATTCTCCCAGTTATAATTTATGCGTCCAAACATGGCCGCATATTTATATTCACCATAAAATTCGCTTGGAGTACTCGATATGGGAGCATTAGCAATTGACCTCAACAAAGCATCATTTGTATAACCAGAACCTGGAATATTAATGCCATCAGTTAATGCAGACTGCGCAGTTCCACCAAATAAAATATCAAGTTTCCCTTTGCCGAGGAAAGTATTATAGTTCAATTGTGGTTCAACTATCCAATTATTATTACGATTATATCCGACTCTAATACTTCCTTTAGGATTAATAGTTGGATTCTGAGAAGCTATTGTGGTTAATTGGGTTTGATTTACCTGTGAATTGTTGTACCCAATACTAGTTGTAAAATTAAGACCTTTACAAATTTGAAGATTTAATGTCAAGTTAGTTGTGAGGAAATTAGTATTTGAGGTGTATGGATTTAACAAAGGTCCAAATGGGAATTGATTGCTGGCAGGTGCCCAGCCTAGAAAGTTTAATGCACCTTTTGAATTATATACCGGAGGGGCATCAGGAGGTAGAGTAACCGCTCCAGGAATACTTATTGCGTTGATCTGAGCATATGAATAATTCGTAGTAAACGAAATTCCGAATCTTTGATCGATAGAATGATGAGTGAGGTTAAATGATAAAGCTCCTCTTTGATTGGCACCGCTGGCTGTAAGAATATCTACTTGATGGTTGTATGTTGCAGATATACGAAATTGCGTCTTGGAATCTCCGCCTAACAAACTACTCTGAATATCTGTATTTTTTCCCATACCTCCCCATAAGTATTGTTGCCAATCGGTATTTTGAGTAGTGTCCCAAACCAATAAATCAGGCGCATTGGCAGTCGTCGGTATTATTCCAGCGTTTTTGAATGCTTCTCTTCGCATTGCAAGATATTGTGTAGTGTTCAACATATCCCAATGTCTGGTTACTTCGCTCATTCCTTGATAAACGTTCAGGTTAAAATGGGTTTTACCTACTTTCCCTTTTTTAGTGGTAACAAGGATTACCCCATTAGCTCCTCTGGAACCGTAGATGGCTGTTGCATCTGCATCTTTAAGTATTTCTACGCTCTCAATATCAGAAGGATTCAAACTAAAAAATGGACTTTGGCCTCCTGCCGGTCCTTGCAGCCCATTTTGAATAAACCCTGTTGAGACATGGGCTTGAGGAGCACCTATAGTGCCACCAGGAGAGATATCTAAAACTGTTAATGGAACTCCATCAATCACATAAAGTGGATCCGAAGTAAAAGTGCCATTAATGGAATTCCTGCCACGTATTTCGACTCGAACTGGTGAACTCGCATATCCAGAGGCAGGACTTACAACTAATCCTGCAACTCTACCTTCTAAGGTTAACAGAGGATTCATCACTGGCTGTGTTTCGATTTCTTTAGCTGTTACCGTACCTATGTTACCTGTGGCTAAACGTTGCGATGTGTGGCCGTAAGCTTGTACTACAGCCTCATCCAGCATCGAAGTCGCGGGTCTCATCTTGAGATGAATATTGCTTCGGCCTTTCACAGAAATAGAAAGATTGTCAAATCCCACATAAGAAAAAACAAGCACATCATTTCCTTCCACGTTATGCAAAACAAAATTTCCGCGGGCATCCGTGATGGTGCCGTAGCCGGTACGCTTGACCGTTATATTGACATTTTCCATGGGAACTCCACTTGAGTCCGTAACGTTGCCGATGATGTCGCCAGGAGGCGAAATTTCTTTTTGTGTGTTGTCGATTAGAATTTTTTGTTTGACGACGACGTACTTGTCGACGATGGTGTAGGTGAAGGGCTGGTCGCGGAAGCAGGCGGCGAGGGCATCTTCGATGGGCGCATCGCTCACCTGCAGGTCGACGGGCTTTGCTTTTTGCAGATCCTCCTTGTAATAGACAAACGTAAATCCCGTCTGGGTCTGGATCTCACGGAACACTCTTTCCAGCGGTTCCCCTTTGACGGAAAGCGTCACCGTTTGTGAGTAGCCCGCCGCCGTCACTTCGAGGCAGCCGGCAAGTAAGATGAATGCAGTCAGTCGCATAACGCGCGCCAGTTTTGGTAGGCCAAGAGCCGTTAAAATCATAACTTTGTTTTGTTTGGGTTTAACTATTAAGCAGTCTGGAACGATTGACATGATCGGGTAACCCAAACTTTTGATCGCTCCATCTAGAACATGGGGCGGTTTTGTTTTGGATCACCTTTTCTTGAAAAAGATTGTTTTTTATTTCATGACCGTTATTTTTTTATTTTCAATTTTAAAATGGACTCTGTCTGTCAGTTCTAAGAGTTTTAAGAGCTTTGAAACCGGTTCTTTTCTCGATATATCAGCTACAAAATGACCCGGGACTGGTTGATCGAAAACGATGTCTGCATCATACCAGCGGCTGATCTGGCGCATAATTTCTTCCATTGATAATTCGGTAAAAGCAAACTTTCCATTTTTCCAGGCGACGACACCATCCACATCCACATCACTTACAATGCTAATTTTATCATTTATAATTTGGGATTGTTGCCCAGGTTTTAGGATTGCTGAATTATTGGATATATTATTCGAATTATTATTATTTGAATTGTTTTCTGTTTTTATTTTTATTGATCCCTCAAGAAGAGTCGTCTTTTGTATTGGTTCGTCAGCATATGCATTGATATTAAAGTGCGTTCCAAGATCTTCGATGACTTCATTATTTGCTTTTACTTTAAAAGGCATCTTTGAGTTATGCTTTACTTCAAAATAAGCTTCCCCTGTTATTTCAACGACTCTTTCATTACCATTAAATACTGTCGGGTATTTTATAGATGAGGCAGCATTCAGCCAGACTTCAGATCCATCCGGCAAGGTTAGCTGGTACTGGCCACCCCTGGGCGTAGACAGGGTATTATATAAAATTTCAGTCGGTTTTTCATTTGTAATATGATAAGACAGTTTTCCGCTGTCTGTTTTTATAATATTTGTATTGTTTTGTTTTGCAAGCAGGCCATTGCGGGTTGTGTCCAGAATAATTTGTTGGCCATTGCCTAAGGTTAGGATTGCTTTGTTACCTCCGGGGAGGACATCATTCTTATATCGTTCAGACTGCGTTAAAATGATTTGTTTTGGCGGTTTATTAAAAAAGAAAAAATAAGAGCCTGTTATTAAAAGAAGAATAGCAGCTGCGGCTGCGACTCTTATCCAGGTTTTTTTAAAAAATAAAATTTTGTTTTTTGGTTTTGTTCGAAGAATATTTTGGATGAGGTCCTGCCAGTCAGATTCCCTGTAGTTTGGATCGGCGGGGGCCTGTTCGCTCAGTGCGGCCAGTATGGACTCGATGGCGGGGCCATTTTCGTCTGCGGCGAGCAATTGGTAGAGCGCGCTACGTTCCCCGGCCGAAATTTCGTCCGAGATATACCTGATCAGCAGTCCCCTGAGCCCCGAGTTTGGTTCCATTATTTTGAATGACGCCGTCCCGCTTCGTTTTGTACCATTGCCCGCTCAAAATAATCCTGTGATGAGAATCAGCGGCAGGTAGAGCGGTCCGTTTCTCCTGATATAGTCCTGCACGAACTCCGCCGCTTCGGTGAGTTGGTTGCGCACCGTGTTTTCCGAGATGCCGAGCGTTTCCGCGATTTCTTTTCTGGAGTAGCCTTCGAGTCTCGCCATTTTGAAGATCTGGCGGCGGCGGGCCGGCAGTTTTTCCACGGCGTCCGCAATGAGGGTTTTTATTTCGCGGCTGTCGAACTCCGAGTGGATATCATTTAAATCGGGATCGGGATCGGCGGCGATTTTTTGGAGGCGGAGGGCATAGCGCGCTTCTTTGCGCAGGTGCATATAGGCTGTATTGGCCGCGACCGTGTTGAGCCAGGCGGCGGGGTTTTCGATTTTTGGCAGGGTCGAGCGTTTGAGCCAGATTTTGAGGAATATATCCTGGATCACTTCGCGGGCGTCCGTTTCATTTTTTGTAATCGAGAGGACGAAGCCGTGCAGGTGGCGGTTATAGTTATGGAACAGGATTTCGAATGCCTGTTCGTCGGAGGCGGCGATGCGGGCGAAGAGGGCGCGGGGATCGGGGGCGTCTGGGGCGGTATGGTTTGGGTCGGAATTCAAGGCGCGGATATACTTTGAGCTAAGGGTTTTTGTTTAGGTTAAAGTTATAAGAAAAAATAAATAGCAGGGAAATAATCGTTTGTGTGGGGAAAAGTTTGGGGGTGTTTTATGTATTAGTTGGAGGGGGTGGCAATGGATGAAACTCACTTAAAATAATTCGCGTTTTGCGTATTCAAAGTTTAGCCTTTGAGTTTGTAGGGAAGTTGAAAGGTTAATCCTTTAATATTGCGTATTTACTCTTTATTCTAGATTACACTATTAATAAAAATGATTTCCACCCATCTTATAAATGATCTTCATTCTCATCTGAAAGACGCGAAAGAAATCTGGATATCCGTAGCACTCATCAAAGACAGTGCTTTCAATTTATTGCAGGTGATCATTCCGCCCGATACAAAACAGAGCTATCTGATCGGGGTTGACCTTCCGACACCGCCCGCAGTCTTGAGGGTTCTTCAAAAAAAACAATCTCCTTTTTTCCGCGCCTCCATTTTTAAAAGCGAAGCGACTTTTCATCCCAAGGTTTATATTATTAGAAAGGAATTTGAGTACGTGGCTTTTATAGGTTCGAGTAATCTCACTGATGGCGGTTTGGAGAATAATATTGAAATGAATGTCCTGATTCGTGACCAGGTGGTCTGCCAGTCACTTGTTTCCTGGTTTGAGAATTTATATAAAAATTCCTTCCCTTTATCAGATGCAAACATCGCAGTATACGAATCTTATTTCTCTATTATCGCAAACCACAAATCTGACATAAAGAAAGCCAAGGCTGGTATACATCTAAAAAGACCTGAAGCCGGGGACAATCTTTTAGAAGGTATTGATTTCGCGGATCGTTATTTTAAAAAGGAACATCATTTGGCATTCAGAAATTCTCTTTGGAGGGACTCCTCGTCATCTGCCAACAGGGAAAGAAAAAAAGTCTCTGACAGGTTTTTAAATCTTCACGAAATAATTTATAAAAGATTTTCAGAATTCGGCATTCACACTCTTTTCTGCAATGTGACTAACCACATTGTTTCAATGTATTTTCACCCGCCCGACCGCCCACAAAAGATTGACGCCATGTGGCTGAGCTATGGAAAATCACAGGAAGAAATTAACCAATATCATAAATTATTTCCCAAAGTACATTCCAACAGCGATGAAGACGATTTGCAAAGTTTTATCAACCATGCACGGCTGCAGGTCAGGATTGAGCTGAGACAAATCGGAATATGGATACTGTTTGGCAAAAACAATAGCGGTAGTTTGTTTGACCGGCAACATTTTAAAAATAAAATGGTTGATTTCAACTATAGAAATGAATTTTACAAAAGAATTACTGACCTACCCGCAGTTTACAAGGTAACTGTTAATCAAATAAGTAAACCCGTGGGTGATTTTCAGGATGCGGATGATCTGCATGAGTTTTGCAAAAAAGACCAATATTCAAAGTATTTTTTTATAGGAATCGATTATAACATCTCTGATCCTGAAATGTCGGAAACATTATTGCCGGAAACCGTTCTGAATGAATTTAGTAGACTTTATCCCATTTATGAGATGATGACAGATAGGAGATTTCTTAAAATTTAACTCTTAACAAATAAACCGAGTCTCTAGAATATTTGCTGTGGTCAGGTAATTTTTTATTTGCCGATAAAATTTTAAAATGCTATAAAATTTAGAGAAATTGTGATATGCATGTAAAGAGCGAAATATATTTAACCCATAAGATTTTTGGCGAACTCAATGATTTGATCGAATTCTATGAATTTCTGTCCACTTCTACTTTTTCGTTCGGATCAGCTGGAACTTCAGCAGTTTTTAATTTCGAATCGTATATTTTCTCCTCTATTCAAGGAACTCTTTCTTCGATACGTTTGATCTTAAAAGATGGTCGCATTAATGACGCATTTGCCCTGTTGAGAAAATATCACGACTCAGTCATCATTCAAATTTATGCGATGACGTTTTTGGAGGAAAATTGCAGTCTGGAAAACCTGATAGTCGAAAAAATAGATAATTGGTTAAAAAATAAAGAAGAATTACCACGCTTTTCCGAAATGAAACAATATATTTTTAAATCAAATAGATTAGCCGATATCAATAGCCTTCTTAATAAAGATGACAGGTATGAGAGGATTCGCAAACGCTGTAACTCTCATATGCACTATAATTATTTTCACAATCTGATCGTAAACGATAACGAAATTCATATTGATAATAGGCTAAATCTTTTGAATATTATGATGGATGCCCTTTCGAATATTTTCATAATGCATTTCGTTTGTGTATTCACAATAGCACCACATTATATGGTGGCCAGTGATTATATAGATCATCTGGATTGTGGAATGCAACCACCTGAGGATTCTCAATATTGGGTAGCAAATTTTGTTCAGAACATATTTGACAGATTGGTAAAGACTAACAGGCCGGATTTAGCCGAGATTTTGAAGTCTTCCACCTGCATGAAGCTGCAATGATTCAAACGAGACTTTTTGGTACAGTGAGGGCACGATTTGATTTTAATCTTTAATGGTAACAGTTTTTATAAACTTCCTCAATAGTCAGATCATGATTGGCCACTACGTTTACGATTCCCCTTTCGTAGGAAATATAGGAGCATCTATAACATACATTCTGAACTGAAATGTAATCCCATTGGTTTGGGATGGATAATACTTCAATCTCTATCCATTTTTCATTTCGGATTTGAAGGTTAATTTTTTTAAATGGGTATAATTCCGGGTTTGAATCTAAAAGATGTGACGGTCTTTTCATGGAGATATAGGCAGATAAAATATATTTTGTGATTGCATGACTTGATTCATCAACCCTAAATAATATTTGGTCAAAGCATTTCCCTCCGTATTCTTTTCCTATTTCATACAAAACAGTGCATCTGGGTGTTAAGTCTTCTTCTTTATTAGCTAGTGTGACTTTTACATGACTGCCTGAAACAGGAATATCTGAAAGGGAGAATATGTCAGATCTTGAAGTTGTGTTATTAAAGTCGGAAACCTTCGCACTTATTTTCATTTGTTTTAGATTTCACTTTCTTATATGGGTTGCCGGCTTGTCCCGTGCAAGCTTTACCGTCAGCTGTTGACCTTCGAGCGATCCGCCGTGTAGCTTTTTCATCGCCATTTCCGCATCGGCTTCCGTAGTGAAATCCACGAAACCAAAGCCGCGGCTCTTCCGGGTCTCGCGGTCCAGGATCACTTTGACTGAAGAGACGCGCCCGTAGGTCTCGAACATCTCCTTCAATTCCTCATCATCCAGATCGGCTGGCAGCCCCGCAACAAAAAGTTTCATAATGAATAAGTAAAATCAAAACCAGAAAGGGTTTTGGCTATTCAAGGTACAACAAACGCTAAGATGTGTGTTCATTGGAACAGATATTTTCCTCTATAAATAAAGCGCTCTTTTTTTCTTCGTATTATGCATGTCTGAACAAAAAAAGCCAGTTCATGCCAGTGAAACGGCTCGTTCGGAAAGGAAGCGCGGCGGTTATTTTTTTCCAACAGAGTGAGCGTCCAAAGCTCACTAATCTCAAAATTTCCAATGCGTCGGCACCCTTCCAAAAGGTGCCTTACCTTTTTTATGTCGCTAATGTAAGGAGATTAGTAACACAGTTAAAGCACAATTTACACACGAATCTATGAACCCCTTACCGGGTCTGGGGGTTTTAAAATGATGGGAGCTTTAACAAATTAAATAATTGACAAAAATATTATCATGGAAGAAAGTATAATGGAAATGATGGACGGCCCCGTCATTACAGCAAAAAAGAAGGCCGTAGACAATGCAATTGAAGCTGTTGAAGAAAAGTACATTGAATACTTTAAGTCGCAGCCGCCCATTTTTGAAGAAGACGGTTATCTGCGATTGAACAGGATTATTACAAGAGTTTATCTGAATACAGGCACCCAACCCGGAAATATGAAAAGGGATGTAACAATGGGAATGGATCAGGAAATTCCAGATAACATATGGAAGGACTTAACAGCTGGTGTCAGCAATGCCTTGCATGAGTTAAACCAAAATATCTGAGTAAAGAACCACCTGTTTCCTCGGGTTTTTGATTTTGCAATAAAGAGTTTTACTTTCGCATTCACGCTGTAGCTCAGTTGGTAGAGTACGAGATTCTGGATCTTGGGGTCGCGGGTTCAAACCCCGCCGGCGAAGTAAAATGTTCTTCAAGTTTCACTTCGCCGACGTGGTTTTTAGTTTAAAGATGAATGACCGGGTTTCATTTATATCGTTCAAATGGAATATGCGGTCTTGGATCCGGTAATTTATAATCCCTATTTTTCAATTGACGCAGAACTTCGGCCCGCGGCCATCCCCACAAATGAGATATATAATGAATGTGGGGAACTCCACCGGATTCTTTTCCCGCCACACTGTTAAATGTGTAAAAGAAACAGTGCCAGTTTGGTCCGTTATCTATAAACCTGGCCACATTGTCTTTTTTCTGTTCGATTGCAGATTTAATCTGCCCTTCAGATAAACTGGTTTGACCGATTGCTAAAATATCTCCATTTTCCTCTTTATACGCAAGTCGTGGCATTTTATCTTTTTCTAAATCGCGGCGGTCATGATGTGAAGTGTACATGCTGTATGTATAACCCCTGTGGGCGCAGGCTTCCAGGATCATAGCCATCAGTTCATTACTGGTTAATGATATTCCCTTCAGGGTTCTAACCTGCTCCTTTTTATCGGTCATCGTGAGTAATGATAAAAGTTTTTCGGACTTTGGTAAGGATTCGATTTCTTTTATGTATTTCTCAAATTCCTTCATGGCTTGCTTTTCTGCCAGTCTGCGATACACTTTTTCTTTATCAACCCCCTCTCCCACTTTTGAGATTTCATCAGCCTTTAGATCCGCTATACTTCGTATCATATTTAACTCAAAGTAAAAAAAGGTCTCAAATATTTTTGCAAACGGATCTACGTATTCATAGTCACCGTTCGAAACAATATTCAGATATCCGTCTTTACCCGGTATTTTTTCTCTTATGCTTTTCATAAGGCAAATTTACAATTAAAAACGTCTGGAAGGTTCTGATCTGCGGTAAGGGTAAAATTTAACTTCCCAAAATTTGATAATTTTGAATAACTTCCCTATTTTTGGGAAGTGATGTAACCGGTCTGCCCCATGATTATTCAATTTAAGAACGCCTATCTCGAAAAACTTTTTGAAGGAAAGATGGTTGCCGGCAAGCCGAGGTACAGCGCGGAGGTGATCGTAAAGTTTAAAAAGACGATTCTGAAATTTCAATTCATAGACAGTTTCCGTGAGTTGAGTAAACACAAGGGCCTGAATTTCGAATCTTTGAAAGGTAACTATAAAGGATTTTATTCTGTGCGGGTGGATCGCGGTTATCGCCTGATTTTATCCGTGGACCGGTCCGGTGCAGTTTATATCGATGAAGTCATTAACGTACATGATCTGAACAATCATTACCAATAAGCGAAAGCATATGAACCATTATAAAACCATTAATTCCAGGGGCAAAGAGATCCACACGGATGTATCGCTTCATCCCGGCGAAGTATTGTCAGGCGAACTCGAGGCACGCGCCATCGCGAAGCATGTTTTTGCCGGCCAGCTCGGCATGAAGCCCAGTCATTTCAGTGAACTGCTGCATGGCAAGCGTCATGTCGGCGCCGCAACCGCGCTAAAGCTGGAAAATATCCTCGGCATTTCCGCTGAGTACTGGATGCGGATCCAGGTTTATCACGACCTTTTTGTTGAAAGGCATAAGCAGGAAGAGGCGGCTTGAACGTATTGAATCAACTTTGGAAAAAACCGCCATTATATTAATCAAGAATTACTCTTAAGGATTGCCGTTCCCGTTTAGCAACTGTATAAGTGCAAAACATTCTCAAAAAATAAAATCGTTTCAATGGTTTTGCAAATGGATAACACCTGGAAAGTTTTTGATGATATAACAGATGATTTTGAAAATTTCGTTCAAAAGATTGTTCCTGATTTATATTTAAAACCCGAAGTCCATACGGATGTCATTGAGCATATTCGCATTATCAGAAAACTGCTTGAGCTGAGTTATTTTGAATATAAGTTTTGCGATGTTGCTGCACTGCAAACAATGATGACAATGGAAATGGCTTTGAGACTGCGATATGAAGAAATAAATGCAGAAAAATGGAATAAAAAACTTTATTTGCTCATCAAATGGTTTGAGGACCGGAATTATTTCGAAGTTTACAACTCGTACTATCTGGACTCGCTCAGACAAATTAGAAACGAGTTAGCGCATCCTTCTGCGCATAGATTTTCCGGAGCTTCCGCTATTCATTTGATTGAAAACGTCATTGACCTTATCAATGGATTATACGAAGATCCATTACTAAGAAAGGGTCGGATGGATATTACAAGGCAGATTATTGCTAAACTGGATGGATTTAAAAAGGGGATCAAATGTTGTATATCCGACAAAAGTGAATATTTAGCATATTGTGCATGGCCGGGATTTATTAACAATAAAATATTTCCGGCCGATATTAATTTCTATTTCAACCCCATCTTTACAATTTCTACATCTTATTTGCAAAAGAGCAATTGGGTTGTTCCACCTGCTGTTCATTTCAGAGCATGTTATCTGGAATTCAGTGATGATAAAATTTTATTGATAAATAGTGAAGGCGAAAGATTGCTGATAAGTGAAATTGATCGGGAATCAGCGCAAATAGAATTTTCAAAATGGAAAGATACCTATGAAAAGCATTGTTATCCTACCGGAAATACTATATATGTCAATGAGGAATTGACAGATACTTTCAGTTTACATTTAAGGGAGTTTCATAAATTATAAAAGGAAGTTAGTAACGAGAAAGTTATGGAGGGAAATCTAATTGAAATAGAGAAGAGAACTTTGAATTCATATTATTCGCGTCTCCTGCGGTGCCACCCTCAGAACAAATTGCAACAATTTCAATTTTTATGGAGGTTTATACATAAATCAATTTTATTCGCTCCTATTGTGGAAGAAATGCGTTCCGCCCGAGAGAGATATTGGAATATAGGGAATTATATTGTTCATACTCCTTATCAGCCGCTTCCGGAGGATTATTTGGACAGAATTTATGCGGTATATTTTGCTTTTGAGATAATATTAAAAAGCCCACGTTCACAATATGCTTTACATGATCTCGGAAGGAAATTCAATCCGGATAAAGATCAAAATAACCGAGAAGCGGATTTCAATATTTTGAACGATCTGTTACTGGAAGAATTTATATTCTACCTCATTAATCAAGCTGACAGAAATAATATCACTTTGGGCCTCCTCAGAAAATATAAGCAAAGAACTGAATGGTTTAACAGTGATACACTTTTTGAAATGGTTAAAGATCATTCTACAAAAGCCGAAAAACTACTTAAAAAAGATCTTCATCTCTATTTGTCAGACCAGGGCTTGGATATTACCATTGAGCCGGTCTCCCCAGGCGGTGAAGCAGATTTTATAGGTATAGAAACCTCAGGATTAAGTAAATCCGTTATCGAAGTCAAGATATTTGATGGGAGAAACAGAGATATATCGAAAACAATTTCAGGCTATCACCAAATTCTTACCTATATGAGGGACCATGATGCTTCGAAGGGGTATCTGGTTATTTATAATTCTGCTGCTGAATCGTTAAACGTTAATGCTAATTCGGGGATTTCATTTCCGTATGTTATAAGTGAGAATAGAACAATTTATTTTGTCATAGTAAATATTTATCATCATCCAAATCCTGCTTCTAAAAGGGGAAATATGGGAACAATTGAAATTAATGAATCGGAATTTAAATAGCGTTTTGATGATCGTATTCTCAGTAGTCTCAAGAAAATTATTTTTCCAAGCACGAACCAGGTGTAAACCATTAGTCACAGGAAGCTAAAATATATTTTCATTGTTATTCAATTCTGTTCTTTTATTTTTCTTGCGGAGAAATAAGAAAGAAAAGATGCAGCCGATGCAAAGACCACCGAACATATAGTAGACAAAATGGACGGGGTCGGTGGAGGGCGTTGCGGGGTTGTTGTCTTTGAGGTAGATCAGGTCGTTTTTGAGCAGGTTGGTATAGTAGGCCTTTAGTTCGAGGCGTTGGATGCAAAGCGCGGCGGAGATGAAGATCAGGATGATGAGGATTGTTAAGGTTTTTTTTGGCGGGGTGGTGATGCGTGCGCGGCGCCAGGTGAAAAGGATACATATGGGCGTGAGGAAAAGCGTGGATGAAAATAAAATCGATGTGCGGACACCTCTTTGGATCTCGATGACGCGGAATGTGATCCGGTCGAATGTTGGTTCGAGGAATTCGAAGAATGGCTTAAAAATAAATTGACCCAGGATGAAGAGGACGGATGAAATTAAAAATGTTAGGATATATATTTTATTTTTTTGTTGGTTCATGTTTTTTATTTTGACAGGACGCCCGCGGGCAGTTTGCCGTCGGGCGATTTGAAGTCAAGGGCGAGGAGCGCGGCGATGAGGGGCGCGATGTCGGTCACGCAAAGTTCGTTGATGCGGGAGGACTTTTGGATGCCGGCGCCGGCGGCGATAAAGCCCGTGTACATCTCGGGCATATTGGGGTCGTAGCCGTGGTGGCCGCCCGTGGCGGGCGAGAAAAGACTGGTGAGACCCGCGCTAAAGACGAGACCCGGCTGCGCGGCGAGGGCCAGGACAGCGCCAGAGTCCGCTCCCATACGGTCCAGTTCATCGCGGTAGATGACGCGGAAAAGTTTTCGTTTGTCGGCGGGCAGGGAATCGAGTTTTTGCCGGACCTCTTGCGTGATCCAGGCGATGTTTTTGATTTTTGTATACATGAACGCGGAGCCGCCGGCCGCCGTGAATTTCGCGGGGATGTTTTTGAGCAGGATGTTGGGCCGGAAGATTTCCGTGATGGTCGCGAAGCCGTGGTCGCCCACGATGATGACCGTCGTCGAATCTTTGAGCCCTGATTTTTCGATGGCTTCCAGGACGTCGCCCACCGCGCGGTCTGCGGAGGCCAGGGCCAGGCGCACGGAATCACCGTCACGGCCGAATGCGTGCTCTGCGCCGTCGACGCAGGCGAAATGAACGGCAAGGAAATTGGGTTTGTACTTTTGGAAAATGTATCCCGCTGCGCGCGCGGAGTTTTCGTCGAGTGACAGATATTCTTCGTTCATGGTATTGCTGTCGAGAGTGCCCGTCGCATATTTTTCCACTTCTTCGATGAGGTTTGGTGTCGCATATTTGCGCGATTCGCTGATGCGGTCCGCGGGATTTTTCGGGTTCCAGATTTCCGGAATATTGAAATCGATATTCGGATCCACGCTCACGGGCCACTCAATGGCGGCCGAGGTCAGGTTATTTTTTTTGAGCGCCTGCCAGAGTGTCGGCGTTTTGATCGCGGAGGTGAACCAGTTCCATTCGCCCTTGTCGTTTTTCACATTGTAGTAAATGCCGGAGCGCGCAGGCAGTGCGCCCGTGAGCATCGCGGTGTGTGAGGGATAGGTGTAGCTCGGGAAGACGGATTTCATATGATCCGCGTAGGTTCCTTCTTTCATCAGTTGGCGCAGGTTCGGGTCCGGCCAGCAGGCATCCAGGTACATGTCGTTGCGCAGGCCGTCGATGGAGATCAGGACGACGTGGCGCGCGGGTCGCGTTTGCGCATAAGCGTGCGTGTTAGTTAAAAAAATGCTGCAAAAAATAAAGCTGATAAAAATAAAAAACTGCTTCATAACCGGGGTTGGTTTTGAGAGCAGTAGCATTTGAAGTCGAAATGTGGGCAAATATATAAATTAATATTCTTTATTGATGGACCGGCGGGGTTGCCACCTGAAATTGAACACATTTTGGACATTTGTCCATTTTGGCATGTTAATTTACTGATTATCAATTATTTGTTTAAAGCCTCATTTAATTGATTGTATAAAATCTGCCCATCACTCGGTCGTTTTGCATTTTTTACGGCGAGCCTGCCCCGTTTGTCGAAAATAAAATACGTCGGGTATACCTGACCGTTAGAACCCAGGTCATTCCAGAGGTTGCTGATCCATTCCTGCGTGATGCGCACATGCTCGCCCGTTAGATGGTTGTTATTGATAAAGTTCCGCCAGGTGCTGTCGGCATCGTTCTCGTCTTTATCGACATAGAGGAAGACGACGTCTTTGTCTTTGAATTTTTCTTTGAGGGCCGGGGTGTATTTCATCTCTTCGCGGCAGGGCCCGCACCAGGTTCCCCATACGTCCAGGTAAACGTTTTTGCCTTTGTATGGCGCCAGCAGGTTTGCGAGTGAAGAAACGGAATGGTAATCGCGGCGAATGTGGATATCCTCGTAACCGATATTTTCTTCCCAGTCCCCTGAGTAAACCCTGTTAATAATATTCAGGACGGAGTCGAGTTGTTTGTAGAGTGCGGGCTCATCGCTCGGGCGTTTTGAATTTTTTATTATTGGGTTACCTTCGCGGTCGAAAATATAATATGTCGGATATAGATTTGTTTGCAGTCCGGTGTCCAGCGCATCTCTCAAAATTTGAATTCGTTTGCGGTCCAAACGCACGTGTTCGCCCTGCATATTGTAAATAAAAACGTCATTTCTCCATTTTTCATTTTCGGAATCCTCATCACGCGCGACATAAAGAAATATGACGTCTTTGTCTTTGAATTTTTCTCTGAGCGATGGAGTAGCTGTCTTTAGTTCGGCCAGGCATGATCCGCACCAGGTTCCCCAGAAATCAAGAAAGACTACTTTTCCTTTGTATGGTGATACCAGGTCTTTTATTGATGAAATGACATTATCATCCTGGCGGAAGCGGATGGCTGGGTTTTTTGCAAATCTTTGTTTTGATTCCCGGATGATATTTAATTGAAGCGCGAACCTCCGCAAGTAAATATTTTTCGGAAAATCCTTTGCGAGCTCTTTTAATAATTGCTCGGACATTTTTAAGTCTTTGATGTCCTGGTAAAATTCGAGAGATGTTGTAAGCCAGGGTTCATAGGCAAATGCCGGCAGAACATATTTTGCATTCACGATCCCCGCATAACCCGATCCATAAACGCTGTCTAGCCTGCGTTCTTCTTTCAGAGGATAGCCCATTATTTTTTGAAAACCATCGTCGCCGTACCAGCCATCGATCGCCTTTAAATGCAGCGTACCCCAATATCCTGTTGTAAAATCGAATGCGCATGGGCTCGCCAGAAATTCTGCTTCTAATGGTAAGTGGAACATCGCATAATACGCATCCGCGAACTGGTCGAAAATCAAATGAAGATTTGTATTATGGTAAAAGCGCCAGGCGTTGATCACTAGGTCTCCGAGTTCGCGCGCATAGCGATATTTTACTTCGGAGTGCAGCGCTATTTGCAGGTTAAAGGGCAATTCCATCGCGCCGCCAATGAGCGCTGTGCTGCTGTCGCGGCTGTGTTTGACCATAGGAAAGAGAACATTTACGATCGAATCCATGGACCATTTCATATAGGGGTTGCTGCCTCTGCTATGATCGATGTGACGGTAGAAATACAGTCCTTCCGAGGGCAGCAAGTCGCGCAGCAATTCGTTTTCTGTTTTTGCTTTGCCGGAATAACTAAGCCATTGCGCGGTGTTTGTGTCTATGGTGATGGTGAGCGGACGGCCCGGGCTCAGGAGCAGCCACTGTTCTTTTCCCTGGTAGCGCAGGAGTGCAAATTTTTGTTTTGCGATTTTGACTGAAAAATAAAATCTGCCATCGGCATCTATTTTTTTGAAGACGGAATTCTCTCTGTAGTAAGCTGAGCCGTAGAGGGGGATATTCAGTTCGATGGAATCAGGGCTGTCATGATTTTTTATTTTGCCGGAAATAATCAAAGACTGCGCAGAGCAAGTCTCATGAAGGAAAACGAAACTGATAAAAATAAAAAACTGCTTCATAACCGGGGTTGGTTTTGAGAGCAGTAGCATTTGAAGTCTAAATGCGCGGTAAATATATAAATTAATATTCTTAATTGAAGGATCGGCGGGGGTTGCCACCTGAAATTGAACGCATTTTGGACATTTGTCCATTTTGGCATGCTAATTTATTGATTATTAGTTAATTAATTTTCATTTTTTTGAACTGGAAATTCATTTTAATAATTATTGATACTCATAACAGAAAAGCCGCTGGTTGTATTTCCGTAAAATGCCAAAGTCTGACTTTTAAATAAATAAATATTCAAAGAATAAGTTGCCAGCACACTGTCGGATGCCGCATCGCGGAATTCGAAAGTGTAGCCATTGTTCTCCGCGTTGGTGTTGGCAGAGAAAGATTGAAAGTTGCTGATCGATTTATAGGCAATGGGGCTTCCGATTGCAGTATGCGTTGTATCACTCTGCAGTGTAACCGAAATCGGATTGCTGCCCGGTGAAAGATTCACAAAACGGACACCGGTCACGCTGTCGCCCGATGCGGGGTAATAGGGAATCACATCCGTCGTGAAAAGATTGTCGGGGCTAGTGAGTGTGCCCGTCATGAACAACGTGTGGATGGAGCCCACCGGAAGGTTGAGGGTGTTGCTGTATACATTTCGCGTAGTATCGGTGATGTCGGACAGTGAAAGCGGTGTGGACCCCGTATAGGAACCGATCTCAGCGGAGCTGCCGTAATACACCTGCAGCGCCGTATTATAATATTGCAGTGTGTCGATGGTTTTTCCGTTGTAGGCGTTAAAGTTTGTTACCAGTGCCGTGCTGCCTATTGTCGCGTTGACGATATTGAGCGCCGCGCTGCCCGATGGCGCCGTTGTTTTGGTGCAGGAAAAGACAAACAGAATTATTAGGCCCGCAATGATTGAATTTAATTTTGTAAGCATAGTATAGTTCTTTGGTGATTTTTTATTTGTAGGTCGCTGCCAGTTTCAAAGCATTGTACGCATTTACCACACCACCGCTCACACATTTATCTTTCAGGATGTCGCGTTTTACAACTGATTTCATAATGATATCTTTTACCTGGATGGCCGTTAGTTTTGGATAATACTCGCGGATGAGGGCAGCCAGGCCCGCAACCACCGGAGTCGCCATACTCGTGCCGTCCCAGCTGGCGTATTGATTATCCGGCAGTGTTGAATATATCCGCTCGCCCGGCGCAAATACATCCACATCTTTTTTTCCATAGTTGGAAAATGGAGCCGCCAGTGCGGCGTCATCTTTCCATCCCGAAGCGCCCACTTCGATCCAGGCTTGGGCGCAGCCGCCACTCAAATAATTAGGATTGGGATAGTGTTCTTCCGCGTCCAGGTTTTCACCCGCATTTCCCGCCGCGTGCAGCAGCAGTACATCATGAAGCATGGCATATTTAACCGCACCATCCACATCCTTTTTATCCCAGGTATAGGGTTTTCCAAAGCTCAGGTTGATGATTTTCGCTCCGTGGTCCACGGCAAAGCGGATAGCTTTTGCCAGGCTCTCATCCCTGAGTTCCCTGATCGTACCGTTTGTTTTCAGCATCATAACCTCTGCGTTATCCGCTATTCCATCCATTCCCATCTGATTGTTTCTTTTTGCTGCGATGATCCCCGCTACATGCGTTCCATGCCAGGCCGTAAGGTTTGGATTTTTTACAGCACCCAGTTTATCCGGACTGATATCTGCATCACCTGTTGCAGTATCCGCTTCGTTATTTTCCAAATTAAGTCCGTGTCCTAAATGAAATTTGACTTTTGTTATTATCTGAATAATTTCCTGGTCTCTGTATTTCTGCCAGTCATTGTATAACGGTAAACGATTTACTATACTTTTTATAATTGTTTGTTCATTTTCATTGGCAGGTTTGTATTTTTTAAAATCTTCCAGCCCGGGATTCTGAATGCCCATTTTTTTCAGGATGCTGTCAATAGTCTGGTTCACTCCTTCAAGTTCGGACTGCAACTCTTTCATGGCGCTCGTCTTTCCTTCCAGTTGTGGTGTGAGCCTGCGGTGTGTCTGGTATCCTGCCCTGTAAGATTCCGGAACCATCGTATAGGCGAGGCTGTCATAAAGATCTTTGTTGTATCCAACCAGTTTCGTGATGTCCTCCCTCCCCGTTTCTGCGCCGATATAGTTCCAGCCATGGATACCCGTCTTTGCATCTGTCCATAAAACAGGTTTTAAATCCTGCTGCGCTGTATCGATTCCGCTGTCGATGATGCCCACAATCACCTTAATTGATTTTTTGCCTTTGAGCAATTCAGCATATGCTTTGTTTGTACTAATTCCTAAACAAGAATCTTTTACAAGATCCAGATTCTGCCAATTTATCCTTTGAGCACTTGAGGCGAATGGCAACAAAATGACAATAGTCTTAAAAAATATTTTACTTTTTAAATTTGAAATTTTAATGTACACGCAATAATTTTCGGTTAGAAAGAATTCTCTTTACAGACTTCCAAAAAAATTAATTATTTACTAAGTTTTTCCATAAATACCATTGAAGTTCAGGCCCTGTTACATCCCAGGCAATAATTTTTCCATTTTTATCCAACAAAACATTCGTTGTATTTTCTCGCTCAAGTGATCCCAGCTCGTGATATACCGTATCGACGAACTTTCTCCCCTTAGCATCAATCACATTGGGCCATATATAATTTTCCTGAGTTAGTGTTTCATTCCACTGGTCCAGATAGGAATCTGAACTAATTCCAACTACTTCCAAACCTTTGGCATGATACATCTTATATACTTTTCTCAATTCATTATCAAAGTCCTTTCTAAAAGCAGAATTTGTTGCCCAAAAATGTACTAAAGTCAATTTGTTATACCCAACAAAATTGTCTAATGCCAACATTTTACCATCTTTGTCCGGCAAAGAAAATGAAGGAAGTTGTTGACCTACGCATAGTTTCAGAGACCCCTTTAACCATGTGCCATAATAGCTTTCTCTCAAATTTTTATTCAACTGATTATATCCTTTTATCCAAAAGGATGCATGTTTAGTTAGCTCAAATAACATGGAATAAGCTATAAAAGGATATGCTAATATTTTTTCAGGGTCCATAATATATGGAACCAAAACTTCCTCATTAAATTTCTCATTCTCACAAATGACCTTACCAATAAGCGTCGGATCGAAACCAATTGAATCTTCAATTTGTTGAAAACTATTATTCCCTTTATGAAGTCCCAGAATTATCGATTGATTGCTTCTGATAAATTTTTGAAATGCAAGATCTGATTGACTCCCTTTTACATCCAAATAATCCGTTAAAAGCGTGTGAGGATTGATATTTAAACTATCGTAATTAATCTGAATATTGTCATTGTTATCTATATAAAGTTGACATATCTTATCCGCAAATACCAGCCAAAAGAATCTAGGACCATTTTTTACAAACCCACTCAAATGAAATTTTCCCGCTTCGGCTATCGTCGAATCTACTACTGACCATCCCCAAAAAGGCACACCAAAAATTTGTAATTTCATTGAAATCTTACTGCCGTCTTTGAGCCCAGGTATAGTTCCATCAATCGTGTACCCCTTTGTTTTCTGCGCTAATACGGAAATACTTATTATTAATATAGAAATAATTAAAATTGAGTGCTTTCTTGTCATGTTTTTGTTTTATTTGCTCAGGATCGATTAAAAAATGAATTATTAGTATCCAGGATTTTGGGTTAAGTTTGGATCTACCTTTAATTCAGATACTGGAATGGGATATAGCAACGCATCAGTTGTAACCGGAAATCCTTTTTCGCTTGAAAGTTTTGACACAGCTTGCCCCGTGCGCTTTAAATCGAACCAGCGGTGTCCCCATTCTGCAAAAAGTTCAATCCTCCTTTCCTGAGCGATAGCATCAAGCACTTCTGATTGAGTTAAAGAAATCGGCAAATCTGGTAATTTAGCCCTTTCTCGTAATTGATTGAGATCACTAATAGCACCAGGTAAATTTATATTTCTCTCGGCGCGCGCTTCTGCCCGAATTAAAAATTGTTCACTATACCTCAATAAAGTGTAATACTCATTAATATTTCCAGGACTACCCTGTGCAGTTTTATATTTGTATGGAAAATAGTAAACACTTGTGGTCGTTCCATCATTATAGATCGTAGAATCCACCCAATGCGCGAATCGCTGATCTCCTCGTTCAAAAGCATTCAATAATTGACTTGTCAAAAAATAATTTGGGCTGGAAGTCAGATCCGGAGGAATAAAATTAAATCCTTCGTATGTTGCATAGTGTCCGTTATCAATAGTTTGCAATTGCAATATGGATTCACTACTATTTTTCAGAAATACGCTATCCAAGTTTGGTATTAAATTGAACAAGGAGCCATTGTTTATAACGATGGTTGCTTGCGCCTCAGCACTATCCCATTTTTTATAATATAAATATGCTCTGGCTAGTAATGCGCTAGCTGCCCACGTATTTGCACGAATTCTTTCACCGCCAGAAATCGAATAATCGTCGGTCAATGAATTTTTAGCATCTGTAAGATCATCAATAACCTGTCTATAAATCTGACCAGAGTCAGCGCGCGGAAGTAACGAAGTATTAGCCCAAGTGTTCGTCGTGTCTAGCGGTACCGCTCCAAAAATATTTGTAAGATAAAAATAACAAAATGCGCGAATCCATTTTGCTTCTCCAACAAGCTGCTTTTTCGTTGTCAAAGTAACGGCAGATGATGAACGTAAATTCTCAATTACGCCGTTTGCCATATAAATATCAAAATAGGCAGGTTGCCAAAATACATTATTTGCGGTGCCATCACTAGCCAAAATTGAATTTGTCTGATATTGATTAATGCCAAATACATTTAATTCATCCGAACTTAGACCAGGATAAATACTAGTACCACAATTGGCAAAAAGATATCCACCATTACCCCAACTCATGTTACTGTATATTGCAACTAAAGCAGATATAGCCGTAGCATCAGAACCAAAAGTTTCTGCAGCCGTAATCGTATTTATCGGCTCAGGAACTCCAACAAATTTGTTACAACCAAAGCTATATAGCAGTGATAAGGATAAACAATAAACCAAAAACTTCCTTTTCCGATATTGAAAATGATATTGCATGCCAAATAGATTAAAAGTTAAAAGATAAACCAGCTACTATCGTTTTGAACGGCGGCAAACCTCCAAAGTTTTGTGTTTCAGGATCAATCCCTTTATAGTCAGTAATAACGAATAAATTATTAGCGTGAAGAAAAACACTTGCTCCTTGTATACCCATTTTTTTGGAATAGTTTTCCGGCAAATTGTATGCAACTGCCAGATTCGAAAGCCTAATAAATGACGCATCTGTGTAGCCTCCATTGGAACTTCCTGTAAAATATCCATAGCTTGCAGGAAGATTAACTCCCGTTGTAAACTGCGCGACCTGACTTATATCTCCAGGATTTTGCCATCTACCAAAAACTCCTTGAGGTTGATTGCTATTTAATGTACCGGGGAGATTACCTTGATTTATATCATTTATCCCAATTTGCTTTTTATAGCTAAAAAAAAGATTGACTTGAAAAGCTTTATAATGAAAAGCCATCCCCAAACCTCCAAAATATTGAGGGCTAAGATTGTAAGCGTACCTATCATCATTTGTTCCCGGATTGCTGTAATTTAAATCCACCACTCCATTGTGGTTTTTGTCATAAAAAGTATATTGACCTGTTTGGGGATCTACACCTGTATAGTGAAGCAGGTACCTCAAGTTCAAAGGCTGACCTATAACATACGTTCCAACGAACGGTGATAAATCAAAGTTTGGATAAGAAATAAGTTTATTATAATTCAATGACCAGTTAAATGTTATCGACCAACTAAAATTTCTACTCTCTATAAGTTTAGCAGCCATTGTGAATTCCCATCCCTCATTTTGGACCAAGGCTGGAGAGTTTGCTGTCACACTGGAAAACCCAGTGAATTCCGGGGTTGGAAAGCTAACAAGTTGGTTTCCGCATCTGTTTTGATAAAACACTATAGACGCATTTACCATGTCGTGAAAAAATCCAAAATCGAGAGCACCTTCAAGTTTATTATTTATTTCCCATTGAAAGTTAGGATTTGAATGCTGAGTGGGAACCAGTGACGATATTCCGGCGTATGAATAGGTATTGTTGGATGAATATCTTGATAAATACTGATAATTAGCAACCTGATCGCTTCCAGTTGTCCCATAACTTCCACGAAATTTCATAAAGCTAAACCAATCAGGAAGACGTTGCTTTAACCACGGCTCTTCAGAAATAATCCATGCTATTCCAATAGATCCAAAATTCCCAAATTGATTTCCCGGTCCAAAGTTGCTTGAACCATCTCTTCTCGCGTTTAAATTTAAAATATATCTATTTCCCCAGTTATAGGTTATCCGGGCGAATAACGCAGCATATCGATTTTCACCATAATCATCACTGCTGTAAGAATTTGGAGCATTTGAAATACTTTTTAACAACAAATCACTTGTATAACCATATCCTGCAACAGAGGCACCGTCAGTTATTGTTTTTTGCGAGGTGGCTCCAACTAAAATATTAATCTTCCCTTTGCCAATAAAAGTTTCATATTTTAATTGTGGTTCAACATTAAAATTTGAGTTGGTATTGTTCGCGAATGTTGAGCTCCCCAGAGGATTGTAAATTGAATCTTGAGACGCAATAGGAATTAATTGATACTGATTTGCATTGGCGATATTATACCCCAGTCCAACTGAAAAAGATAGACCCCGGGCAAATTCATAATTTAATGTCAAGCCTGTATTTAAAAAATTAGTTTTTGAATCATAGGGCTGTTTTAGACTTGCAAATGGATAAACTCCTCTAGATGCTTGGTTATTTGTACTTCCACCCCAACCCGCATAATTTAAATTTCCATTGGAGTCGTAAATCGATGGGGCATCAGGTGCATAAGTAATACGGCCTGGCAGGCTTATCATATCAGATTCTGTAAAAGAATACGAATTCGAAATGGAAATACTAAATTTTTGATTTAAAGACCTGTGATTCAAGTTAAGTAAAAACGATGCTCGCTGATCTGCACCAGTAACAGTAAGAATATTTTCTGTATGATTGTATCCGACTCCCAAACGGAAAGTTGTTTGAGCATCACCACCAGACAAACTAGCCTGCGCATCAATAGCCTTTCCTGTTCCACCATATAAAGTCCTTTGCCAATCAGTATATTTTGTTGTATCCCACAACAGCATATCGTAAGCGTTTCCATCATCGGGAATAGTTGCACCCGGAATAAGACCAAAATTGATCTGATCATTTTTAAATGCTTCTCTGCGAACCTGAAGATATTGCGATGTATTCAGCAAATCCACAAATTTTGTGGCTTTTGTTACTCCTTCTGATATATGCAAATCAAATTTGGTATTGCCCGCTTTCCCTTTTTTTGTCGTAATCAAAATAACACCATTAGCTCCCTTGGATCCATATATAGAAGTCGCATCAGCATCTTTTAAAACCTCAATACTTTCAATATCAGCAGGATTCATGCTAAATAAAGGGCTTTGCCCACCCGCAGGAGTTCCACCATTTAAAAGTTGATTTTGTAAAAACCCCGTTGAGCCACCAGTGTACGAAGAATAACCACCAACTTCTACCACCTGCAAAGGCACGCCGTCGATAATATATAAAGGGTCAGATGGAAAACTTAAACCACGATTTACTCCAAGCGAACTCCTCCCTCTTAATTCAACTTTAATTGGAGAACTTGCATATCCGTTAATTTGTGTAACATCGAGACCAGCCACTTTACCCTGTAAAGCCAAGAGGGGATTTAATATAGGTTGTCGCTCTATTTCCGCAGCTGTAACTGTTCCAATATTACTCGTTGTCAATCGTTGGCTGGTTGTCCCATAAGCCTGAATTACAACTTTGTCTAATTCATCACTGGTCACTTCCATACTCAATATAAAATTGGTTCGGTCACCAACTCTTATAAATTGAGGTTTATATCCTATGAAACTTACAATAATCGTATCAATTGAATTGACATTCTTAAGCACAAACCCACCGTTAGCGCCCGTTATAGTTCCGGTATGTGTTCTTTTGATTGTAATATTAGCATTGGCTAATGGCTGGCCATGCTCGTTAGTAACCCGTCCATGGATTTCGCCAGGTGGATTTGGGGGTGAGGAAGGCGGCGGCTTTTGTTTTATGACGATCAGGTTGTTTTCATAAGAATAGGTGAAGGGCTGGTCCGACAGACATTTGTCTAGGACTTCTTCGACCGTAGCGTTTTTTACGTTGATGGTGACTGGCGGGATATCGCTGAATAAGGATTCCTGGTATACGATGGAGACCCCTGTCTGGCGGAAGATTTCGGTGAAGACTTTTTGCACCGGCACTTTATCCAGCGAGAGCGTAATTTTTTGGGAGCGTCCCGTGGCGCTCACGTGCAGCGCGGCGCCCAGCAGTAGTACGGCAGTGATTCGCATGATCCGTCGCGTTTGAGCCATGACAGAAGAAGGCCTGAAAACCATAACTTTGATTTGTTTGGGTGATTAGATAAGCAGTCCTCGACGATTGATTCATTCGGGTCTCCCAGGCATTTGGTCGGGTGTGGTAAGAACACGCCCGGCTTTTTTGTTTGGGGACTTTTTAGTTTTGGCTAGTGCATAGGGTTCATTTTATTTTGTTTTATTGCTGACGAATAGGGTTTTGTTTTCCAGTTTAAATTGAAGCCCGTTTGCTTCGAGCAGTTTGAGGACGCTAGACAGCGGCAGGTTGCGGCTGATGCCCCCGCCGAATGTTTCCGTCGTTATCGTTCCTTCTGTTTTTATATCGACATCATACCAGCGGCTGATTTGTCGTAATATGACGGGCAGGGTTGTCTGGTTAAATTCGAAGCGTCCCTGTTGCCAGGCGATTATGCGGGTCAGGTCCACTTCGTTGATGACTTTAATTTGACGATCGGCGTTAATATCTGCCTGTTGGCCTGGTGATAATATATGTTTTGAATTTTGAGTGATGACATTTATTTTTCCCTCCAGCAGTGTGGATTTAATTTCTGCTTCGTCGGCATAAGCATTGATATTAAAGTGTGTGCCGATATCCTCGACTTCGATGCCACTGACTTTTACTGTGAATGTTGTTTTCGGGTCGTGTTTCACTTCGAAATAGACTTCGCCGGTGATGGAGACTTCGCGGTTTTTATTATTGAATGCCGTCGGGTAGGTAATTGAAGAGGCTGCATTCAGCCAGGCTTTTGTGCCATCTGGAAGCAACAATTGGTATTCGCCGCCGCGGGGGGTGGCCAAAGTATTCAATAAAGACGCTTCTTCGCTCTTGTTATTTTGATAGGCAACCTGGCCGCTGTCGGATTTAATAATTTTTGTGCCACTTTGTGTTGCAAGCAGGCCCATATGTGCACTGTCTAAAATAATTTTAGACCCGTTGCCCAGTGTCAGGATTGCTTTGTTTGAGCCAGGAAGAATATCTGATTTTTTTGTGACTACTGAAATTTGAGGCCGGGATATATTTTGATGCTGGATCAGAAAATAAGTTCCCAAAGAAATGCCAATAAAAATGGCAGCGGCGGCGCGAAACCAGGCTCTTCTATAAACAGGAACCGTGTGTATATCCTTTTTAATTTGTGCAAGAATATTTAATTCGTCATCGGATGTTAGCTTTCCAACAGGCTCATGGGAAGAGATGGCCTGCAATATATCATCTGAAAGCAGGTCGTCATGTTGACCATCTCTGATGGCTTCCATGAATTCGTCGTACTCAGGGGGTTCAAGCGTATGCGCCTTAAACTTTTGCAGAAGAATTTCAAACCGGCTTTTTGTCATCAGGCATTAAAGACGAAAAAACTTTCTGGCGGGGGTAATCAATCGGCAATTAAATGTTTTGCCACGAATTTACGCACGGAGGCGGAACCCAGTTTGACATGGGTCTTGATGGTCAGCCTGGAAAGGGAGAGCTGGCGCGCTATGTCTTCGTGTGGCAGGCCTTCCTGTTTGGCGAGCAGGTAGACTTTGCGTTGCTGCGGTGGCAGGCGGTCGATGGCTTTCTGAAGAATGGCTGAATATTCTTTTTCCAGTAATGCGTGATCCGTATCGTTGACGGGTGAAACTTGATTGGCATGCATTTGTTTAAGCCTGGTTTTTTCACGCGCCTCTTTTTTGAGTTTTTCAAAAATCAGGTTGCGCGCGAGGATAAACAGCCAGTTCTCCAGGGATTTAACCTCCGGTAATTTTTCGCGGTTTTCCCAGACCCTTACAAAAATCTGCTGCGTCCATTCCTTTGCGCGTTCGGCGTCATCATCGCCGTACATCAGCGCGATCTCGTAGATCCTCTGACTGAACGCATGGTAGAGATTTGTAAACGCCTGCTGATTCACTAAGTGTTTTTATGTAGCTAAAATTATAATTATTTCCCGTACCCCTCCAAATAAAATAAATTTTTTGGAGCCGGTTACCTCCTTGCAGTCAGATTGTAGTCTTAAGGGAAATATATGAGAGAAGATTTTATTCGGCTCTATAATAGCCATTATCATGGCGTTAAAGAATATGCGCTAAGATTTTGTGCATCCAAACAGAACGCGGAGGATATCGCCCAGACAATTTTTATGAAGCTTTGGGAAAAAAGAGCAATCATTCACACCATCGAGTCTCCGGATAAATATCTTTTTATCATGGCGAAAAACGAGTTCCTGCTCGAAAAAAGATTTGTGAAAAGAAAAACGAAATCACTCGCACAATACCATCGTTTAATAGATCAAACCGTTTTTTATCCCGAATCGAAAATGATGCTCGACGAAGGGATTAAAAAACTTTCTCCACGCATGAAAACCGCCATTTCGCTCAGGCAGGAAGGTTATAAAATAAAAGAAATAGCCCTTCTTATGAATATCCATCCTTTCACCGCAAAAAATCATGTCATCAAGGCTCTCGGGAAAATGAAAGTGTTTCTGAACTGACCTTTAACGTGCCACGAGGGCAGCGTTTGCGCATATGCATGCTTGTTAGCCTATGTAATTAGTTTCAGATATAAAATAAAAAACTGTTTTATAACCGGATTGGTTTTGAGGGACGGGATGTGCCACCTGAAATTGAACGCATTTTGGACATTTGTCCATTTTGGCATGTTAACTTGTTCATTATTAATAAATTAAAAATTTGGTTCCGATCTTGCTTGGTCAAATCGCCATTAAAAGTTCACGAAACGTGAACTTTTCAATCTCAGGCTTCAATTCCCTCGGCGGCTTAATTATTTTATATCCTTATAAAGACTTTCAAAGTCTCTTTAAAGAGATAATATAAATTAATAAAATGTTTCATATCTTTACAGGGACTTTTAAAGTCCCTATATGGTTATCAGATATAAAACATTATCCTCCAAGTCTGCCGGGGTCATCAGGCACTTTAATGACCTGAACCAGCCTGCCTTTAATATACAGGAGGCTGCCGACCTGCTTCGGGAATCCTCCAGGGATGCGGTGAAGAAACTTATGCGGGATATGGTGAAGAGAGGACTACTTCTGCGACTAAAGGAAGGCATATACTGGATTATTCCTTATGACCAGGAAGCAGCCGCTTATTTTCCCGACTGGCACCTGATAGCTAAATACCTGGTAAATGACGCTGATTATTACATAGGATATTACAGCGCTATGGAAATACACAGTCTGATAACACAGCCGGCTTTACGGGAACAAATTGTGGTGAACAAACAAATCAAGCCCTCTGAACTAAAAATAAAGGGTTATAAGATTCAGTTTATATACCATAATAAAAAACATTTTTTTGGCGCTAAAAGCATCTGGACAGACAGCTTTAATAAGGTCCCTTGTTCTGACCTTGAAAAAACTTTTATTGATTGCTTATACAAACCCGATTACGCCGGCGGTATGACAGAAATTACCAAAGCTTTTTTTAAATCCAGAGAAAAAATTGATTACGAAAAACTATTCGACTATTGCAAATTATTCAAGGCTCAATCTGTTATTAAGCGGTTAGGCTTCCTGTTGGAAATTTTAGAAATTAATAATCCAATCACAGAAAAGCTGCAACAATTAAAAACGCCATCATATATTCTACTGGAACCATCTTATGAGAAAAAAGGAAAACTAAACAGCAAATGGAGTGTACAACAAAATATAGAAACAAACGATATTACTTCGTCTATTTTTACCTGACATGATTCATCCCAGGGAAATTAATAAAGCAGCGGCTAAAAACAAACTGAAGGACTCGCAGATCGAAAAAGATTATGTCCTTAGCTGGATATTATATGGAATATCCGGAAACGATCTCCTGTCAAAAGTTCTCGTTTTCAAAGGCGGGACCGTTCTCAAAAAAGTATATTTCGAAAACTACCGGTTTTCAGAAGATCTTGATTTTACGCTCCTTAATGAATCGATTTCAAATGACGATTTACTCAAAGAATTCGAAAAGGTATATTTATTTGTGAAAGAAGAGGCCAATATTACATTACAGTTTAAGGAAAGTAACATTCACATAAGTGGCAGTATCGGGTTTTATATTAACTATGTGGGTCCATTGCAGGCGAATATCAATAACAGAGACGTCAAGATTGATATCACCAGGGGTGAAACCCTGGAGTATCCAATAGAAATAAAAAAAGTATTCAGAGAATATTCAGATCTCCCAGAGGAATTATTTTCGCTGCCCTGTTACTCTCTTGCAGAAGTACTAATAGAAAAAATGGTTGCCCTGATGGGCAGAACAGAACCGCGTGATTTATACGATTTCTGGTACCTGACGGAAAACGAAAGGTTGAGCACCAGGGAGCATTATCCTGAATTCGAAAGAAAGGCCAAAAACAAAGGTCATGATCCTTCAAAATTTGAGGAAAGAATATTATCCAAAGAGAAAAATCTCAAACAAGGCTGGGAAAAGAAGTTGGAGAATCAGATGAACGACCTGCCGAAATTTGACGATGTATTCAGAGAATCAAAAAGATATTTCAAATTATGATCCTGAATCTGCTTTGTTTGAGGACAGCAAACACAATCCCACAACATGCCTGAAATAAATGAAAAAGAAACTGATATACCTGGACAGTTGCATATTTCAGGATTTTAAAAAACCGGAAAATGTAAAATTCTATATAGCTATTCTGGAAGATGCGAAAAGAAACCTCCTCCGGAAGAAAAGTTATCCGACTTTCAGTTTAAATAGACAATTGTTCAAAATAAAGGCCGGTATTATGATAGGGGATATTAATGGACTGAATTTATTTTCGAAGTATGCCTCCAAACCCAATAGCCAAAAACGATCCTTCTTCTCCTTAACATTGAACAGCAATATTGATTTGTCCTGAAACTTTTCGATATCCCAAATACTATGGCCGTTATCCGAGGTGCGGTCAGTCATGTGTTGCATGCCCACCCGGTAAACTGCATCGTTGCCAAGAAATAAATATACACCGGGATGCCATACTATGTTGTAGTCATGGCCGGGAAGCCTGTGCACCCGTTCTTTAATCATTCTGAAAGCAATTCAATTTCTTTGTGCTGCTGATTTATCATGCATGTCTGGAAATTCTTTCCATTCACGGCTCCCGGTTGTTGCTGTTCCAAAGTTTTGCACTATGTCAAAGAGCGCATAGTTATCCACTGACTTCTATTTCAATGTGTCGTTGCTCGGGCGTTTACCTTACTGAAAACTTCTTCATTATAATTTTTAGTAATTATTTATAAGCATCGTGTTTTGTGCTCCAGGTAATCCTATTAATGCAATTGTGAAATTTCTATATCGGTAAATATTATTAGAAGTATTCGACCCGGAGCCATTATTTACGCCATTCATTGTATAAGTCGCAAGTACAGTATTGGTGGCAATATCCCTGAATTCAAAAACATATTTGCTTACAGAGCTTGTAGCAGGATAGTTTGTGAAATTATTTATTCCCTGATATGAAAGCGATGAAACTATTTCAATGCCATTGGCGGAAGTATCCTTAATATCAACGCTTACTTGCAAACTACCCGCTGAAAGGTTCACGAATCTTATCCCTATACTGCTGTCTGAAGCAGAATGATATAGCAGTACATCTGTGGTGAACAAAGTATCAACATGTAAGGTATCAGTGCCCGATAAGAATAAACTATAAACATTATTGATGGAAAGATTAAGTGAGCCATTCCATATCCAATCGAATGTATCATTGACCGATACCAATGACAATGGAAACTTTCCGCTATAAGAGGAAATCTCTGTAAACCCTGCATAGCCAATCGACAAAGCTGAATTGTAATAAGTCAATGAATCGGTCGTCTTGTTGCCAACATAGCCCTGGAAATTTGTGATTAGATTTGGGCTTCCTACAACAGCGTTCACAATAGTAAATGCTGCTGTTCCAGGAGCTGTGGTTGTTTTTTTACAGCTATAGGTAGTGGATGTAAAAAATATCAAATAGATTATGTTTTTTATAGCCTTCATGATTTTCGGTTTTTTGGTTAGTATCCCGGATTTTGAATAAGATTTGGATCGGTTGTCAATTCTGTCTGTGGAATTGGCCATATCAAGGAATTGGTGCTAACAGGAAGGCCTTTGTTTACAGTAAGAGTACCTACCGCGTTGCCCCAGCGCTTTAAATCAAACCAGCGATGTCCCCATTCACAAAAAAGTTCTACTTCTCTTTCGTGATAGATGGCTTTTAAAAGATCTTCTTGTGTACTAGATGTAATTGGGCCAAGTCCAGCACGACTGCGAATTATATTTATGTCTTGTGCTGCTGGGCTGATCTGATTTAATTGTGCCTCGGCTTCTGCTCTAATCAGATATTGCTCGGCCAATCGTAAAACCACATAATACTGAGGTATTGCCCCCCCTGTCGTAGTCCACCATAAGGTATATTTATAAGGGGAAAAATATGTCGCCCCATTAGGATTAGGCAAACTATCAGTCCATTGTAATTTTCGGTTGTCTCCTATTTCGAAGGAATTAACTAAACTTGGAGATAAGTAGTATTGACCGATAAGATAAGGAAGGTCTTGATTAAAATTGGCAGGAATAGCTTCATATTCCTGTGTTCCGGATGTAATTGAATCTCCGACCGGCAATTGTTCATAAGTTAATTGATTAAGAAATTCATATCCGTCCCAGGTCCCATTTCTTACACCATTATCAAGGTTACTATTCTGTTGCAATTGAAAAATTGCCTCTTTGCTATTTTTTTGGAATACACCATTGAGAATATCTAAACTAAAGAGACTGCTTCCTATAACTGTATCAGTTTCCGCTATTGCTGCTGCCCAATCTGGTTGAGCTTGAAAAATATATACTCTTGCAAGCAACGCAGCTGCTGCATATTTATTGGCACGAATGCGTTCTCCCTGCCCCGCTGAATAATCCGTTGGCAATACTGATTGTGCATCTTTTAGATCTTGGATAATTTGTCTATAAATCTGATTCTGTGAAGATCTCGCCATAAGAGATGTTTGATTAAAATCCGTAGTGAGAATCAATGGAACATCCCCGAATAAATTCGTAAGATAGAAATAGCAAAATGCACGAAGAAATTTTGCCTCACCCGTAAGTTCATTTTTAACACTGTCATGGAGAAGACCTGATTTATTAGATGCCATTCCCATAATAGCCGCGTTACAATTATAAATCATTTGGTATGCAGGTTGCCAAAAATAACTGTTGATATTGCTGTTATCAGATAAGAGAGAATTGCTGAAAAATTGATAGTCAGTGTTGTTGCCAGTTCCAGCGAAATTAATAAGTTCATCTGACGATAACCCACCGTATATTGTTACAGCTCCATTACTCCAAACAAGATTGCCGGTGTTGGTCATCATCTGAGAATATATGGCGGCTAAGGTAGAATTGGCTTGTGCATCTGTGCTGAATACTTCTGTTGTTGTTACGGTTGTCAATGGCTCTCCTACATCTACTAGTTTTTTGCATCCGCCAATGACGAAAATGTAGATTATAAGAAAAAATTTTATAATTCGTGATTTGCAATTTTTTTTTTGACTTAATATCTGCATGTTAATTAGGTTTAAATATTAAAATGAACAAGATATCCCTGCAGTTATAATCCTTGCAAGTGGCATGGAACCAAAACTTTGTATCTCAGGATCAATCCCTTTATATTTTGTCACCACAAATAGATTTTGAATGTTGACATTTAGTCTAAAACTACTCATGCCAGCTTTCTTGGCGATATTTTCTGACAACTGAAAAGACAAAGCAAGAGTTTGCAACCTTATAAAACTTGCATCTGTCCAAACGCCAGTCGACATACCAAAATAAGAATCAGACTGGATTGACCTTGTTGTTGGCTTCCGAAACAGAGCTGGTTCATCTTGTTCTTGCCAACGATTTGTATATAGATAGGTAGATATGTTATTCATTGTTCCCGGTGTGGAAGTTGAAAGTGCATTCAAACCCATTTGTTTTTTGAATGTTAGAAAAAAATCAAGTTCTAATTTTTTATATGTGATACTATTCCCTAACCCCCCAGAAAATTTTGGCGCCAAATTAACTGCAATGAATCGATCATCAGTACCGGTCCCTGATGAGACGTTGCGATTTATAGTAATCTTCCCATCGTGATTCCAATCAGTATATGAATACTGACCAGTTTGTGGATCTACACCTTTAAATTGAAGTTCATAAGTATTAGAAAGGGGTTTACCTATTTTATATATTGAAGAGTAAGGTGATTGTGCCAAATCCGGATATCCTAATAATACGTTCTTATTAATTCCTATATTAAAGTTGATTGACCAAACAAAATTCTTGGAATCAATAATTTTGGCATTCGCCAAGAATTCCCATCCGGAATTCTGAACATTTGCTGGAGAATTAGCGACAACACTTGTAAATCCTGTAAACTCAGGAGTCGGAAAAGTAGTTAATTGATTATCACAGCGATTGCGATAATAGGCCCCCTCAACGTTTATTCTACCTTGAAAAAAGCCCAAATCCAATGCAATTTCTATCTTCTTATTGACTTGCCAGTGATAGTTAGCGTTAGGCTGGATCTGAGATTGCAAAGGAGCTACGCCATCATAGGAAGAGAGATTAGGATTTAAATTACCGTACTGTGACAGATAGGCATAGTCACCTACCTGATCACTACCGGTAATTCCGTAACTACCGCGTAATTTAATAAAACTGATTGCAGATGGAATACTATGCTGAAGCCAGCGTTCATCACTAATGATCCAAGCCAGTCCAAC
>Ga0206982_1071_pt1 | contig 34419 bp, 37 predicted proteins | sample Alteio_BWMinCont_18_FD_153493 | JGI IMG/M metagenome (GOLD analysis project Ga0206982, IMG submission 153493) | Enriched cells from forest soil in Barre Woods Harvard Forest LTER site, Petersham, Massachusetts, United States -... | ecosystem: Environmental > Terrestrial > Soil > Temperate forest >... | reverse complement strand
CTTACCGTATCGGTAGGGAGCTGTTCGGTACACGATACTTTAGCTGTAACAGTGAACCCCTTACCCAATAAACCAACGATCAGCAGCAACAACCCTGTATGCTCCGGTAATACCTTATCGTTCACAGCTGTGGCCACCGCCGGTGCCATCTACAGCTGGAGCGGGCCTACCGGCTTCAGCATCCTGACCCGCAATCCCACCCGGAGCAATATAGCACTGGCTGATTCAGGATACTACACTGTAACAGCCATCCTGAATGGCTGTCTGGCTTCAGATACCACCCATGTAACGGTGAACCCATCACCTGTTGGCATTGTATACAGCAGCAACAGCCCTATATGTGCCGGCGACCCACTCAATGTTACGTCCAGCTCACAGACCCCGGGAGTTACCTACAGCTGGAGCGGCCCAGGTAACTATACCTCCACAACAGCCAGCTTCAGCATAACAAATACCACCACTACCAACTCAGGCAATTACAACCTGGCGGTTACCTATAACAGCTGCACAGTGTACGATACCCTGGCAGTAGTGGTAAAGCCACTTCCTACTATCCCTACAGCAGGGAGCAACAGCCCTGTGTGCACAGGTTCGCCACTGAACCTGACCTCATTCAGCGGAGCAGGAGTTAGCTATAGCTGGAGTGGTCCTGGCAGCTACACAGCAATTACACAGAACCCTACCATAAGTTCAGTAACAGCAGCCAATGCAGGTACCTACACGGTAACTGCAAAACTAAACGGGTGTACTGCCACCAATACAACAGGGGTAACGGTGAACCCGATACCGACAGGTACAGCCAGCAGCAACAGCCCTGTATGTGCAGGCAATAACCTGTTGTTCAGCTCTTCGGTAAGCCCTGCGGCTGCCACCTATGGGTGGTCAGGGCCGGGAGGTTTTATCTCTTCATTACCCAACCCGTCTATAACCAATGCAACGCCGGCAGCAGATGGCATATACGCACTTACCGTGGCCCTGGGCAACTGCACCACGGTGCTGCATGTACCTGTGACCATCACCCCATTGGCAGGCCCACCAATTGTAACGATAGGCACCCCTTTCGACACGGTATGCGGAGGTGATGTAGCTACTTTTACGGCCTCATCCAGCAATGCAGGGAGCAGCCCCACCTATGCGTGGAAGATAAACGGGGCAGCCACAGGAGCCACAGGGAGCAGTTATAGTACCACCACCCTGCATAATGGCGACCTGGTAACCTGCGATGTAACAAGCAATGGTATCTGCCAGCCTGTGCTCACGTCCAGCAGCAATGCGGTATGGATGCATGTGAAAGTATCGCAGGTGCCGAAGGTGAGTATAGAGCTATCGCCATCAGTATATAACCCGGGCGGCAAGGTGACACTTACCGCCATAGTGCAGGGCAGCAGCGACTGCCTGACGTACCAGTGGAGAGTGAATGGAGTGAACCTTGGAGGGGTAACCGGCAGTTCTTTTGAGACCTATACGTTAAAACCGGGTGATAAAGTGAGCCTGTATGTACACAGCAGCTGCTCGTGCACCAACCCCGATACGGTAGTGGTGAGTGCAGATGCGCTGGACATAAAAGGAATAACCAACGCAGGCAACTACAAAGTATATCCCAACCCTGCCCAGGATGAAGTGACCATAGAAGGGGAGGGTAGCAGTGCCCAACTGGAAGTTTACGACATGAGTGGCAGGCAGATATGGACAAAGGCGGTAAAGTTCAGCGGTGGCAGCACTCATGTTCACCTGTCGCTGCCATCAGGGGTGTACTCCTTGCGCCTGGCAGATGATGAGGGCAACAACTTTACAGACAGATTGGTGATAATAAAATAAGAGATTATATATTATATAAAAAATGTGACAAGTTGTAACTTACATGGTGCATTTTATTATTATCCATGAATGTAAACGCTATATTAAAATTGAATGAATGCTTTTAAAACAGCCTTGTATTTTAACTACATAGCCGTAACTTTACCCCCATCTAAGAGTTAGGTGATAAAATAAATTAAAATCTTACAAGCAAGTATCGGATATGAACATTTTAATGCTGGTAGCCACAAACACCCCTTTCAACTATTTTCCTGTCGTTTTACAATTGGTGGTAGCAGTAGGGTTTGTTGTAATCATGATGGCGGCTACCCATTTGCTTGGTCCTAAAAGGCGTACAAAAGATAAGCTGATCAACTTTGAAAGTGGTATTCCTTCAATAGGTAATGCTCGCCAACCAATGGGTATTAAGTACTTCCTGGTGGCTATATTGTTTGTGTTGTTCGATGTGGAAGTGATATTCTTTTATCCCTATGCAGTTAATTTTAAGTCGTTGGGATTAGAAGGTTTTTATGCAGTTTTATTATTTGTAGCATTCTTTTTTTGTGGGTTTTATTACATCATCAAGAAAGGTGCGTTGGAGTGGGAGGATTAATTTAGTGGTTGCAAGTGAATGTGATAGAATGATTTTTTAACCCTGGAGATGCAGTGTATGGTTGTTGTGAGTAATGGAAAGTATATCTCCGGGAAATTTAAACAGTACAATTTATGGGACGTCCTGTTCAGTATAACACGAAAATAAAAATAGTAAAGATGCCCGATGGCTATACGGGCGAGGGTTTCTTTGCCACTTCTTTCGATAAAGTTGTGGGGCTTGCAAGAGACAACTCATTATGGCCTTTACCATTTGCAACATCGTGCTGCGGCATTGAGTTCATGGCTACCATGGGGTCTCATTATGATCTGGGCCGTTTTGGTGCAGAACGTATGGGTTTCACTCCACGCCAATGCGACATGTTGCTTGTGGCTGGTACCATAGCTAAAAAGATGGCGCCAATATTACGTCAGGTTTACCTGCAAATGGCTGAACCTCGTTGGGTAATAGCTATTGGCGCTTGTGCAAGTACGGGCGGTATTTTTGATTCTTATCCTGTACTGCAGGGTATAGACCAGGTAATACCTGTAGATGTTTATGTGCCAGGATGCCCGCCGCGGCCGGAAGGCATTATAGATGGTATATTAAAACTACAGGACCTCGTGCATAACGAAAGTTTGCGCAGAAGGGGAAGCGAACAATATAAAGGTTTACTGGAAAGCTACAATATTCAGTAGTATTGAAATATCAAGTGTTTAGTTTTTAAGCGGAAATGACGAACGAATTCATAAAACAAAAGCTTACTGATAAATTTGGAGAGCAGATAACCAACTGGGAAGAACCCTATGGTATGCTCACTTTTACAGTGCCTGCAGCGCAGAACCTGAAGGTAATGCAACATCTGTATGACGAGGAGACGCTTCGTTTTCGTTTTCTTACAGACCTTACTGCTGTGCATTTCCCGGATAGAAAAGGCGAGGAGCTTTCTGTAGTATACCATCTGCACAACCTGGTTGACAATGCACGGATACGAATGAAGATCTTTGTGCCCATAGAAACTCCGGATGTATTTACAGCAAGCCAGCTTTTTTCTGCTGCAAACTGGATGGAGCGTGAAACATATGACTTTTTTGGTGTCAACTTTGTAGGTCATCCAAACCTGATACGCATACTGAATGTAGACGAAATGGACTACTTCCCTATGCGTAAGGAATACCCAATGGAAGACCCTACCCGTATAGATAAAGACGATGAAATGTTTGGGAGATAATATTCCCAATAATAGAGTAAAGTATTTAAAATAGAGATTAATGTCTGAGCCGCAGCATCACATAAAATTAGCTGAAGAGTCGTTGCAAAAACAGACCACTACGCTTAACCTGGGTCCTACGCACCCGGCAACGCATGGTGTGTTTCAGAATATACTTGAAATAGATGGTGAGCGTGTGCTGGAGGCTGTACCTACCATAGGTTACATACACCGTGCATTTGAAAAAATTGCTGAGCGCCGCCCTTACTACCAGATAACACCACTTACCGACAGGCTTAACTATTGTTCGTCTCCCATCAACAACATGGGCTGGCACATGACCATAGAAAAGCTGCTGGGTATTAAAACACCTAAGCGTGTAGATTACCTGCGTATCATTATCATGGAACTGTCGCGTATTGCAGACCACCTGGTGTGTAACTCCGTAATTGGAGTAGATACAGGTGCGTTAACGGTATTTACGTACGTGTTCCAGTTGCGTGAAATGATCTACGAGGTTTTTGAAGAAGTTTGTGGTTCCCGCCTTACCACCAATATAGGCCGTGTAGGTGGCTTTGAACGCAATTTTACGGAAGCATCTTTTACCAAAATACATCATTTGCTTACTCTGCTGCCCAAGGGGCTTAAAGAGTTTGAAATATTACTCAACCGTAACAGGATATTTATGGACCGCTGCATTGGCGCAGGTCCTATTAGCGCTGAAAGAGCCTTGAATTATGGCTTTACAGGTCCCAATTTACGTGCTGCAGGTGTAGACTATGATGTCCGCGTAGCGTCTCCTTATTGTTCTTACGAGGAATTTGATTTTAAGATACCGGTAGGTACCAACGGCGATGTTTACGATCGTTACCTGGTGCGCGAAGGCGAAATGTGGCAGAGTGTAAGCATCATACGGCAGGCGCTTGAAAAAGTAGAGGCATTGGAAAAGGAATTTCCAGACCAGAAACATGTATTTTATGCTCCTGAAGCAGATCATTTCCACCTGCCACCAAAGGAAGATGTATATACTAAGATGGAAGCGCTGATATTCCACTTCAAAATGATAATGGGTGAGATTGATGCATTGCCGGGAGAAGTATATCATTCAGTAGAAGGTGGTAATGGCGAAGTAGGTTACTACCTCATAAGCGATGGTGGCCGTACACCGTACAGGCTGCACTTCCGCCGACCATGCTTTATCTATTACCAGGCATATCCTGAGATGATAAAAGATGGTTTATTGAGCGATGCCATCATTACACTTAGTTCGCTGAATGTAATTGCTGGTGAGCTGGACGCTTAAGTTTTAAATACGAAGAATGACCGTGCTGATGCACTTAAGAAATACGAGGGACCAATGAGTATCAAATTTTCGCAGGAACAACTAAATAAGGTACAGGAAGTAATAGCCCGTTACCCGGAAGGGAAACAAAAGAGCGCTCTTATCCCTTTGCTGCATATGGCACAGGATACGTTTGGTGGTTGGCTGGATGCACCTGTTATGGACTATGTGGCTGAACTGCTGCATATACTGCCCATCGAGGTATATGAAGTGGCTACTTTCTATAGCATGTTCAATACAAAACCTGTAGGTAAGCATCTGCTGGAAGTTTGTCGCACGGGGCCTTGTATGCTGAATGGCAGCGATGAAATAATAGACTACATAAAAAGTAAACTGGGCATAAACGAAGGAGAAACAACACCTGATGGTTTGTTTACCCTTAAACCTGTTGAGTGCCTGGGAGCCTGTGGGTATGCACCTATGATGCAGTTGGGAAAGAATTTCAGAGAGCACCTGACCAAAGAAAAAGTAGATGCACTAATAAGTGAGTTGACGGCAAAGGCTGGTAACTAAGCTAGTTGAAAAGATTCAATAATTAAATACTAAAGCGGGAGGGTATTTCCTGCTTAATTTTTCGGTATAAGATGAAACTATTATTACAGAACGCACATATAGAAGGTATCAGGTTTTACGATGCTTACCGTAAGAATGGTGGTTACCAGTCTGTAGAGAAGGCGTTTAAGATGAGTACCGATGCTATAGTGGAAGAGGTGAAGAAAAGCGGCCTTCGTGGTCGTGGAGGCGCCGGTTTTCCTACGGGTATGAAGTGGAGTTTCCTGGCTAAACCCGAAGGCGTGCCACGTCACTTAGTATGTAATGCCGATGAATCAGAACCGGGTACTTTTAAAGACCGTTACCTGATGGAGTTTCTGCCACACCTGCTGATAGAAGGCCTGATAGTAAGTAGTTATGCACTGGGTAGCAACGCAACATATATATACATACGTGGCGAGTACGCCTGGATAACAGATATACTGGAACAAGCTATTGCCGAAGCCAAACAAAATGGTTGGCTGGGTAAGAATATTCTGGGCAGTGGCTTCGATTGCGAAATATACGTGCATCGCGGTGCGGGAGCATATATATGTGGTGAGGAAACAGCGTTGATAGAATCACTGGAAGGCAAGCGTGGCAACCCACGCCTGAAACCACCATTCCCCGCTATACAGGGTGTGTGGATGCGCCCGACTGTGGTGAATAATGTGGAAACATTGGCGGCTATTGTACCCATTATCAATATGGGTGGTGAAGAATATGCTAAAATTGGTGTAGGCCGCTCTACCGGTACAAAACTATTGTCTGTTTGCGGTAACGTAAATAAGCCGGGTGTGTACGAAATTGACATGACCATTTCGGTTGAGGAGTTTATATACAGCGATAAATATTGCGGTGGCATACCCAATGGCAAAAGGCTAAAGGCTTGCATACCGGGTGGTTCGTCAGTACCTATCGTACCTGCTAACCTGTTGTTTAAAACAGCAAAAGGCGAAACCCGTATGATGAACTACGAAAGTTTATCTGATGGTGGTTTTGCAACAGGTACTATGATGGGCTCTGGGGGATTTATAGTGTTGGATGAAGATCAGTGTGTGGTAAGACATACTATGACACTTGCACGTTTCTACAACCACGAAAGCTGTGGGCAATGCAGTCCGTGCCGTGAAGGTACCGGATGGATGTACAAAATATTGAAGAACATAGAGAACGGTCAGGGTAAACTAAGCGATATAGATTTGCTTTGGGATATACAACGCCGGATAGAAGGTAATACAATTTGCCCGTTGGGTGATGCAGCAGCTTGGCCGGTGGCCGCGGCTATCCGCCACTTCAGGGATGAATTTGAATGGCATGTGCTGAATCCTGAAGAATCGCAAAGGCGTAATTACGGTATCGCACATTATGCTGATCCGTTGCCAATGGTTGGTGCGGTGTAATGAGGATTGTCATAAGCAATGTATTGTTGCTATTGGTTATTGATAATATTGAAAGAAAATGTCTGAGGTTCAGAACTTTAAAGTAACGATAGATAATATAACAGTAGAGGTAGCGCCCGGCACTACTATACTTAATGCTGCACGTGCTATTGGTGGCGAGGTTGCGCCGCCTGCTATGTGCTACTACAGCAAGCTGAAAGATAGTGGTGGTAAGTGCCGTACTTGCCTGGTAGAGGTCAGCAAGGGTTCTGAAAAAGACCCGCGTCCTATGCCTAAACTGGTCGCAAGCTGCCGTACTACCGTTATGGATGGTATGGAAGTGAAGAACATCACTTCTGAAAAAGTATTGGACGCCCGTAAGGGGATCGTTGAAATGTTGTTGATTAATCACCCGCTGGATTGCCCCGTGTGTGACCAAGCCGGTGAGTGCGACTTGCAGAACCTGAGCTATGAGCATGGTTCAGAAAAAACACGCTACGAGTTTAAGCGTCGTACGTTTGAGAAAGAAGATATAGGGCCTTACATACAGTTGCACATGACGCGTTGCATTATGTGTTTCCGTTGTGTATATACTGCCGATCAGCTTACAGATAAACGTGAGCACGGTATATTGGACCGTGGCGACCATGCACAGATCAGCACATTGCTGGGTAAGTCGCTGGATCATGACTTTATAGGTAATGTAATAGATGTTTGCCCCGTTGGCGCATTAACAGATAAAACATTCCGCTTTAAGAACCGTGTATGGTTTGCCAAACCGGTAGATGCCCACCGCGATTGCCCTACCTGCAAGGGTAAGGTACGGTTGTGGATGCGTGGCGAAGAAGTATTTCGCGTAACTGCCCGTAAAGATGAGTGGGGTGAAGTTGAAGATTTTATCTGTAACGATTGCCGCTTCCATAAAAAAGAAACAAAGGACTGGGTAATAGAAGGCCCATCAGTGGTAGACAGACGCAGCGTAATAGCGCAAGGGCATTACCAGGGTAAGGTAGGTATGGTTAAAGAACAGCCCAGGCTCATTGACCAGGTTATAGGTAAAGCGCCTAAGTTGCTGATGGACATCCATAGCATAAGCGATGTTAACCGTCCGGATGTAGACCTTTCTCAAATAGAGGGGCCTGCACATTCTGATGATTTTGAATAGAATAGATAGTGTATAAATATGCACATGTGCATATAGCAGCTAATAATTATAATTACTTTGGCTGAATAGGGAATTTTATAACAAACTAAATTATTTTTGCGCGGCTATGCTTTTACTCCAGGTCGATATGGCGTTTCTTATTGAAAAGATATTACTCATCACGGTGATACTTTTTGGCTCATTGGGTATAGCTATGTATGCCACATGGGGCGAGCGTAAAGTGGCTGCAGTGATGCAGGACCGTTTAGGGCCGGACAGAGCAGGTCCATTTGGTTTATTGCAACCTCTTGCTGATGGTTTGAAGCTCTTCATGAAAGAAGAGATCATCCCCGACCGTTCTACAAAATTCTTGTTTATCCTTGGTCCATGCCTTTCTATGCTTACAGCGCTTATGACAAGCGCTATTGTGCCATGGGGGCCAGATTTTGTTGCGGCTAGCGGCCATATATTCACTTTGCAGGTTGCTGATATTAATATAGGTGTACTGTATGTTTTTGGTGTTGTAAGCCTTGGTGTGTATGGTATCATGCTGGGTGGTTGGGCATCAAACAATAAGTTTAGCTTGTTGAGCAGTATCCGTTCTGCATCACAGGCCATATCTTATGAGTTGCCTATGGGTATTAGCCTGATAGCATTACTAATGATGACAGGCACTTTAAGCCTCCGCGAAATAGTGCAGCAGCAACATGGTTTCTGGGCAGATGGATATTTTAGCTGGAACTTTTTCAAACAACCATTAGGTTTTATTATATTTCTTACCTGTTCTTTTGCAGAACTGAACCGGGCACCTTTCGATTTACCTGAGTGCGAAAGTGAGCTGAACATGGGTTATCACCAGGAATATTCCTCAATGAAGCTAGGTTTTTACTTGTTTGCAGAGTACATCAACCTATTTGTAAGCTCAGCAATACTGATCACTTTATTTTTTGGTGGCTATAATTTCCCTTTCATGGATCAGGTAGCTACCGGCCTTAATAGTCCTATACTATTTACTTTGATCTGTGTATTGGCATTTATGACTAAGGTCATTTGCATGATATTGTTCTTCATGTTTGTGAGGTGGACGTTGCCACGTTTCCGCTTCGATCAACTTATGAAACTGGGTTGGAAATCGTTGATACCATTGGCCTTAGTAAATATGCTGATAACTGCAGCGGTAATACTGTTGTTTTTTAATAAACCATAAGCTTAGACTTAGGAATTGAATAACAACCAATTGAGAATGATGTAAATTTTATGCAGGTATTTATAGTAGTGAGGTTGAAGAGTGTTGAAATATAAATGAAGCATACTAAAGATTTTTGAAGCATACAATGCAAAAACTAACAAACAGATCTGTTGCCGTTAACCGCAGCCCTATGACGCTCGCAGAGCGTGCATACCTACCGGCCCTGGCAAAAGGATTGCGTATAACATTAGGGCATATATTTAAGAAGAAGGTAACGATCAGTTATCCAGAGCAAAAACGTCCGTTCAGTCCGGTATTCCGCGGTCTGCATATATTGAACAGGGATGAAGAAGGCCGCGAAAACTGCACAGCATGTGGTTTGTGTGCATTAGCTTGTCCTGCAGAAGCCATAACTATGGAAGCAGCAGAGCGTAAACCAGGTGAAGAACATCTGTACCGCGAAGAAAAGTATGCTGCGAAGTATGAAATAAATATGTTGCGTTGCATATTCTGTGGATTCTGCGAAGAGGCTTGTCCTAAAGATGCTATTTATCTTACAGAAACCGTAATGCCATCCAACTACAGCAGGGAAAGCTTTATCTATAAAAAAGACGACCTGTTGATCCCTCACCCTCAAAAACAGGAAGGCAAATAACCATGGGCATTTACGATATAGCGTTCTGGATTCTAACTGTTATAGCCATTGGTTGTGCACTTGGTGTTATCTTAAGTCGCAATCCCATTAACAGCGTACTTTTTCTTATTGCTACCTTCTTTGCAATTTCCGGGCACTATTTGCTGCTCAATGCTCAGTTCCTGGCCATAGTTAATATAATTGTTTATGCTGGTGCCATCATGGTATTGTTCCTGTTTGTCATCATGCTCATGAACCTGAACGCTGATGTAGAACCGCAAAAGGGAAGATTGGTACAATTGGCTGGTGTGGTATCGGGCGGTGCGTTGTTGTTGGTATTGCTGGCTGCATTGCGTACAGCAAAATATCCTACACTTGAAAGTACACCTAATGAAATAGGGCTGATACAGAACCTGGGTAAAGTATTGTTCACGCAATATGTACTGCCGTTTGAGATCAGCAGTGTGCTGTTCCTGAGTGCAATGATTGGTGCTATAGTAATAGGTAAAAAAGAAGACAGCACACATAGTGCCTAGATACAGATCAATTACTGTTCCCCATTGGGTGCAGCATTTTTAATACATTAAGGTTTTAGTTTTTTATGCCAATACTACCACTACATTACATGTTCCTGAGCCTTACGCTTTTTTGTATAGGTATCATGGGCGTGCTTATTCGTCGCAACGCTATCATCATATTTATGTGTGTGGAGCTTATGTTGAATGCTGTGAACTTATTGATGGTAGCTTTTTCTAAAATGTATGTGGATGCGGGCGCCCAGGTGTTTGTATTCTTTATAATGGTGGTTGCAGCTGCAGAAGTGGCTGTGGGGCTGGCAGTTATAGTAATGATGTACAGGAAAGTGCATTCTGTTGACGTGAATATATTGAACAGGCTAAAACATTAATTGCAGCTTTCGGGCTTTTGAATATTAAATATGACACAACTCGTTTACTTAATTCCTTTATTTCCCCTCATCGGTTTCCTCATCAATGGGCTGGGCTGGCGTACAATTCCTAAAACTGCAGCGGGTGTTATTGGCAGCCTTGCAATACTCGCTTCCTTTGTGGTATCAGTAGGTATCTTTTTTGAAGTCAACAGTCCCTCTTTTCACGGGCCGGTGTTGGTTCACCTGTTCGATTTTATACAAACAGGTAAACTATACATTCCATTTACCTTCCAGGTCGATGCGCTTTCTACCCTGTTCTTGCTTATCATCACGGGTGTTGGTTTCCTCATTCATGTGTATTCTACATCTTACATGCATCATGATGAAGGCATGGTAAAATACTTTGCTTTCCTTAACCTGTTCGTCTTTTCAATGTTACTGCTTGTACTAGGGGCTAATTACCTGGTTATGTTCATCGGCTGGGAGGGTGTGGGTTTGTGCTCTTACCTGCTTATTGGTTTCTGGTTCAAGAATCGCGATTATACCAATGCCGCTAAGAAAGCATTTGTTATGAACCGTATAGGTGATCTTGGTTTCCTGGTGGGCATGATGATGATATTGTTCAATTATGGTACACTATCTTATGGTGAGTTCTTCGGTAAACTGGGAACTACACCAGGCGCATTAGGCGACAATACTTACAACTGGATAGCTATTTGCCTCTTTATAGGTGCAATTGGTAAAAGTGCACAGATACCTTTGTATACATGGTTGCCCGATGCCATGGCTGGTCCAACCCCGGTATCTGCGCTCATACACGCTGCCACCATGGTTACCGCCGGTATCTACATGATAGCCCGCAGCAGTGTATTATATAACCTTGCACCATTCACGCTGCACATTGTAGCTATAATTGGTTTAGCTACGGCCATATTTGCCGCTACAGTAGCCATCAAGCAGTACGACATTAAAAAAGTACTGGCATACTCTACAGTAAGCCAGTTGGGTTTTATGTTCCTGGCGCTCGGCGTTGGTGCATATACTACAGCTGTGTTCCATGTTATGACGCATGCATTCTTCAAAGCGCTTTTGTTCCTCGGCTCTGGTAGTGTCATACACGCTATGGGCGGCGAGCAGGATATTAGGTTGATGGGTGGCCTGGGTAAGAAAATGCGTGTCACGCAGATCACTTTCCTTATTGGTTGCCTGGCTATCTCAGGTATTCCTGGTTTCTCCGGCTTCTTTTCTAAAGATGAGATATTGGCCGCTACCTACGCACACGATCCTATTCTATACTACATGGCATTGGCTGCCGCTATGATGACCGCCTTTTACATGTTCCGCCTGTACTTCCTCACATTTACAGGTACGTTTCGCGGCACTCACGATCAGGAACATCACCTGCACGAGAGTCCCTCTGCTATGACCATTCCCTTGATCGTACTGGCTATATTATCAGTAGTTGGTGGCTATGTAGGGTTGCCTGCGGTTATCAGCGAGCACCATGCATTGGCATCTTATCTTTCGCCTGTTGTAAGTAATGCAAGTGAACATCACATGGCTGCCGGTACCGAGTGGCTGCTTATGGGCTTATCTTCAGGTCTTTCAGTTGTGATGATTATATATGCATTTACTGCCAACAAGGTTCCGTCATTCGCACCAAATACAGGGCTTGCCAAGTTGCTTGAGAATAAATGGTATGTAGATGAGATCTACGATGCCATCATCGTTCGTCCTTTAGCAGCGCTATCCGGCTTGTTAGATAAGTTTGTTGAAAAGTCTGGGATAGATGGCATTGTAAACGGAGTTGGCAAAGGTGTACGTTACGGCAGCGATCGCATACGTATGCTGCAGAGTGGCCAGGTAGGCTTTTATATATTTGTGATGGTGTTGGGTATGGTGGCGTTGTTCGCAATTACTTTTTTCGGGGTTAAATTATAATATAAAGCCAATTGCAAACACTGCATTAGCATATGATTTTAGTATTACTTATTCTTATTCCTCTGCTTACAGGTATCCTCAGTTTTTCCATTAATGGAAACGGAGCTAAAAACCTGGCGTTGCTGAGTACGCTGGCTACACTTGTATTATCTGTTTGTTTAAGTTGCACAGCCGGTACCGAATCTTCTTATTTTAATGTACCATGGATACCCAACCTGGGTACATCCTTTAGTCTTATAGGCGATGGTATGAGCAGCATGCTGTGCCTGATGACAGGTATTGTAATGCTGGTAGTAATGATAGTGAACAGGAACAAAGAGGTTGAAAAGCCTGGTTCCTTTTATGGTCTGATGTTGCTGGCACAGGCCGGCCTCATGGGTGTGTTCCTGGCCTACGATGCGTTGGTATTTTATGTATTCTGGGAGCTTGCGCTGATACCTGTTTACTTCCTGTGTTCACAGTGGGGTGGTGAAAAGCGTATTCCGGCAACCTTCAAATTCTTTGTCTATACTTTTGTGGGTAGCCTCATGATGCTGGCTGGGCTTATCTACTTGTCTACACAAACACCAGGCATTAATAGTTACAGCTGGCCGAGCATAGCCCATGCAGGGGCTTCATTGGCACCTGCACAACAGGTATGGTTGTTCTGCCTCATATTCGTAGCCTTTGCTATTAAAATGCCTATCTTCCCTTTCCATACCTGGCAGCCCGATACTTACGAGCAGTCGCCCACTCCGGTTACAATCATCCTGAGTGCCCTAATGGTAAAGATGGGTATGTTTGGTGTGCTGCGCTGGTTATTCCCGGTACTGCCTGCTGGTGTTGCATACTGGGGTAATACTGTTGTGGTGCTTTCTATTATTGGTATTATCTACGCTTCGCTCATTGCTATTGTACAAACAGATATCAAAAGGCTTCTTGCATACTCATCAATTGCCCACATGGGGCTTATGTGTGCTGCAGCCTTTTCGCCATCCAATACGGGCATACATGGTATCATGGTACAGATGTTCAACCACGGTATCAATATTACCGGTATGTGGGTTATTGTAAGCATGATAGAGAACCGCTGGGGTACTCGCGATATGACTAAAATGGGTGGTATGGCAACTTCTGCTCCGCAAATGGCTATAGCGTTGCTCATCATATCTTTTGCAAGTATAGGCCTGCCGCTTACCAATGGTTTTGTTGGTGAGTTCATGTTGTTCACCGGTTTATTCCAGAGCGCTTCCATCTATCATATAGGTTTTATGGTGGTAGCAGCACTTGGCGTAATACTTGGTGCAGTTTATACCCTCAACATGGTACAGAAAGTAGCTTACGGCAATACACGCGAGCAGGTTATAAATAAAGATTTAGCTGTGAATGAATATATAGGATTGGCTATTATCATTGCCATTATTATATTCCTGGGTGTATATCCTAAACCATTGCTGGACCTTACAGCTGGAGTAGTAAACACCCTGGTGCACTAACTGAGACGACATTTTTTGATTTTTGAATATTGACTTGAATTAAATAAAAACATGAAGGCAATTATTGCTGCTACAATACTGGGTATAGTTATGATGTTTGCCGGGCTGCAAATGAAGAACAAAAGCAGCGTGGTTACATTGGCTATAGTACTTGCATTCCTGTTACTGGGTGTAAACATTTGGGATCTTGTTACCACACCGGCTACTGCGCCTGTGGGTTACTTTAACAACATGTTGCGTATAGATAGGTATGCGCTTTGGTTCAGCACGCTTATGACGGGTGTTACTGTGCTATACACATTACTTGTAGGCAAGGAAATACAAAAAGTAGGATTACACGTAGCAGAGTATTTTGCGCTTATATTCTTCATACTATGTGGTGTGTACATTCTCTCGTGCTACAACAACATGCTTATGTTGTTCCTGGGTATAGAGATATTGAGCATACCGCAATACATACTTGCAGGCAGCGATAAAAAGAACTTGAAAAGCAGCGAAGCCTCATTGAAATATTTCCTGATGGGTGCATTCTCTACGGGTATATTGTTGATGGGTATTACGTTATTGTATGGCGCTACGGGCTCTTTCAATATTGTAGCTTATAGTTTCCTGCAAAGCGATGCACTTAATCCTTTGGCGTTGGGTGGGATAATTTTTGTAATGATAGCGCTTGGCTTTAAGGTATCTGCAGCGCCTATGCACATGTGGACCCCTGATGTGTACGATGGTTCACCAACACCATTTACAGCCTTTATGGCAACCGTGGTAAAGGCATCTGCTTTCTTCGCATTCATTCGTTTGTTCCAAATTTCTTTTGGCAGCATCAGCAGTCAATGGACAATAGTACTATCAGTGATTACTGCAGCTACTTTACTAATAGGTAACCTTACTGCTGTGTTCCAGCAGAGTGTAAAGCGTATGTTGTCTTATTCATCAATAGCACAGGCAGGCTTTATGTTGTTTGCAGTGCTGGCAGTAAACGCTGTGGCATGGCAAGGCATCATTATTTACGCAGTTGCTTACAGTATAGCCACCATTGGTATTTTCACGGTGTTGATGAAGTTAAAAGATTACACCTACGATGGCTTTAATGGCCTGGCTAAAAAGGAACCGCTGCTTGCATTTGTAACTACCATATTCCTCTTCTCATTAGCAGGTATCCCGCTCACTGGTGGGTTTATGGCAAAGTACTATGTGATACAGGCCGTAATGCTGCAAGGCCAATTGTTATGGCTGGTGATCTTCGGTCTGCTCATGGCTGCCATCAGTGTATATTACTACTTCCGTGTCATTATAGCTATGTACTTTAAAGAAGGTAATGCAGATCTGCATGCACCTGTTACACAAGGCGAAAAAGTACTGTTGGTGATCACTTGTGGATTGGTTATACTCATTGGTATATTCCCACAGTTGATCCTGATCAATATTTAGAAAGCTAACCCTTTCTTGCATAGTGGCATTGTTGTAGTTCATCAACAATAATCCACTATGATCATAGCAGCAGCGCAAACCAAACCGCACAACGGCAACATTGATGCTAACATCAATGATCACCTTCGCTTTATTGAAATAGCTGCCTTGCACGGTGTGCAATTGATCGTGTTCCCCGAAATGTCGTTGACTGGCTATGAGCGGGAACGTGCAGTTGAACTCTCTTTTATTCCCGACGACACAAGATTGAACGTATTAAAAGAACTGGCCGTTTTGCACAACATGGCCATCATAGTTGGGGCACCCATCAGTATCAGTGGGCAGCTTCATATAGGGTCCTTTATCTTTTCTCCCGACAATACAGTGTCGATCTATACAAAGCAGTTTTTACATCTGGGTGAAGAAATAGCATTCTCCCCAAACGTGAATTTCAATCCTGTAATACAGCTGGCTGGAGAGACAATTTCATTAGCTATTTGTGCCGATATAGTAAACCCCCTGCATCCAGGCAATGCTGCAAAAAAGAGAACGACATTGTATGTAGCTAGCTTGTTTTATACACCCGGTGGTATAGCAGAAGCCTATCAACAATTAAGCGAATATGCACAAACGTATTCTATGAATGTTTTGATGGCTAATTATACAGGCACATCATATAATTTACAATCTGCCGGGCAAAGCGCATTCTGGAACAGCAATGGCGCACTGATAGGGAAAATGGATGAGGATAGTGGTTTGCTTATAGTAAACAATGACAATGCTAATTGGATCGCGCACGTATCTTTAATTGTATAAAAGAATATTTATGACAGAGCAAATTGAAATACGGTTAATAACCGAAAATGATGCACAGGCTGTTCTTGATATTTACGCGCCTTATGTTCGCGATACCATCATTTCATTTGAGTATGAGATTCCCACGCTTGAAGACTTTGCGCTAAGAATAAAAACAAACATTACAGAATATCCCTGGTTGGTTTGCTTGCAAAACGACAAGATAATAGGGTATGCATATGCCAGTAAGCATAGGTATAGAACGGCCTATCAATGGTCTCCAGAAGTCAGCGTCTATTTATCCGAGGAGATACACGGAAAAGGTATCGCACGTATTTTGTATGAGGCTCTGTTTTCAATCTTGCAACTTCAAGGGTATTTCAACATGTTTGCCGGTATAGGTATGCCCAATGAAAAAAGCGAAGGCTTTCACAAGGCGCTTGGTTTCGAGGAGATCGGTGTCTTTAAAAAAATAGGCTACAAGTTTGGCAATTGGCACGATACAAAATGGTTTCAAAGAGATCTTGCTGACCATATCCAAAATCCTCCAGCACCTATAAAGATCACTGAAATAGAAGGCAGTGGCGACATGCAGGTTATCATAAACAATGCAAACGAACGATTATCTAACCTGTGATATTTAATGCCCCAGCAACTTATTATTTAACCGTTGTGCTTTATAGATAGGATGTCGTCTAACGTTAAAGTTTAAATATTTTCGCCTCCCAATAACGATATATGATGCCTATACGCTCTTTAATGCTGTGCCTATTACTGGCAATTCCATTCTTTTCTTTTTCACAGGATACGCTTTACCTCAATAATAGATCAAAACCGACAAAGGAAAAACATGCTACACATTACCGCATAACATTCCCATTGTCAGAAGGTAGATATAAAATTGAAGACCGGCTTGCAAATGGTACTATTCAAATGTCTGGGTATTATTTGTCCTTGGATATTGAAAATGATGGTGCCAGGGATGGACACTTTGTTTTTTATGATTATGGAGGACGTGTACAATCTGAAGGGAACTTCATTGCTGGAAAACAATCCGGTATATGGAAAATATATTTTGCTGACAGTGACAACTTGAAAGAGCAAGTAGAATACAAGAGTGACTCATCTGTGTATAGGATCGTTTACGATTCTGTTTATCACACAATAAAGTATGAAGGAGGAATGAAGAGCTGGAAACGTATTGGATTATGGAAATCATATTTTGCGAATAGCACTTTCATAAAAGAACAAACAGAGCACAGCCCAGATTTTTTTACAGTCACTATCTCGTACGATTCAGTTTCTCATAGCAAACTCAGGGAAATGAAGAAAAAAGGTGCATGCCCTATTAATGCGAAATTATACTATGCGGGTACTGACAGCATACAAGGAGAAACAATTTATACTGACTGTAAACGTGCAATGGAAAAAGATTTTTATAAAAATGGAACATTAAAAAGACTTGAACTTTATAGTAATGATATGGTTTACTTAGGTCATACTTATGATTCAACAGGTAAAGAAGTGCCATTTTTTAATGAGGCCTTTGTATATACTTATGTAGAACAGATGCCGGTGCCAAGGGTTAATCTCGGTGCATATCTTAGTGAACATCTTACATATCCTGAGTTTGCGCGCAAGCATAATATCGAAGGCAGGGTGATAACTAAGTTCGTCGTGAACGAGGATGGCAGCATATCAGATATAGAAGTGATACAGGGCATAGGCGCGGGGTGTGATGAAGCTGCGGCTAATGTAATAGCAGGCATGCCGCCGTGGAGACCTGGTAAGCAAAATGGTACACCTTGTAAGGTTTTCTTTACAATGCCAATCGTTTTCAAATTGACAGATAAATAGGGAAGTTCACTTAGGCTTACCTGTCAAATACTTCCACACTGGCACAGCCAGCATCGCACCCACAACTGGCGCAGCAATATAGATCCATAAATGCTCTAAGTGACCAGATGCTATTGCGGGACCTATGGAGCGTGCCGGGTTCATCGAGGCGCCGCAAATGGGTCCGGCAAACATAGCTTCAAGCGCTACAACACCGCCAATGGCAAGCCCTGCAAACATGCCTTGCTCTTTACTGCCGATTGCCACATTAACGATGACCAGCATTAAAAAGAAAGTCAGGATAAGTTCAAGGATAAAGGATTGCATTTCTGTTCCTGCTGGCAAGGTTGCCCCAAGAAATTCATTACTAGGAAACAGGAATTTCAAGGTTAGACTTGCCAGCAATGCGCCCGCTAACTGGCTGATGATATATCCCGGCAATTGCATGAGCGGGAAGCGTTTGGCTATTGTAAAGGCAATAGTTACCGCAGGGTTTAAATGTGCCCCCGATATATTGCCCAGGCTATAGATCATACTCATCACAATTAGGCCAAAGGTGGTGGCAACACCAACATGGGTCACGCTGCCTCCGGATTGCTGGTCAATAATAACCGCTCCGGTGCCACAAAATACCAGGGCAAAGGTGCCTATTAGTTCTGCTATATAGTTCTTCATATTAGCAACAGCCTCCACCAGGTGTACAGCAAGCAGCTTGAACGGTTAATTCAGACAATGCAATTTTCTTTTTAGGTATGCCACATGCATCTTGTGCCAGGCAAGCAGTTTGCTTGGGCGTAAGTAAGAAGTCTTTGCCGTCAAACTCAAGGCCAAACTTTCCAATAGTTCCTTGCTGATACTCAACTTCTATATCAAGATCCTCACTACCCAAGATCTTTTGCGATAGATTAAGAATGTGCAGGAACTTTTGCGGAGCCAAACGGTGATCGTAGTCACCTGCTTCCCATAGCTGGAAATTCGCGGCGGTTTCTTTACGTTCTGTGCCACCACAGTCAATAAAATGTTTTGTGATCAAGCCTACTTCTGTAACATGAAAGTGAACAGGTAAGTAGCTATTGTCAGGAAGCCTGAAGTTGACTGCGGATACTTCTGCTAAATATTGTTTTAGTTCTGAAATTTTCATTTTTTGATTTTTTTTTAAGTTTCAAAAAAGATAATTACATCCAGTATTTCAATTCACTGGCTTCCGTAATAAAGCCCGCTATTTTTTCTTTTATTTCATCTCGCACAAGCCGGGTTCTTTCTAGTTTTTCTTCTTCTGTTCCAGCAAATTGAGAAGGGTCTGTAAACGACCATGCAAGCCTTTTTACCTTGCCCGGAAACACTGGGCATTTTTCTGCGTTTGCAGCATCACAAACGGTAACTACAGCATCATACTTTCTGCCTTCTTTTAGAAAGTCAAGAACCTCATTTGTTTGTTTACCGCTTATGTCAATACCTGCTTCTGCCATTACCTTAACAACCAGTGGATTAAGTTTTCCTTTTTCAATACCTGCACTTTCCGCCTCAAATAGCTCGCCACCCATATTGTTCAGAAAAGCCTCAGCCATCTGGCTGCGTGCCGAGTTGTGAATACAAACAAATAATACTTTGTGTTTAATGCTTGACATGATTCAATTTTTAGTCAATCTATTTATTGCAATATTGCGTTTAATTGATACAAAAAAATACTTAACAGCACGTATTAGTATCCAGTTTTACATCCCCGAAAAATTCGGTAAAGAAGAGCCTGTACTGTTTCCACATCTTTGGGTTGATACAATAACAAACACTGGTACCTTCAACCGTTCCTTGTATAATGCCGGCATTTTTAAGCTCTTTTAAGTGTTGCGATATTGTGGGTTGTGCAAGCCCCAGTTCCTCAGCAAGGTCACCACAGATGCATGCATTGGTTTTCACCAATTGCTGCAGTATAGCAATACGGGCCGGGTGGCCTATGGCCTTGGCCATATTGGCAAGTTCATTTTGTTTTTTAGTAAATAAATCTGTTTTAGTTGCGCCCATTCTTCATCTATTCATTGCAATATTACGATTGATATTTGAGCTATCAAAAAATATTTAAATGAACAGGTGCATAGTTATAGGCCGATCACTTTATTCAAAGTAGCCCAGTTACGGGTGGTAGCAGCTACGCCCAGTTTCTTTTCAACAAAATTGTTGCTGAATTTGGTGTTGCCATAAGAGGGGCTGAGGAAGTAAAGGGATGAACCAGATATATGCATAAGCTCATCTCCATTGCTGCATAATGCAAGTAGCGCTGTGGCCTTATCGGCTGCAGGTGTTGTTTCTAAGAAAGTAACGTATAGCTTCCGGTTATCGTCCTCGTGTATATCTGTAAATGGGTTTGCAGCAATCACCTGTTCTATCTCATCAAGGCTTCTTACTAAAGCTCTTATAGGCAAGCCCAGTTCCTTATGCAGTTGCTTTTCTATCTTTCGCTCCAGGGTAGTATTGTCTGTTTCCTTGGCATCAAACATCACGTTCCCGCTTTGTATATAGGTAACAATGTTCTTGATGCCAGGCATGGCAAACAATTCTTTCAGCACATCCATTTTTACAAGGTTGTGTCCACTCACATTTATACCACGCAGGAAGGCTGCATAACGTTTCATAGCTATGCTAAAACTACGGTATTTTACTTTTCGAAATTAAGATTGGTGGGTTCTTTTAACCGGGCTTCAATTACAGGTGCTGGTTTTACAATGTCAAAGGTCAGGTTATCAAACCATATTTGGCCTGCCCCGTGCAGTAATGCACCATAAGATATGTTGGCCGCATTTTGAGGCACTTCAAGAACAATCTCACATTTTGTCCATCCTGTAGTTCCCTTTACAGGTCTGCTCACCATATTATCAAAAGCCACGCTCTTCTTGGTCGAGTCATCAATACGCATCCATAAGCCAGACCATTCCACCACATGTTCTGATCTGATATAACCGGTAAGTTTTATTTTTTTACCCAGGTACTTTTCAGGGTCAAAGCTTTGCATCAGGGTGCCAGTACCTTTTATGGCGCCGATACTTTTAATAGTAGCTGCATTGGTACCTTTTTGTCCTGCACCTTTTACAATGCCCATCATAAACTTAGATGGTGCTGTACCCGATTTATGCCAGCCCTTAGGGAGTGGGTATTCGTCAGATCCGGTTGTTAGAGTTGCTTTTGTTTCGGACGTTTTATCTTGCGCATGCAGGGCCTCACTACATAAAAAAGCCCCGGCGGTTATAGCGGCAATAATCAATGACCGTTTGATGGACATCACCTTCATTGCATGAAAAAATTTTTATAAAATAAAGGTAACGTTAATTCCATGTTACCTCAATTTCTTAACCCTTAGTTAATGTTAACTGGTGGTTAATGTCCTTATCTGTAAGCTTTCGGTATCTTTCCATCTATCCATTCTTGCACTTGTGGCTTGGCGTCTGGCACCATAGATAATTGTTTGGTAGAGAGGTCCACTATGCCAAATGCCAGCACCTGGTACTTGGTCTTATTGTATTTAGCCGCAATGGTATCCTGTTCTACATCAGAAAAATAACCCAGTATACGCACAGGTTTGCCGGGCACTTCATACCCGCTTTTCATAAGAGATGCAATCCAAAGCTCACCGGTATCCATTGCTACCCTGTAGTAGGGCTTACCTGGGTAACCATCCTCTACCTCCATTACAATTGCATTGAAGGCAATTATTTTACCAGCCCAGCTTTTCAAATCATGTTGTGCAGGTATCAGGTCTTTACCAAAGAAATTTACCGGGCAAGCAATCTGAGCCAGTATTGGGCTATGGGTTGCAAATACAAACAGAATTATTGAAAGTAATTTTCTCATAAACGACTGGAAATTATTGGAAAATAAGAAAGAATAATTTAGGCCAATCTTTCTTCTACAACATTCACAAAGTCACTTATTTGCCGTAACAGATCTTTGCGTAGGGTTTTATGTCGTGCCAGCGTCTCATCAACATAACGTGCTATAGCAGTAGCCTCTTGTTGTTGCATGCCCATTGATGAAAAAGTCGAAAGTTCATGAAGTAAAATAGAGCCATCGTTGAAGCTACCTATAAGGGTTGATATGTCTGTAAGCTGCATATACGGTATGCATGCGATCACTTCTTCAGCCCCTTCCCATCTTTTCTTTGCAAGTGCAGTTATATACAGCATATGCTTTATTAGCTTGCGCATTTTATGCACGTGCTCATCATCAGGCACATCATTATTTATCTTTTTTATCTTTTTTATCTGCTGGGCATAAAAGTTAGCAAGGTCTGCAGGTGTTAATTGTACAAACAGGTTATCTGTTATTTGCTCATGCAGTTTTTTCATTACCTGCTTGCTGTACAATTTCTGCCACTCGGCCTTATTGCGCAACACTATTATGGATAAGTTGGCATAATATTGGGGTAGTATCAATTCTCTTTCGGTAAGTGTTTCATATTTCAGGTGGGCATCACGCAGGGTGCCGGCTATACTGTATAAACGATTGATTTTTTTGGTCAGTTGCAACTGCGGCTGGCCTTTTACCGAATTGATAAAATGTATGAATGCACGCAGCTTTTTTATGCCTACCCTAAAAGCATGTATCTCATCGGTCTTGAAATTTGGCGCTATACACCCCGCAGCTTTAGCAACCTTTTGTACGTCATTTTCTAACAATTTGTGGATCTTTGCCGATTGCATAGTGTTGACGTTTATTGCAGTGTTATTTTATAGCAGTATATAGGGTTGTAATGCCAAAAGTAAGAGGCCTGGCTTTTGCTTCTTTAAAGCCACAGCGTGTAAGTGTATCGCAAAAAACTTTGCCTTCAGGGAAAGCCATTACAGAAGCGGGTAGATAAGTGTATGCATTACTGTGTTTAGAAACTATTTTACCCAATGTAGGCAGTATATACTTGAAATAGAACCGGTATAATTGTTTTACAGGGAAAGCTTTAGGGTGCGAAAACTCTAATATAGCCATACGGCCACCAGGGCGCATCACGCGGTTCATTTCTTTAAGTCCGGCTTCCAGGTGCTCAAAATTGCGCACACCATACGCACAGGTAACAGCATCAAAACTGCCGGTTTCAAAAGGCAATGCTTCACTATCGCCGTTTTCAAGGGTAATGATATGGGATAAATTTTGGGCAATTAGTTTTTTTCTACCCACCTCCAGCATCTGGTCTGCAATGTCCACACCGGTTATCTTTTCGGGCTTTAGCACCATAGCTGCAATGGCAAGGTCGCCCGTACCAGTGGCTACATCCAGTATCTTTTTAGGGTTTATTTTTCCTATCTCGGCAATGGCCTTTTTGCGCCAGCCTTTGTCTATTCCCAGTGAAAGAAAGTGATTCAGGAAATCGTAACGGCCGGCAATATGGTTAAACATATCCGCAACCTGCGCTTTCTTGCTTAAATTTGATCCCGCATCGGGTACTACAATTGTACCTGTGCCATTACCTGCTGACTTCATGGTCTGCAAAAGTACACTACAACAAGCAATGGAAATACGTTCTGCCAGATTTTTAATAAGCAATACTTCTCTCGATAAGGCACCTAAGCCTGATAAGCCGGAATATGCCTTTATAGGCCGCAGTAATGTGGGCAAATCGTCGCTGATCAATATGCTGACCAACCAAACCAAGCTGGCAAAAACATCATCCACACCGGGTAAAACGCAGCTCATCAACCACTTTTTGATAAATGAAGCGTGGTATATATGCGACTTGCCGGGATATGGGTATGCCAAAGTATCACAAAATACCAGGGCAAGTTGGGAGAAGATGATAGCCAACTATTTGCAGAAGCGCAGCAATCTGATGACTATTTTTGTGCTTATAGATAGTCGGCTGGAACCTCAAAAACTGGATCTTGAATTTATGGCTAAGCTGGGCGAGTGGGGGGTAGCCTTCAATATTATATTTACCAAGGCCGATAAAAGTACGCAACGTATAGTTGCAAAAAATGTAAAAACCTTTATCGAAAAAATGAAGGAAGACTGGGAATTCATTCCTCGCAGCTTTGTAACCAGCACCACCAAGTTTTTGGGTCGTAGGGGTATTCTCGAATATATTGATGAACTGAACGCTACGTTTGAAAAAGAACCGGAAGTAAAGCCTGAAGATTAGATTCTTGCCTATTATTTGCTGTGCGTATAAGGCAACATATCTTCCAGGTAATTCCTGTCGTTGCTCAGGCGTGGTATTTTGTGCTGACCGCCAAGCTTCCCTTTATCTTTTAGCCACCTGTTAAAGCCATCTTTAGGCATTACGTGTACTATTGGCATTCTTAAGGCTATATCTTTATATCGCTTGGCTTCGTAGTCCGAGTTTACTTTTTGCAGTTCCTTATCCAAAGCCGCAACAAAAACAGGTAATGGGCACGGTAGCTTTTCAAATTCTATGATCCACTCGTGCGCACCGTTATTTTGTCCGGTCATATAAACAGGTGCTGCCGTATAGTCGTTTACCAGCGCCCCTGTCTGCTCACAGGCCATGGCTATGGCTTGGTCACTATTGTCAACAATAAGTTCTTCTCCAAAGGCATTAATAAAGTGCTTCAGGCGGCCAACTATCTTTATGCGATATGGGTCCAGGGATGTGAATTGTATAGTATCACCCAGTTGGTAGCGCCATAAACCACCGTTTGTACTTATAACCAGGGCATATTTCTGGCCTAGCTCCACGTCTTTTAGCTGAAGGGTGATCGGATTTTCTTTCCCATACTCTTCCACAGGCATAAACTCATAAAAAGTACCGTGGTTTACAAACAGCAGCATGCCTTCGTTATCCAGATCATCCTGGGCGGCAAAAAAGCCTTCACTTGCATTGTAAGTCTCCAGGTAGTTCATGTCCGGCGACTTTATATACTGTTCAAACTGTTTGCGGTATGGCTTAAAGCTTACACCTCCATGTATATACAGTTTCAGGTTGGGCCATATATCCAGCAGGTTGTCCGTTCCTGTTAGTTCAAATAACTTCTTTATAAGTACGATGGTCCACGTAGGCACACCGGCTATATATGTTACATTTTCGTGTATGGTAGTATGTGCTATTGCTTCTATTTTCTCTTCCCACTCATTCATCAGCGCTATAGAGAGTTCCGGTGTGCGGAACAGCTGACCGGCTAAGGGCATATTCTGCAGCATCACAGCACTCAGATCACCAAAATAAGAATCTGCATTGAGCTGGTTGATCTGGTTGCTGCCGCCTATTACCAGGCATTTACCCGATGTAATACCCGACTGCGGGAACTGACGTAGATATAGCGCCAGCACATCCCGGCCTGCACGATAGTGCATTTCGTCTAGTGATTCCTTACTCACCGGAATAAACTTGCTCTTATCACTGGTAGTACCGCTCGATTTTGCAAACCATGTGATAGGCGAGGGCCAGAGTATATTCTGGTTACCCTCCAGTATCTTGTTTATATAAGGTTTTAATGTTTCGTAATCATTTACGGGCACCAGCTTTTTAAATTCAGCAATGCTGTTTATTTTCTCGAAGTGATATTTTTTACCGTATTCTGTAAATTGGGCTGATCCTATAAGGTGATTAAATACTTGTTGTTGCGTGTCTATAGGGTTAAGCGTAAAGTTATCTATAGCGCTCTGGCGTAATTTGATGAAACCTTTAAATGCAGGGCTAATGATACTCATGTCGTTCTACTCAGTTACTATTTATACTAAAAAAAGCCATTCGTATATAATACACTAAAATACTATAATTTATTCATTTTGTCTTCGGGGGTATAATTTTTACGCTTTAGCACAAAATGTTGCCCAAGGTACACCCTTCTTACGGTTTCGTCTTCCGCAAGTTCTTCTGCCACTCCCGATTTCAGTATTTTTCCTTCAAACAGCAAGTAGGCGCGATCTGTGATGGAAAGTGTTTCTTGTACGTTATGGTCTGTGATGAGAATGCCTATATTTTTAAATTTCAGGCGGGCTACTATGGTCTGTATATCTTCAACAGCTATAGGGTCAATGCCCGCAAAGGGTTCGTCCAGTAGTATAAATTTGGGGTCAACCGCCAATGCACGGGCTATTTCAGTCCTTCTTCTTTCGCCACCACTCAGCACATCTCCAGGGCTTTTGCGCACATGTCCTAGGTGAAACTCCTCAATTAAAGACTCCAGCTTGTTGGATTGTTCGCCCTTTGTCAGTTTGGTCATTTCCAGCACCGCAGAAATGTTATCCTCAACAGATAGCTTACGGAATACAGAGGCCTCCTGTGGCAGGTAGCCAATACCCATTTGGGCACGCTTATACATGGGTAGGCTGGTTATATCCAGGTTGTCCAGGTACACAGCGCCTTTGTCTGGCTTCACAAGTCCCACCACCATGTAGAACGATGTGGTCTTGCCTGCCCCGTTAGGCCCAAGCAATCCTACAATCTCACCCTGGTTCACGTTAAACGATACATCGTTCACAACAGTACGCTTGCCATACTTCTTCACAAGTCCCTTCGTGTATATATTCAATTGTGCTGTCGTTTGCACAAAAATAATAAACGATATGGAACTTGTGCCGAATGTTGAAACTTTTAATGACTTGTGGATTAGATTTATATCAGATCAATCGCTATAATCCCTGCCGTCCATAGTAATAAAAAAGTTCAGCTTTATTATTTCTTGTTTCAGGTTAAAATGCATTAGCAAAAAGATCTGCTTTCTTTATCCAGCCAGAAATGGTAACAGGGCGTTTTAAATTATAGTTCACGTACTCAGCTTTTACCCAATCGCCATTGTATTCTAATACACCCACAATGTCATATACCGTTATATAAGCCTGCATTCTTTTATTCACATCTGGCTCAGCGTAGAAAAATGTTTTACGGCTCTTTGCCATGTTTATCCCCAGCCAATTTTCTTTTTGTACCAGTTTGGCGTTATAACCATCCTTGTCAAGGCCGGTGCATGCAGTAGATCCCGGGGGTAAATGTTTAAGCTTTATGATAAAGCTCGTGTCCAATTCAAAAGTTATACTGCCTTTTATAGCTGCGCTGTCGTCTGGCCACGAGGTGGTGATCTTTATTTTCTTACCCTTAAGGGCTTTGTATTCCCCTTTAAAATTGAATGCGCAGCAGTCATGTCCATCGTGCAGGCATGTGTTGAAATTTCCGTAGATCGTCTTCGTTTGTTCGTTTCTAAAAATGGTTACTGTGGCAACGCCATTATAAACACCGGTAGCTGGTACCTGTCCAAGGGCATAGTAACCGGCAAAGAGGGTAACAATTAAAAAAAGATATTTCATGCCAATAAAGGTAAGTGACGTTGATGAAATAAATACTACCAGATGGCGCAGTTATTTTTCTTTTCTTCTAAGCGTAAAATCTGCGAATAGAAGCCTATTTAAAGACTTTTACAACAAAAAAGAAAAGAAAAAGAGCAAGTCAAGTGATGGTATTTATTTCATCATCGTCACTAAGGGGTTAACATATAAAAAGCGGCCGTTTGCCCGCTCTTAAATATTTCTTGTACTGTTTTTAGTTCATCTCATCAGCAGATGGGCCATACATGCCAGGTACTGGTATATTATGCTGGCGCAGGTAAGTAGTTAGCTGGCCGCGGTGGTGTACACTGTGGTTCATAGCGCTGCCACGTATAACTGCTACTTTAGGCAATTGAAAGATAATATGGTCACCGTTCCGGAGGGTCCATATTTTCATCATATCTTCATCTGTGCTTTTTTCCAGCGCTTCTACTGCAGCTTGTACGTTCTTATCCAGTAATGCTATCAGTTCTTCATTGCTGTTTACAGGCGTAGGCTTGTATGTCATTGCAGCCAGGTCAAATTCGTCTGTGTTGATGGTCATGGTGATCCATCCCGGCAGTTCAGCTACATGGGTAGCCAGGCGCCCCATAGGCATAGATTTTTCATGCGGTTTCCAACCCAGTTGGTCGAAGGGAATACGTTCAAAGATTTTTTTTGTATTTGCGGCTTCCATAGCCAGCTCTGCGATCAAAGGCTTACTCATTGACATAAAAGAAAGATTTGATGCAAATAAATCATTTTATTTTAATTAATTGCAGTTTACTTTCTTTATATTATAATTAATTATTTTGAAAACTCGTTGTTTTGTTTTAGGTATTTTATTGCTGTTTACCCTCGTGGCTTGTAAACGCATACCTGGCAAAACGGCTGTTGCTTTCTACAATTGCGAGAACCTCTTTGATACAGTACACAACGCCGGAAACGAAGATGGAGAATTTACCCCTACAGGTAAGTACCATTACACCACCGCAGTGTATAATGAAAAACTACATAATATAGCGGCTGTATTGGCAAAAATGGTAACGGATGAAGTGCCTGATGGCCCTGCAATTATAGGTTTAGCAGAGATAGAGAACAATAATGTACTGAAAGCGTTAGTAAGTCAATCGTCAATTGTCCGTCGCCATTATCATTACATATGGTACGCTGGCCCGGATAAACGCGGAATCGGTGTAGCCCTGCTGTACAACCCATCAGCTTTTCTTCCGGTAAGTAGCGAACCTATACCTGTAGCTGCCAATGACACCGATAATAGGGCTTTGCGTGACATATTATATGTAAAAGGTGTGCTGTATGGCGATACTTTACACTTGTTGGTGAACCACTGGTCGTCTCGTCTGGGTGGCGAAGAAGAAACGGAACATAAACGAGCTGCTGCCGCCACTGTATGTCGCAACAGGTTAAATATGTTGCTGCAGCATCATGCAAAAATTATAGTCATGGGAGATTTTAATGAAAACCCAGGCGATAGCAGTATTATAAATATTTTAAAAGCAAATGGTAATGATGCTGCTAGCGGTAGCCTATACGATCCATTCGCCAGCTTATACAACAATGGGGAGGGTACACTAATGTATAATCATCATTGGTATATGTTCGACCAGGTAATGGTTTCAGAGGCCTTCATGCACAATACTGCCGGGTTCCGCTTTAATAATGTAGAAGTGTTTAAACCTTCTTTCCTCGCTGACAGTCATAATATGACCGAAAAAGTGCCCCGCCGTTCATTTGCAGGTACTTACTGGCTGCATGGTTATAGCGATCATTTTCCCGTACTTATGTACTTGGTGGAATGACTTTTAGTATAAATATTAGATTGTTAATAATGATATAAAGTATTTATACGATTAGTTACAAAAATAAAATTTACTTTTGCGCACCATATAAATGTTTAACAGAATAAGACACAGCATACTTGCGTTTATCGATTTCTTTCATAAGCCTTTCAGCCGCTTTATCGATAAACAGACCTTCCGCTACGTAGCCTGCGGAGGTTCCAATCAGGTATTTGGTATTTTCTTGTATTGGGTAAGTTACAATTTCATTCTGCATCAGCACGATATCCCGCTTTTTGATGGTATTAAGATCACTGCGCCTATCGCAGCTTATCTCATCAGTTTTTGTTTTAGCTTTCCTATGGGGTTCTTTTTATCCCGTTATATTGTGTTTCCCGAGTCGGCCCTGCATAAACACGTGCAGTTTTTTAGATATATTGTACTTATAGCCACTTGCCTTATTCTTTCTTATTGCTTCATCAAGTTCTTTGTTGAGGTCTGCGGTTTCTATCCAACACCATCAAATGCAGCTACTAGCGTTATCCTGGCTGTATTCAGCTATTTCTCGCAGCGTAAATTCACTTTTAAGGTCGAGAAACCGGTTGCACAATAGGTGGTTTCTGTATTGCCCCTTTATCATATCTGATACCACTATTTAGAGGTGTTTAACGTAACTTTGCACCAATTATGACTCAGGAAAACCTGAAAGAAATGCGCGAGCGTGTGCAGCACCTGCATCGCTTCCTGCATATAGAAGATCGGCAGGCAAAAACAGAAAGAGAAAAACAACTTACATTATCCCCCGGCTTTTGGGATGATAATAAGCGTGCTACAGGCATTTTAAAAGAAATAAAGATAGACGAATACTGGACCGGACTCTACCAAAAAGTGGCAGGGGCTGTAGAGGATTTTGCTGTTCTTTTTGAATTTTGGAAAGAAGGTGAAGCACAGGAGGAAGAAGCAAAAGCAGCCTACGATCATGCTATTAAAGAACTCGACGACCTCGAGTTCAAATCAACCCTTAACGAACCTGAAGATGAAATGCCTGGGGTTCTGGTCATCAACTCTGGTGCCGGTGGCACTGAGAGCCAGGACTGGGCAGAGATGCTCTTGCGCATGTACCGTATGTATGGCGAAAAGCAAGGTTGGAAGGTGTCTGAAATTGATGTGCAGTATGGTGATGGTGCAGGCATAAAACAGGCTACAATAGAGTTTGATGGTGCATTCGCATATGGCTTGCTCAAGGCGGAAAGTGGTGTGCACCGCTTGGTACGCATATCCCCCTTCGATTCCAATGCACGCAGACATACGTCCTTTGCATCAGTATTTGTGTATCCGCTTATTGATGATACGATAGCCATTGAGGTGAATCCCGCTGATCTGGAATGGGAGTTTTACCGTTCGGGTGGTAAGGGCGGTCAAAACGTAAATAAGGTGGAAACTGCTGTGCGCCTGAAGCATATACCCTCGGGTATAATAGTGGAGTGCCAGCAGGCGCGTACCCAAGGTGAGAATAGGGAAAAAGCACTAACCATGCTGAAAAGCCGTTTGTATGAGGAAGAATTGAGGAGAAGGGAAGAATTGAAAAATGCAACCAATAGCACTAAGAAGAAAATAGAATGGGGATCGCAGATACGCAGTTATGTATTCCATCCCTATAAAATGATAAAAGATCACCGTACAGATTATGAAGTGGGCAATGTACAACCTGTGATGGATGGTGAACTGGACGATTTCATAAAAGCATACCTCATGTCGCAGAACAAAGAGGTGGTGTAATTTGAGAAAATATTTTGGATTGATGCCCCTGTAGGGGGCTGAGCTTTGTAGGACAAAATATAGAAATTGCTAGCATCCTGTAGGGGTGCCCCATACGCATAAAAGGTAAACAACTTGGCAGAAGAAAAAAAGAAAAAGAAAGTATTTGATCTGCATCTCCTGCGGCGCATATTTTCATTTACACATCCTTACCGCAGCACTTTAATGCTTACAGTATCGTTGGCTGTGGTGCTGGCTGTGGTAACTCCTTTGCGTCCCTACCTGATACAATATTCTGTAGATAAGTATGTGGGTGGGCATAATTTAAAGTGGCTTATCATTATCAGCGTTATACAATTAGGCATACTCATTGTCGAAAGTCTTTTACGTTTCTGGTTCATGTACCGTATCAACTGGCTGGGGCAGACGGTAGTAAATGATATGCGCAAAGCTGTATTCCACAAAATACTTTACCAGGACATCGCCTACTACGATCGTACTCCCATTGGTACACTTACCACCCGCACCATCAACGATATTGAATCGCTCAATGATGTTTTCTCTGAAGGTATTATTTCCATTATGGCAGATGTGCTTACCATTATAGCCATCATAACAGTAATGCTGTTCACCGATTGGAGGCTCACGCTTGTGTGCCTTTCCACCTTTCCTATATTGATCGTTGCTACTTACGTGTTCAAAGAAAGTGTGCATAAATCCTTTCAGCGGGTACGTAATGCTGTTGCCCAGTTGAATGCTTTTGTGCAGGAGCACATAACAGGTATGTATGTGGTGCAGGCCTTTGCGGCAGAGGAGCGTGAGCTGAATAAATTCAAAGATATCAATCGCGAGCACCGGGCAGCAAACATTAAAAGCATTTTTGCCTATTCGGTATTCTTTCCTGTAGTGGAGATTATACTTGCTATGTCACTTGGCTTGTTGGTTTGGTATGGTGCAGTACAATTGTTACATTACAATACCACGCCGGGTATAGTCATCTCTTTTGTACTGTACATCAACCTCTTGTTCCGCCCACTGCGTATGATGGCAGACAAGTTCAATGTATTGCAAATGGGTATAGTTTCGGGTGAGCGTGTATTTACTGTACTGGATAGTGAGGAGTATATGCAGCACAACGGCGATTACACACCAGCCACTGTAAAAGGAGAAGTAACGTTTGAGAATGTACACTTTAGTTACAAACCCGGTGTACCGGTTTTGAAAGGCATATCTTTCAATCTGCCTGCGGGCAATACACTTGCTGTAGTAGGGCATACAGGTGCAGGTAAAACATCCATCATTAGCATACTCAATAGGCTTTATGAAATTGAAAGCGGCACCATTATGGTTGATGGCCGTGATATACAGGATTACGATATAGACAGCTTGCGTAAGCATATTGGTATTGTGCTTCAGGATGTATTTCTGTTTTCGGGCACAGTGTATGATAATATCACTTTGCGCAATACTGAGATACCGCTTGAGCGTGTAGAAGAAGTTGCAAAGATGCTGGGCATTCACGATTTCATTATGTCTCTGCCCGGCGGCTATTATTTCGATGTAATGGAAAGGGGCAATACCTTATCGCAAGGCCAAAGGCAGCTATTATCTTTTGCACGTGCGCTTTTATACAACCCTAGTATCTTGATACTCGATGAAGCAACATCCTCTGTTGATAGCGAAAGCGAACAATTGATACAGAATGCTATAGATACCCTTATAAAGGGCCGCACATCTATAGTAATAGCCCACAGGCTTAGTACCATCCGCAAAGCCAGCCAGATCATTGTTATGGATAAAGGCCGTATTATAGAACGTGGCGACCACCAATCACTGCTAGCTGATAAAGGTGCTTACTACAAGTTATACACTGCTGTAGAAAAGGAGAAAGAAGTAGTCTTGTAAGGATTTAATTAACAACGGTGCTTGCACCGGCATTCTTCCACTGGTTATAAAAGCGTTTTACTTTTACCCTGAACACATCGTACACCAGTGTAAAACATAAAATGGCTGCGGGAATAAAGAAAACATAAAAATGAAGTAGCCTAAAAAGATAGGCACCACCCACCGCTCCGCTCATAAAGAAAAAGATGATTGCTGAATGTAGTTTGATCCGTGCTTTTAGCCCGGGGTCATTCCTGGTGCTTTTGTGAAAAATCTGTGCCAGCTCTATACCAAGATCAGTGAAGGTGCCGGTAAGATGAGTGGTACGCACCACCGACCCTGATACAAGAGAAACCAAAGAATTTTGCAATCCCATTGCAAAAAGCAGGCTGCCTGCAAATAGTTCTTTTTCTCCCAAACTATGGTTGTATGTGTGTCCCGCAAACGCGATAGTCAGCAAAATACCCATCTCAATAAAAATGGGTATAGCATAAGAATACCTTTTGTTTCTGCCAACCGTTGATACAATTAGGCTTGAGATGAATGCACCTGCCAGGAAGAGGATCATCCATAATGCTATCACGCGCGCAGTCTTCCAGTCTTCCAGTACCAATTGTTCCGCAAATAAAGCTGCATGCCCGGTCACATTAGTGGTCAGTACGGCAAAGCCGAGATAGCCCGCTGCATTTACAAACCCCGCAGTCATTCCCAGTAAGGTTGCCAGTTTAAAGTTATGACTATAGGTTCTCGTTGAGCCCTGATGTCTTAGCATGAATCTTCAATATTAACACATTCTACTGGCTTAAATGATGACCGGGATCATCATCTCCCTATTGCTCGTTTTTTGCGTTGTCTATTCGGGGGGTATTCTGTTCTTTCCTGAAAATAAAATAAGAATAACCTATCGGTATAATAGTCAAAATGAGTACCACATAAAGTGTCATTCGTGATACTATCTCATAGCTGAATATCAGAGATGCTATAGTAAGCAAAATGCCGCCGGTAAACCATAGTACGCCTGCCAGCTGATGTGTTTTTCGCCAATTGTAGTCGCTGCTAAGCGTCCATGGTATTTTTATACCAGCAAAATAGTTCGGTTTCAGCGAGTACATAATGTTGCCCAAAAAAGCAAAGAGGAGGCCTGATAATACCATTGTTATTTTTTCCGCTCCCGCTCCTATATGCAATGCCGTATATACAAGCACTATATTAATTGCTGAAAGAAACAGCACCAACCCTGACGCCATTTTGTTGAATACGGGTGATTGTGGTTTATTCAAACGTTTGGGGTCTATTTTATACAGGTATTGCATCAGGAAGTAAACTCCGGCAGTTACGGCTGAAAGAGCAATTACAATTGTCCGTAGCGTTTCTTTCGGTGCATATTGGTCGGGCCCATTCAGTCCAAAATGTGTTGGCGCTGTTGCAGGTATATTACCCCAGGTTACCAGCAAGTATATAGCTGGTATAAAACTGATGAACGTAAAAAGCAGGTTTCTGAGTAAGCTGTTTTTGATCATAATTGCAGTTTTTATTTTGATTTGAATTGCATGAACCATTTTAGTACTTCT